>ENA-UEOJ01000311-UEOJ01000311.1-human-gut-metagenome-genome-assembly--contig:-NODE-311-length-40439-cov-4.566771_pt1 | contig 40439 bp, 34 predicted proteins | sample MGYA00242885_ERZ507886 | MGnify/ENA primary metagenome ERZ507886 (study PRJEB26167, sample SAMN06115505) | human gut metagenome | host: Homo sapiens | place: China:Anhui | collected 2015-08-07 | study... | reverse complement strand
GTATTGCATTTATTACGAATTTTGACCAGCGCGACTTGATAGCTTTTGATTCATTAATCAATAGTTTAAAGCCATTTAATTCCTGCATTTCAATATCCAAAAATAACAAATCAAACGCTTGACCATCCTCAATTTCATACCACAATGCCTTACTGCTCTGATATACATTACATTCATAAGGAATGCTTTTTTTCATGAAATACTCTTTTATATGTTTTTCCATGAGCTCCGCGTCTTCTACTGTATCATCACATATTGCAGCTTTCATTTTCCATGCTGTATACTTTCCCATCGTTCCCCTCTCCTTTATAGTATAATTATGCCATAACTATGTCCTTTTTCAAATTATTTTTATTCATTAAGAGTATACATAAAAACGGTCTTTTGACTTATGCCAAAGACCGTTTCTTTTACAATTTTATTCTTCATTCATCTTAGCCAGCTTGGCTGCCTGGTCGGCTGCGATGCAGGCGTCGATGATCTCTTCGATATCTCCGTTCATGATCTTGTCTAACTTATACAGGGTCAGACCGATACGATGGTCGGTGACACGACCCTGGGGGAAGTTGTAGGTACGGATCTTCTCAGAACGGTCTCCGGTACCGATCTGGCTGCGGCGCATCTCTGCTTCCGCATCGTGTCTCTGCTGCTGCTCGATGTCATACAGCTTGGACTTTAACAGTGCGAATGCCTTCGCCTTGTTCTGAATCTGAGACTTCTCAGTCTGGCTGTATACCACGATTCCGGAGGGATAGTGGGTCAGACGTACTGCGGAGTCGGTGGTGTTGACACACTGACCACCGTTACCGGATGCTCTCATGACATCGATACGGATATCTTTGTCCTCGATGACGATATCAATATCATCATCCACCTCCGGCATAACCGCCACACTGATGGTGGAGGTATGGATACGTCCGCCGCTCTCGGTCTCCGGCACACGCTGTACACGATGTACGCCACTCTCATACTTCATCTTGGAGTAAGCCCCCTGTCCGCTGATGGTAAACTGTACTTCCTTCATACCGCCGATACCGATCTCATCCACGTTGATCAACTCTACCTTCCAACGCTGCTTCTCGGCATAATGCACATACATACGATAGATCTCCGCTGCAAACAGTGCAGCCTCATCGCCACCGGCACCGGCACGGATCTCCACGATTACATTCTTGTCATCATTAGGATCCTTGGGCAGTAACAGGATCTTCAGCTCCTGCTCCAGCTCTTCCACGCGCTTCTTGCTGTCGTTTAACGTCTCCTTGATCATCTCGCGCATTTCTTCGTCATTTTCCTCTTCCAGCATGGAAAGAGAATCTTCGATATCCTGTTTGCACTTTTTGTACTCTGTATACGCATCCACGATGGGAGTCAGATCACTCTGCTCCTTCATCAGCTTGCGGAAACGTTCCTGGTTATTCGTGACCGTGGGTTCATGCAGTTCGCCCATGATCTCTTCAAAACGAATCAATAAATCTTCTAACTTGTCAAACATTAGTTTTTCCTCTCAACATAAGTTCCATATACTACACGATCCAGACCGGCATAATCCTGTACCACCTGTACTTCACGGTATCCGTGTTCCCGCATCAGTTCCGATACTGCCTGTCCCTGGTCATATCCGATCTCAAAAAACAGCATACCACTGCTCACCAGATACTGCCCGGCTTCCGCAATAATACGACGGTAAAATTCCAATCCATCCTCCGTTCCGTCCAGAGCCATCCGCGGTTCATGGTCGCGCACCTCCGGCATCAGCCTGTCTACCTCAGCACTGGCAATGTACGGGGGATTTGATACAATGATCTCGAATTTTCCCTCCACCTTTTCAAACAGATCGCTCTGTAAAAAATGAGCATGCTCCGCTTTTTCCGGTGTAAGCACCTTCAAGACATTCCGTCCTGCTACTTCCAACGCTTCCGCAGACAGATCCACGCCCAGTCCTTCACAGTCATTGCTGTAATGCAGCAGGCTTAACAGAATACAGCCGGAGCCCGTACACATATCCAGTATCCGCATCCCGTCATGAAGCTCCTTCAGTACTTCTTCTACCAGAATCTCGGTATCCTGCCTGGGAATCAATACATTTTCATTGACCGTAAATGTCAGTCCCATAAAATCCTGTTCCCCGGTCAGCTGTTGCAGCGGAATACGTCCAGCGCGCTTCCCGATCCAGCCAAAGTACTTTTCTTCCGCTTCCGGCTCTACCGGCTGTTCTCCGTGCACCAGCAGATCATTGCGGTCCGTTCCACACACAGCCTCCAGCAAAAGTCTGGCATCCAGTGTGGATTCTTCGATTCCTGCCTCATTCAGTATACGACTGCCTTTTTCATAGCATTCACGATAGGTCATCGTTTCTAATCCTCAGGCTCCGCAGGCTTTTCATCCTGCATCCAGCTCTCGTCCACTTCGTAGCCGAAGGTATCCTGCAGATATTTCTTCCAGTCAAACACCGCTTCCACGGACGCGATAGCTACCTCTGCCATGCTCTCATCCGGCTCCTTGGTGGTCATACGCTGGATCCACATACCGGGAGCCGACAGAATCTTAATAAAGATATTGTCCGTGCGCCCTGCCAGGCGGATGATCTCGTAAGAGATTCCTGCCACAACAGGCATCAGCAGAATTCGAAGGATCACCTTCTCCGCTACATTGTCCACCTGAATAAAGAAAAACAGCACAATGCTTACCAGCATAACAAAGAAAATAAAGCTGGTTCCGCAACGCTTGTGCAGCCTGGAGCTATGCATCACGTTGTGCACCGTAAGGGGTCTGCCTTTTTCGATACAGTTAATACACTTGTGTTCCGCACCGTGATACTGATACAGTCTGCGGATATCCTTCATGGCACTGATGCCCCATACATACAGTAAAAACAGGGCAATACGGATCACACCCTCGATGATCGACATCAGAGAACGATTGCGGATAAAGCTCTCAAACAGAGATGAAATAAAATAAGGAAGTACAATGAAGAGTCCCACTGCCAGTACGACAGAGATCACCGTCACGATTCCGGATAATAATTTCTCTCCGTTACCGCCGCTCATTTTATCCATTGCTTTATCGAACTTTGTCTCCTTACTGTCCTCCTCTTCATAAAAGGAAGCAGAATAATTTAACGCCCTGGTTCCCAGGATCAGAGAATCCAGGAAATTAAAAATACCGCGGATAAAGGGAAGCTCCTTGATTTTGCTGCCGTGAGCCAGCCCCTGATAAGTCTCAACTTCCACTTCGATCTCGCCGTCGGGCTTACGGACTGCCACCGCGTATTTTTCTTTATTTTTCATCATAACGCCTTCCAGTACGGCCTGACCGCCGATTCCGGAATAACGACTTTTCCTTCTAGCCATAAACTTTGTCCTCGTAATGCAATATAAAACAGAATCCTTTTTGTCGTATAGGAAAGCACTTTCTGTACGACAAGAAACGGTTGAGATAAGAATACCTCAACCGTTCGCTTGCAATCTTATTTAACACCGTATTTCTTATTGAACTTATCAATACGGCCATCGGTTCTTGCAGACTTCTGCTGGCCAGTGTAGAATGAATGACACTTGGAGCAAACTTCTACATGAAGCTCAGGCTTGGTGGAGCCGGTTACAAATGTGTTACCACAGTTGCAGGTTACAGTTGCCTGGTAGTAAGCGGGATGGATTCCTTCTTTCATTTCTTTCACCTCTCTATAAAAATGTCGTGTATAAGTTCTTGTTCTCATCCTCACTGCTTATGGAACCACAAACAGCGGTATTATTGTACCATAAGAGGAGATACGGTGCAAGACTTATTTTAACATTTTTTGCGATAATTAAATAAAGTGATTTTTCTTCACCATGTTCACAAATTCCACATTATTTCGTGTATGGGCAAACATATCCAGAATCCGGTCGGTTGCCTCATCCGGCTTCAGTCCATTCAGTGCCTTACGCATGATATTGATGGCTTCCAGCTCTTCCGGAGTTAACAGCAGGTCTTCTCTTCTGGTGCCGGACTTTGCAAGGTCGATCGCCGGGAAGATACGCTTCTCGGACAGTTTTCTGTCCAGAACCATTTCCATATTACCGGTACCTTTGAATTCCTCGTATACCACATCATCCATCTTACTTCCGGTCTCTACCAGTGCGGTCGCCAGAATTGTCAGGCTTCCGCCCTCACGCATATTACGGGCTGCACCGAAAAATCTCTTGGGCATATGGAGTGCTGCGGGATCCAGACCACCGGACAGAGTACGTCCACTGGGGGGAACCACCAGGTTGTACGCACGGGTCAGACGGGTGATACTGTCAAGCAGGATCACGACATCCATTTTATGTTCAACGAGACGCTTTGCACGCTCGATCACCATCTCGGATACTCTCTTATGATGCTCAGGAAGTTCATCAAAAGTGGAATAGATCACTTCCACATTATCTCCGTGGATCGCTTCCTTAATATCGGTAACTTCCTCGGGACGCTCATCGATCAGCAGGATCAGCATATGCATCTTGGGATTACCGCGCAGAATAGATTTTGCCACTTCCTTCAACAGCGTTGTCTTACCTGCCTTGGGCGGGGATACGATCATACCACGCTGTCCCTTACCGACGGGACTCACCAGATCCATAACTCTCATAGCAATGCTACAGCCGGGAGTCTCCATTTTGATCCGCTCATCGGGGAAGATCGGAGTCATATCTTCGAATGCCATTCTCTTGGAGGATTCTTCTACGGTATATCCGTTAATGCTCTTAACAAACAAAAGCGCACTGAACTTCTCCTGCTGGGTCTTGATCCGCTTGTTACCCTTCAGAATATCTCCTGTCTTCAGTCCGAAACGGCGGATCTGACTGGGTGCCACATAGACATCATTCTCACCGGGCATATAATTCTCGCAACGGATAAATCCATAGCCATCCGGCATGACTTCCAGAATACCGCTGGCTTCGATACCGCTGTCCAGTTCCTTGGGATACTGACTCTCATCATATGCCACATTATTGGGATTGAAAGTACGTTCTTTGGTGTAGGCTTCGCTCCGCACGCCTACGTTCTCCGCACTCTCCCCACGATAATTGCGATCCGGTCTGTAATTCCTCTCCTGTCTGACAGGACGTTCCGATCTCTCCTGCTTTTGCGGTTCTTCGCTTCTGACGGTCTCTGTCGCAGACTCCTGCCTCTGCTCTGCTGCTTTAGCCTCTTCCTCTTTTTTCAGCCGCTCATCCTCTGCCAGCATAGCTTCTACCAGCTCTGCTTTTTTCATCGTAGAAGTACCCTTCAGACCGCGTACTTTTGCCAGTTCTTTTAACTGAACTAACGGCAACGATTCATATTTTTCTCTCATAAACTCCTCCTCTATTCCTTATTATCGTCCATAAAACTGTTAACTAAGGGGATTTACATCTTGATCTACCTATGATGTGTGATGAATTAAAAAGATATAAAAACAACATCTGCGTCTATTATAATATATTTTTTTTCAAATAGGAAGTCCCAAAATTATTTTTTTACAAATCCTTGCTAAGACATCGATTCTATTATATCATTACTAATAGCTGTCAAACACAGAAATCTGTATGACAGATCAACTATTAATACAATTAAGAGAGGTATTGTCATGACAACCAACGAAAAAGCATTACTGATGCACGAAAAATGGAACGGCAAACTGGAAACCGTCTCCAAAACTCCCGTCAAGACCCGTGAAGATCTTGCGATCGCTTATACTCCCGGTGTTGCGGAACCCTGCAAAGTAATTGCAAAGGACAAAGAAGCCGCTTACAAATATACCATGAAAGCCAACACCGTTGCTGTCGTCTCCGACGGAAGTGCGGTTCTCGGTCTCGGTAATATCGGTCCCTATGCGGCAATGCCCGTTATGGAAGGCAAGGCAGTCCTCTTCAAGGAATTCGGCAATGTCAATGCAGTTCCCATCTGTCTGAATACCCAAGACACTGAGGAGATCATCAAAGCCGTAACTTATCTGGCACCCGGCTTCGGCGGCATCAATCTGGAAGACATCAGCGCTCCCCGCTGCTTTGAGATTGAGGAACGTCTGAAGGAGCTTCTGGATATTCCGGTATTTCATGACGATCAGCACGGTACCGCTATCGTTGTTCTCGCCGGTGTGATCAATGCCCTGAAGGTAGTCGGCAAGAAAAAAGAAGACTGCCGTGTCGTGGTAAACGGTGCCGGCAGCGCCGGTGTAGCTATTACGAAGCTGCTTCTGACCTATGGATTCCCCAATATTATCATGTGCGATAAAGTAGGTATCGTATCCAAAGACACCGAAGGTTTAAACTGGATGCAGAAAAAAATGACAGAAGTAACCAATTTAAACAACGAGACCGGATCTCTGGCAGATGCTCTGAAGGGTGCTGATATTTTCATCGGTGTATCCGCTCCCAACATTGTCACACCGGAAATGGTAGCTTCCATGAACCGCGATTCCATCCTGTTCGCCATGGCCAATCCCGTGCCCGAGATCATGCCGGATGTAGCTAAAGCCGCAGGTGCCCGCATCGTTGGAACCGGACGCAGTGATTTTCCCAATCAGGTGAACAATGTTGTGGCATTCCCCGGTATTTTCAAGGGTGCTCTGGAAGGACGCGCCACACAGATCACCGAGGAAATGAAGCTGGCAGCCGCAGAAGCCATTGCAGGCCTGGTTCCCGCAGACAAGCTGTCTGACGACAATATTATGCCGGAAGCTTTCGATCCTCAGGTAGCCGAAGTTGTGGCTGACGCTGTGAAAAGTCATATTCACTGATGCAACGGACAGACATAGCAAGAGACTGGCACGGTAAACCCTACTACTCTCTGGATTCCTATTGTAAAAATACGTTTCACCATAAATGTTATAAAATAGCCCTGAATGCCCGGATGTCCTGTCCCAATCGGGACGGCACCCTGGACACTCGGGGCTGTATCTTCTGTAGTCGCGGCGGCAGCGGCGATTTTGCCGTAGACATCCTCGGCAAATCGATGGAAGAACAGATTGCGGAAGGCATTTCCAACTTCGGCAATAAATCCATCGGACAGGATCTGATCGCTTATTTTCAGGCATATACCAATACTTACGCACCTCTCCCGTATTTGGAAGAGGTCTATCGTTCTGCCCTGGATCATCCGGACATCTGCGGTATCTCCATCGCCACGAGACCGGACTGCCTGGGACCGGAGGTACTGGCACTGCTCTCTCGCCTGAAGGAAGAATACCATGATAAATTTCTCTGGGTCGAGCTTGGTCTCCAGACCATTCATGAAGAGACCGCTTCCTATATCCGCAGAGGCTACCCTTTATCATGCTTCGAAAAAGCCTGTGCTGATCTGAGGACGCTACAGATTCCCATCATTGTTCACACGATTTTGGGGCTTCCCGGGGAGTCTGATACACAGGTTCTTCAGACCATAAATTATCTGAACCGGATCTCTCCGTTCGGCATCAAGCTGCAATTACTTCATGTTCTGGCAGACACGGACCTGGCCGAAGATTATGTTGCCGGGAAATTTGAGGTTCTGACATTGGATGCCTACCTGGATCTGGTCATCTCCTGTCTGGCTCATCTGTCACCGGAGATTGTGATCCACCGTGTCACCGGTGATGGGCCGAAGGATCTGCTGATCGCTCCGAAATGGAGCCTGGATAAACGTGGGGTGTTAAATGCTTTGCATCATCGCATGAAAAAACAGGGCATCCGTCAGGGTGACCTGTATCAAATATAAGATCGTAATACAAGATTGTATAAGAAAGGCTGTTATGACATTATGTTACAAGATCCGCTTACCCTATATAAACTCATTGTGCTCTATATGCTGAATCGTGTCACCTTCCCTCTCACGGCAGCACAGGTCAGCGATTTCATTTTAGGAAAAGAATATACCAACTTCCTGACGCTGCAGCAGGTGATCAACGAATTGACCGATGCCGGTATGATCGCCACGCAATCCATCCGTAACCGTACGCATCTATCCATCACTCCCGAAGGAAAAGAAACTCTGAATTTCTTCGAAAACCGCATCGGCGATACGATCAAGCAGGAAATCGATACCTATTTCCGCGAGAACGAATTCACACTTCGAAATGAAGTATCTGTTCTCGGGGATTATTATAAATCCACTTCCGGCGAATACGAAGCTCACCTCGTGGCAAAAGACAGAGGTATCAGCCTGGTAGACATTACTCTCTCCGTACCTGTGGAAGAAACCGCCGCAGCCATCTGCGACAACTGGCAGAAAAAAAACCAGAAAATATACAAATACCTGATTACGGAGTTGTTCTAATCCCGCAATCAGGTACCTGATTTTATGATTCTTTGTTTTCAGAAGAAGCCTCTGCGGCTTCTTTTTTGATTCTCGCCATATGTTCGCGGATCTTCACTTCATAGCCGTTGCCGGATGGCTGGTAGAACTCTCTGCCGCTCAGTTCATACGGCAGATACTGCTGTTCCACATAATCATTCGGATAATCATGTGCATATTTATATCCTGTGCCATGTCCCAATTTTGCTGCTCCTTTATAATGTGCATCCTGCAAGTGTGTCGGAATCGGCAGATCTCCGGTGGCATGTACCTCCTGCATTGCCTGAGATACCGCTTCATAACTGCGGTTGCTCTTAGGCGCTGTGGCAACATAGGTTACTGCCTGAGCCAAAATGATCTGTGCCTCCGGCATACCTACCCGTTCCACCGCCAGAGATGCATTTACCGCTACCACCAGTGCCTGTGGATCTGCATTTCCCACATCCTCCGAAGCACAGATCATGATACGTCTTGCGATAAAAGTCACGCTCTCTCCTGCATTCAACATTCTCGCCAGGTAATATACCGCCGCGTCCGGGTCAGACCCCCGCATACTTTTGATAAATGCGGAAATGGTATCGTAATGATTGTCACCATTTTTATCATATCGTGCTGCTCTCTTCTGAATACACTGTTGTGCCACATCCAGAGTAATGTGAATCTTTCCGTCAGCGGAAGGTTCAGTAGTCATAATTCCCAGTTCAATGGCATTCAGCGCGTGTCTGGCATCTCCACCGGAGATATCCGCCAGAAAATCTAACGCATCTTCATCTATGGTTCCGTTATAGGCACCCATTCCGCGGTCCGTATCGTAGACCGCTTTTTTTAACAGTTCTTTGATCGCTTCCTTTGGAATCGGCTTTAATTCAAAGATCACCGAGCGGGAGATCAGAGCTCCGTTCACTTCAAAATAAGGATTCTCTGTGGTTGCACCAATGAGGATGATCGTACCGTCCTCCACATACGGGAGCAGGTAATCCTGCTGTCCTTTATTAAAACGGTGGATCTCATCGATGAACAGGATCGTACGTTTCCCGTACATTCCCTGCAGTTCCTTAGCCTTTTCCACCACTTCTTCCATGTCCTTTTTACCGGCTACCGTGGCATTGATCTGCCGGAATTCCGCGCTGGTGGTATTGGCAATGACCTTCGCCAGCGTCGTCTTGCCGGTGCCGGGCGGTCCGTAGAAAATAATGGAGCTGATCTTGTCTGCTTTGATGGCGCGGTACAACAGCTTATCCTTACCGATGATGTGTTCCTGCCCTACGACCTCATCCAGTGTCCGGGGACGCATTCTCGCCGCCAGAGGAGCCTCTTTTTCCATATTGGTGCTTCGCATATATTCAAATAAATCCATATGATCACATCCTCTGTTTCTAATTTTGCGTCCAAATCTTCATCCGCCGCTTCAGTACATTTGCCTCCAGCGGGGTCAGCAGCAGATCCTGGATTCCTTCCGTCTCCAACGCACATTTCATCTGTACAAGATTCCCCTCCTTGCAGATGGCGATCATGGGAAGCGCATGTTCTCTCTGTAAGCCTCCAAGCTCCTGCCAGCGTGCCTGTCCTCCGTCCTCTTCTTCTGATACATCCACGAACAGTCCCAGAATGTCTTCGCCGGTCTTCTCTCCTATGTTCTCTCTGATCTCTTCCACCGAGATTACTTTCTTCAGATGAACAAACTCCGGCAGTGCAAACTCCAGCATGCTGGTAACATTACGGGAGGATGACCACACAAAAGCCTGTAATTTCTGATCAGGGGTCTGATTTTCCTCACCAAACACGCTGTAGCGTCCTTTTCCCGACTTCTTGGATACATACAATGCCTGATCTGCTTTTGCCGAAAGATCATAGTAGCAATGATCCTCTGGATCGGAAAATGCTATTCCCACACTGATGGATATATTTTCCGGTATCGATAAGTTTTCTTTATATTTTATGAGGGTGACCAGATTCTCTGCCTTGATCAGTGCAATCTCTTTGGACGGAATGTCTCCCATCAATACTGCGAACTCATCTCCACCCATACGTCCCACATAATCTGTGCTGCGGAACTGTGAAGAAATGACTCCTGCAATGACGCTGATCACATGGTCTCCCATAGTATGACCGTATACATCATTTATGGATTTGAAATTATCGATATCTATCACCATAAGAGCATGCAGACCATCCTCATGTTCTGTCAGAGTCTTCGTGATCAGCTTCTCTACTGTCATCTTGTTGAACAGACTGGTCATCTCGTCGATCTGCGACTTTGTCTTCCAGGCCTTCTGCTCATCTCTGCTATTCTGCAGTCTGCGTTTTACCCCCAGTGTATTGTTGATGCGGGTAAGCGCGATCCGGGCATCTACCGGTTTGATAATGAATTCATCCGCCCCCAGTGCAAATGCTTCCGACTGGGAAGACACCGATTCCGTATTCGTCAGAACGATAACCGGCGTATCCTTGAAGCCCTCCATATTCTGTCTGCGGCGCAGTACTTCAAAGCCATCGATCCCCGGCATGACCAGATCCAGCAGCACCAGATCAATGGCGTCGCTTTCCTTCTCCATGATCGTAAGACATTCTTCACCGGAAACAGCCTCTGCGAAGTTAAAATACTCCCCGAGAGACTGTCTGATCACTACTCTTTGAAATTTTGAATCATCAACGATTAATAATGTTTCTTTCTTTTGTAAACTGCTCATGGCTGTCGGATCCTGCTTTCCGTATCACGTCGTTTAAAACGTGATACAGTTATAGTATATCCAACAGCCATGTGCTCGTCAATTTAAAATATATCTACTTTTTACACAATTTTTATGTGGCGTTTCCCTTTAAAGATCAATTTTACTACGTCTGCGGAGAATTCCTCCGAATGTCACCAGACCTGCAGCTACAAGCAGCAGTATCTCGGGCATCCATCCCATCACACCTTCACCGGTCTTAGGCACACTGTCCAACTCCGGCTGTGCAGCTGCGGTGTTTGCTGCTACGGTAAAGGTGGTGCTGGCGGAATCATCGATCCACATGATGTCCACGGTATGCTCTCCTTCTGCCAGGGATGCCAGATAGGAAGGCTTCAGGGTCACGATAGTAGAACCTGATTTTGCCTCGTAGTGGGCACTGGGGATCCAGTTGCCGTCTACACGGACACCGGCAAATTTTGCGAAATCGCCGTCGCCACGGATGGTCAGGCCTTCGGTAGTGCTGCCGTTCCAGGTGCTCCTGGCGCCATTGATGATCTTGTAAGTATCGGTACTTGACTGAGACGTATTTGCCTGAGGTTCATTTGTCTGAGGCTCAGCAGTGTCCTTCTTCACAGCTTTTCCCTCTACAAAAATGGTTCCTGAGCCGTTATCATCTAACTGGTATTTATATCCATACAATGTAGAGCTGTCCTTAGGTAATGGTACTAACAGCGTATCGTTCCAGCTGACCTTCGGTTCTTCTGTAAAATAATATCCATCCTTCGGTTCTACATAAAGGAAAAGGTGCGCATCATGGGACTCCGCAGCACTTCCGCTCAGACCATATCCCTTAGCTATATGACCATTTTCCAATTTATCTCTATTGATCGTCCAGTCATTCCACTTTTCCCATGTTATTTCGGTATTGGTATTGCCGGGATTGGGTGACTGTGTGTCACCGGTCGTAAAGGAATACAGGCATTTAATTTTTTTGTTATCCTTTGTTACAGTCGCATTTTGAAAATAATTCGATGGATTAACAGTAGGATTGCTATCAAGTATATAATTCTCTTTCGTGGATAACGTTATCCATGCATGATAACCTGTATTCGGGTCTGCACTACCGGTTACTACTTCGTCATAACCGACTTTTTGCCATGTTAATGTTCCCTCAACCTCAACCCCTTTTGTAGTAATCTTCCATTCAGAAGGAAGCTCTTGTCCGGCTGTCGGGGGAATAACCTCTATATCTACTACTGAGATTTCCGTGATAATGTAGCTGCTAATGTCTTTTATTGTTAACACATTGTCTGTATCGTTAATAATTGCACTAGATTCAATGTCATATCTACAATCCTTTTTATTATCTGCCAGTTTCCCTTTAATAAAAGTAGCCGGCCCTTGGTTCGTAATCCCAACTGTAGGTTCCTTTTTAAAAATATATCCTGTCTTCAGACATAAGTTAAAATAGTATCCATTATCACCTTTGAATACTTCTAATTTTCCGTCGTTAATAATATATTGCTTGTCATCTGGATTCTCATATTTAACTTCAAACCTCGGATCCGCCGCTTTTGCTTCCATCCCCTGCCAGCCCCACAGCAGCATCACCGCCGCTGCCAACAGTCCAATTCTCCGTAATATCTTGTTCATTCTTTTTCTCCTTTCTGATCGTAACCTCTGTTTACAGTCCCAGCAGCTGTTTCTTCTTCGCTGCGAATTCTTCTTCCGTGATAACCCCTGCATCCAGCAGTGCCTTATACTTAGGCAGTGCCACGGTGGGATCCTCTGCCTGTACGGGTGCGGCCTGCGGTGCACTCTGCGTACTCTGGGTTGCGGCGTGGAGATCTATTACCTGTTCCTGTACCTGGGGATCGATGATCTGCATCAGGTTTTGCGCCAGTGCATGCAGTCCTTCCGTCTTCTGGGTATAATCGTCCAGATAATCGATGGTGCTGGGCTGATCGGAATTGAATTTCGGTGCTCCCGTCTCCTTATAGAATCTCTTCCAGTAAGGGTGCTCCAGCGTGATCTCTACAGCGAATTTCTCTACCGGATTCGGAATATTGAAATCCGGCTCGGTCATACGGTCTCTGTAATCCGGATCATCTCTTCTGAAATTATCGTCTCTTCTGAAGTTATCGTCTCTTCTGCTGTCCTCCATGTTACGACGCATTTCTTCCATCATCTCATACTGATGCCGCAGCATTCTGTATTCATCGATCCTGGGCTTTAACTCATTTAAACGCTCCTTAATATTGCTCTTGTAGCTCCGGAAGTTCCCCTTTTCTCCTTCGTACAGTACCTCTCCGTCCTCCAGAATACGGAAGGACTTAATGTCGGAGGGCTTCAATGCAAATGCCGTGTCAACGACTCCCAGCCGCAGCAGCTGGTGATCCATATCCAGTACCAGGCTTCCCTTGAAAAATCCGAAATCATAACGGTAAGTCTCTGTGAAGCTGTCACGCAGCGGCTTGTTGGCATCATAACACTTGATATATTCCCGGAAATCATCCAGCGTCATGGAATTGAACACACCATCCGGCAGATCGATCTTGGCTGCACACTCCTTACAGAGATTCTGCCCCTCCACCGCTGAAGCCAGCAGTCTCGGTGTCGGATTTCCGCAGATTGGACATAACTTTTTGTTGTTTGTAAATAATCCCATCGTTTTACCCTCCTTAAGAATGTATATGGATTACATGATCTCAATTAACTTTTTCCGGTGAAACCGGCAGATTCCCGCTGCTATACGATCCGGTATTCTGTGAAGCATACAATTATAGTTTTCCACAGAATCGTTATAGATCAGTTCACTGGTCTTCACCATATGTTCATAACTTTTTGTTGCTTTCCAGTATTTCTGATAAGTCTCCTGTGCCTGCAAAAGCGGCATGCTTTCCGAGATCTCTGCAATTTTTTTCTGTACTCTCAATAATTCTCTCTGTTGTTCTGCCACCCATTCCGGCAGTCCGACCTTTCCGGCAGTCTGTGCACTCTCCAGCGAATGTTTCATTCTCCGGAAAGGCTCCGCATCCATGGTCTGTCCGAGAAACTCCGCCAATCCTTCCAGTGCCTCCCGCTCTGCGGAGAGCTGTACCAGAGTCTGGTACATGGCATTCCGGATATTTTCTTCCTGTGTCTCCAGCTTACGCCGCACCGACAATAGCCAGACACCAAAAAGGGAGGCAAACAGCAATACGATAATTATAATCTCCATCGTTGCTTCTCCCCTCCCCTTTTCATTCCTTCTATGCTCTCAAAATTTCTTATTGTACCTTACTGTACAAAATAAAGTCCGTCATAACCATTCATATCAGACATAGCGATCAGTGTTACAGTATCTCCCACCTCAGACAAAAATCCGGCATAGGTAACCTCTGTTCCACCAAAATCAAGTGTCATCTTGATAGCTGTGTTGTCATCGGAATACTCATAAGTACCTTCTGCATTTCCGCCGCCCTGTACCATGGTAACTGCACCGTCTTCACCAAATACAAGCTGTAAGGTACCGCCATAAGTCTCCAGTGTTGCGTTCAGATCCTCTTCTTCCATCTCAACACCATCGATCATACCGCCGGCAAAGTTCCATTCTGTACCACTCAGATCCGGGATCTCCATAACTGCCACCTGTAACAGGGGACCGCCCTCTGCTTCCGTTCCTGCCTCTGCAGTGGTCTCTGCCGGAGCTTCTGCCACTTCCTGGGTCTGTACTTCCTGGGTCACTTCTTCGTTGGTGTCCTCCACAATTACCTCTTCCTCACCACAGGCTGCCAGTGACAATGCCAGTACCAGTCCCATTGCGCATGCAAAATATTTTTTCTTCATAATGGTTTCCTCCTTCTTACAACAGTTCTCTGTTGTCTGAAGATAGTGTACCTTATTTTTTCCATTTATGACCGTTTCTGACACCAATCGACCCAAATATGTAATGAAACGACCGGAGAAAGATTCTCCGGTCGCCTCGCAGGGTAAATCTATGCTAAAAATGTTTGGTTTTTACGAAAGAAATAATCAAAAAATTTATCTTTTAATTCCGAATATTTTCCATGCGGAATCGGAATCTGTATGCCATCTGTCATGGTGATGGTCTTACTGGAAATATTCTGCACATAATCCATATTGATGAGATAGGACCTGTGGCAGCGTACAAATTGTTCGTAATCTTTCAACTGTTCGCACAGATCATCCAAGCTGCCGATACTGTCCAGTGCTTCTCCGTCCTTACGGTGGAACAAAAGTGTCCGTCCCATCACCTCACAATATTGCAGTCTATCAAGGTCCAGTCTGGTAATTCCGGTTCTACTGCGCAGGATCAAGCTGTTTTCCTCGTCTTTGTGGCATTCCGAAAGTACAGAATCCATCAAGCGGTAAAAACTTTCCTGCCAGATAGGCTTCAACTGGTAAAAATAAGCGCCTACCGAATAAGAATCCACAGCATACTCTGCCGAAGATGTCAGATAGATAATCTTTACCGAAGTATCATACTGCCGGATTTCCATGGCTGTACTGATACCGTTCTGCGCAGGCATCAGCACATCTAGAAAAATAATATCCAGCCTCGTTCCTCTCTCCACTTCCGCCAGCAGCTCCAGCGGACTGTTAAATGAGGCATACATAATATCCTGATTCCGTTCTACCCGATACTTGTCCATCAGCGCACCAAGTTCTCTCAGTACCGACAGATCATCATCACAAAATGCTATTTTTATCATAGGTTTTCTTTCTCAGTTTCTAAACTCATCTGTAATACCATGACAATTATACGCACACTGGAAGCTTTCAGTCAAACAATATTTCTTCCACTGTTACGAATTGGAATCCACGTTTCTGCAAAACATCCACCACTTCCAGTGCAGCAGTCACAGAAGTATCATAATAATCGTGCATTAAAATAATATCACCGTCTCCGGCATTTTCCACCACTTTTGCCGCAATACACTCCGCATTGTGGGAGCACCAGTCCAGTGGATCAATATTCCACAGCACCGGGAACATATTTAATTCTTTTTCAAAACTTTTGTCCCAGCTTCCATAGGGTGGACGAACGAAGCTCACCTTTTCCCCCGTAATATTTTCCAGGATCTCATTGGTCTTTACCAGTTCCTCCCGGAACGTTTCCCTGTTCCCGGAGGTGAGTTGGATATGACTGTACGTATGGTTTCCGATCAGATGTCCTTCCTCCTGTTCTCTCCGGATAATGTTGGGATAATTCTGTGCATTCTCCCCGGTCACAAAAAAAGTTGCCACCACATTTCGTTCTTTCAAACCATCCAAAAGCTGTTCCGTATACCTCGGATGCGGACCGTCATCAAACGTCAGCGCAATCTTTTTCGCCACATCTTCCTCTCCGGCAATCTTCCCGGTCGATACTTCCTGCGAAGCAGGTGCTGTAGTATCCTGACGTTTTCCTCCGGCCCACAGGCAAAACATTCCCATGATCATATCAAAAACCAGAATTCCCACCAGCGTTTTTTTCATTTTCATCCATCCGCTTACTGCTTTCACAGAAAATATATGCATCCGGACAACCGGCAATTCCTCGCAGCAAAAAAGGAACTTCGGAGCACAAAACTCCAAAGTTCCTTTCTGTTCTATGTCTGTCATCAAATCTTGAATACAGAAATCTCGTTCTTGAGACCTTCCATATTCTCATCCAGTACACTTGCCGTATTGCTCAGCTTCTCTACATGCGCAAGCAACTTATTAGCCACATCATTAACAGTCTCGGCACTTCCCGCAGTCTCTTCGATGATATCCGAAATATTCTTCACTGCTGCTACCGCTGCACTACGTTCGCCATCAGCCTTTTCTGTACTTGCTGCAATATCCTTCAATCCCTCGATCAGCTGCCCCATGCGAGCCTGCATCTCACGGAATACTGCAATTACCTCGTCCACTGCCTTGGTCTGAAGCTCTACCATCGCCTGTGCCTGGCTTGCGCTGTCTACACTGTTCTGCGTCTGTGCTGTAATGTTCGCAACATTATTGCTGATCTCACCGGCCGCCTTGGCGGAATCATCTGCCAGCTTGCGGATCTCTTCCGCTACCACAGCGAAACCTCTTCCGGCCTCTCCCGCTCTGGCTGCCTCAATGGAAGCATTCAGGGACAGCAGATTGGTCTGCTCCGTGATCTCCGTGATCGTACCGACAAAGCTGTTGATGATCGCGGATTCCTTACGAAGAGATTCGATACTGTCACTTACCTTTGCAGTCATCTTGGTCGTCTCACCGGCTCTGTCACCCAGTACCTGTACGATCTCCATTCCTTTGTTGATCATACCCTCGGTCTCATCCACCAGTTTCTCAACACGTTCTACCACGCGGCTTACTTCCTGCATTTCATTGGAGAGGACATCTGTCTTCTCCACACATTCCTGTGCATGTCTGGACTGTTCTTCCATGCCTTCGTTGATCTCTCCGATGGCTCTGGTAATATCCTGGGAATACTCATGGATCAATTCGGAAGCCTGTCCTACATTCTGTGCGGATACTTCCAGTTCTCCGGTGGCATTGCTTACCTGATTTACCAGCTTCTTGGTATTCGTGATCATATTGGTCGCAGATCCTGCCAGATCCTGGAACTCATCATGTCCCTTGGCAGATACCGTCACGGTCAGATCGCCCTGTGCAACATCACCGAACTTTCTGGAGATTCGTTTCATGTTATTCTCAATACCGGCGGTAATAAAGATACCCACGATCACCACGATCACACATGCCAGGAGCACCAGTCCAATGGTCATATTACGGATCTCCATAGCCTGGCTGGTCACCACACGCATAGGCACCAGTGCACAGGTGGTAAATCCCACTTCCGCACTGCGACTATAGATAAAGAGGTATTTTTCTCCACGGAACTCCACTTCCGCAGTGCCGGAATCCGATACTGCCTGCTCCATTATCCCATTATAAAATTCCTGATCGACGAATACTTTCTCATCCTCAGCCAGAGTACTCTCTTCACCGTCTTCCAGCTGCTCCACTACCAGTTCTCTTCCACTCGGAGTGATAAATCCGATGATACTGTCATCACCGATATCGATCTCCTTCAAAAAGTTCGTAATAGCCAAAGGCTTCATGTCAATAACAACGCAGGCATTGTTAGACTGGCTCATCATCTGGAAAGACAATATGTAGTCCTGCTGCGTCTCTTTTACCTTTTCATCCAGCACCGGATGGCTGTCGATCCACTGTGGGATGCTTCTTCTGCCTTCGCCGGAAGCTACCGACTCCTTATATTCATCCAGGAATCCATCCACACCGGAAGAAAGCTTGGTAGACAAAAGTCCCACACCTTCCTTGGGAATAATGTGCATATGACTGATGAACGGATTCGACGTCTGCACCGATAAAAGATTCGACTTCGTAGCTGTCAGGAAGTTCAGCTTGTCTACCGGATTATCCTCGAACATTCCCAGGAAATATTTCCGAAGATCATCGTCATACGCATACTTTAAGCCCTCGGAACGGATAAAATCACAAGTCATCTCCAGATATTCCGTTGCCATGCGCACAGTCTGTAACGTGGAATCTGTATATTTCTCACTTAAGCCTTCCGCAGACTTCTGGTATGCCGAAATGCCGATAATGATCATGAACACGATCGGCACCAGGAAACATACTACGATCTTATTGCGTATACTGAACAGTTTGGAGCTTTTCCCACTCCTGCCGGATGTCTTCTTCGGTGTCTTTGTCTTTACAGCCTTCTCCTTCGGTACTTTTGTTACCTTTTTCTCAGGTTTTGGCTTCTTTTTGGAAGCTTTCTCTTTTTTCCCCGCAAAAAGAGATTTTTTTGTTTTCTCAACATTCGTACTCATACAATATCCTCCGGTACATGTAATCATATTAAGAAGTATACCATAATTTTTGCTATAATAAAACAACATTTTATGCGTTTTGTTATATTTTTTTGCGCAATTTTAACAAAAATCCATCTTTTTTAAGAATGTTTCTGTGAATTTTACCTGCTCTGCCAGATTCAATATCTGAATCTGTAATTCCTGCCGCCGGTGCAGATCATCCCATGATCGCAGCTGTCCGGTCAGTATCCTGTTTCCCACCAGTGCAGCGCCACTAAGTGCCGTGTTGCCGCCGGTCACGGTACGATCTGTAAGTTCCTTCGGAAGCAGTCCGATGGCTGCAGCTGCCTTCGGATCCAGGTAATAGCCAAAGCCTCCTGCCAGCACTACCTTGGAAATATCCGAAAGTCTGATTCCATAGCTTTCCGTCAGGATCTCTATGCCTGCGGCAATGGCTCCCTTCGCCAGTTGTACCGCACGCACGGCTTCTTTCGTGACAAGTACATCTCCGATACGGATCCCCTTCGTAAAATAGGGTTCCTTTAACAGTCCCTGCCGATCCATCAGTCCTTCTTCCAGAAGCTTTTGTAACAATTTCACCATATCCGCGCCCCAAATACCACGGTTTGCCCCGCCCTCGAAGGCAGGTCCGGCCGCCGTGGCACAGGCATACAGCTTCTGTCTATTACCCAACGCCATCTCACCGTTGGTACCCAGATCGATGAGCAGCATGGGCTCCTCCTGCTCCAACATTTGACAGGCCAGTATTCCTGCTGTGATGTCCCCGCCGACAAAAGCAGACAATCCGGGAATGATATGACAGGAAATGCCTGCGATCTGCGTGTCCACAGCTCCGCAATGACTTACCTGAAAAGGTGCCCTGCCCAGCTCTGCCGGATCCCAGCCCATCAGCAGATAGGTCATAGTGGTATTCGCCGCAATGACCATCTGTATAGACTCCTTCTCCTGCAGCTTTTTGGAAAAACGCTGCGCTCCCTTTTCAATGAGGTCCAGGACTTTTTTCTGCATATCCGCTGCTTTCCCCGGATCCCTTGCCGCCTCTATCCGTGAGAGTACATCGGCACCGTAGCTGACCTGTGGATTCACACTCGGAAAACTGTCCACTACTTTACCGTCTGCATCATAGAGCTGCATAGCAATGGTAGTCGTTCCGATATCCACTGTCATCAGCCGGATACCTTCCGTATTCTGTAAAGATAACGGAGGAAGCTCCAGCTTTTCCGTCACCACCTGCATCCCCCGGATCACTCCGGGACATCTGCCGCAGCCGGTGCAGATCAGACATCTGGTTCCCTTTTTTCCTGTAAAACTGCTGGTTGTATTATACAAACTGATTCCTCTCTTCATTGTAATGATAATCGATGGATGCCAGCTTATCCCTGATCTCCTGTTCCTTCACATCAAGATCATCGCAGAGCTGCTCCAGGCTTCCGTAGTAGTCACGGAGTTTCAGATTGATAAAGCTTAATAACATGACCGGATCCTGTGGTATCATAAAAAAACCTCGCTTTTAAAATATTATTACTATAACATCTTAAACGAAAAAAGCGAAAATGACAAGTCTGCCACTTTCGCTTTTTGTATTACTGTTTATTTATTTTTAGAGCCTTTCTCACATTTGGCGGAAAGCTTATCACCTTCCACGGTAATGACGATGGTATCGCCCTCCTCCACCTGATCTGCCAGGATCATCTTGGCAGCCAGGGTCTCCACATACTTCTGAATATAACGTTTCAGAGGTCGTGCACCATAGACCGGATCATACGCGTTATCCACGATGTACTGCATAGCCTCGTCCGACAAACGGATCGTCAACTGCTTATCCTCCAGACGCTTGTTCAGATCGGCAATGATCAGATGAATGATACCGCCGATATTATCTTTGGTCAGAGGCTTGAACAGGATCGTCTCATCCAGACGGTTCAGAAATTCCGGACGGAAATGAGCCCGCAGATCGTTCATGACTGCTGCCTCTGCCTCCGGCTTGATGGTGCCGTCTTCGTTGATACCGTCCAACAGATAGCTTGCGCCGATGTTGGATGTCATGATCAGGATGGTATTCTTGAAGTCTACAGTACGACCCTGAGAATCGGTGATACGCCCATCATCCAGTACCTGTAACAGTACATTGAATACATCCGGATGTGCCTTTTCGATCTCATCAAACAATACCACGCTGTAAGGTTTTCTCCGGACAGCTTCGGTCAGCTGACCGCCCTCTTCGTATCCTACGTATCCGGGAGGCGCACCGATCAGACGGGAGACAGAATATTTCTCCATGTATTCACTCATATCGATACGAACCATGTTGTTCTCGTCGTCAAACAGTGCTGCTGCCAGGCTCTTCGCCAGCTCCGTCTTACCTACACCGGTAGGTCCTAAGAACAGGAAGGAACCTATGGGCTTGCTGGGATCCTTGATACCGGCTTTGGAACGGATGATGGCTTCAGTTACCTTAGTCACGCCTTCGTCCTGTCCAACTACACGTTTGTGCAATTCTTCGTCGAGGTGAAGGGTCTTGTTACGCTCACTCTCGGTCAGTTTGGCTACCGGTATGCCGGTCCAGCGGGAAATGATCCTTGCGATCTCTTCCTCCGATACCTTTTCATGCACCAGAGACATATCTGATTCGCCGACCTTATTTTCCTCCTGCTCCAGCTGTTTCTCCAGTGCAGGAAGTTCGCTGTATTTTAATCTGCCCGCTTTCTCATAGTCTCCTTCCCGCTCAGCGATCTGGATCTCATTGTTGATACGGTCTCTGTCTTCACGCAGCTTGGAAAGCTTATCTACGGATGCCTTCTCGTTATCCCACTGTGCTTTTCTCGTATTGAACTGATCCTTTAACTCTGCCAGTTCCTTCTGCAGATCAGCCAGACGTTCCTTACTGATCCGGTCATCCTCTTTTTTCAGAGCAGTCTCCTCGATCTCCAGCTGTGTCACCTTACGTTGCAGTTCATCCAGCTCCGTAGGCATACTGTCCATCTCGGTCTTGATCAGGGCGCAGGCTTCATCCACCAGGTCGATCGCCTTATCCGGCAGGAATCTGTCGGTGATATAACGGTTGGAAAGTACCGCTGCACTTACCAACGCATTATCCATGATCTTAACACCATGATATACTTCGTAACGATCCTTCAGTCCACGCAGGATAGAAATCGTGTCCTCCACAGTAGGTTCTTCTACCATAACCGGCTGGAAACGCCGTTCCAGAGCGGCATCTTTTTCAATATACTGTCTGTATTCATCCAGAGTGGTAGCACCGATACAGTGCAGTTCACCACGGGCCAGCATAGGTTTTAACATATTGCCTGCATCCAGAGCGCCATCTGTCTTACCGGCACCAACAATGGTATGCAGCTCATCAATGAACAGAATGATCTGTCCGTCGCTGTTCTTCACATCATCCAGTACGGCTTTCAGACGTTCCTCAAATTCACCTCTGTATTTTGCGCCGGCTACCAGTGCACCCATATCCAGTGCGAAAATCTTCTTATCCTTCAGTCCCTGCGGTACATCACCTTTTACAATACGTTGTGCCAGCCCTTCCACCACGGCAGTCTTACCGACACCGGGTTCACCGATCAATACAGGGTTGTTCTTCGTTTTACGGGACAGGATACGTACCACGTTACGGATCTCACTGTCTCGTCCGATGACAGGATCCAGCTTCTGATTTCTCGCTTTCTCCACCAGATCCTGACCGTATTTTTCCAAAGTATCATAAGTAGCCTCCGGATTGTCACTGGTAACTCTCTGGTTGCCTCTTACGGTAGACAGAGCCTGTAAAAAACGCTCTCTTGTGATGCCGTATTCCTTCCAGATCTCGGCGATCTCCTTGTTGGGATTCCTGATCATGGCAAGGAACAGATGCTCAACGGAGACATATTCATCTCCCATCTGCTTTGCCTCATCTGATGCGCTGACCAGTACCTTGTTCAGATACTGACCGACATAAGGCTGACCACCCTGCACCTTTACTCTTTTCTCCAGAGCCTGTTTTGCACGGTTTACAAAGTGATCCTTTTGGATCTCCATCTTTTCCACAAGCTTTAAGATCAGGCTGTCATCCAACGTCAGCAGACTGTACAGCAGATGCTCCTGCTCAATCTCCTGGTTGCCATATTCCATGGCGAGCTTTTCACAGCCGTTGACGGCTTCTATGGATTTCTGTGTAAATTTATCAATATTCATAATCGTTCGCCTCCTCACTAAGGTATTACAATTTTGTTTTTCACATTAATTTCTTAGACAATGAACTGATTTGTTTGAATTGTTTTGTTCCAATTCCTTTGTCCGCGCCTTCGTCAGACAGATGCCACAATCTCAAAATCTCTCTTGTTTCATCTGTTCTATAGTTAATATAACACATAGTGTAAGAAAATCAATTAAGAAAGTATAAACTTTATATAGAATCTTTCGAAAATGCATAATTTCCCCTTTGCATTTTCCATGATACGATTGATTGATACACTTTCACTTACGCTATTTCACAACAGACGTGCATGATTATAAAGAGATATCAGTCATGGGTCTATGCAGAAAAATCTTGTTTTCTGATCCCCTTTTCTGCCATAATATCACTCCAGAAGATTCACTTTGGGTCTATAGAAAAAAATTTGCTCTCCAGATACTCATTTTTCATGATATAAGTATCTAAAATGATATTTTTTCTGTATAGACCCACCGCGCACAAAAATCTATGATATCTACATAAAAAAAGTATCTGGAAAGCACTTTTTTCGCTATAGACCCAAATGGCGCTGTCACCGCATTCCGTCTGCTCATAAAGCAGACCGCAACACGGTGGCGGCGCCATTTTTTCATCATTTGCTATTCCTATCCGACAACAAAGGGCAGCCTTATTTTGCAGTAACGCCCTTCACTTCATATCCGGCATCGGTCACAGCCTTAGCCAGTACATCATCTGCCACATCGGATGCCAGTTCCACGGCAGCGTTCTTCTGCTCCAGACTCATGGTAACGGTTTTCACGCCTTCTACTGCCTCCAGTGCCTTCTGTACGGTTCCGGTGCAGTGGTTGCACATCATTCCTTCGATACTGATTACTTTTGTCATTGTGTTTGTCCTCTCTTTCTCCTGCTTTACATCTTGTCTGTTATTTTGCTCTGCGGGGGTCTTCAGTATGCACTGTTCTCCCTCCGCAGCTGCATGCGTTATCTCGATTTCCTTACGGGTTACTTCCGGTACTCCTTTTTTCAGCGGGGTGAATCCGCTCTTAAAGCCTCTCAGCCGCAGGGCATTTCCCACGACAAAGATACTGCTTAAACTCATGGCTGCCGCGCCGAACATGGGATTCAGCCGGATCTGGAACGCCGGATACAACACACCGGCTGCCAGAGGGATGCCGATGCAGTTGTAGAAAAATGCCCAGAACAGGTTTTCCTTAATATTGCGGATCACGGCACGGCTCAGCTTCATGGCAGTCACCGCATCCCGAAGATCGTTTTTCATCAGGATAATGTCGGCACTCTCCATGGCGACATCGGTACCTGCGCCAATGGCCATACCCACATCTGCTGCCGCCAGTGCGGGAGCATCGTTGATACCGTCACCGATCATTGCCACCTTGTGTCCCTGACGCTTTAACTCGCTGACCTTTTTCTCCTTATCCTGCGGCAGTACCTCTGCCACGACTTCGGCAATCCCCAGCTTCTGCCGTACGGCTTCCGCGGTGCGGCGGTTGTCTCCGGTCAGCATGATGACTCTGACACCCATTTTCTCCCATGCGTTGATTGCTTCATAGGAGGTGGCTTTGACAGTATCTGATACACCGATGATGCCTAAGAATCTTCCTTCCTGCGCCACCAGAAGCGGTGTCATACCTTCGTCTGCCATCCGGTTCAGACCTTCTGCGGCTCCCTGCGGCAGTGTGATATTTTTCTCCTGTAAAAATGCAAGATTGCCTACATAGAACTTCGTGCCTGCCGGGAATGTCACACTGTCTGCATCTGATCTTACAACTCCGGTTGCCGGATTCTGTTCTGCGATCTTGCCTGAATTTTCCGGTACATCCGCAGTACTATCCCTTTTCCCTGCATAAAATACCGCCGTAGGACCGTCATTTTTTGCTGCTTCCACCGCCCGGAAATCTGCTGCCAGAGCACCTTCCACACCACGGCCAAAGGTTGCCTTGAAATCCACGATCTCCGGAATTGTCAGTTGGAAGCTTTCCGCATATTCCACTACCGCCTCTGCCAGCGGATGCTCACTCTTTTTCTCCAGTGCCGCCGCGATCTGCATCATGGCATCCGCAGGAAAATCACTCTGATAACCGCCTACTTCTTCTACTTTTAACTTGCCGCTTGTGATGGTTCCGGTCTTGTCCAGTACCACGGTGTCGATCTCCTTAGCCTGCTGTAAGGCTTCCCCGGTCTTGATCAGGATGCCATTACCTGCTCCTACGCCGGTCCCTACCATGATAGCCACCGGAGTAGCCAGTCCCAGCGCGCAGGGACAGGAAATCACCAGTACTGCAATTGCAGTGGAAATCGCAAACTCCGCGGTCGCACCACTTGCCAGCCACACGATCAATGTAACCAGCGAAATCGCCATAACAGTAGGTACGAATACTCCTGCCACCTTATCTGCCAGTTGTGCGATTGGCGCCTTGCTGGCACTGGCTTCCTCCACCAGGCGGATGATCTGCGCCAGCGTCGTATCATCGCCGACACGATCCGCACGGCATTTTAAGAACCCCGCTTTGTTCACGGTAGCGGAGACCACATGGTCGCCCGCCTGCTTCTCCACAGGGACACTCTCACCGGTGATAGCCGCTTCGTCCACGCTGGAGTTACCCTCCAGCACGATGCCGTCCACCGGTACCAGACTTCCAGGCTTTACCAGAAATACATCACCCTTTTGCAGGCTTTCCGTAGGTACTTCCTTCTCCTGTCCGTCCTCAGTTACAAGGATCGCCACCTTGGGAGCCAGATTCATCAGTTTGGTAATAGCCTCACTGGTCTTGCCCTTGGAACGGCTCTCCAGATATTTTCCGACCGTGATCAGGGTCAGGATCGTACCGGAGGATTCAAAATACAGATCGTGGGAATAATGCTCTACTACTGCCATGTCACCGTAGCCTAAGCCATAGCTGATCCGGTACATGGCGAAAATGCCGTACACAAGCGCCGCGCCGGATCCCATGGCGATCAGGCTGTCCATGTTCGGACTGCGGTGCGCCAGGGTTTTAAATCCTACGGAGAAAAACTTCCGGTTCACATACAGAATCGGCAACAACAGTAAAAACTGTGTCAATGCAAAATTCATGGCGTTGGCATTGCCGTGCATGGTATTCACGATAAATGCAGGAACCGGAATCCCGAACCATTCTTTGAACATGTGGTGCATGGACACATACATTAACGGGATCAGGAACCCGATGGAGATTCCAAGCCGCCATTTCATGGCTCTTGCATCCGCATCCAGCTTCTGCTGCAATTCCTGCTTGCCGTCGGCTGCGGATCCGCTTCGGCGGTTTCCACTGCCGGAAGCACTCTGTCCGCCTGCCGCATTCCCGTTACTGCTTTCGCCCATCACGGAAGCTCCGTAACCTGCCTTCACCACAGCATCAATAATCCCTTCGGAAGATAATCTGCTCTCATCATAAGTGACATCCATAGTCTCTGTCAGCAGGTTCACAGATGCTTTTTCCACTGCATCCAATTTATTTACCGCCTTCTCCACATGCGAAGAGCATGCGGAGCAGGACATTCCTGTCACATGATATCTTTCTTTCACAATACTACACCTCTTTCCCTATCTGTAACTGTATATTTTCGCCCTTATTTAAGCGTATGCTCTCCGCATATCCGCTGAATGAATTTATTTCGGGCGTGTACAACCTCACAAGTCTTTACTTTAATTTTTTTACCAGTTCTACCGCTTCCTCCACGATAGCAGTATTCCCTTTTTGAATCTCCTCAACCACACAGGTCTCCATGTGCTCCTTCAGGATTGCATAACCGAATGCCTGCAGGGCGCTCTCCACCGCAGCTACCTGTGTCAGAATATCTCCGCAGTAGCGGTTTTCTTCCAACATCCGGCTGATACCGTTCAGTTGTCCCGTCATGCGGCTTAAACGGTTCTGTAATTGTTTTCTTTCTTTTTCAGAGCGAGGTGTTGCTTTCTGATGACAATGGCAACATTTCATGCCCTTCTCTTCTAATTTTTCTTTTAATTGTTCTGCCATACTTTCTCCCATTTCGAATCCGGCTCCTGCTAATTTTTCCTATCTGTCCGTATATTATTTATTGTCCTTTGGTCACATAGCAGTGTTCACAATCTGTTGAACGACTTATTGTTGCTGCAATGCAAAATACCCCATAGGGGTATCTTGTATAGTTACAAGATATACCCCCACAGGGTATTTGTCAAGAGGCACTTTCTAATTCCTGCCAGTTCATCTCTGACCAAAACAGATCCTTACGATCTGCATCTTCATGATTCTGTCGCCGGTTCTGGCGAGGAAGCGGAATAATCCGCTGACGGAAGGGTCTCGAAGATCATTGTAGCCCAGCATATAGCCACGGCTTGTAACCTGCAATCTACTGTCCCACGTGGAAAGCTCACTTTTCGCATCCGAAACCGCAAAATACGCACCCACATCCTGAATTTTAGCGCTCCTGAGCCATGTCTTTGCTATCATCTTAACCGCTGTCCGGTTCGCCGCGTCAAATACCAGCACACCACCGGGAAAACTGTCAGCCATTGCCTGTACCAGCGTCCTGACTTGCTCCGTCAGGAAATAATAGAATACTCCGGAGGCAAAAAATATCGCCCCTTCGGACGCGTCGATTTTGGTAAACCATTCCGTATCATTCAAATTGCAGGGAATATTTTCCTCACGGTCTCCGGCGGGCAGTAATTGATTGCGTACGGCGATAACATCCGGAAAATCCAGATTGTAAATTTTACAGCTGCCATTGTCACAGGCTCTGCCGGTACCGTCAAGTCCACAGCCCAAATTGACCACCGCCGCATCAGGATGGTCTGCCAGGTAATTTTGTACCTCCCACGCAAGGTCATTCTGCCGCATGGCAACCTCCAGCGAACCGAAACGCTGCATCAGGCCGTGGGATTTTTTCTCCACCTGTGAAAAGTCATAGTCGATCTGGTCAATCAGGTGTACCGCCATCTCGTCCCGATATAGGTTCGGATACAACTCCGAGCATAGCTTCCTGGAATAAAGCGGGATGATCAGTGTCTCCTGTACGGTGTTCTTCTCAATCTTGTATTTCATGGACATCTCTCACTTTCTTGCTTTTTTGCCATTTCTTTTTCGTTAGTTTTGTCTAACCACTGTATATAGTTGTGTGGTTAGTTTGTGCTAACTTGTATGTCTTAGAAAAGCCGCATTACTGCGGCCTTTCAGCTGACTGTTTTTGGTTTCGTTTATATTATACTGAACTTATTTCTGTTTTGCAAGGTAGATTTCCTAATGCTTTTTTATCCGCGCTTTCTCTGAAGTAAGATTCCCATAGTAATCAGAAGAATTCCCCCGAAAAGTAACATGATCTCCGTTATATAAGTTGCGATGCCTTCTCCCGTCTTCGGTACTACATCCAATTCCTGCGTCACTGCCTGTGTTGCAGCAGGCTGTGCATCAGAACTGTTGTTATCGTTTCCTTTAGAATCCTCGTGAGAACTTCCACCGGTACTGGTACCTGCGGTCGTCTTTTCCTTTTTCACAATGACATAGGTAGAAAACTGATTGGTCTCGAAGGTGACTTTTCCATCGATCACTTTCGTAGGCAATGCAGTGGTAGTTCCGTTATGATCTCTCACCACTACATAGTCATAATTCGCATCGTAATTGTTAATTCCAAGGCTTAAGGTAATCGGATTGGTAAATTCCGTAATCTTTGTTTCCCAGTTCGTGCCATCCCCTTTGGCTACGATCTGGTTCAGATTCAATTCCACTGCCTGTGCAGATATCGCCCCTGCTACTTTCTGCTGTGCCGCCGTCATATCGTATCCGGTACTGTCGGCAACTGTCAGCTGAAGATTACCGCTTTCTGCTGCATTGGCGCCGTTGCTGATGGATACGGAAGTCACTTCCTTCGCAGCTGATATATCCACCATGTCCTCCGCTTTCCCAAATATTCCTTTTAAATGGATCTGGGTATTTGGCATCGTGAAGGTAAATGTGGAAACATCCTTTGCCGCTGCCAGGCTCATCCCGTTTAGTGAAACTCCCTTCAACTGGTATCCGTAATCCGGCTTCAATTCCACGGTAACCTTATCCCCCGGCTGTACCACCAGATTTCCACCGCTGTTGTTTCCTGCATTGTTTCCATAAGGATCGTTGGTATTGGGTACAGCATCATTGATTTGAATGATCCGGGCCGTCCCATGCTCCAGATAAGCATCCTCTCCGTAGGTTTTCGAATCATATCCCCATGTTATTGTAATTCTCTCTTTGTCCACCTGAATGGAATAGTTTCTTTTTCCCGTCCATGTCATCGCATTATCTTCTGAAGTTCCGGCTCCCTGGATTATATATTTTCCTGAACCGCTATTAAGTACATATACTTTTACCGTGTCCACAGAATCGTCCACTCTGTATTCTTCTCCAGCCACAGAAATCTTTTTTTCTCCGAGCCATTGATTCAACGTTTTATAGGTCTCTCCGATTCCTATATAGATTTCGATATTACTTTTTTTCCATGTGACATAATCGTTTGAAGAAATACCGTCACCTTCTAATCGAAAACAGATATTGTTTCCCGTTCCCGGATTCGGTCCGGGTACATTTCCTCCCGCTGCTTCGAACATGGGTTCAAATTTCAGATCCACATTTTCTACCTTGGTTTGATAAATATACGAAGCACCATTGTAGGTCATGCTTGCATCTGCGATGCTCTGACCATTCACCATAAAGCTTCTCAGGACGCAATCCTTATCCGGTGTCAGTGTTATGGTAAGCTCTTTTCCTGCTGCCACAGTTGCCTGTGCAGCATCCCCCTGTAATCCGGCCCCTTCTATTTTCATACTACCGGCAGCATATTGGAATACACCATCCTGCACCCTGTCCCACAGTGTATGATCATCCGCGCCCACCTTATATGTCTGGCTGTTGTCCTCTGCTCTTACATGAAATTCCGGCAAAACTCCCAATATCAGCACCAGTGCCAGTAAAAAAACAAATATCTTTCTTCTGCTTTTGTACATCTGCGCAAGTCCTCCTTTTATAATATACTTATATATATTCATAGGATACCTGCCTTTTTCAAGTTGACATTTGTCTCAACCTGCCAAATCCACGCATTTTCTGCGTCCATGGGTATCACAATGTCACTCTGTCTCTCATACCCTCGCTTCCTCTGCTCCGTGGGTATCACAATGTCAATCCGTCTCTCATACCCGCGCTTCCTCTGCTCCGTGGGTACCACATCGTCAATCCTTCTCTCATACCCGCGCTTTCTCTGCTCCGTGGGTATCACATCGTCAATCTATCTCTCATACCCACACTTTCTCTGCTCCGTGGGTATCACATCGTCAATCTATCTCTCATACCCACACTTTCTCTGCTCCATGGGTATCACATCGTCAATCCGCCTCTCATACCCACGCGACGTGCGCTGCAAGGCGCACGATAAAAAAGAATCTCGCTTGCGAGATTCTCCGCCTGCGGCGGGTCGCTTTTGCGACATATTTCATAACCGCCGCGGTGCGATCCCTGCGGAGCTTTTTTAATTCATAGGAAGAAATTTCCTATGAATTAAAAAAGCACAGTCCCTCACAGGGCTGTGCCTTTCTCGTTCTCTCGCTATTTCTTATCTTCTTCCCAGTTGTAGTAGAACTGGATCAGTCCGATGCGACTCCTGGTGCCAGTCTTCTCATTCAACGCAGAAACATGCCTATAGAGCATCGCCCGGGAGACAAAGAGACTGTCGGCGATCTCCTGCATACCGTCATCGGACAGCAGCAAAAGCTGCAGCACTTCCCTCTCCCGTTCCGTGAGATCATAAGATTCCGCAAATCTCTCCAGCCGGCTCTGACTGCCAGACATTTCGCGACTTTCCATTTCTTCGGGAGTCTTTACAATCTGCGTACAACTATAATACCACAACAGTGCCACACTGATCAGCACGAACAGCACCAGTGCCAGTACTGCCGTCAAGATATGATCTTCTCCAGTCAGCAGGCTTACGGAAGCTACTCCTGTGATCACAGCGCCCAGATTGTTCGCCGCTCTTCCCATACCTGCCCATAGCCTGCCATCCTGCATGCGATAGGACAACTGGAGAAATCCGTTCGTGAAAAACACCACGAAAAATCCGGCAGAAACGATCCGCCGCTTTCGATGATCAGCACACAGATGGTCGACAGGATCGTCACCGCATACATGATCAGTCCACGATATCTTCCGTTATTCAGATCAAACAGTACTCCTGCCAAAAGTCCGCTCAGTGCTAAGAACAGTCTCGGCCACTGGCCGATATCCATGGTACCCGCTGCATGCGCCAATGTCACAGCATTGTCCAATGTAGCGAAGATACATGTCATCAGAACAACCGTCACCAGCAATGCTACACCTGCCAGCCGGGGATTCTTCCATGTAATCCGCTCCGCAGCAGCACCGTCCTGCATGTTTTTCACCGACACCGTTTCGCCGTCCTCTGCCTTCTGTCTCCGGTGATATCCAGACAATGCATCCTGCGCCATTCCGACAGTCAGTATCCACAGCACCACAAAACTTACCGCCAGGAAGATACCTTCCACTGTCTCTCCCCACAACAGATTGTGGTTCAGAAACTGAAGGAGCAGCCCCACAGCATAAGCCACACTCACAGTCTTCGCCGGATGTCTGCTTCCCCTAAGCAACTGTGCCGCCAGGTAATGTGTCCTGCTGCCCAGATATCCCAGTATCAGGAACAGAAAACACCCGCTGCCCAATAGTACCCGGTACCCGGTCCCGGCAAACAGCAGTACATATCCTGCGATCACCGGCACCGGCAAGAAGAATCCCGCTGCCTTGAACGCAGTGGGATTCCCGGATTTGCTTTTCCATTTTTCTATCAGAGAATATGCCAGGAAACCAAACACGCTGACGCCCAGGATATAGCTCTGCGCCAGCACTACTCCTGTGGGATCCGTATATAACGCCATCCGGTTATCAAACAAATACTCTGTTCCTAAAAATACAAAATAGAAAACAGCTAATGAAAGCATGGTCTCTCCTTAAACAGACTGGAAACCGCCTTCCAGATCCTCGATGATATCATCAATATTCTCCGTACCGATAGACAGACGAATCGTATTGCTGTAGATTCCCTGCTCATTCAGCTCTTCCTCAGACAGCTGTGCATGGGTGGTGGAAGCCGGATGGATGACCAGAGACTTCACATCTGCCACGTTTGCCAGAAGTGAGAACAGCTCCAGATTATCACAGAACTTTTTCGCTGTCTCCTTGCCGCCCTTGATCTCGAATGTGAAGATGGAACCGCCTCCGTTCGGGAAATATTTTTTATACAACTCCTGCTGCTCCGGATCGGTGGATACGGAAGGATGATGCACACGCTCTACCTGAGGATGATTGTTCAGATACTGTACAACTTTCAGTGCATTCTCCACATGACGTTCCACGCGCAGAGACAGTGTCTCCAGTCCCTGTAAGAAAATAAATGCATGAACAGGGGAAATGCAGCCGCCCATATCACGAAGGAGCATGGCACGGATAGCGGTCACAAAAGCCGCGCCCGGTGCTGCCTTAGTGAAAGTCACACCATGATAGCTGGGATTCGGAGTGCACAGATGAGGGAACTTGCCGCTGCCCTCCCAGTCAAATTTACCATTCTCTACGATCACACCACCTAAGCTGGTGCCGTGTCCGCCGATGAATTTGGTTGCAGAATGTACCACGATATCTGCGCCGTACTCAAAAGGTCGTACCAGATAAGGGGTAGCAAAAGTATTGTCCACTACCAGAGGCACCTTGTGTGCATGAGCGATCTGTGCCAGGCGCTCGATGTCTACCACATCCGAGTTGGGATTGCCCAGGGTCTCGATGTAGAGAGCCTTGGTGTTCTCCCGGAAGCTTGCTTCGATCCTGTCATAATCGGAAGGAGCCACGAAAGTAGTAGTCACACCGTAGTCCACCAGGGTATGCGCCAGCAGATTGTAGGTTCCGCCGTATATATTATTTGCAGAAACAATGTGATCTCCCTGTTTTGCCAGGTTCTGGATCGTATAGCAGATGGCTGCTGCTCCGCTGGCTACTGCCAGAGCTGCGGTACCGCCCTCCAATGCCGCAATACGCTGTTCGAAGACACCCTGGGTAGGGTTGCCCAGACGGCCGTAGATCTCACCGGGATCTTCCAGTCCGAAGCGTGCTGCTGCATGGTCGCAGTTGCGGAATACATAGGAAGATGTCTGATAAATGGGAACGGCTCTCGCACCGGTCACGGGATCGGGCTGCTCCTGTCCCACATGTAACTGTAATGTCTCGAATTTTAAATTACGCTCTGCATAGGGCTTTTTGCTCATGTTCTGCCTCATTTCTGCACTTTATGTGCTTATGTATTTTTCTATGATGCCAGGATCAAAAGGTCTAAGCCCACATGCTTGACCCCGACTTTATTTCTATAAAAACATGCTAAAACACATTACAAATTCTGTCAATGTAAAACTTTAGCACAGTACCATGATTTACTTCACCAGCCGATCCTTATACTTCAGCCATTTTCCCGTCCGTATCCTGTTAGTAAACAAAAATGCCCGTACGACCCAGTCCATGGTCATAGCGATCCAGACGCCGATGACGCCGAGTCCCAGACCCTGTCCCAAAATATATGCCATGCCCACACGGCAGAGCCACATGGAAGCGATCGCCACGATCATGGTGAATCTCACATCTCCCGCAGCGCGAAGCGCATTCGACTGTGCAAAGGACAACGGATGCACCAGCATACAACATACACAGCTGTAACATAACAGAAAAACAGTTATTTTCATTGTCTCCGGACTCAGATGATAGATTCCGCAGATCGGTCGAGCAAAAATAATCATGGGAATGCCCAGCAGGATCATACAGGTATATGCTACTTTCATCATTTTTTTCAGATAATATACTGCCTGCTCTGTCTCTCCTGCGCCAATACACTGTCCGATCACAGTGATCATTGCCACACCGATGGCATTGGCGGGAATCTGCTGAAAGCTGGCAATGCTGCCTGTTACGGCATTTGCCGTCGTAGCTGCCATTCCAAATCCGGCGATCAGACTGGTGGTCAGAAGCTTACCAACCTGGAATATACTGTTCTCCAGACCGTTCGGGACGCCAATATACAGGATTTTTCCCAGGATGTTCGTATCCAGCCTCCAGTTATTGCTCATTACGATTTTGTCACTCTTCTTAAGCAGCACTACGATCATCACCGCAGACAATACTCTGGAAAAAAGCGTGGACAACGCCGCTCCTGCAGCACCGATTCCAACACCGTAGATCAAAATGGCATTTCCTGCAATATTTACCAGATTTGCCACCAGAGATACCTTCATGGACACCTTGGAATCTCCTACCGCACGGAACAGAGCTGCTCCACCGTTATAGATTCCCAGAAAAGGGAAGGAAGCGGCTACAATATAAAAATAAATTCTTGCAGCACTCATGACATCCGCTTCCACATTGCCGTAAAGCAATGCCAGCAATCCCCTGTTCCAGATCAGCGCTATCGTCATAAACAGAAGGGCCACACCCCCAACCGCTATAAACAGCTGATTGGAGGCCCGGCCTACCATTTCCTTATCTCCGTGTCCCATGTATTGTGCTGCCACGACCGCACCACCGCTTGCCATGGCCGTGAACAGACCGATCAGTAGCACACAGATACTGTCCACAAGCGAAATCCCGGATACTACAGCTTCTCCACAGCTGGCTGCCATCACTGTGTCAGCCATTCCCATTGCGATTGCCAGAAACTGTTCTATGATCAGCGGCCACAATAATTTTTTCAATGCATCCTGTGAAAATAACATTTTTTTCTCTTCCGGCATAATTTACATCATTCCTTTATCCTTACATTAACATCTGCCAAAATAGCACATTGTCATTGCATTGTAAATAGAAATGTAATTTTATGATTCAGTAACTATTCAGCACCCCATTCGCAAAATCGCCTCTACTAGGCTTTCCTGAATAACATGCTTGCATGTTATTTGCTCATAGTGGTTACTTCGCCCTATAAATAGTTACAGTTCCTGATATACGAAATAATCCGCAGCCACCGAACCGCCAGCCGCACCCTGTTCGTTGATGGCAAACAGTCCGTCCTTGACACCGACCCAGCGGCCCGGAGTTGCTTCCACCATCTGTCCCACAGGCTGTAAATTTTCTTCCGTGGTTCCCACGTAGAACGTGCGATAAGTCTCCTTCTCCACCTTCATCTGGATATAAATGACATCACTGTTCCATTCGCCCAGACCGGTGCGCACTTCATCGTCCTTCGTCCAGTTGCCGGTGCGCTGCTGCAGGCTCATTTTGCCGTGTATTTTCTGAACTGCAAGTGCTGTATAACATCCGCCCAGCGATACCAGTCCTGCCACATCGCCGTCCTTCATCTGCTTCAGATGCAGACAGGTGGTAATAGAAAATTCCGGTGCCGGCCACTTCTGTAATAACAGATTGCTGATGTCGCACAGCTGTGTCTTCGGATCCACCGCCTGTGCATGGAGAAGGAGCTGACCGTCTTTCAGATCGTACCATTCCTTTTTATAATTGGCATTCCACTGCCATTGCAGTCCTAAACGATCTCCTTCGAAGAAATCGCTGTCCTCCGGGGTATCGATGGGATATGCAGCTCCCACTTCCGGCTTCTTGTAACGCAGTACCGGCTCACCACAGCCGTCCACGGCATTTACTCCGATCACCGGCCAGTCGTTTTCCCAGTGCATGGGCTGTAAATGTACGATACGTCCCGCATTGCCCACATCCTGGAAATGCAGGAACCAGTCCTGTCCGTCCGGCGTATCCACCCAGGCACCCTGGTGAGGTCCATTGACAGGGGAATTGCCCTGGTGCAGGACGATTTTCTCTTCCCAGGGACCATAAATATTTTTCGACCGCAGTACGGTCTGCCAGCCAGGCTTCACGCCCCCTGCCGGAGCGAAGATATAGTAATAGCCGTTTCTCTTATACAGCTTCGGGCCCTCGATGGTGGGCTGGGTCGCATGACCGTCATAGATGAACTGACCGTCACCCAGCACTCCGGAGCAGTCCGGTTCGATGGGAGACATATACAGCATGCTCTTGAAGCCGATACGGCTTCTGGCGAAAGCCGTCACCATATAAGCTTTGCCGTCCTCATCCCAGAAAGGACAGGGATCGATCCAACCCACGACCTTACGCACATAGGCAGGCTCACTCCATTTGCCCCACGGGTCTGTGGTCTTGCACATCATAATCCCCTCATCCGGCATGGGAATAAATACGTAGTAAGTTCCCTCATGGAAGCGGATGGCAGGTGCCCAGGTACCGCAGCCGTGTACCGGCTTGTCATAATATTCAAAGGGAAGTTTATCCATGATGTAATTGATGACCTTCCAGTTCACAAGATCCTTGGAATGTAACAGAGGAACTGCGGGGGTATTACAGAAGCTGGAAGCGATCATAAAATAATCCTCTCCCACACGAATGGCATCCGGGTCCGAGTAATCCGTATACAGGATCGGGTTGGAATAGGTGCCGTCGCCCTGATCGGCGATCCACATTTTATGTATCTTCGTCTTGTCCATAGTATCTCCATTCCGCAGCCTTTTGCCGCTGTTTCGTATTTTATAAAACCAGTATAGCAGATATCCCGTCACATCGCGTGTCAATTTCCCATTAGTTTGTGTCAAATCTTGCATTTCAATAGAATAAATGTCATAATAGTGACAAAAGTTGCAGGAGGAAAACACCTTGAGTTTCTTTTATCAGAATCGCAAAGAACAACTCTATCTGTATCTGTCCAATAATAATCCTTACGCCGTCCATCTTCACAGACAGCTGGAGCTGATCTATGTCTTAAGTGGTTCCACCACGGTCACTGTGGAACAGCAGGAATTTCCGCTGACTCCCGGTCAGGGTGTCCTCGTTTTTCCGAACCAGATGCACGGCTTAAAACATGTGGAACCCGGTCAGAATCTGCTCTGTATCTTCGAGCCGGATTTCTGTCATTCCTTCCGACATTTTTTCCAGAATAAAAAGCCCTCACGCAATGATTTTGCCATCTCCACCCTCTCGGAGCACAGCCACATTGCCTTACAGGGACTCGAGGCTCTGGCTTCCACCATGGAAAAAGATCGTCCCACTCCTTCTGATGTGCAGATCTATGCGGAAGGGTATCTGACGCTCCTTTTGGCAGATCTCCTACCCTCTCTCCCCCTGCAGACCCGGAAAAGCACGGAGGATCTGGAGCTGGAGCAGAGGCTGCTTCTCTATCTGGATGCCAACTACACGAAGGAATTGTCCCTGGACAGTCTCTCGAAAGAATTCGGTGTCAGCCGTTTTGTCCTCTCCCGGATATTTACGGAAAAGTTCCACACCACTTTCCCGGATTATGTGAATTCCAGAAGACTTGATTATGCCAGAGACCTTCTGCTGTCCACGGAGCTATCCGTGACACAGATTGCTCTGGATGCGGGCTTTGGCAGCTCCCGTACCTTTTTCCGTGCCTTTCAGGATACCTTCCATACCACTCCGGGAGCTTACCGCAGGCAGACGGAATCTACCCACAACAGCTCCTCGCCCGCCCGGATATAATCCTTCCAGGTGCGGATGATCCGTCCCCGGTCAGGTGTCTGACACATCTCCACTGTCACTGCCGTATCCACGCCTTCTCTCGCCAGCCCTTCCTGATCGAATTCTACGAGAAGTTTGCCTTTTCTCACGATCTCATTGGGCAAGACATTGCAGCGGTAATAAGTGCTATGAAGTTCTTCTTTATCCTTACAGATATTCAATAGCAGCTCCACCCCGCTGTCCGTGCGGAAACGGATCCGGTTGCCCATAGGATAAAGCTTCAGCACTTTTCCTGCAGTGGGGGCATAGACTCTGCCGTCCGATGGCAGAATGGTAATGCACTTCGTATTGTCATCCTCCGCCTCTTCCGTTGTGTCCTGCAAAGTATCCTGCGATATTTTCCTGATCTCGCCGTTCACCGGGCTCCCTATGGCGGTGCCTTCCATAACCAGCTGTCTGTTCCCTGTTATTTTTCTCTCTTCCTGTCTGTTGACCGCCTCTTCTGTTTCTTCCATGTTCCACCGGATGCTCCTGCCCAACCAGAAACCGATCAGCAGTCCCAGCACTCCCGTTGCCACCACAGCATACATCTGCATGTTTCTACCTTCCTTTTTCCATAATAAGACTCTTACATCTTATTCTGTCTCATTTTCGGGAAAACATGCCAGTTTTTCATTCATAAAATCCAAGAGTATTGCCGCCACGATTCCCGCCGCCATGCAGAACAGATTCCGGGATGCCGCATCCGCCGATGTTGCAAAGCTGCCCCAGGGAACGGTCATAACCGTAGCTGCACCGACGATCCCGATAATTCCATGAAACATCAACGCATACTGCCTCTCAAACAGCCGGTTTACCAGTTTTGCCAGACAGATGAAAGTCACCACGCACCCTGCTACTCCCGGAAGCAGAACCTCCAATCTCACATGACCGATCCCTTCCACAAAGGGCGTATACAGTCCCAAGGGCATCAATATTGTTGAAAAGCTCATGCCCGGAGCGATCACCGACAGAGCAAAGGCAAAGCCGCAGAACAAAAAGCTGAAAAATCCCGGCTCCACGGTATTTTGGGAATTCTGCAGCCAGAATAACAGACTAAGCATTGCCACGAATGTCACGCAGGATAAGATCACATTTCCCACATTCCTGCCCTGTTCTCCCGCTTCTCTCCACAACGAGGGAAGCATTCCCACGATCAGTCCCACAAACACGCAGACAGAAGGCTCCGGGTAAGTCTCTAATACATATGATAACAGATTCGCCACCCCTAAAAATCCTGCTGCCGATCCGATCATATAAGGGAACAATTCCGGCAGATGGGTCCGCCACTTATGTACCGGATCCGACAAAAGCTCCATGATCGGTCGATAGACTCCGAACACTACACTTAAAACGCCGCCGGATATCCCCGGGAGTACCGCTCCCAGACCGATCAGCGCCCCTTGTAATACTTTTCCCAAAAATCTAAGATCCATCGTCATTCTCCGCATCCTGTTGCTCTTAAAATCATATGCTTTTTCCATAAGAAAATAGGTCTAAAAATCAAAGATAATTATTGACATTTCGATTGGGGCAATGGTATACTCTAACCGTATTCTAAATGAAAGTCATTGATCTCACATATTTTTGTAAGACATTGCTACTTTTTCACGGATGCTTTACAAAAATATGTGATTTTTTTGTCCTACGTTTTAGAATCATCAAAAGGATCAGGCAAAGCCTGAATTATTAAAGGAGGTACCAATAATGAATAACGGTACAGTTAAGTGGTTCAATGCTCAGAAGGGTTATGGTTTCATCACCAACGATGCTAACGGCGAGGAAGTATTCGTACACTTTTCCGCAATCAATGCTGATGGTTTCAAGTCTCTGGAAGAGGGCCAGAAGGTAACTTTCGATACCGAGTGCGATCCTCAGAACAGCAGCAAGATCCGTGCTACCAACGTTACTGTTGTAGCTTAATAGCAAGACAAACCAAAAGGATCAGTCCCACGGGACTGATCCTTTTTCATGCCCGGAATCCTCTCCACCGCTCTGCAGAAATCTCCGGTTTCGTCACAAGACATTCCGGATCCGGTGCCAGCACATGCCGTACCACCCGGAACACTTTCTGCGCATCACACAGCAGACACTTCGCATCTCCGAACATCACCTCTTCCACTGCTCCACAATCCAGAAACGCCTGGTTCAATTTCACAAACTCTTCCGAGATATGGGGCTGGTCGGGATTATAGTGTTTTCTCATATATACTTCCTTTTCTCTTCCGTCCGGCAGGACCGTTGTCAATAACATGGGCTCCGCCGCCAGACGATTCGGAACATTCAGCACCTCTTCCACACTGTGGATGTAAGTATTGCGTTCATGTCCAACGCCAACCAGCAGAATCTTACCACCGCAGTCTTTCAGCCGGTCGTAGGCTCCTCCCGGGGTACATGGAGTGTTACGTTCTTCCTCTCCTGCCAGATATTCGGCAGCATTTTTTCCGTACCCCGCTAAAGAATGGGTGGGATGCAGGGAGCGCACCACACCCTCTCTCTGCCGGAACAGATTGGTCAGCAGTCCCACGCAGGATGGGGTATTACGATAGTCATACACCGGGTGCTGTGCGTTCACATTGGCCCAGGTATGAGTCGGCAATAGCAGAAGGCCTTCCGCAAAATATTCCATCCAGGCATCCAGCACGATATCCGCACCGCCCTCCACTTCTCCGATGGCCTTCATGGAAGAATGGATCAGGATCGTCTCTTTTCCCGTAAGTCCCACATTCCGTAACTGCTGTTTCAATGCTTCTTTGGTATACATATTTTTTCCTCGCATATCGCATATAGTAAAAGGCCGGTTTCCTGGGGAGCATGGAACCGACCTTTTTATGCTGTTTTCTCTACTTTCCCGCTTCCGGTACAAAACTGTCGAAGATGAAAA
>ENA-UEOJ01000309-UEOJ01000309.1-human-gut-metagenome-genome-assembly--contig:-NODE-309-length-40644-cov-4.898045_pt1 | contig 40644 bp, 50 predicted proteins | sample MGYA00242885_ERZ507886 | MGnify/ENA primary metagenome ERZ507886 (study PRJEB26167, sample SAMN06115505) | human gut metagenome | host: Homo sapiens | place: China:Anhui | collected 2015-08-07 | study... | reverse complement strand
GCAACAGTACCCGGTACATGCGGGGTTCCCGCAGCTCCTCTTCCGAAAGAACGCCGGACTGTCCCTGTTCTTCGTGACCGGACTCAAAATCACTCATGAAAGTATCCTTATCCGGGGCTTCACCCCATCTCCTCCGGAGAAACAATTCTCCGGCCCTCGTTTTCCCCCCCCGCCGTCGCTCCACGCCACAGGTGAATTGCGGCGACACCGGACAGGGCGCTTTCGCGGCGCCATCAGCCATTGGCATGAAACGCCTCATGATCAAAAAAAACAGAGATGGAACCCTCCACCCGGCTCCGGGAGCATTTCCATTTTGAAAATGCCCCGCGGCGGGAGAGAAGGCTCTTCTTCCTCCGCAGCCTGAAATCCTCTATTCCTCCGCGCCCTCGGCTTCCGCCCTGAGAGCCTCGGCCTGAGCCTGAGCGGCGAGTGCCTCGATCATCCCCTCAATATCGCCGTCCATGAAGCGATCCAGCGAGTACAGGGTAAGGTTGACGCGGTGATCTGTCACGCGGCCCTGCGGAAAATTGTAGGTCCGGATGCGTTCGGAACGATCGCCGGAACCGACCTGGGACTTGCGGTCCGCAGCCTGTTCGGAATGCTGTTTCTCACGCTCGGCCTGAAGAATGCGGGAAGCCAGCACCTTCATGGCACGGGCCTTGTTCTTGTGCTGGGACTTCTCATCCTGACAGGTGACAACCACGCCGGTAGGAATATGCGTGATGCGTACGGCGGATTCAGTCTTGTTGACATGCTGTCCTCCCGCTCCGGAGGCCCGATACACGTCAATGCGCAGGTCTTCCGGCCTGATGTCCACATCCACCTCTTCCGCTTCGGGCATCACGGCCACGGTGGCGGCGGAAGTGTGAATGCGGCCCTGGGATTCCGTAGCGGGCACGCGCTGCACGCGGTGGGTGCCGGACTCATATTTGAGATGGCTGTAAACGCGATTGCCGGAAATGAGCGCGATGACTTCCTTGTACCCGCCGTTATCGGTAGGACTTTCATCGATGATTTCCACCTTCCAGCCCATGATTTCAGCATAGCGGCAGTACATGCGGAAAAGATCTCCCGCGAACAGGGCGGCTTCTTCGCCGCCGGTGCCCGCGCGGATTTCCAGCACAATATTCTTTTCATCCAGAGGATCAGGCGGCAGCAGCAATACCTTGAGGCGCTGTTCCATCTCGGGAATTTCCGCCTCGATGTGCCGGATCTCCTCCTGCGCCATCTCACGCATGTCGGCATCGGCGTCATTCAACAATTCCCTGTTTTCAGCCATCTGCCGATCAAGCTCGCGGTAGCGGCGGAACAGGGTAACCACCTCACGCAGATCCGCGTGGGCCTTGGCGAGTTTGCGGTAACGCTCCTGATTCTCGTAAGCGTCCGGCGCGGCCAGCTGTTCTTCCAGCTCCATGTAGCGTTTTTCCAGACTTTCCAGCTTGGCGAGCATGGGCACTCCTTGCATGATCTTGATCTTGAGGGAGGTTTTCCTCCCGGTTATTCCAGGACAGTATAGGATACGGTGTGCATATGTTCCGGGGCGCTGTCGCCCAGAGCCTCACGCAGGGCCACCACGGCGACCTCCAGCTGTTCCCTGTCCGGCTCCCGGGTAGTCAGAAGCTGAAACAGAAAGCCCGGAGCGCGCAGAATGCGCCCCGGCAGGGAAGCCCCCATCCGCGCGGCCAGCCGGATCATCTCATACGCCAGCGCGCTGACCGGAATCATCAGCAGAACCTTGAACAGCAGCACGCCCGCGTGGCGCAGCACCGCATTTTCCGGCCGCCACAGCGCGAGCAGAGACGGTACGGCCGCAGCATGCGCCAGAACGGCAGCGGAAAGAACGAACAGCATGAACGTGGTGCCGCACCTGGCATGCAGACGGCTGTGCCGCATGGCACTCCGCGCAGAGACAGGTTCGCCGGCTTCCAGCGCGGCAATGACCTTGTGTTCCGCCCCGTGATACTGAAAAACCCGGCGGATCTCGGGCACGAAAGAAACAGCAGCGATGTATCCGATAAAAATGAAGAACTTGAACAGGCCGTCCCACATATGGAAGGTAAAGCCCTCCATATCGCCTCCCAGATCAAGCCTCTGCATCCCGAGAGAAAGCAGATGGGGCGCAACCACGAACATGAGTGCCGCCAGGCCGAACGCGGCCAGCAGGGTAAAAAGAAGCTGCACTCGGGAGGGACCGTTCCCCGCCCTTCCGCATTCTCCGGTCAGTTCCGCGGAACGGTTCAGCGCGCGGATGCCGTTGATCAGCGTTTCCACCAGCAGAGGAAAGCCGCGCAGAAAAGGACGGGAAAGCGGCCCCCGCCGCGTCATCCCGAGCCATCCTCTCCTCTCGGCCACGATACTTCCGTCCCTCCGGCGCACCGCCACGGCATACCTGCCGCCGTTGCGCATCAGAATTCCCTCCATGACCGCCTGCCCTCCCACAAAGGGGCAGGTTCGCGAGGCCGCTTCCTCCGCGCCACCGTCTCTCCCGGGGGCAGGCCGCTCCATATCCGCCACCATGTCATTCCATGCGCCGGAATCATCACGAGTTGTGTCCGATTTGCCCGGCGCGATATCATTCCGTTCCGGACAAGGCCCGGCCTTGAACAAATCACCCACGTCCTCTCCGGAATATGCCTCCCGGATCGGGACAGCCAAAGGCATCATCAATATGGCGCGCAATGCAACCGCTGTCATTGCCCCTACTCTCCTTCACGACCGGGGTCTCCGCTCTTCCCGTTCTGCGGAGAGAACGGCGAAAAACGGGCACGCAGAGACACGGCAGAGCTTTGCTCAAAAAACGACGGCGGAACAGGCCCTGTTCCTGAAAACGCACAAAGCCTCCCCACAGCAGCCCGGATGGGTCGCCCTGGGGAGGTTGCAAATCCGGCGCGAAGCGGCAAGCCGGTTCTACTTCTCGAACTTGGCGTACTTCTTGCGGAAGCGGTCAATACGACCGGCGGTGTCCACAAAACGCTGCTTGCCGGTAAAGAAGGGGTGGCAGTTGGAACAGATTTCCACATGCACATTCTCGCCCTTGGTGGACAGAGCATCCACCTGAAAACCACAGGCGCAGGTAATCTTCGCATTATACACTTTGGGATGAATGCCGTCTTTCATGATACACTCCTCATAAATTCGGAACGAGAAAATATACGACCTTTCTTCCGTCTTGGCAAGAGGCAAGCGCTCTCCGGCAAAAGGAAAAAACATGGTCACCAGCCGTGAGCCCCTCCGCATTTCCTGCTCCTTCACGCGCCGCTCCCCGGCACTGCAGCGAACTGGCATTTCCGGGACTTGCCCCCGCTTTCGCCCACCGTTATCATGCCGCCATGTCCACTCTGCGCCGGCGATATGCCGCATTCCCCCTGTCCGGCTCTCCCGCTTTCCTGCTGGCGCTCCGTCTGCAGCGAGATCTCCTGGCTGACGCCATAGGAATTTTCGCGTTGTGCGCCGGGCTTGGCGCGGGCGTCATCATTCAGCAGCACGGGGGCGAACTCACTCCTCTGAGGGGGGTGACTCTCGGCGCGGTACTGGCCGGACATTCAGGGCTGTTTCTGTACCGGGCGCGTACGGGTATCGAATATGCGGCATGGCTGATGCTTACGTTCCTGTTTGTCTGCTCAGGTCTGCTGCTGTGGGGAAAACAAGGTCTCAGTCTTGGACTTGGCTGTTCCTTCGCCCTCCATCATGGTCTGTGCGCATGGGCCTTTCATCTGAAGTACGAACTTCTTCTGTACCAGCAAAAAGCGGATGAAGCCGCCAGACAGATGGACTCCGCCTTCGCCCGTCGAATCCGCAAGCGGAACGGCTCCGCCTGAATGCGGGGAAAGCATTTCATCATTCCCGTCTTGCCGACCGCTTTCCGGCCATAAACGATTATTATATAATAATTTCACAATGTTACACTAAACCTGCACCAAGTATCATGGTGCAAAGGCAAAGAGCGCCTTCCTACTTCAGCTCTTGCCCACATGTGCCCATGGCACCGAAATTTCATCCCCCCTTTGCCTCCGGGCATCGGGGGGATTTTTGCGTTTAAAGCCTGTCGCCTCTCATCGTCCTGGCGCTGCTGACGTTCCTTCCGGATGTAGGTAAAACAAAGGCCCCCCGTCCGGCTGGCACCGGGCGGGGGCGTAAACATGATGTAGGTAAAAACCGCGTAACATATGGGAGCGCGTATAACGCGCCGTGTCCGTCGGGTTGGTGTTGGCTCACCGGCCCGACGCCTTTTTAATAGACATTCCGGAGGAATGAGGCAAGGCTTTTTTGTTGCCCCGCGTTCGGGTTAACGGTATGCGGAGATATGCGCGCCGTGTTGTTTTGCCTGCTCCTTTTTGTTTCTCCCGCCCTTGCCGCGCCGGAGCATCCGGCTGTGGCCGTGTGTTTTACGCCGGGAGCCGACTGCGACAGCAGCCTGATTGAAATGATAGACAACGCACAGAAGACCGTGCGTGTTGCGGCATACACGCTCACAAGCGAACCCATTGCCGACGCACTCATCCGCGCCCGGCAGCGCAATGTCAAGGTATGGGTCGTACTTGACAAAAACCAGTGGCGTGCCCGGAAAGGGCAGGGGCATCGCTTGCGGAAACATGGCGTCGGGGTGCGGTATGACTGTGAGCATCAGCTCATGCACAACAAGTTCGTGGTAGTGGACATCAGGCGTACCGTAACAGGTTCGTACAATTTCACCGAAGCGGCACAGGAACGGAATGCGGAAAATATGCTCATCCTGCACGACAAGCCCACGGCGCAACGTTACGCCGACAACTGGGGCTGGCACTGGTCGCACAGCGTGCGGGTAGTGAATGAGAGGAAATAAAAACTCCATCCCCCTTTGGGGGGTGACGAAAAAATTATAACCAATAATGAGGAGGAGAAGAAATAATGGCAGGTTATCTTCAATTTATTGGGGGAGATTTTGGTAAAACAAAATATTTTTACAAAGGGCGTAATTCATTTTCAAGCAATAATATTTTTAGCAAATCTCTTTCATTGACGGATATTATATCCTGCGAAGAACAGGGAGCAGGTGAAAGCATCAAAAAAGCTGGAGGAACTGTAGGAGGAGCCGTTATAGGTGGTGTTCTTACCGGAGGTGTAGGGGCGATTGTAGGGGGCATGGCTGGGGGAAACCAGGTGGAAACTACGGTTATCATCACCACACGAGACGGTAAGCAAGGAATCGCTCGTGCGAATGGCCCTATGATGGATGCCATTCGCGGTCATCTTTTTGAAGCAGCTCGAACACAGGGGCACTTTTCGGAAAATACATCTAAAAGTATTTTTCGTAAATTGATTGCCATCGCTATGATATTATTAGGAGCCTCTGTAATGTTGGGTGGGATTATTGCATTAACAGAAAAAAAATCCTTACCTGACACTACAGAGTTTATTATGTTTGCTTTGGCAATTTTATTGATTTATGGAGGGATACGTTTTTGGAAAAATGCTAAATAGTCTCCTCAAAATAGTCAGAAATAATGCCCCGCTTCGGCGGGGTCTTTAATTTGTTGCAGGAGAACGACATTAACGATATCGAAAATAATTGGCAGGTGCAGAGTAACTTTCGCAGGAAAGGAGAACAGAAATGGACTTTTCGGAAAAAATTGCTGAATTATCAAAAAAGGTAAAAAATCTTGGAGATGGCCTCAAATCGGAAGAAGCCACCAAAAATGCGCTGGTCATGCCTTTCATTGCCGCTCTCGGGTATGACGTATTCAATCCATCGGAGGTAGTGCCGGAATTTTCCGCGCCTATCGGAGAATACAAGGATGCGCGTGTTGACTATGCGATTCTTTCCGGAGGAAAACCGATCATTCTTCTGGAATGCAAGACCTTGGGCGCCTGTCTCGACTCCAGGCAATGCAATCAGCTTCAAATTTATTTTCATGGCACAGAAGCGCCGATTGCCGTTCTGACGGACGGAAACCGTTACAAGTTCTATTCCGATCTGGAAGCGGCCAACAAGATGGACACCAAACCATACATGGAATTTTCCCTTGACGACATGGATGAGACGCTGCTTCCGGAACTGCGGAAGCTGGCAAAGGGGAAATTTGACCGTGACGCCTGCATGAGCGCGGCCAATGAACTTAAATATAACCGGGAGTTCAAGCGCATCATGGCGGAACAGATGGAAAATCCGCATGAAGATTTTATACGATTTTTCCTTGCTCAGACATATGATGGAAAAATTACGCAGAATATACGAGAGCGCTTTACTCCGATTCTGGTCGCGGCGCTCGAGCAATTCATCAATGACCGTATTAATATCCGTCTTAAAAATGCCATGACACAACAAAAAACAGAAGTATCCGAAGCACCTGCTGAAGAATTGCCGGAAGCAAAGCCGGAAGAATCACGCATCATAACGACTGAAGAGGAAAAAGAAGCCTACTATCTTATCAAGTCGCTTATGGTTGGTACCATTGACCCGAGTCGGGGCGCCATGCGCGATGCCATAAACTACTGCTCCATTCTCCTGGATGATAACAGGCTGAAACCCATATGCCGTCTCTATTTCAACGGCAAGCAATGGCGTATCGGCATGTTTGATGGCGAAAACAAGGATGCCAAGGAAGATATCGAAAAACTGGATGATATCATTTCCTTTACTGACAGACTGCGGGCTACTGTACTGAAATATGACCAGAAGTAGCATTCACTCTTGATAAAAGCCGTGTTTTATGGCGTTGTCGTTTCACGGTGCTCATCACACCAAACAGTAGGCGGCAACGCCACCCGAAAGCATGGCTTTTTTTGTGCCTTTTGTCCGTATGTCAAGATTCTTTTTGACCGGATTTACTGCTATTCTTGCATCTTCCTGATGCCGGGTGTTGCCGATATGTCCAAGGCTTCGGCCTAAAGGCGGCAAGCCGTTCCGAGGACGGTTACGAACACCCGGCATCGTCATTCTCAGGCGGTGTCAGTTCCAGGCTTTTGGCGGTTCTCAGCTCCCGGCCTTTCTCTAAGGAAATCTATGACGCCCTTTATCAACTTATTGCGCGGCGGATGACAGCCTGCTTGCCGCGTACAGGGCGCTGGATGCCGGATACAAGATCGGCAGACAGTATGGGCGCGGGTAAAAGCGTACAGAAATATTTTGCGTATCATACGCATTTTTTCTTGACTTCATTGCGCATCATGCGTATAAAAATTCCATGCACAGCAGGGAAGTTCTCCAACGGCTGGCAAAGGAAGGGTTCGTCAAGGTGAGTCAAAAGGGAAGCCACATAAAGATGCGGCACCCGGACGGGAGGATAACCATTGTTCCCCACCCCAAAAAAGACTTGCCGCCGGGAACTCTGCGTAACATCGAGGCGCAGGCCAAGATGAAATTCTAACCCGAGGGGGCTTCGGCCCCCTCACAAGGGACATATGAAATATATTGCCATAATCCACAAGGAACAGGGAACGGCGTATGGCGTGACCCTGCCGGATTTCCCGGGGTGTTTCAGCGCGGCGGATACTCTGGACGAAGTGCCCCGCAACATTCAGGAGGCCGTCGAGTTGTGGGCTGAGGGAGAAGAAATTGAGCCTCCTGTTCCCGCCGGCTTCGAGGAAGTTGCGCAGTCGGAGGCGGCACAGGGAGGAATGCTCATGCTGGTGGATATCAATTTCGACTTCCTTGACCAGAAAGTCGTCCCGGTCAATATTTCCATGCCCGTCTATATGCGCAACCGTATTGACAGAGCCGCAAGGGAGCGCGGACTTACCCGTTCCGCCTTTATCGTGAAAGCGGCGGAAACCTTTGTATAACAGGCCACTTGCCAACAGGAAAAGGAGTAATCGTTATGAATTATGAAAACGCATGGAAAATCATTGAGGAAAGCAACTGTGAAGACTGGATCCAGACTGAAGTTCCTATTGGTGTTTGCGAAACAGTTTACAAGGGAGATCTAAATCTGCGCTTCATAGATGACACCAGTTGCAATGAACAAGACTTTAATGAAGAATGGGCAACCAGACACCCTGATCCCCACGCCAAGAAGCATGATATCAAACTTTGTTATGGGCAATCATGTTTTGCAAGCATCCCTGTTGTCAGCGTAGATGGTGGACGTGCCTGCCTCCCCTATCCTAATCTGGAGACTGATAAAATTTCGTATCGCGACTATAAAGTCGCACAAATCGCCGTCTTGGGAAACTCTCAGCTGGATGAATATATAAAAAGATCTAAGCTGACAGTAGCCAAACCGTAGAAATACATCACGATAATTGTCGCTTGAAAAGCGCGATAATTACTTGAGGTGTCATTCATAACTGCACAAGAAGACAGGCCGGGTGAAAATCCCGGCCTCATGATTAACAGGCATAGAACGAAAGGACAATCTGAAGCAGTTTATGCTGGCTCCCTTCCGAGCGCGGCCCTGTCCACTGTGACAGGCTCCACGGCCTGCACCTCTTCAACGGTTTCCGCTGCTGCCACCTGCGCACGCAGGGCGCGGTTCTGCGCCTGTATGGCCCGCAGCATCGTGAAGACGGCCTTGCTCTGCTCCAGATCGTCGGTGCTCAGGGCGCTCGCGGCGTCATCGTCAGCCGCCGGCGTCGCGGGGGTGAGCATGGCGGCCACAATGTCGGTCGTCGAGCGTATCAGTTCGGCGTCGATGGCCGCCATGGCCGCGTCGAATCGTGCAAGTCCGGCTGCCCGCGCCTCCTTGAGCACGGCAGCCGGATAAGCGGCCTCATACTCCTGCGCCCATGCCGTCAGTTCATCTTCCGTGGGCATGCCCCGGCCTATCGTCTTGGCGTCCCAGAACGCGATATATGGCCCGGTGCCGTTGCTGTCGTCGCGTACCTGCCACGCGCCGTCAATCCCGCCGAACTGCGGGAATTTGTATGCCAGAATAGATCCGAGCTGCATGTGTCTCTCCTTATTTATTGCAGATAGGCAAGGCTGAACGTGTTGATATAGTGTGTGCCGTCGACGGCGGAAGTCAGATTCGCAGTCGACAGTTGCGCCTGTGACTGGAAGTAGGCCGACAGATAGATTTTATCACCTGCAAGCACCGGCAGCAGCGCGAATATGGGGGACGGCTTGAATGTCACTTCGGCGGTCTGCGTATAGTTGGGGTTGTACTCGGCCTGATTGCCTTTTTGCGCACCGCGATCACGGCGCAGATTGAAGCTCGCGCCCCCAACGCTTGCGCCCATGCCGTAGGCGCGCACCAGGCTCATGGCGAAAACAAGACCCGCGCGAGGACAGGTATAGACGCCGTTTGCGAAATTGCCCGTATCGCCGGCATCAGCCGTAAACGGCACCACGGTCTCGGTCTGCGCCGCGCAGGTCAGATCGGCATGCAGGCTTGCCTGCACATGGGGCATTGCGCCGCCCACCTGTTCCCACGGGCCCCAGACATTTGTATCCCGGGCATGGCGGAACCAGATTTCCGTGCCGGTGAAATTCGGGCGTATGGCCCGCAGTATCTGCGTCGTGCCCTGAGCAAAAGATGCGCCGGTGTTGGCGGCCGATCCATAAACCGACATTTTGCTGACCTGGCCGAGCGAAACGGGCAGATCGTCCACCCCCGTGATGGCGATGCTGTACTCGCCGGGTATCGTCACATCATTTATTGAACCGGATGTGACTGCCCTGTCGCCTGATACGACGCCCATCGCGGCAGCACTGTAGACGCCGAACTGCTGTGCGAACGGCACACCGTACTTGCCGTTGATGAGCTTGATGGTCGTGCCGTCGAACTCGGGCAGGTCGCCCCCGGTCACGGCAGGCCGCCACCAGGTGCGGTCGCTGTCCGTGGTGGGGTCCCGGGGGCCGACGTATCCGCCGCCGGAAGCAGGGATATCCGGACCGGACGGCTGAACGGCGATATATTCCTTCATGTCCGCCCCCAGCACATGTGCGCCCACCAGATAATTCAGCCCCGGAAAGTCGTCCTCGCTCCCACGCCAGGGAAATATGCAGCCGGACTGGGTGAAAAACGCATGCTGACTCAGGGCATTCAGAATACCGTTGAAATCGGCCCCGAGGGGCGGCTTGCCCCCTGCCTTCCGGTTGAGCATGGTAATGGGCGGAAAGCCTGTATTCCATGAAGCGTTGGGCTTGGTGCCGCCGGGACTTTGGTCGGGAATGGTGTTTTTGGCGCCGTTTTCGGCAAATGGTTCAGGAATGACAACAGGAGTAACAGGAATCATGAACATACCTCCTAGCGGGGGCTTCCGTCCCAGAACGGTTCGGAGTCAAAAGGATCATATCCGGCCTCATTGAAGCCGAAAACAGGATAGGGAATTTCCACCCAGTTCAGTTCCACGCCCGCGCCTTTGGCAATCAGACCATAATTTTTCAGGATGGTGCGTTCCCACGGTTCCAGCGGAAAATACAGAAACAGCTCCAACGCCATGACGCCCGTTTCATACACAACGATATTGCGTCCCGGAAACAGGCCCTGCAAAAGATTGTTCAGGGATGCGGCATCCGCCGCCGAAATATTCGCCATGGCTTTCCAGAGCAAAAGCTGACGATATGCCTCATCGGACAGTTCATACACGCCGTCAGGCTGATTGGCACCGTTCCAGAACGGAGCCTGGTCAAAGGGTTCGTTGTCACTCCCGTAAAAGCCGAAAAAGTCGGTCAGTTCGGTTATATCCACCTTCCGTCCCATTCCCAGAATACGGCCCCAGATATCCAGTCCCGCGCCTGACGCCGTGGCGATATTGAAAACGGATCGGTAGAACAGTTCGATATCCGCATCCGGCGCGATGCGTATTCGGGCCGATTCCGCCAACGCCCGGATAACGGGACTGGCCGCATATTGGCTTTGTACGGTTTCACCGGGTTGCAGCATGGCTCAATCCTCCAGAATGATGATCGTGATATCGTCGGCATCCAGCACCGGCTCCTGATCGGCATTGACGGTCACTCTGTCCGCCCATTGTCCCCCGCTCAGCGGAGCCGCGATTTCGATGCTCTGCAAATCCTGCACGCCGACGCCCAGCACGGGACAGTAAAAGCGGGAGGCATAGACATTCTGCGCCATGCCCACGCGCAGCGCCCCGGAACCTTCACCGTTGAAATCGGCAAGTATGGCCGCCCTGATTTTTTCCGTGATGTCGTTGGCCGTGGAATCGGTTTTGCGAATGGTGACGCGCACGCCGAAGGCCAGCGGCGCGGGACGTTCGATACTGTAAGTATAGATGGGCTGCCAGGGCAGACCGGTATCCTGATACGTCACCTGCGTATTCCCGGCAGTGCCGCATCCTGCGTCTTTTTTGCGGTAGACGGCTTCCGCGATATCGTCATTTTCTCCACCAACCACGGATATCCATACGCTGTGTCCGGGTATGGTGACGCCCCATTCCTGCCTTGGTTCGCTGGTGGTGTTTTCCAGTACCAGCGCATCCAGCACGCCATCCAGATTGGCGATGGTACCGTACAGCGCATTGACGCTGCCGCGCGCATTGGCCGCTACGCTGTTATAGCGGCGGTTCTCAAAGGCGGCCTGAGTCTCCTGCGCGGAGCCTGTGACCGCTGCCGCCGGATTGGTGACGGCATCCCAACCCGGCGTTACAGTGACGATTCGGGTCAAGGTATCGGGAGATGCCGTAACCGGTCCCGGTTGGGAGGCTGTAAACATGGCCAGCACGCTGCTTTGCCCCTGCGGGATGGTTACAGTCGCGGCACAGACCCATTCCGAGTTGTCTTCTGTGGATTTAATGACGGACCCGGCCTTGATGACGGTTCCGGCAAGTCCCGTGCAGACACAAACGGCAGTCGAAGATGTGGCCGGCTTGCGCTTGAGGAAATAAATCTCTCCCAGCGCATCCTGCCAGATTCCCTCCGCCGTCAAGGGGTTGAACTGCTGCGCCAGATACAGGACTTCACTGTCCTTGTCCGCAATGGCCGCCGTCTGGCTGTCGATGAGCTGCCCGGCGGGAGTTTCCGGCTCTGTGTTCAGGTCGGGAAGTCCATCCTTGCGGAAGGCAAGAACCCAGTCCTCCCGCACAGCCTCGCGCACGGTTTCAATTTCATCCGGGTAAAGTCCGGTTTGCGGATCAAAATGCAACATCGACGATATCTCCCGTCTCTGTGGTCAAAGCGATGGTTCCCCCCATAACCCTGTCCGTAATGCTGGTAATCTCCACGTTCGCATCAGTAACGCCGTCCACGGTCAGCGCCGCCCTCCGGATACGGCTGCGCACCACGCTCATGTCCGGCGTCACGCCCAGGTCAATGAGGAAATGGGGGACACCCCGCTCAGGGTCGTAATAGGCATCACGCGTAAAAAGACGCACCGCGTTGGCCACGTTCTGGGCTATGCCGTAGCTGTCCTGTGCAGTGGCGATGTTGCCGCCGCTGTCCAGCGTCAGATCCCATTCCGAACTGAGAAGCAGAGTATACCCGGCCATATGGTTCCCTGATTCAAAACGTTGCAGTCAGCTTGCCCTTGTCGACTGTAACCGGCTCAATGCCCTGCACCTCTTCCACGCTCTGCGCCGTCTGCACCTGCGCACGAAGGGCGCGGTTCTGTTCCTGCGCCCTCCACAGACTCACCAGGACGTTCCGGCTTTTTTCCAGCGTGTTCTCGTCAGGCGTCGCATCAATCGGTGCAGGAACAAGCATGGCGACCATAAGGTCGGAAATTGAGCGGACAAGCTGCCCGTCAATCTCATCCATGGCATTGTCAAAACATCTGATTTTGTCTTCTCTGACGGGTGCAAGCATTTCCTCATATGCAGGCGGCGTAAAAACAATACTGCCGTCTTCGTTGACGACTGTATTCTGTGGCGTTACCCATTTTTCCTTCCCAGATATTCCATAATCAATACATTCCTGAACAGAAAGCTCCCTGTCTCCACGTTTTCGCAGAAGATTTTCCATGACATTTGAATTGCAATAAATGGCAACTCTGCCATCATGAATGAAAACTTTTTCCATGGATAATACCCCCTATGCCGGATGACAAAGAACAACTATTTCAGCCCCGCTGCTGTTGGAACTTACAGACAAATTGGGCGCACGAGAGCCTTTACCCTCTGCTGACGAGAAATGCATATAGTTTGGGGCGACACAGACATATATCTTCCCGTCTCCGGGGCCGAAAGCAGTTGCGCCCAGTGTTCCTCCCTGCGCATTGTAGGTCTGGGGGGTTTGGTAAACCCACTGTCCTGCCTCCTTAATGAGTATATCGCACAGGACGAGTTTGTTTCCGTAAGGGCTGGTCAACTCGTATTCCCCGCCGCACAGGGCGGGGTTGGGGAGAGCCGCATCTGCTGTTGCCGTTGTATTTTCCAGGTCAACCCATGTTGTATTCTCGGGCGTAATCACCATGAAATTTCCCGGCAATGACCCGCTGCCGCCACTTTCCCCCCGGGGAATTTTAAAATTCAATATCGCGTCTGTAGGCGTACCGGAATTGGTAACAGCCGCATCCGATCCGGGCTCACCGGTCGTCACCGAGCCGATAGTGATCGTCGCAGCCACACCATCCTTTCCGTCAGCGCCAGCCGGGCCTTGAGGTCCCTGAGCCCCCGCCGGGCCGGCTTCCCCCTGCGGGCCCTGCTCTCCTTGCGAGCCTGCAGGTCCTTCCGGGCCGGCCTCGCCCGGCTCTCCCTTTTCCCCGGCCGGAATCCCGAAGTTGAACACTGCCGCACTGCTGGTGCCGGAGTTGGTTACCGTGGCCTCACTGCCGGGAAGGAGGGTGGTTGTGGTGCCTACCCGAATTGTTGCGGCAGTTCCTCCCCCACCGCCGCCTCCCGTACCGCCGGCGGCCTGTACGGCGTTATAGACCTGCTTTTCAATTTCGGTAAAAAGGTTTTCAGGGGCGGAATCCCGAGCGGCCCTGACCGCCCGGTAAACATCCGCTTCCAGTTCCGTATTCAGATTTTCAGGCAATGGGGTGTTCTGACTCATTGTGGTCTTCCTGTGTTGCCGCTGCCCGGCTCGACACCGGTATGCGTGTGTGTTTCCAGCGTGACGCCGTTGGACGTGACCTGCCCGCCCGTATTGGACAAACCGCCGTGAAACTCGGACGGCCCGCCGGAGCCCATGCTTCCGCTTTGCCGGATGCGTCCGGCCACATTGACAAGAGGGGTGTTCAAATCAACCTGCCGAGAGGCGTTTACCTCCAGTTTTTGCGCATTCACGGTTACGGTCTGATCCGTTTCGATGGTGCAACCTTCGGGAGCGTGGATAATGATGGTTTTGTCCTGTTTCAGCTCAATCCAGACTTCCGGAGCCTGATTGCTGACGGACGCCACCAGCATGCCGTCCGCCATGTCGAACACGCGCCAGCTTCCGGGCCGCTGAGGTTCTTTGGTGCCCGGCTGAACCGTTGATGAATCGGATTTGCAGAAGGACGCCACGCCGATATCGCCGGGCACCGGATCAAGAATGATTGCCGCGATGCCCGCCTGCAAACGCTGGTGCGGCATGCGCGGAAGCGCAACCATGGGCAGGGCGTTGCCTTCGGCGTCCACCTGGCTGACAAGGGGCGTGGCGGATACCGTTCCGGCAGGAGAGTTCGGCCCGTCGGACGTGCAGGAATCCACCCGCACCAGCGCCGAAGTGTTGATCATCTCGCGGATTTTGCGCTCGATGATGAACTCAAGCTGGTTGTATGCGCTGGCGTTGGTGAAGTCGTCCCGCAGGCTGCGGTTTTCATTGTGGCTCATATCTTCCCCCCCGCTCCGCTCATGGACGGATAGAAGGTGGTCATGGTGCTCTGCCACGGGCCGCCCGAGGGATTGAATGCCTCCAGTTCGTGCGCCAGTTTGATGATGCGCCATGTCCCCGATGCCCTGGGCACGATGCTTTCAAGCTGTATCAGCTTGCCGAGCCGAAACGCCGGATTATACAGGCTCTTCACTTCCACGCCTTCGCTGGAAAGAACGGGGTAGCCCAGAAGACCTGTAGACTTGTTGAGCAGCACGGCATTCCCCTGTTTTCCTTCACCTCCGCGCGGACAAATGGTCAGAACTCCGTCATCCAGCAGCAGCTCAATGCCTGCCTGCCTTGCGGCTGACCGCGCCTGAGCCATGGGCGAACCGTTGAACACGGCATTGGAAATCCGCGCGGTCACCCCCTCATTGCGAAATTCGTACCCCATGGCCTTTGCCTGCATGGCAATGAAATCCGCCACAGGCTGCGCGCCCTGAATCGCCGTCGGTCCCGCCGGGGTGATGTTGCCGAAATATCCTGTCATGGCCTCGATTTTGAACGCCACATCGGGAGAGGCGTTGAAATCCGCGGCGGCGTTGGTGATTTCTCCGGAAAAGGCAACGTGCATTCCGTCACGCTCGTTGCCTGCATGGATGGTGACAAAGTCCCGCGCCCGAAACATGGGCCGAAAGGCCAATGTGGACATCTTGTCCATGTCTTCCAGCCGCAATCCGCGCAGGCTGACGGATGCCCTGTTGAAATCCGGCGGCCCTGTCTTTTCGATGCGTGCCCTGATGGGAATGCCGGTCATGATTTTGGTGTTGCTCCCTTCCCGGAACTCTCGTGCCCGCAAGGTTACATGCACTTCAAGAAGGCGCGGAACAAAAGAGGCGTCAGCCATCGAGCGCCTCCTGTGCGGCGTTTTCCCGCAAAACCAGCACTTCCTCCGGAAAGAGATAAAAAAGCTTCCAGCGTGTGCCCAGACCTTCCCATTGGGGCGGCTGCTGTTTTTCCGGCTGCGTTCGCAAATCGATCATGAACAATTCGCCTGCAAAGCCCGGAACATCTCCCACAATTCCCACTTGCGGAAGGCAGACCGCGCCCTGCCGCACGACAGCCCCCTCCACACTCAGGTCCAGATAAAGACGGCTGTTGCGCTGGTACAGGGCAATGGTGCAGTCCTGTTCATTCAGGGTCACCATGAAGGACTGGTTCTGACAGGCTTCCAGGGGGATTTCCAGCATAGGATATGCTTCCTTGTTATAGGCCAAAAATTGTTGCCATGGATCGCTCTTTCGTCTGCACCTTTCCGCGTTCACGTCTGGGCGCAAGTTTGGCGTTGGTGTACTGTGCCCTGACCTGCCTGACCTCCAGCAGGGAAAGCTCCACAAACAGCACTCCCAGCCCGTTCTCCCGCTTGCGGCTGTAGTTGAAGCCTTCCAGATTCAAGTCCGGGTATTCCGCATTGGGCGTCACCAGGCTGACAAGCTGTGTGCCCGCCTGAAGCGTGGTCAGCGTGTCGAGGGCATCCTGCAATGTAGAGTCATCTCCCTGTATGCCCAGTGTCACACTGACTTCCAGTGGTGTGGCAACCTTATTGTAGGTGGCGAAACTTCCTTCCTCCACCGGCGCGGAGACGACTTTGCTCTCGTTACGGATATCCGCCGACAAAAAGGAGGTGAAGGCCACCACAGGCAGGCCGTTTTCATCGGCCAGAAGCCAGCGGTTACCGGATTTGTTGAACCATGAATCAAGGGTGGATGCGGCGACAATGAGCTGTGACATCAGTACACCCCACCGTCGGCGGCGTTGACGCCCGGTATCAGCGGGTTGCGGTCAAGCTCGCCCTGAATGTCGCGGACGATGCCTTCCGCGTCCGTGGCCTGGGTGTACATATTCAGTTGGTTGATATGCGTCTGGCTGCTGATTTCGGTGTTGCGGTTGGAGGTGGAAACGGAGGGCGGCACAGCAAGAGCCGTCAGTTCACCGGCAGGCGGCACAGGGTTTTGCAGTGGGGCATAGGCAGGGATTACGAGAGCCGCTGACGCATCTGATGCGGGAGATGTTGATTCCGGCTGCCCGCTCTCGCCGAACAGCCCTCCGAAAAATTCCCTGCCCCCCTCCCACAGGCTGGATGCGCCGGATTTTATCCCCTCCCATGACGGGAGCATATCCAATATTTTTTGAATGGCGGCCTTGACAGCATTGATGATACCATCCCACAACGCCTTGAAAAACTTTGCCACACCGTCAAAAACATTGCGTAACTCCTGCCCTGCCTCCTTCCATGAGCCGGAGAACAATGCCTTTATGAAGCCGATGAAACCTGTCAGAATTTGTTTCAGCGGTTCAATGGCCCCTTCAAAAAATCCAAAAAATGTCTTTGCGCTGGAAGACAGCGTTTCCCATACGGCCACGCCTGTTTCTTTCAGCCATTCCCATGCGGCGCCCAGACTTTCGGCAATTTCCTCTCCTGTCCCGAATATGGCCCAGAAATCTCCAAAAGCCGATTCTCCGCCCCGGATGTAGATCACCAGATCGTCAACGGCGATGGCCAGCGCGACAATGCCCGCGATGATCCATGTGAGAGGGTTGGCCAGCATGGCCACGCCCAACTTGACGAAGGCAGGGAGCAGAACTGCTGTAATGGTTCCCGCCAGCACGGTGACAAAACGGATGATATTGGGCTCGTTGCGGCGTACCCAGTCCGCCACCTGATGCAGCAGCTCAATCCCTGCGCGGATGGCCGGAGACAATGCGCGCATGATGGTGATGGAGAGACCGGCCATGGCGAACCGGAAATCCATCAGGGCCAGCTTGCCCTTGCGGTACAGCTCGATATCCTCCCGGTTGACACGGGAGAGCAGTTCCTGCTTTTTGCGCCATTCCTCCATCTGCGGCGTCCAGCGGCCATACATCTGCGCCGCCTGGGACACGCCGGAAAGATAGCTGCCCACCATCGCCCCCACGCTCAGGGCTCCGGCCATGGGCGCGGCAAAGCGGGTGACAATGCCCTGGAGGAAGAAGCCCCACCGGCGGCCCAGATTCTGCATGGAGTTTCCGGCGTCTCTGGCTCTTTGCGCCGCCCGGCCTGTGGTATCGGCAAGGCGGTTCACCCCCTGCGAACCTGTTTCCCCCGCCTGCCGGAACGCCTGTCCCATTCTCTGACCTTCCCGTGCGGCTTGTCCCACTTCCCGCGCTGCTCCGTTGGCGGACTGCCGCGCCTCGTTCAGAGCATCTTCACATCCTTCGGCAAAGCCCTGGGCGAAATCCCGCAGTCCCTGATCCAGATTGTGCAACATGGCCAGCACCTGATTCAGCGCCGCCCGGAAATCCTGCGAGTCCAGACCGAGAGAAACGACAAGGGAATCAACTTCCATGCGTCACCTTCCGCTGCGGGCCGCATCAGCGGCCACCCGCTCATTGTAATGTCGAACCTGTATGATTTCGGCCATGTTCAGGGCATCCTCGTAGCTGTACCACGTCTCCAGTTCCTTGAGCGTCGCCAGCCGCTCCCCCGCAATCAGCGCCGTGAGCGGACTGATATTCTGGGTTTCAGCGTATCCGGCTGGGGGGCCGGACCATCTTTGACGGAGGCGGACGGGCCGCCTTGTGCGAAAAAACCGAAATTGAGCGCAAGAGCTTCCTTGCGCAGCGTGAACAGGGTGCGCACGTCCTCGATAAATCCTTCCAGCACATCGGGAGTCAGCGGCTGCTCCACACCCGCATCCACACGGGAACAGCAGGACAGCAGTTCATCCAGCAGAGGGCGGGCCTTGTCGTAGTCGAGTCTGCCCAGGGCGGAGATGCCGGACTCACCCACAGCACGGGCAACGCCCGCCGCTATCTCGCCCGCGTTGCGCACGTCGACCCTTGTCTCGTCCAGAATGCCGGTAGCCGCCAGCAGAATGCCCGCCCGCGCAATCCAGCTTTCCAGTCGGAGGGCCGACATTTCTCTGATTTTGAACGTGAGGCTCCTGCCTCTGTCGTCAATGACAATGGTTTTTTCCTTGCGCATGGGCACTCCTACACGGCGGCATCGGTGATGGTGAGGTTGGCGAAATCAAATTTCCACGTTGTGGGGTCCAGCACCTTTTTGGCGGACGGCACCGGAGTTCCCGATTTCAGGACGCCGCCTGTCCAGGTAAAGGTCTTGTTGATGCTTGGCACACTGGCTATCAGCGAACATTCATAGATGCCCCGTTTGCGCTCGCAGGCGCGGAACAGTTGGGACAACGCCGCATAACTGGGACTGGACGCCTCAAGCATGATGGTCACGGGCTTGATGCTGGGCACCCATCCCGCTACCAGGCCGCCGTCCACGCCCATGCGATCTTCGGCTATCGCAAGTTCATCCTGGCTGTAGCTCTGATCCGTGGCGAACTGTTGAAGGCGTATTCCCGCCGGGAACAGCCCGTCGACGATCAGCACCAGGGTAGCATTGGCGCTGGTAATGTCTCCAAGGGGATAGCTCATGATTTTCTCCTTATGTCATCTGTGAGGACAGGGGGTTACGCAAGTACGGTGCTGGCAAGGTCGAGTTTGTGAACCGAACCGCCGTACGTGTACCAGAGACTTGCCTCGGGGCTTTCCCTGCTCTGCCGCGCAGCGGCCTCGCCGGAATCGTCGGAGGTATCGTCCGGATCTCCCCCTATCTGCAGGACATAGCCGTCGTTGCTCAGCTCGCTGGAAATATCGCGTCCTGCTTCGCGTACAAGCTGGGATTTCTGCGATTCGGACAAGGCGACTCCCGTGTCGATGACACCGGAATACAGCGCCCGGTTGATGGGATCGAGGCACCACGACTTGAGCAGGGTGTACCCTTCCTGATTGTAGGGAACGCGCGGGGTCTGCCGAAAGCCGTTCATGCAGGCCACCTGAAGCGCGTTGTTCAGCCACACCGCGTTGAGATAGGTGTCTATCCATTTCCACGAACCGAACATCTGCCCCGGATACAGGAAAATGAACTGGTCGTTGCGCGTGGCGTAGTCGCCCATGAAGTTCATGCCCTGCGCTTCCAGACCGACTGCATCAGTTCCCCTGGTCACGTTGGCGGGCACGCCGTCCTGTGCCTTGAAGGCAAAGGTAATGGTGCCGTTGCGGCGGTTCCAGTCGATGCTTGCCGCAGTCCCCATAATCAGGGCGGCACAGGCCAGATTGTCCCAGACGCCGCAGGCAGCGCCCACGTTGGCTTGCCTGAGGGCGGCGGCGATGGTGGATGTGCTGCCCGCCTGGAGCAGAGCCGGGTCATTATCCCAATAGATATACAGGTAGTTGACGCCTTTTCCTGATGCCCACTGCGCGAAGGCCAGCGCATCGGCCTGCGTGGGCTGCGTGACCGTGGTGAAACAGACGAAGTTCTCGGTCAGGTCAAGTATGGCCTCCATGTTCTCGGCCGGAGTCATGGCGTCCATCCCCGGGGAAAGCACCGCTCCGGCGGCCTTCGTCAGCAGCAGAAGGGCGGAAACATCCGTGCCGGATGCCGGGGCTGCGGCATAGCCCACGCCTTCTTCCGCGCCGGCGGCCCCGCCGGTGATGGTGAAGGCATCAAACAGGCTGGAATAGGTCACGGTGGCTGCCGTCCATGCTTCCCCCCCGGCAGAGACAGCGCGAATCGCGGTCTGGAGAATCTGTGCGATATCGGACAGGGCGGAAGCTCCGGAGAAATCCAGACTGCCCAGCGCGCCCGCATGGCTGCCCAATGTCAGAGACATGCCGCCATCCCGCACTTCCTTCAATGCGGCCAGGGTCACGGATGGAAGAGCATTGAATGCTCCGCCCCGGACAAAGGGCGCGGCATCTTCGGCCGCACGCCGGCCCACATAGAAGGCGCGGGGTTTTGTGAAGGAATTGTTGTACCCCTGAAAGTAAATGGTCGCGGCCTGATATTCGGAGGACTCAAGCCCGAAATACTCCCCCACGCTGTCCGCATCCGGAAACGGAAGGGCCAGTTGAGACGAAGGTATAAGCTCTGACGCGGAAAGCAGCAGTCCGTTGAATTCGAGGTCGTTGCCGCCCGGCGTCAGCAGCCGGGGATTGACGGTGACGATTTGTGATGCGGGAATAGGCATGTTTTCAACTCCTAACGGGTAACGGGATGATGAACATCCACATTTTCAAGTGTGATATGAACCTTGTCGAACGCATCGACATTGACGTCGACATCCGCCCACCCGGCAAGGTGAAGCGTCACGCTGTACCGTGTCTGCCACTGGTTCTGGTCGTTGGTGAACGGCAGGGCGCGGGGGTCATCGGCATGGAGCGCGGAAAGTCCGTAGGACCGGAAGAAGTCCACCGCCACGGCGTCACGGCCGAGAATGACGAATTGAGATGCCGAGCGGGAAACGGTTTCCTCATCCTCACCGCAGAAGTCCACCTGCACGTCGTACAGGGTGAGCATGGCAAGGTTCAGATCGAGGCCGGGGGCGTTGCCGGCGGGCATCTTCCATTGCCGGACATTGGTACCGCGCCGGGCCGCCCCGATGAGCGTGAGCACCACAAATTCGTTGCTGTCCGGCAGGGCCGCCCGATTTCCCCAACCGCGCACGATATGAGGGGGGACCGGAGAAAGCCGGGCCTGAAGAAAGTCGAAGACGGCGCCCAGAACGTCTGTCATTGCGCCGCCCCTTTCGTTTCCAGCGGTTCCGGGCTTTCGCTCAAATCCGGCCCTTCAAGCTGCTGCACGATACCCACACACACCCAGCCGGAGGCGGTGAAATCCTCCAGCATGGCCGTCACCAGCCACCAGGAACCGTCGGCCCGCTGCATCATGTCCCCGTTCCGGGCCAGAGGACGGACAATGCCGGTGGGAGGCATGGCCGCATCCGGTGTGTAAAGGTATGCCTTGCGGTCCCGCTGCGTCAGGTTGACGGCCTCTGTGTGCTGCAAATCGTCACTGCCAAGGCTTTGTATCTGGGCGGCGACGGTCTGCCCGGGGGCGTACACCGGCACGATCCGTCCCCGGACGTTCTTCTGTCCGACGGATTGCCGCAGGGTGACGCTTTCGTCCGGGTGCAGCGCGGGAATGGCCCCGCGCACCATGGCGTGGAGATTCATCATGCTTCCACCTCGTACCAGATGGAGCCCCGCAACACGCCGGTATGATACAACGGCTTGTCGCTTTCCTTTTGAGCCAGCGTCAACGGAGAATCGGGAGTCGCCCAACTGGGGGAATCATCTATCGTCGCCTGTATGTCTTCCATCATGGTGCGCCCCATCTCTTCCAGAGCCTGTTCCGGGGAATACCCATGCCGGAGAAGCTGCCCCAGGCGTTTAACCCAATCCGCACGGTGCGTCTTGACTGTCTGACGCATGAACGGACGGGGAGGAACAACAAGCCTTGTCGTTGTCTTTTTGAGGTGAATGCCCAAATTGACGGCCAGCCAGCCACGCATTTTGGGAGTAACCGTGACCTCTCCCCCGAACTCCTGAATAACGGCCACCATTACGGCGGATTTTCCGTCAGGATAGGTTGCTCCTCCGGGGGAATCGGCCATGACACCGGCTTTGACCACAGGCGCGCTTCGAGCCATGTCTTGAAGTTTTCGGATCAGCTTGTCGCCGCCTTTCAGGGTTGCGCCCATTTCCTACCCCCACGGATGCCAGTGGCGCACGGCGTAGTACCGCCCGCCCGCCGCATACGGCTGGACGGCCTGCCAGAACGCCTGCCCGCACGGGGTCTGGCTGTAGAACGCCTTGCCGATGTTCTGCGGGATGGAGAACGACACGCTGACGCTGCCCTCCGTGGCGGACGACAGCGGGCCGCTCTGTCCGGCTGGCCACAGGGCCATGGTCGCCAGGTGACAGACCAGCAGCCACAGCAGCGTCCGGCGGATCAGGATGCCATGCTCCGGGTCATAGGGCACCAAGGAGGCATCCGTATTGTCCAGCAGCAGACAGGCGAGGTCGAAAGCCTGCTGAAGCTGCGCATCGGATATCAGTTCCGCCGTGAAGCGGGGATACGCCTTGCGGAAGGCCGCCGGATCGAACTCCACCACCGCCATGTTCAGGCTCCTGTGCCGTCAAAGGGCGTGGTCTTCGCGCCGTTCCCGTCGGATTCCACATCCACCGGTTCCAGACCATGCCGAAGTTCAGCCCGCTCGTTCGCTGCATCCAGCGCATCGGCCTTGCGCGCCTGCGCGAAAATCAGGCCGTTCCTGAATATTTCCATGTGCGGGCCGTAGGTTTTTTCGATATACGACCAGTCGTCCGCGCTGATTTCGGTCAGGCCGAAGGCTCCCACGGGCAGGATGCCCTTTTCCTTTCCCCGCAGGTGAGCGGCGCTGCCCGCCACATGCACCCGGCGGCCGTCCGGCATGCCGAAGGCAATCCCGGAGGCGCGGTTGAGCGCGACAATGACGGTATCAGCCCGGAGGGACTGTTCCGCGCCGGTCTGCGCGGATTTTGCCGCGGCGGAGGTTTCTTTTCTGCGTGCCATGCTGGCTCCTGATTTCCGGCGGGGGGTTCCCGCCGGGTTGTGGACTACATGCCCGTCATCTGGGCGAAGGCGAAGGGCATCAGCACGATGCCGCCATAGGTGGTGCCGACATACTTCTGCCGGAAGCTGGACATGTCGGGAATGACGCGCAGGGCGCGGATCTTTTCTCCGAACGCCAGCAGGCCGGACTTCTGGCCGTTGACTTCCGGCGCGATGAGAAACACGGTTTCCCCCGCGGTCATGCTGTGCAGTTCAGGCACGGTGACGATGCCGATATTGCTGAAATAGCGGGTCAGCATGTCCAGCACGGACACGTTGAAATCCGTGGCCGCGCCCAGACGGACGGCCATTTCCGGCGACAGGCACAGCTTGAGCGGCGTATCGCGATCAATCAGTCCGCTGGACTGGCTCGAAAGTTCGGCAAACAGCGCAAGGATATCGTTGTATATCTGCGTGGTGGTCTTGTCCGCCCATTTGGTACTGCTGCCCGTGCCCGTGGCTCCCGCGGTGATGGCGTCGGGCAGATTGGGGTCGTTGAGGATGCCGTAGATTTCCTTGCCCGCAACGCCCAGCAGGTAGAAACGGTTCTGGTCGATGTCGATGACATTGGCCGCCGCGCGCTGCTTGGAGGCTGCAAGGTTGACCTTGGCCGCGCTGGACATGGCGACTTCCAGATCGCCGTAGGTGATGGATGTCTGGAAGATATACTGCGGGCGCGTCTGCCATTCGGAGTTGACGCCGGACGTGGTGCCGTTGGCATAGTCGCTGTACGGCTCGGTGCGTCCGGTCATTTCGTCCGCGCGCCACTTGGCATAGGGCGTCGTCCAGTCGCCCTTTTTCTCCTCTCCGAAGATTTCCCGGGCGCGGCGGGGCGCAGTCATGATTTCAATGACCATGGGGTCGATATACGCCAGCAGTTCCGCCGGGACGGTGGTATTGGGCGTGGTGACGAGCGCGGCGTCCTCCGCGATGCGCGCCCGGTTCTCCGGCGAAAGCCACATGCGCGCATTCGGGAAGACAAAGCCGTACTGCGCGGCCTGTTCAAAAGTAGGTTTCATGATTCCTCCTAGGCTCCGGCCGCAGCCGCGCCGAGATTGGTACGGGCCTGTTCCGCAGTGGTGGCCCCGGTTCCGCCATTGGCTACGCCAAGCGCGCCGGTGGCATTGCTGAAATCCTTGTTCATCAGGTTGCTGGTGTCGCTTCCGCCGCCCGAACCGGACACGGCCATGGCCCCCCAGTTGCTGATGATGATCGGTTCGCCGATTTCACCGGGTGTCTTGACCGTCCACCCGGTATCAAGGTGCGTGCCGTCGGGAGTTCCGGTGCTGATGGAGCCGTCGGCGGTAGAGGCCAGCACCTTCTGCCCCACTGTGGCCCTGGTTGTGGACACGGCCCAGTAGTCGCCGCGTACGGCTACGGTCAGCGCCGAACCCTCGGGCACGTCAAGCGTGCCGTCAGAAAAAATGTCATGATTGACGTAGTTGATGACGCGCTCCACAAAACCCAGAACTTCCGTGGCCTCGCCCGCCGCATTGGTGGCCTGCGTATTGTCGATGACGTCGGATGACACCACGGGGAAGACGAAGCTGCCGACGGGCAGGGATTTGGCCGCAAGAGGATTGAGCGGCGTGTAGACACTCTGGTCGGGTGTGGCCTTGTCCCCGGCCACGCCGGGAGCACGGTACAGATTGACCTGTTTCTGCAAGGGCATACTGCCTCCTAGTCTGCAAGAGAAATATTGTTGAGTCCGGCGAATTTGCCGTCGAGTCTGGCGGGCGCGGCATCACGAGCCATGCCGCCGGAAAGTGCCGCCGTCTTTCCCGCCCGCAGCATGTCGATCATGCCGCGCCATGCCTGCCGGGGATATCTGCGCGGGTCTATGCCGCTCTGTTTCAGCGCGTAGCCGTACACATCTGAAGCCGAGTCGAAGGACAACGGATCAAGGTCGCCCACCAGCCCGCGCACGTCGCGCACGGCCTGATGCAACCCGCGCATGTGGTCCTGAGCCTCCGCGATGGCGGAAGCCTTGATGCGGGCCGCATCCATGGCGGTAAGGGGGCGAGGCGAACGACGTCGGAAGGCGCTATCCTGCGCGGCGGCGGGGTCGTCGGGTTCGGCGTCTCCGGTGGCCGGGGAATAGGCCAGGTCTTGCAACGAATCGGACAGCTTTTTGCGCTGTTCCGGCGTCAGGTCGGGCACGGCGTCCAGAATGCGGGTAATGGCCGCGTTCTTGTCCTCGTCCTTGCCGAGCGCCTTCTTCATGCCCGCCGCTTCATGTTCGCGGTCGAGCTTGCGGCGTTCCTCCGGGTTCCGGATCAGTTCCTCGCCATATTTTACCCCCTCAGCGAATGCACGGGATTCCGCCGGATTTTCGGCATCCAGCCCGCAGGCATCCATGGCCTTTTTCATGCCCTCGGACTCGTGTTCACGATCCAGACGGCGACGTTCTTCGGGATTGCGCTCCAGTTCCTCGCCGTACTTGACGCCTTCCGCGAATGCCTGCGACGCGGTGGGGTCTTCCGCATCAAGGCCGCATTTATCCATGGCTTTTTTCATTTCCTCGTCCATGGCGTCGGTTTTCCTTTCGTCACCGGTGGCCCTGGAACAGGCAAGGTCAGTCAGGGAATCGGTGAGTTTTTTGACTTCCTGCGGGTCCAGTTTGGCGGACAGTCCCCCGATGAGCCTGCGGATTTCCTCGGCCTTGTCCTCGTCTTCCGTGATGTCCACAATCTCGCCCGTGACGGGGTCGACCTTGTGCAGGTCAATGATGGCCTGCGCCAGTTCCACTTCCTGTTTTTCGATTTCGGGGTTGTCGTCCTGCGCGCCCCGGAACCAGCGTTTGAGTTTGCCCATGAATGCTCCTTTTGTGGTTTTTCCCCGCGCGTTGACGGCGCGGGAGGATGGGACTATGCTCTCAACAGAAGTTTCAGCTCCCAGGCCGGGACGAGAGAAAACTAGGCCCGGTTTGCGTAGGCATGTGTCTTGGGAAAACTTGCCATGTTCATCTGAAACTTCTTTTTTGACTCTAAAAAAGATAAATTTCTGGTTATCATCAAAAGTAAGGATTAAACGGCTATCTTTAGCTGTCATATCTTCTTTGTATGGATATGCCGTAAGAATCCAGTTCCTAGATTTACCATCCCATTCAAGACGTACAACTGCTTCATTTTTATTGTGGACAATATATTTCCTGCCTGGAAAACCTTTCCTCTCTTCTACTGTGCCTTCCCTGATTATTTCCGGAAGTTTTTTCACGAACTCCAACCCGTCTTTTCCGTCTTCAGTTCTCCTTTCTATAATATGGGCCAACCCAAATCCCTTTTTTCCCCCACGACCGTAGGGCAGATCAATGTCGCCCAGGCCTTCCTTGTGAAACGCGCCGGGCACATGGCCTTTCTTTTCCTTCAGGAGATGCTCTATGGCTTCCTTGGGTTTGCCTTTGAAGGCAGAGAAGGAAGGACCGAAAGGATCGTTCCTTTGCCCCAGATTCCCCTTGATGACTTCGCCGCTTTCCGTATCGATCTGATACTTCTTGCCGTTCTTCGCCGTGCGCCACTCTTCGGCGTCTTTCCCGCAGAGCGCGCCGTCCGCCACCACCACGTCCGGCCCGGCGCGGCCCTCTTCCACCAGCGCGACATGATTGCCCCGGATGTTGCGCATGATGAAGTCATACTCCACGCCCTCATACCGGCCCGGCGTAAAATCAGGGTCGTAGCGGTACGCGCAGGAAAGCTCGCGGAAGGAGCCGTCTTCGATGGCGGCTATGGCCTCGCCGTCCCACACGGTCAAAGGCGCATCCACATAGGGCGCGTTCCAGTCCGCCCTGCCGACGGCCCCAACGCGCGTGAGTCTGGCCGGTTCCTCGGCGCTGTCCACATGATGTTCAATGTGCAGGGGCAGGCCCTGCCATGTGGACAGAGATTTCTTCAACTCCTCAGGGTCACGGAAACCGTAATAGACGGCCTCCGGGTCAAGCCCGGCCTCCCGCCAGCCCGGAATTTCACGCCCGTAATAGGGATTCACCGTTGCCTTGGTGATATGGGACGAGGCGACGTGCAGAAAACCGTTCTCATCCGTGCTGCGGGCACTGGGAGAGGCGTCAAAGGTCAAGGTGTGGGGAACGGTCATCGTCAATACCTCATTCCCGCCAGGACTCGTCGGCAATCAATCTTGCTGTAACGATTTTCAAAATCGGAAATGGCTGTAACAAGCGTCGGCGGAGGCGGAGTGTTACCCATCTTCTCACGCCAATTTTTCATCTCCGACATGGCCAGCCGATATTCGAGTTCATCCACGCGCCGTTCCAATCTTGTGAATCTCCATTCCTCTTTCGATACAAACATATTCAGTCTCCAAACTCGGGGATGATACGCCGATAACTGCATCGACAATTGGGAAGCTCTCCCGGAAGGACATGGCGTTTGACGCCTTTTGCATCATCATACAGACCTTCCGACAATTTGAACTTCACCCCGTTCATGGCCTTGTGCGTAGGCCGGCTGGAATGTGCACCGGGCAAATGCACCCAAATTCCCTCTGTTACCCCCATTTGTTCATCACGGGTGCGAAGAATGGCCTGTGTAGCCTTGTCGCTCTGGTCACGGGCGATCATGGCGGCCCGGCGCCTGGTAATGTCGTACCGTTTGTCCAGCTCCCGGGTGATGTAATGGAGATCGCGGCCCATACTCACACCGCTGGTTACAATGCCGCGCACTTCTTCGAGGTATTGCCTGGGGATGGATTTAATCAGCCCTGTGTTCCACGAAACAAGGGCTTCCGTAACGGTGTTGAGACTGCGTGAGGGCTGAAACCTGACGGTAAAACCGGCTGCCTTGTAAGCCTGTTCCAACGAGGAATCCGTCTTGCGCCTGACCTGCCCGACAAAACTTTTGGCAAGCCATGAAGCGAGAATATCCCAGCGTTTGAGCCAACGCCGTGCGCCACGGTTGAAGCGGCTCAAAATGGCATGTACGGGCGAAGAGTCCCCCACAATCCGGCTTTCCTCCCGGCGATAGGCAGCTTCGAGCCAGTAGGAAACGGAATCGCGCATGGCGTCCAGCTCTTTTTCCAGCCTGCGGCGGTATCTGGCGCGGATGCCTGCATTGGGCTTGATGGCGCGGAGGATTTTAGCCATGGAGACACACCTCTGCTGCGGCAAGTCGGCGGCTGTGTACATTGACAAGGACGGCGGGCGATTTTATGTTAAAAACATCAGCCGGTATGTAACCCGGAGAATTCAGCCTCCTGTTCCGGTGCGTGCGACGAAGTGTCATGCCTGTCCTTCCTTGCCGGTATCAGCACTCCCTAGATTTGACTTTTCCAGCAGTTGCCCTATTTTTTGGCTGAAAGAACTCACGGCTCCCATGCCGGGACGACTAGACGTAGGCCCGGTGTGCGTAGAAGCGTGTCTTGTACAAACCTTGCCGCTGTCACCCGTGGGAACTTTCTTTCTATCATCCAGAATTCCATATCCCGTTAACAGCCAAGTCTTCTGCTTCCCGTGTTCTTCAAGGGATAGAATGGCTTCGTAGCCGTCTTTCTGGATAGCAACGGTCTTATTCCCTCGTGAACATCTGGTAATCTTTCCATTGGCGACCGCTTCCAGCACCGGGGCGATACTCGCCATGCCGTGGCGTTCCTTAATGTGGATCAGCCCTTTTTTCTCATCGCCCCTGATGATGGTCACATCATTGGTGCCGCCGTACTGGGCAAGGTCATTGCGCAGACCCGGAACGGTTGCTTCCGTCTTGCCATTGGCGATCTCGCGCATGGCGTCTTCCACCTTGTCCCGCCGGGCATTCTGTTCGGCAGGCGAATCCCAGCTTTTCTGTCCCAGATTCCCCTTGGTGATTTCGCCGCTTTCGGTATCGATCTGGTATTTTTTGCCGTTGCGGGCCGTGCGCCAGATTTCGGCGTCGTTGGTGAAATCCAGCGCCGCATCGTACACGGCCCCTGCCTTGTCCACGTCGTCCAGTTCCGCTCCGGCTTCACCCGGCAGTTCATCCGGCATTCCATTGCCTTCCGGCACCGCCTCCGGGTCGATATCGGCAAAGCCGCTGTCCGGGTCATCCGCCAAAGCCTTGCGGGCTTCTTCCGGACTGATGATGTCGCGGTCAAGATAGACGGCGATGGTGTCGGCTTTCGTCTTCTGCATCGTCGCCAGCGCCGCCCTGTCCTCCTCACCCAGCGGCGCAAAGTCGAAGGTGACGGACGGATCGATTTCGCCGCGCAGGTGAAGCTGCATGCAGTCGAGGACGGTTCGCATGCCGTTCCGCAGCACCTTTTCCTGCTGGCTGGTGATGTGGTCGTAATAATTGCGGATGTCGCTCTCCCCCGTGGCATTGAAGCCGGACGGGCTGATACCGAGCAGTTTGACCGCCGGAGTGCGGTTCAGAGCCGCAAGAATCTCAAGCGACTGGCGCACGATGTCCGTCACGCCGGAGAGCGGCGTTTCCAGCTTGATGACGTCCTCGGCCTCCTTGTCCACGGCCAGCACCCCATCATTGTTCATGGTCTGAATCATGTACCGCATACGCGCGTCCAGCGTCGCCGTGCCGCCTGCGGAAAACAGGATATCGGTCATGCTGGTCTTGAACACGGTCATCGAAAACTTGGTCAGCAGACGGGCCTCTGCGGCACGGCATTCCTGGAAATGCAGAACATAATCCCACAATATCTGCGCCTGCGGGATGCCCAGAAAATTGTACGCGGGCTTGAGCAGCACCGGAACCTCGTTGGCAGTGAGGCGGATGAGGCGGGAGGCGTGGACGCGTTGTCCCAGCACCCACCACCAGCGCGGACGGAAATAATCGGGCGACAGCGGTGACAGACTGTTGTAGTCGCCGGGAAAGACGTTCACCGGGTCGATCACGACAAAGCGCAGGATGCCGCCGGGCCGCAGTTCCGCCGAATACGCGCCCATATGCAGGGGGGTGAGCAGCGCGTCGCCCGATACGCCGGTGTCGATGAAGATAAAGGCTCCGCCCTCGTAGCCCACAAGTTCGACGGCTTCATGGAAAATCCTCTGCAGCTCGAGCGAATCCGCCGCATGGGCCAGTTCGGTCAGCAGTTCATCATCTTCACCCGTGCGGGGGCCGGCACCTTCCCGTTTCAGCTCGATCCATGCGCGGGTCATGTCGTCGGCCACGGTTTCGATGCAGGCACGGATGAGTCCGTTCTGGGCGATGTTCTGGAGTGCGCCGTAGCCCATGAACTGCGCAGCCGGAGCCATGCCCGTTTCAAACGTATGCTGGAGCAGGGTATAAACGCCGCTGGACGCAAGCCGGTTGTCCATGGCAATGCAGGCGTCTTCCGGCGCGCCGAGCGTTCGGGCCGGACCGAACATGGCCCGGATTTCGTCTTCCGTGGGGATATGGGGCCGCGCCGGCCTGCGGCGCACATCAGGCGAAAGGTTCATGCGGCGGGGGGAGGAATTGCGGCTGCTCATGCGACTCTCCTGCCCGCAGCGGTCCGGTTCAGAATCCGGGGGTCAATATTCAGTCCCCGGTGTGACTGCATGTCCCGCAATGCCTGCGTGGTGGCGTCCACCTGGTCGTCATGGGCGGCGGCGGGGAACTGCGTCAATTCCGCAATGTATTCTGCCGCCCACGGGCAATGGGAGGGATGAGGGATATGGACGTTCCCTGCTTCAAAGAATGTGGTGACGGCATGGGCGCGGGCGGTCTTGCTGCCGTCCGGCTCCACGGGAACAATCCCGGAAACATGGTTGCGCAGACTGTCGATGACCGCCGGGCCGTTGGCCTTGTCTTCCACCAGTTTGCGAGTCGCGCCGGGCCATTTGTCGGCCAGGGCGCGGAAGGCGGCAAGCGTTTCCGTGAAGCCCATGCGCCGGCGAACCTGATCCAGCAGGTAGAAATCCGCGCCGGACTTCCCCCACGCCTGCCCCACAACGTAGTCGGTATCGTCGCCTTCCTTGAAGGTCATGTCCCATGACAGCACAAGCTTTTCAAAGCGGAGGGGCAGGTCTTTGGGATACCAGAAGCGCAGCCATTCGGCCCTGAAGATACTGCCGCCGTCCGGCGTGGGGTGCTGCTGGTAAAGGGCTTCCCATTCCCGCGCACCGACAGCCCGGCGGATGCCTTCGAGCTGCTCCAGCGGGTAGCGCTCGGGATGCAGGGCTTCACCGCACTTCCGGTAAGGTTCGTCCTCCGTGGCAATGGCCGGGAAATTCACCACGCGCCACGCATCTCCTTCCCCTCGCCGTTCCGCTTCGAGCAGACGCCCGGAAAGGTCATCCATGTGCCAGCGGGTATTGATGAGCAGAATGCCGCCGCCCGGCGCGAGACGGGTGTACAGCGTGGAGGTGTACCAGTCCCATACCTTGCGGCGGATGGTGGGGCTATCGGCCTCGGCGCGGTCCTTGAACGGGTCGTCGATGATCAGGATATCGCCCCCCATGCCGGTAATGCCGCCGCCAACGCCCGCGCTGCGATAACTGCCCTTGTGGCCGACGATTTCAAAAAGGTCGGAATTGCGCAGGTAGTTACCGGAGGCAACCGTACGAGTATTTTTGGCGGAAAGCGTGGTGCGGGGAAAGACGGCCCGATATTCCGGCTGTTCGATGATGCGCTGGATATCCCGGTTGAAGCGGCTGGAAAGGTCGGCGCTGTAGGACGTGCCGATGATGGACATATCGGGATAACGCCCGAACGCATAGGCGGGAAAAAGGCGGGACGCCAGTTCCGACTTGCCGTGGCGGGGAGGCATGCAGAGCATGAGGCGGGGGGATTGCCCGGCGGCCGCGGCGGCGAGAAAGGCGTCGAGTTCAGCGCATATCTCCTGATGCACCCAGCCCATGAGGTAATCCGGCCTGACGGCATACACAAAGCCTATCAGGCTCTGCCGTGCCAGTTCCCGCCGCAGGGCGGAGAGATGTTCGGGGTTCAGGGGCCGCATGGGACTCACTCTCCCTTGAACGCGGCACGGGCGGCCGCGGCAATGTCGTCCGGAGACATGCCGGAAAAGTCGATGACCACGGCGGGTCCCTGCGTCATGGAGCCGTCGGAACTGGTCATGTCCACGGTGGACTTGTCGCCGTAAATTTTGGGACGCATACGGGCCAGCCGCCATTTTCGAGAATCCAGCAGCGCACGGAACGCCGCCGGGTCCAGCTCGCCAGACCGGCACTGCTCCTCAAGCTCCGTCATTTCATCGAAATGTGCATCTGCCTGCGCATCTCTCGCGCGCGCGTACTGATCACCATCCACGTTTTTCAAAAACGTAGGCACGGGCACGCCCACCAGTTCGCACGATTTCCGCACACTCCGGCCGCTGCTGATATGCGCAAGCACGCTTGCAATATGATCTTCCGTCAATCCCGACATGGTCTCATCCGTGTTTGCCCGTTCCGATAACAAGCCCCCCGAAAGAGGCACCCAGGCAGTACATCACGCGAAATTCCGGCCCTGCCATGCTGTCCCGCCCGTTTCCCCGCGAAGGGCGGCCACGCTCCGGCGACGATATGCGTGACCCATTCCAAGGCGACCGTTCACCCGTTACCCCGCTGCCGCGGGCGATCGGCGGCCGGGGGGCCTGCCGCCGCGTGATTCTCTTGCAATACTTTCTACTTTCTTCCGTTTTTTGCCCGTTCTTCACGTTCTTCGTGTTCGTGGTGAAACGGGCACTGCTCGACATGCTGACAGCGTTCTTCCGGGGTCATCATGCCGCGAAGTTCTTCCGGCTTGCGGAAGTCGACCACGGAAAGGCCAAGGACGCGGCGCATCAGCACGTCAAACGTCTTCTGTCCGCAGCTTGCGCCGAGAGCGGCCACAAGAAGATGCATCTCGGCGGAACTGCCGGGGAACAGCATGGGAACAGCCAGAACAGCGACAGAGGCGGAGACGCAGCCTGTGACGGCGGCGACGGCAAGCGAGCCTATGCGCTGTGCCCAGGTACGCTCGTAATAGGAACGCCTGAGATTCAGGACCAGCGCGGCAACGCCGCCCACAACCATGATCGGAAAAAGGTTGGAAAGGACAGACGAATATTCCTGCGCTTCCCGCAAGCCGTTCGGCGATATATCCACGTTCGCGCCTCGCATCAGTTTGTCCCCATCGCATCGTGAATCCACACGGCCAGCCGTCCGGCGTCGGCGTCATCCATCCACACGCCCGGCGTTCCGTCGAGCGTCAGACGTTGCAGACTGGTCAGCACCGGCAGAGTCGGCATGTCCTGGATTGAGCTGGTCGAGCAGCACCCCGGAACCGTCAGCAGCAGCGCGAGCGCGGAAAGCGGCAGCACGGCGCGCCCGCAGGTATTGCAGGAACGCCGCAAAAGCCCGCAGAGCCGCCGCAAGCATATTCCGCCAGCCGCCCACATCACGCCTTCTTCTGCGCCTGCGCGGCGTCGTCGGCGTTTTCGGCCTTGCCAATGTTCATGGCTATCCAGTTCAGAATCTTGTAGACGACTCTGTACACAGAGCCGGAGCTTTCCGTCGGCGCGGGGAGCAGGGCGCAGACAGCGGCGCAAAGCCCCATTGCGGCCAAGACAACCCCCGCCCAGGAACCGAAAATGTCATTGACAAACTGTTCCATGCTTCACCTCATTCTTCCGGCCATTTGCCGGTCATCATCTGTTCCGCAAGCTCACTCGCGCGCCGCCCGACCTGCCCGGCCCACTTCGAGGCCAGCATGCCGTCGCGGGCGTCCTTCCAGCGCATCTCGCGCGCCGCCCGCAGGGTGTTCCCGAATTTCAGAAGCCCCCCCGCGCCCATGTTGAAGGCCATGTCCAGCAGCACGGCCTGACGCGGCGCATTGAGCCTGCGCCACCACGGGATCTCCTCATCCAGCGCGGCGGCAAACACGGCTGCGTCTGCAATCAGGATTTCCCGCGCCCGCGCTTCGGAAATGACGGAAAGCGCGTCCAGCCCCTCGATGGGGTTGGCGTCCAGATTGTGCCCGTACCCGATGGTCAGCGCCCCGGCGGGACAGCGATAGGCGACATGCGAACCGTCCGGCGCACGCTTCGCGCCTTCATGCCGCATGAGCCGGTTCAGGAAAATCTCATTGTGTTCAATGGCCTCGGCCATAAAAAAACTCCCGGTTTTGCCGGGAGTGTAGCGCATGTCAGGGGAGGTGGATCAAGCCCCGCACATTACACTGTGTAATCTTAATCCACGGAACACGGATTTTTTGCCTTGCCCACGCGCCGCAGCTTCGTATCCCATTCGGCCCCGCACTTCGGGCAGCGGTAGCCTATGCGGATGCCGAAACCGTCATAGCGGGTGTTCCGGTTATAGCGTTTCCCCCTTTCCCCGCAGACAGGGCAGCGACGCGGATCATCACGCTCCATGCTCATGCTTCCCCCATTTCCCGCACGCAGACTTCCCATCGCCCGGTCTCACCGTATGCCTTCTGACAAATCAGCCGCACCACCTGCCTGTCGTCGTACCAGTATTGCAGACGGGTCATGGCGTCCTTGAGCTGCTTGGCAAGATTGTCTAGGTCGGGCTTGTGCGTGTGATACTGCTGACCGCGCAGCATGGCCGCCCGACGGGACTTGCCCGCGCTTTTCGGCGCGGGGAACACCGCCCGGAACTCGAGCGAGATTGCCCCGGCCAGGGGCGCGGCAGGCATATATTGCATCAGCAGGGCATCCAGCGTCCGCTCGTTGGCTTTCTGACCGGCGCTCTTGTAGGCCATGGGCTGACCATTGCGCATGGCGTGCCGCGCCCTCTGCTGGGCCGTGGGCACGCAGGGCAAAACGAACGATATCATGCTTTTTCTTTCCCTCCCGCACAGTTGGCAGGCCATGGGGCCGCCCACGGCCTCGTCAGGGCAACTGTCACAAGTCATCGGTCACCCGCCGAGCTTGTCTGAAACTATCCCGCCAGCTTTCACCGCGCTCGTCCACGGTGAAATCCGCATACGGCTTGTCGAAAATCATGTACGCCGTCCCGGTGCCGCTGCTCCGTCCCTTACGAACCAACACTTCCACCGGCGTTCTGGTTAGACTCTGGTTCTTGCGCTCGGTGTGCAGCATCATGACGATATCCGCGTCCTGCTCCACCGCTCCGGACTCCCGCAGATCGGACAGCTCCGGCTTGCGTCCTCCGTCCTCCACCTTCCGGTTGAGCTGGGAAAGCAGCCACACCGGGCAATTCAGCTCCACGGCCAGACGTTTCATGGCCCGACTCATGCCCGCGATTTCCTGCTCGCGCGAATTGCATTTCTCATCCGGGTACATGAGCTGCAAATAATCCACGACCACCAGCGCCGGGCCGTCCTTCATCCGCCGGGCAAGTTTCCGCACTTCCGCCGGGCGCACCACACGGCTGGAACTGTCCACGATTTTCAGCGGCACTCCGGCCAGGCTCTCCCGCGCCCGCAGCATCTTCGGCAACTGGCCTGCCGCCCTGTCCAGTCCCTGCCGGAAGGCCCTGTTGTCTATCTTCCCCTCACGCGCCAGCAGGCGCGCGCCGATGGTCCTGTCCCGAACCTCGCAGGAAACGAACAGCACAGGCCCCACGCTTCGCGCCGTTTCCACGGCCATGCAGCCCGCAAAGGCCGTCTTGCCGAGACCGGGCCGCCCCGCCAGCACCACCAGTTCGCCCGGGGCCGTGCCGCCCTTGAGTACGTTGTTCAGGTTCGTCCAGGGCGTCGGGAGCGGCCCTGCTCCGTCCCCGCTCTCCACATCGGCCAGAATGCCGTCCAGCAGTCCGTCCAGCGTTTCCGCCGTCTGCGGCGTCCTCACGCCTTCAATCGCCGCTATGGCCTTCGCCGCTATGCCGTCCGGGTCGGCTCCATGAATCAGGCACTCCCCGGCGGCAGCGGTCAGTACGCGGTTCAGAGCCTCCCTGCGATTCATGGCGTTCAGCGCATCGGCATAAAACAGCACCGCGTCCCGGTAGGCGAACACGTTTCCGGAAAGTTCCGCAATCGTCACCGCGTCAACGTTCTGGCCCTTGCCGTTGAGGAAGCGGCTGTGCAGCGCATTGAACACGCTCACAAGGTCTATATCCGCTCCGTTTTTGTGAAGCTCCTCCACCGCCCGCCATATGTCCGCAAGGTCGGCGGATTTTACCCCTTCTCCCGACACAAGGGCCAGCGCATCCCCGGCAAGCCCCGGCTCCCTGTCGCAGCAGCCCAGAAATCCGCCCACAAGGCAACGTTCCAGCTCAAGCCTCTCTTCGCTCATGTAATGCTTCGCCATTACCGGTACTCCCGATTGTCGTACTTGCCTTCAATCACGCCCGCAAAGCCGCCCGGGCTCATGAGCTTGTCAAAATCCGCGATGTACACCGAACCGTCACGGAACGCCTTTTTCCCGGTCAGGAAATCCGATTCCGACGCCCGCCCGAAAAAACGCCGCAGATATGCAAGCCGTTCCTCCGGGCCGTCGCGCTGTCTCTTGGCCTTGAGGCGCTTGCCTATATCCGCCCATCGTGCCTTCATGGCCCGCTGCCGTTTCTCGTTCACGATTTCAACCCGCGGATGGTCCGGCAGGATTTCATGATACAGGGCGCGGATTTCTTCATAGGGGCAGGCGGGAGCTTTCGCCTCGGGTGGTTCCGGCGCTTCCGGGACATTCTTTTCGACAGACTGGGGGGCGTCGCCGCCGTCCGGCGGGGACAAACACTCGAACGAAGTGAGAGTGTTAATATTAATACCAGGAGAGGTAAGGAAAGGAGCATTGCCGGAATCATGCGACGGCATTGCGGCTGCATCATTTTCGCATTGCGGTTGCATGGAATCGGCATTGCCGTCCGCATTGCCGCGCTCATGCGCCTGCTTTGCGGCCCTGCGTTTTTCCCATCCGGACAGGGCGTTGGCTCGTGCCTGCTCCTTTCTGGCCTCAGCTTCCGCCTGCCACGGATTATGCTCAGCCCAGTCATGCAAAACATAGCCTTCCGGCGTCTCGTCTATCCACATGCCGAGGCAGTGCTCAAAAAAAGTCCGCTCTTCACCCTGCCAGTCAGCCGCAAGCTCGATATCCTCCCAATCCATGCCGGAAAGATTGCCGTTTGCGCGGTTCTGCGCCGCCCAGAGCCACAGTATTTGCAGAGAACGGATGCCTTCAAGGCCAAGCCTTCGCGCGGTTTTCTTTGTCTTGGGATGTTGCCAGAATCCCACAGCAAGACGGATATCGCTGTTCATGATAATACTCTTTCCAGACGCTTGATGTATTCCTGTTCCGCTTCAATCATCCGCGTCAGTAGCTCCACGACCCTGTCACGGAGCATGGAAATCCGGCGAATCCTTTCCAGACTCGCATGTATTTCCTTGACTTTTACAGTTTCATCGCTCATTGTGACGACACCTTGCAGGTATGATATTTGTTTTTTTTCCTCTGCCCCGGAACTCTCCTCCGGGGCATTTCCTTTTTCTCGTCCCGGCATCCGGGCATAGACGCACTGGCGGCAGAGGTTCATCGCAAGGCTCTTGCCCTTGCAAGGCGTTCAACCGCAGCCGCCCTTTGTTCTTCCGTCAATGCGCGGCCTTTTCTGACAGGGCTTTTTCCCATCCGGTAAGGGTACAGCGGGCACTCGGTTATTCCGCACATTTTGACTTCAAGCTTGCTCCCCGCACAGCAATCCAGGCACTTCGCCCGCATTGCCCTGATAGGCGTCAGAATTTCCATGATTCACCTCTTTACGGCTTCGCCGCATTTCTCGCAGCTTTTGCGGTATATCCAGTTCCATCCAGCCTTGATGCATGGCCGCAGGTGCGGATATCTTTTCCGGTCTTCCCGCAACTGCTCCCACGTTGTGCGCCCGGCAAGCTCCGGCGACGGCAGGCGGTGGCGGCAGTCCGTCATCACAGAAAATACTCAGGCATTTGAGCGCCGAGATAGATGTCCTCTCCACAGGCATCTTCCGGCACGCCATGCTTTCTTCGCCATTCTTCATGACACTGCGGGCAGCGGTACTGTGTCGTCGGCTTCTTGCAGTCATGGCACTCGCGGGAGAAAAGAGAATCATCGGCAGGCATGCGGCGTTCATGGACGCGGCTTTGCCTCATCCTCTCCGCATTGCGCTTCCTGAGGCAGTCATCGCAAAATTTGCGTGAAGAAATTTTCGCCTGCACCTGTGCGCCGCATCTCTGACATTTAACAGTCAGCATGGCGTATCAGCCCCCACAAACCTGTTGACGAAATAGATTTGCCCCCTGCCTGTAACTTTTGTTGTCAGAGTGATGTGGCATTCGTTCATTTTTTCCATCCTAAAAAGTGTTGAGCATATTCTAGAAAAGCAGCACTAGAGTTGTCCGTAAACACTATTTTTAGTTTTTCTAAAACAGGGGAAATTCGCACTTCTTTTTGTTTTAATACTGTGACGATTTCATCAAATGAACTTTTAAACCATTCTCCATGTATATTTTTATCTATAAATTTTTCCTTCAGAAATTTTTCCAGAATGGAATAATTTATAACACGTTCAGATATAAAAACTTTTTTATTTTTTACACCTGCTGAACTACACACACTAGATATTCTTATATTAGGATGTTTTGTTTTACCTATTTTCCTTTTATTATTATCTATATCATCAATAATATACACATAACCAATATCGATCTTATCAACTATCAATTTTAAATGTTGATAGTCACGATCATATAAATATTCAAACAACAGTTCTAACCCAAAATTACTGATATATAGAAGTGAATTTTGAGACATAAAAGCATTTAAGTCAGTGGGGTCATATGTGGATAAATCTAATCCTAAAGTTTCTTTAAACTCCACAAAAAGTTCGGAAATATGATTTTCAAAACAATTTTTTTCATACCCCAGCTCCTTTGCAACATCGCTTGCCACAAACCACGGTTCGCCGTCCTTCATGACTACCCGGACGGAACCGAACTCCGACTTTTCAAAAATCTTCAGCTCCATAAATCCAGCCTTTGTCTAGACTTTATCCAGTATTTCCACAAACTTACCGACATGCGGCATATACTTTGCTATTCTCTGGTCATCAGCCTGAAGGAGTTCGGGGCGTTCTTTCAGCAACGGCGCAGCAATACGCACACATTGTCGTATGAACTCCGAACGGGATAAATCCAGCTCGCCATACTGGCGGCACATCCAGTCGGAGAACTCTTCCGTGGCTTTGAAGGTAATGGGAATGAGGTCAGGCATGTCATTTTCTCCGGTTCATGAACCACCACACCGCCAGAATCAGAAAGAAGGTGACATTGGCGGCAATGATGGTTCGGGCAAGGTCGGCGTCAGTCATGTCCGCTTCTTCCACCGGGCAGGCAGTTCGATTCCGAACCATGCATTGAGAGCTGCAAGGATACCCATGATGAGGAATGCCCACGCGCCCGTCACAAAGACAAAGAGAAGCATGAGGCCACTAAGGTCACGGAAGAAAGAAAAAACGCCCTCACTCATCGCCCCCCTCCTCCCCTCCGGGGCGCGTGGTGGGGGCGGATAACCTGAGCATAGCGTCTCGAACCCTGTCAGCATTGCGGGAGTACATATCGTCCCGCTCTCCTGTCAGCACACGCGTCAAAATTGGTGCGGCAACCCCCGCTTCTTCAGCCAATCGTTTGACAGGTATCGGATTGCGCTTAAGGAATTCGGTCATTTCGAGGAATATTTTCGTTTTCATGCCTTATACTTACCAAATGGTTATACAAAAGTCCACACGTAAAACCATTTGTGGTATGGTTTAAAAAAATACCTAATGGTATTCATAGCTATGAAAAATTTTCAGTCATCCATCCTTGCGGCATTGAAAACAGCCAAGGAACAATTCGGTTCAGTAGCGGCACTGGCTGCAAAAACCGGTGTGAATCCAGTTACACTGGGACGTTGGCTTAACGGGGAACGAAATCCGAGCGTTATTGAGATCGGAAAAGTTTTTGACGCCCTAAATATCAATCTCAATTTATCCTCCCAAACCACCCTCTCCCCTTTTTCTGCCTATTCATTTATTCCTAAATATTCCGCAGTTGCGGGAGCAGGCGAAAGCCTTGAAACAGAGGCAGAAGTACAAGGAATGTATGCGTTTCGCACGGATTTTCTTCAACGCGAACACATTAATCCGATGGCAAGCGCCATGCTCCTCGTTCGCGGAGATTCAATGGAGCCGCTCATAAAAGATGGTGACACAATCCTTATTGATCAGTCTGATAAGTTGCCAAAAGATGGGTTCATCTATGCCGCCACTCTGGGTGATGCCCTGATGGTCAAAAGATTTCAGCGCCTCCCTGATGGGTGGCGTTTACGGTCTGAAAATCCTGACCGAGGATATACTGATGTCACGGGAGATGATTTTCTGGATATGTTGAAAGTCCACGGTCGTGTCCGCTGGTTTGGGCGCGTTTTGTAAGCATTTGGGCGTGGTCGGGCGTGAGGGAGAAGTGAATTAAAAAGGTGTAACAACAAGTTATATAAGGAGAATTGCTATGTATCGTGATCGAATTAAACTTTATAAAAAAATTGAAAAAATACGAAATTCCAAAGTAATCGCCTATATTACAGGTGATAGACCAGGAATGGCAACCCAAATATCTACTGATACAGTAGAGTTATTTTCTGAGCATCTAGATATTTTATTCAAAAAATCAAACAAAATTAGTTTGATATTATACAGCCCAGGAGGTGATGTTTTAGCTGCGTGGAA
>ENA-UEOJ01000305-UEOJ01000305.1-human-gut-metagenome-genome-assembly--contig:-NODE-305-length-40780-cov-8.947424_pt1 | contig 40780 bp, 38 predicted proteins | sample MGYA00242885_ERZ507886 | MGnify/ENA primary metagenome ERZ507886 (study PRJEB26167, sample SAMN06115505) | human gut metagenome | host: Homo sapiens | place: China:Anhui | collected 2015-08-07 | study... | reverse complement strand
ACCTAATAAAAATTCAATGTATCTATTTGGTTTAAGTTTTTTATCTTTACCACCTTGACTTTTTATAGTTAGTCTTCAAAAAATTAAAAATAACGTCCTTATTATAGCATTTTTTTAATATTTATGCAAAAGCATTCTGCGAAAGACAACCATTTGCCAAACTGTTTTTTCAAAAAGTGCTTGCATGAAAAAGGCAAATGTATACAGTATTAATATTTTACTATATACAATCTTGGCAAATTCTGTGCTATAATAAACAAAGCAGTTACATCTGCCCCAAACAAAAATATAACAGCAAGGAGTTTTTTTCATGATACTTTCTCAACGTATTCAAAGCCTGACAGCATCTCCTATCAGAAAGCTGTCCCCGTATGCTGACGCAGCCAAGGCTGCAGGCAAAAAGGTTTATCATCTGAACATCGGCCAGCCTGACATTGCCACTCCGGCACAATTCATGGACAGCGTGCGTGAATTCCAGGCACCGGTAATCGCCTACAGCAATTCCAAGGGCGAAATGTTCCTCTTAAAGGCTGTACAGAAATATTATGCAGAAAAAGGCATGGATTATGCTATTGAAGATATTTTCGTTACCAACGGCGGCAGCGAGGCCCTGATTTTCGCAGTTATGGCTCTGTGCGACCCCGGCGACGAAATCATGGTTTTCGAACCCTTCTACGCTAACTACACCACCTTCTGCAAGGAGTTCGGCGCTAAAATCAACGCTGTTCCTACCAGCGTAGAAAACGGTTACCACCTGCCCAGCGAAGAAGAAATCGAAAAGCACATCACTCCGAAAACTAAAGCAATTCTGCTCACCAACCCCGGCAATCCTACCGGCGTAGTTTATACCGAAGCAGAGCAGGATATGATTTCCCGCATCGTGCGCAAGCATAACCTGGCTTTAATCGCTGACGAAGTATACCGTGAATTCGTTTATGACGGTGCATATCGCAGCTTCGGCACCATGCCCGAGCTGGACGACAACCTGATCATCATTGATTCCGTTTCCAAGCGCTACAGCGCCTGCGGTGCGCGTATCGGCTGCATCATCAGCAAAAACAAAGAGCTCAGCAAGCAGGTTATCAAATGCTGCCAGGCACGTCTGTGCAGCCCGATTCTGGAGCAGGTCGGTGCAGCAGCTCTGTACACCACTCCGGCAAGCTATCTGGAAGAAGTTAACAAGGAATACAAAAAACGCCGCGACACCATCGTGGCAGCTTTGAAAAAACTCCCCGGCGTGAAGGCTTCCGACCCGAAGGGCGCTTTCTACATCATGGTTAACATGCCTGTTGACGATGCAGAAAAATTTGCTATCTGGACTCTGGAAAACTTCGCTGTCGACGGCGAAACCGTTATGTTTGCTCCCGGCAACGGCTTCTACAACACCCCCGGCAGCGGCATCAACGAAGCACGCCTTGCTTATGTATTAAAGAGCGAGGATTTGGAGCGCGCTATCTACATTCTGGGCGAAGCACTCAAAGCATATCCCGGCCGTGTAGAAAAATAATTCTGCCAAAACTTTTTCAGTAACAGGCGCATGAGCCAATACAGTACATAATAGTATAATCAACCCCCTGTTGCATTAGCGATAGTGCAACAGGGGGTTAAATTTTTGTGCTTATTTTAAACTTCGCATCCATTTTTCGATATGCTTGGCAATAACGTCATTGTTAAGATTTTGGAACATAAAGTGGTCGTTGCCGTAGATGCCTTCTTTTGGCAGGTCAAAGACTACGCTCTTACCACCTGCATTATTGTAGTTTGCGGCGAACGCTTCACATTCCTGCAGCTTGTTCTGCCAAATTTTAGTCGCAACAAGCTTGGGGTCACCGTTATGAATATAATCGCCAAAGTAGAAGGCTACAGGTATTTGCTGCTCTGCCATAGATTTATATTCCGCACTGTCGGTAGCTGGTGCGTTACCAGGCTCAATAGCAACAATAGCTGCAATGTTCTTAGTATATTTAGCTGTGAGCCAGCCTGCGCGTCCGCCTTGGGAGTGCGTGAAGATGACGGGCTTTTTACCTGTCATGCTGTAAACCTTGTCGACAGTGGCAGCAAGAGCTTTCGCTACCATTTCACCATCAAAATCTGCGCCCATGTCGGATTTCATACCTGTATCGGGGGTCATCTGGCGGAAGAACTGGTCAACAGCTTCATCGCTATTAGCAAATTGCGAGCCTGCATTGGGGACAGATTTTCCATTTTCCCATTTGCCGATGCGGAACTGTGTGTACCAACGCTGCTCGAGTGTTTTCGTGCTGATGTCACCACTGACGCTGGTTGCTCCTGCTTCACCGCGACGCGGTTCGTCAACAAGGAAAACGCTGTGACCTTTGCGCAGGAACATATCACTCCAGCCTTCACGTTCGTCTGGCGTAGTCATCCAGCCCATTCGTGATTGTCCGTAACCATGTAAAAAAATAATAGGTGCTTTATCTGCTTTTTGCGGAATCTGGTAAAGAACATTGGCGTGATCAATGTGCGCTGTCTGGCCTTTGCCTGTTGCTTCCCATTGGTTATAGGGATCAAAAGTGCCAGGTGAAGTGATAGTTATGCCGCCAGCAGAGAACATTCCTTGCTTGGCGATGTGCAGAGGAGAAGCAAAGCTTGTTGCGCTGATTACTAAAGCAGTTGCGAGTACGAAAGAAAAAAGTTGTTTTTTCATGGTGAAGCTTCCTTTCCTGTGAAAATAGATTATTTAAGCTGCAAGACTTTGAGCCATGTGTCAATATTATCAACATCAGCTGGCATAATAATACCATCATCGTCATTTTGCGACTGCTGGATATTGTCAGGTTCAATATCTTTAGGCAAGCTTGCAGGCACATGGACAGAGTTAGGCGTAGATTTGTAAATGCGTTGCATGGATTCGTTCAGATAGCTGCGTGCGCCATAGGTAAAGAAAGGCACAACAGTTTTGCCACTTAAATCATAACTTTCAAGAAACGTGCAGACAACCATGGCAGGCTGGTGCCACCAGATTGGTGAACCGACGAAGATAACATCATATTTCGCCATCTCGCTGGCAGGCAGCGGAGCTTTAACTTCTGGGCGCAGGTTTTCGTAAGCTTCCTTTTGGATGAGGTCTTTATCATCATAAGGGTTAGCAGAATAGCCTTGTGCTGCTTCGATGCGGTAAATATCTGCTCCTGTTGCTTGAGCAATTTCTTCTGCTACAAGTTTAGTATTATTCGTTGCAGAAAAATAAGCAACGAGAATTTTTTTGCCTGCTAAAGAATTTGTATAGGTTGTTTTAGCAGCTATTTGTGGAGCTTGTTTTGTTGTATTGCTTGTTGTATCATTGGCGCAGGCGACGCTTAACAGTGCCAGCATTGCTATAGCTAAAAGTAAAAATATGCGTTTCATGATGATAATCCTCATACGTTTTTACCCATTTCATATGCTTGTTGCATAGCTTTATGTCCCTTAATCGTACCACGTTCATAAACACCGTTACCGATAATAACGCCTTTTTCTATGGCACCTGCTACGCAGTCGGCATAGCCTCGAAAGCAATTAATAGTTCTATCTGCTGAGGAAATAGCTTCATCAGCCATTGTTGCGATGTAGTAAAATTCTTTGTTTTTAACTTCCAGCCATCGTGCTACGGTGCGGTCGATGACTGCTTTGAGCTGTGCGTCGATGGAGTAAAAATATACAGGGCTGGCGAGTACAAGTACGTCAGCATCAATTATCTTTTGTAAAATTTCTGCCATATCATCCTTGTGTACACATGCGCCCTGATGGTCGCGGCAATAGTAGCAGGCGGAGCATGGTTGTACTTTTTTTGCTGCTATCCTGATTTTTTCAACATTGTTACCTTTTTCCTGCGCCCCACGCATTAATTCATCGCATAAAAGGTCAGAGTTCCCGCCTTTACGTGGGCTGCCTGATAAAATTAATACATTCTTTCCCATAGTTACTTCCTCCAAAAATTTTAGTTTAGCTGCTATACTGTGAGCCAAGGTTTTATTTTCCTTTGCGTTCTTCCACCATTTTCACGAACCATTCCACCATAGCAGGGTCTTGGTGCGAGAAGAAAGAGCTTGTCTTGGTGTCGAGGGCGGCGATGGCTTGCATATCTTCATCAGTCAAAGTGAAATCAAATACATCAAGGTTTTGCGCCATACGTTCTTTATGCGTAGATTTCGGAATTACGACTATGCCACGTTGCAGCTGCCAGCGCAGGATAACTTGCGCAATGGTTTTGTTGTATTTATCGCCAAGTTTTTGCAGCACAGGGTTAGTGAACATATTGCCGCGGCCTTCGCCGAACGGAGCCCAAGCTTCATGGATAACGCCGTATTTTTTGAGCCATTCGTGTGCTTCAATCTGTTGGTTCATCGGATGCGTTTCAATCTGGTTGACCATTGGCTTAATGCGGGCAAAAGAAGCGATGTCGACAAGTCTGTCAGGATAGAAGTTGGAAACACCGATAGCACGCAGCTTACCTTCTTCGTATAAATCTTCCAACGCACGATAAGCTCCATAGTAATCAGCAAACGGTTGGTGCAGCAGCACAAGGTCGATGTAATCGGTTTTGAGCTTTTCCATAGATTGCAGCACAGACTCTTTCGCCTGCTCATAACCGTAATGCTCAATCCATACTTTGGTGGTCAAAAAGATTTCTTTGCGGTCAATACCAAATTCAGCGATAGCTTCGCCAACCTCTGCTTCATTGAAATAGCTTTGTGCTGTATCAATCGCGCGGTAGCCTACGTAGAGTGCGTCGAGCACGCAACGTTCACATTCTTCTTTCGTTATCTGATATACACCATAACCGAGTTGCGGCATTTTTACGCCATTAGCTAAAGCTACATAATCCATAATGAAAAATCCTTCTTTCTGTTCGGTAAAATTTTATTTTGCAGGCACAATACTGTTGATAGCAGCGAGGGCGTTTAAGGTGCGGGGATAACCGATGTAAGGCAGGGCAACGGTAATAACGTCTAAAAGCTGCTTGCGTGTATTGCCAACTTTGAGGTTAGCAGCAACGTGCCCGCGTGCCTGCGTGTCTGCACCACCAAGGGAGATGATGGCAGCGAAGGTTAGCAGTTCTCGTTCCTGCATGTTTAAAACTTTGCGTGTGTAATAATCACCAAAGCAGTTAGCTGCCAAAAAGTCGTTGATATGCATTTGGTCAGCAGGTGCTGTTTTGCGTCCGGTTATAATGCGCTCGCCTGCGACTTCAATTTGTTTTTCTAAGCCTTTGTCAAAGCGTGTTGCTTCGGTGACTGTGCCTGCTTGCGCGAGCGGCATTTTTACACCAGCTTTTTTGAAGGCTTTGTGCATTTGCGTGAGGGCAGCCTTACTGCGCGGATAACCTACATAAGGCGTGGTGTGCATGATAGCTTCATGGATTTGCTCTGGTGTTGCACCGGCTTTTAAAGCTCCTTGTACGTGTGCAGGGATTTCCTGCGGTGTATTCAGCGCAGTGAGTATAGCGAGTGTTAAAAGCTCTTGTTGCGCCGGTGTGAAGCTGATGTGTTTTTGTACATCTGTATAGATAAAATTGTCTAAGATATGGGATAGTTCAGGCTCGTTTGGAATCTGAACCGGGGAAGCAGTTTTATATATTTCTTGAAATGTCATCGTATCTTGCGCCTGTGCGGAGGAAAAAAAGAAACTGCTGCTGATAAGAGCAAGGACAGGCAGACATTTTTTGATTAATTGTGTCATGTTTTTCATAGTTTTTCTCCGTAATATAAAGACAGCTTTAACAGCCTGCTTGGATAAACATGCTGCCAGCATAAAAATGATTATTTAATGTTTGCTTTATAGAAATCGCCCAATTTGTCCAATGCTTTATTTACATATTCAGGAACGAAATAGGTTTTGATATGGGTTGCTCCGGGGATGATATATAACTCTTTGTTATTAGTGCCGGTTGCTTTTTTGAAAGCATCTTCAGACATATATCTGGAATCTGCTTTTTCACCGGCGATTAACAGCAACGGAGCATTAATCAGGTTGATGTTATCTGTTGCGTCCCAAGTCATAAGTTCCATAAGGCTGCCTGTAGTATAAGCAAAGGTGGAGTTCGGATGGCGATGGGTGCGACCGTAATATTCCATGCCTTCGCGATAAAGATCAGTAGGAATCTTGGCGATGCTTTCGTCAGTCAGCGCATCAAAATCAACATTGCCGGAAAAGCTTATTTTGCCGGTTGCAGCTTCATCAGCACGAGCCTTAGCAGCAGCTGCCAGACGCTCCTGGATAGTGTCGAGCTGGTTATCCATGTAACCATTGCGACGTACACGACCGGAGTTGAACATGCTGAGAGTTGCGACTACTTTCAGACGTTTGTCGGATTTGGCAGCATTTAAGGTGTAACCGCCACCACCGCAGATACCGAGCGCACCAATGCGGCTGGCATCAACGCCAGGATATTTGCTGATGAAATCAATCATGCCGTGAATATCTTCGGTGCGGTAATACGGAACATCCAGATGACGAGGCTCGCCACCGCTTGCACCTTGGAAGGCAGCGTCAGCAGCAATGGTGATATAACCTTTTTCAGCCAGACTTTGTGCATACAGGCCTGCAACCTGTTCTTTTACACCACCGTTAGGATGGGCAACAACGATAGCGGGATAAGCTTTGTTTTTGTCGTAATTAGCAGGAGTGTAAACATTAGCAGCAATATTTACGCCGTGCAGAGTGTAGTGAACAGGATGGATGTTTACTTTGCCTGCAACGTTTTGTGTGATGGCACCATTATATACAAGTCCGTAAGGATTTTTTTCAGGTGCAGCTGCGCCGGAAACACCAGTGATACCAAGAGCCATAATCATTGCAGCAGTTAAGATAGTCTTTTTCATAATCAAGTCCTCACTTTCATTTTTCTCATATAACCTAGGTCAGTTTTTTGACTTTATGCTTCTTTCAAGCTACAATTGAAGTATAGCAACCGATTGTAACAATCAGTCAAGCACTTTTTGAAAAAATTTTTAAGGAGGTTTTGCTATGTATACAATGATGGAAGCGTGCCGTGAAACAGGTTTGACTTACCAAACGCTAAAATTTTATTGCAATGAGGGGCTTGTTCCTAATGTGCATCGAGATAAAAATAACCGTCGCTATTTTGATGATGCGACGGTGAAGTGGATCAAGGATTTAAATTGCCTGAAAAAATGTGGTATGTCTATTGATGAAATGAAGGAATATTTGGCACTGTGCCTTGAAGGACCTTCAAGTATTAAAGTACGACAGGAAATTTTGGCGCGTAAGCAACAATCATTGCAGGAGCAGATGAATAAGCTCAAAGAAAGTATGGACTATATTGATTGGAAACAGAATTTTTATAGCGATGTGCTGAATGGGAAAAGACCGTATATCAGTAACCTGATTAAGGTGAAGAGTGAAGAATAATAAATAATGAAGTGTAAAACAATGGAGCAGCTGTATTCTATCACAACTGCTCCTGTTATTTTTAAACATAAAATTTAAGTATAACAACCGATAGTAACAACCTGTCAAGTGAGCTTTTATTCACAAATGTGTCCTAAAAAATCGCTTGACCGATAGCAACTATCGGTTGTTATATTATAAGCGTAGTCACAAGTAAGTGATGAATTTAAGCTAAATAAAATAATGAAAGCGAGGAATGACTTATGAAAAAAACTTTATTGGCTGTGGCTGCTGCTTTAATGATGTTTAATGCTGGGTTTGCTGATGCTGCGGATAGAATTGTCCCGGAAACTAATAAGATTTCTCCGCAGATGCATTTAGAAATAGTTGGCGTAGGCGAAAGCCAGCAGCCTGTCTGGATTGCAGATAATCCTAAATTAGTAAGCAAACAAACTATAGCTACTGGTACATATGAAACACGCATCAATGATAAAACCAGTGCCTTGGAGGTTATCAAAGACGGTAAGGTAATCAGCAGCTATAAAGCTTTTGATATTTCGGAGCACTTCGAATACTAATCATTTCATTTTTGTTTTCCTTTCCTCAGGGGAATAAATAAAAGCAAGCCTGCTTATGCGAGAGAGCAGGCTTGTTTTTTTAAATCATAAGAAAGTGAGTGAGAATAACTTATGAAAAAAACTATTTTAGCTGCTATGACCGCTTTATTTATGCTTGCTGCAGCTGCTGTTAATGCAGCGGAGGTGGCAACACACCAGGAAATTTATGCCAATGGCAGTAATGCTTCTGTGCCTATTAATAATGACTTCTTTACAGGTGTAGCACGGATGGAACCGCTTTTCCACGATGATGAAATAAGTAGTGCTTATGTTACGTTTAATCCAGGAGTGCGTACTAACTGGCATTATCATCCGAAAGGCCAGCTTTTGATTGTAACCTATGGCTCCGGGCTTACGCAGGAATTGAGACAGCCGATACGAGAAATTAAGGCTGGCGATGTTATCTGGTGCCCGCCGGGAGTAACGCATTGGCATGGTGGTGGTTACAAAACAGTGATGACGCATCTGGCAGTAACGAAAATTGCTGATGGTAAAACTGTCACCTGGTTGAATAAGGTTACTGATGCCGAATATAACGGCAGGTAATATATAATTTTATTCCTAAGGAGGAACTAAAAATGAAAAAATCTTTAGTATTGGCAATGTCGATGGCTCTTGGCGTAACGGCTTCTGCTTATGCAGCTAATCCATTCAGCGATGTGCCAGCAGGACATTGGGCTTATGACAGCATCAATAAATTAGCTGCTGCAGGCATTATTGAAGGCTATGGCGATGCTACTTTTGGTGGCGATAAGCTGATGACACGCTATGAAATGGCGCAGATTGTTGCTAAAGCCATGGCGAAGGGTGCAAATGTTGATAAGCTGGCTGCTGAATTTGCGGACGAGCTGGATAATCTTGGTGTGCGTGTCGCAAATCTGGAGAAGAAAGCTGACAATGTAAAAATTAGCGGACAAATTCGCGCTTCTTACAAAGATGCTGATAAGGCTGGCAGCGAAAGCCGTCTGCGTACACGTTTGATTTTGAATGGCGCTGTAAATGATGATTGGACTTATGTTGCCCGTCTGGAAAACAACCAATATTTTAGTGACCGTATTAATGGCACGAGAACTGGTAATTCCGGTGAAGAAAATACTGATTTTAACTGGGCTTATGTAGATGGTCGTATTGGAGGTGTAAACGTTACTGCAGGTCGTCAGGATTTCGTTTATGGTGACACTATGGATACACGTGGCGATGGTGTAAAACTTTCTTATGGTAAAGAAGTTAAGCTGACTGGTTACGCTTTGAAGGCTGCCAGCGCAGGTCGTGTAGGTACATTGAATGCTGATGACCGTGTTTATGTAGCTGACCTTGGTGCAAAAATTGGTGCAGTTAATGCTAATGCGCGTTATTTCAAAGGTGATACAGCTCGCGACAGCGAGATTTATGAAGTTGCTCTTGCTCTGCCTGTTATTAAAAACCTGAACCTGAGTGCGTCGTACTTCAATGGGGATGACAGCAACAATGGCGATAGTAATGGTTATATTGTTGGCTTGAGCTACAAAGGAGCTAAAGCATCTGCTCCCGGAAGTTGGGGCGTATATGCTAAATATAGCGATCGTCCGTTAGCTACTTATCTTGAACCTACTGCTTTTGCCGGTTATGCAGAATATCCTGCAACAGCTAACACTGCAAACGGTGACGGCTATAAAGGCTATGAAGCAGGTATAAATTATACTTTAGCTAAAAACATCGTCGCAGGTGTAAAATATTTTGATTTTGAAGCACGCAATAATGATAACAAGGAATCTACTTTATGGTCTGAAGTTGTATTTACCTTCTAAGAATTTTATAGAATCTTAATTAATAAAGCACAAAAAAGCTGGGACACCCCCAGCCTAAAATGAAAAACCAGTGGAGGTTTACCGTCGGGTAAAAATCCACTGGTTTTTTAGTCTTGTATTATTTGCTCTGCAATGCTTCCGCCAGCAGCTTTTCATCATCAATCGCCTGCGACAGCACCTGCTGAGTATCCTCGCCCAGGCGTGGCGCACGCTTCCGCAACGAGGCCGGCGTTTTGCTCAGCTTCATAGCGAAGCCAAGCTGCCGGTAGCTGCCAAGCTCTGCATCCTCTACGTTCAGCACCATCTCGTTGGCCTTGGTCTGCTCCGCAGCCACCGCCTCGGCAAAATCCAGCACCGGTGTTACGCAGGTATCCTTGCCCGCTAGCAGCTGCTCCCATTCGGGCAGCGTATGCTTGGCAAATTCCAGCGTCAGCTGCTGCTTTAAGTAATCGTGGTTAGCATCATCATCTATCAGGTCCGTCATATCGGGACGCTGCAGCACAGCGCACAGGTTGCTCCAGAACTTCTTCTCCAAGCACCCTACAGCAAGATAGCGTCCTTCCTGCGTCGCATAAATATTGTAGTTGGCGTTGGCGCCCGTCAGCCAGTTGTTGCCGCGCTCCGCCACAAAACCGCTGCCGAAGTACAGGCTCGCAGCACCTGGCATCAGCGTCATTGCCACGTTGTACAGGGAAATATCTATTTCCTGCCCCTTGCCCGTCATCTGTGCATGGCGCAGTGCAATCATAATGCTCATGCCTGCAGCCATCGACGCATTCATATCCGCCATCAGCACACCCGGAATCGCCGGCTTGCCCTGAGCCTCACCGCTCATAGCGGTAATGCCTGCCAGGCTCACGTAACCGATATCATGGTCGGCCTGCTTAGCCAACGGTCCCTTTTTGCCGTAGCCTGTCAGCGAGCAGTAGATAATTCGCGGATTCACCGCCTTCGCCGCCGCATAGTCAATGCCCAGCTTTTCCAGTACGCCCGGACGATAGCTTTCCACCACCACATCGGCAGTTTTCACCAGCTTCAAAAACGCCCGGCGTCCCGCATCCGACTTCAGGTTGAGCACTACGCTCTTTTTATTGCGGTTCAGCTGCAGATGCCAATAACCGAAATCCTTTAAAAACGGCGGAAAGCTGCGGGCATAATCGCCCCGTCCCGGTTCTTCGATTTTGATAACCTCTGCGCCGAAATCGGCCAGCAGCATTGTACAATACGGTCCCGGCAGCAGCCGTGACAAATCAAGCACACGAATACCCTCTAAAGCCTGCACAATAACGCCCCCTTAACAGCAGCATATTTTTAGACTGAGTTTTTATACTACCTGGAAGATATAGAATTTGAGATAATTCGTTTCCGGCACCTGCCACAGAATCGGATGGTCCGGAGATTGCTGGCGCGCTTCAATCTGACGCAGGGAAACGTTGGCGTCATGCGCAGCGTCCTGCAGCATCTTCACGAACAGCTCCTCCTTCATGAAGTGCGAGCAGGAGCAGGTTGCCAGATAACCGCCGCGCGGCAGCAGCTTCATCGCCTTCAGGTTGATTTCCTTATAGCCACGAATCGCATTCTTCACCGTGCTGCCGGATTTGGTGAACGCCGGCGGGTCCAAAATAATAAAGTCATATTCACGGGAATGCTTGTTGAACAAATCGCTCAGCAAATCAAAAACATTTGCCTGCAGGCCGTGCATAACATCGGAGCAATTGTTAATCGCAGCGTTATGCTCCGCCATCTGCACTGCCTCCGCACTGATATCAACCGCGGTAACGCTGGCAGCGCCGCCCTTGGCAGCATTCAGCGCAAAGGAGCCGGTGTGGGTGAAGCAGTCCAGCACATGCTTGCCCTTGGCAATCTTGGCAATCGCCTGACGGTTATACTTCTGGTCGAGGAAAAAGCCTGTCTTTTGGCCGTTTTCTACATCAACCGTATATTCGATGCCGTTTTCGACAATCTCGGTAGTCACAGCTCCGGGTTCGGGGCACAAATCGGTAGCAAACCAGTGCTTGCCCTCCTCCATGCCCTCCAGCAGGCGAATTCTTACGTCGTTGCGCTCGTACAGACCGCGGATTTCCTGTCCCATCTCGCGCAGAATTTTAATCAGCAGCTCAAACAGCATCTGCTTGCGCATTTCAATACCCAAGGACAGTGTTTGCGTTACCAGCAGATCATTGTAGCGGTCTACGGTCAGGCCGGGAAACATATCCGCTTCGCCGAAAATCAGGCGGCAGCAGTTAAAATCACGCTCGCCCATAACCGTCAGGCGGTAATCCAGCGCATAGCGCAGGCGACGCTCCCAAAAGGCTTCGTCAAACTTATCATTAGTATTAGTGGAAATAATACGCACACGGATTTTGGAATGGTCGTTCACAAAACCGGTGCCCAAATACTTGCCCTTGGACGTTACTACATCCACCAAATCACCGTTGGCATAATCGCCTTCAATTTTAGTTACCTCTTCCCCGAACACCCAGGGATGACCGCCGCGTGCAGCGCGCTCTCCCTTCGGGGTTACGAAAAATTTTGCATATTTACGCATATTCTACCTCACGATTTTAAGATTAGTATTTCTTTAAGTATAGCATATTTCTGTCATTAGAAAAATACACGTTCTCCAAGACTTACACTTTTAGCCAAGGGATTAAAATTTAATAGAATTTACCGAGCGTTCCAATACAGTAGCCAGTTTAGAAGCCAACTTGCCATTGAAAATATAGTCATAGGAAATGTAATTTCCGTCCTGTATAAAAACATATGCAATACTGTGACTGGTAACATCATCAAAGCTGGTTTTAATACATGGTAAATTATTTACAACAGTAAATTCATTTTTGATATTTCTTGCTGTTCTGACCTCTGATTTTAACTGCTTAATAATCTTTTTATCTAAATCAGCCTGCTCTGCAGCCGAAAGATTAGCAAGAGATTGCGGATAATAGGCATATTTAGGATTATCAGCTATTTTCTGCACCATAATACCCGTCATCATATCATCATTACTACCTAACATTTGATGGTCAAAGGCAGCTCCTGCATTATACACATCTTCCGGCAGCTCATAGCTATACCTATTGTCAGGAGTAGCAAAACGTTTCCATTTAGTACCAATCTTGATAGAAGCAATCATCTCATTCATGGTTGATGCCTTGAATTTTTCATAATAGTCAGCCTCAATATTGAAACGAAAATCAATCATATCATTAGGAGTAAAAAGAGTATATTTATCCATTATAAAATCAGGTGCTTTAGGCTGGGCATTAATTTTGCTGACAACATGCAGTGTTTTTCTGCCATCCAGCTTAATAATTTTGTTTTCTATAAGTTCAGCATCCTTTTCTGTAGCTATTTCCTTCTTCAGTTCAGCAAGTACTTCATCTATAAATTTAGCAGAATTAGGACCAGATTTATCTATAGGAGTTACATAGATAAACATTTGCACATTAGAATAGTTTACTTGAAAAATTTTCTCATTATCGGGCGTATACTCACCTTTAGTCAAAAAGCCTGCAGGCATCAGCATAGAAATGGCATTTTTCTCATCGTTAAAAAGCTGCTTGGATTGCTGTACGGATACCTGATTATTTGCAACTGACATTTCCGCCTGCACCGCTGCTTCGATCGGACTGCTGACATTAAGTGGAATAAAGGCTAGCATAGCGGCAACTAAAATTCTTTTAAACATTGTACCATCTCCTCATATAAGATACTTTAAGTATAGCATATTTTGCAGGCGGATGCACAGAAAACAGCTCTGTTCTTTGCCTGCGCTTTTAAAAAAATAATCATGACAAGTGCTGCATCGCCATTTCAGCAGCTGCCGGCGCAGCCCTTGAGAAGAATTCATTACATGCATAACAAGCTGCAGACGTCGCAGGTCCGTTGGCCTATTAATAGGACGCAAAAAACGGCCGAAGCAATACGCTCCGGCCATTAAAATCCAGCAACACGAACCCGGTCGACCTACAAAACAGAATCATAGCTCTGCCGTTTTTCCGTTGCAGAAATATTTTTATTTACTCAACAAAAGATAAATATCTACTTAAGCAGCTGCGGCAGCAGCAAAAACAACGAAATAAAGCCTATTGCCAAATTACACCAGCCTGCAAGCTTCGTCAGCCAAGGCTTGCCGGTATACCAGGCAAAGACCAGCACTAAAAGCAGTAAATCAATCACAGCAAGATCTATACCCAACGGCCAAATCAAGCCATCCATAAATGCTCTAACGGTAAAAATAATGCAAAGCAGCAAACCGCAGGCAAAAAAATGTGCCATAACTTTTTTATCGCCACCATTAAGAAAAAACAAACCAACAAGAATCCAGAACAGCCCAAAAAAGCCGAACACTGTTCCCAGATAAGTGCTGTGAGAACCGGCAGCGCTGAACATATACATAAATATTGATGTAAAAATCTGCGTCACACCGCCAAAAATAATTGCAATATGAGCCAATGTACGTGTCAGCTTAGTATGATCTGTGTTCTCATCAACACCAACACCAATTTGCTCCAGTCCAAAACACACCACCGTAGCGATGAGGCCAAAAACACCAATGGCTTCAGGGTTAACGGGCATCATAAAAAAATCCTCCTTTGTTATGCGTTTTTTGTTTGGGCTGCATTTTGTTATTAACAGCTTGCATTACCGCTATTCCAATTCTATCATGCCGGTTTTTTTAGTGTCAATCTACACGGTTAATTAAATAATATACTTTATTATCATTATTGTTTAGCTATTATATATTTTTAACAATAATTTATCACGAGTGCTGTATATTTACCGCCTTCTTATGTGCAGCCTGTTGGCCGCTTTTGTAAAAATTCTTTCCGAACACACCATTGCAAAATAACGCAAATCCATGCTAACACCAACCTCATATAAGATAATTTAAGTATAGCAATTTTTTATGACAGGTACGTCAAAAAAAGCAGACCCATAGCCTTACCATCAGTAAAGCCACAAGCCTGCAAGCTATCTACAGCTTTTCTACCACAACCCTGCATCTTTTCTTGCAGAAAGCTATACCATAAAGCAAAACTTTTTCTCTGCCATTGTTATGCAAATAATCTGCGTAGCGTTTTGCGCGAATCTGCGCCAACGCCTTCGCACAGCTTTTCTCCATAGCCGTCATCGTCTGCGCATACTTCAGCTCTACGATTACGCCATCATCCAAATCATCTGTTTCAACAATAATATCCGCAAAGCCCTCGCCCGCTTCCACATTAGAGCGCACCAGCCAGTCTGCCTTTCCTGCCAGCAAGCCTACCAAAAGCATGTGATAGGAATTTTCTCTTTCTTCATCCCTGCCCTTAGCATCAAAAACGCTGATGGAATTGCTGAGAGTCCTGTTCAAAAACAGCTCTACCGCCTCGCTGTCACCCATGGCGAAAGCCTGCCAAAAACTCTGCAGCTGCTCAGTGTCGGCAAAAACCTTCTTTTTAAACCATTCCTGAATCTGCAGCTTGTACACCTCGCGAATCTCCTGATTGGGAATTACCAGCTTAAACGCGCCATCCTCTGCCACGCCCTTCTGCGTAAGATAACCGGTGGTAAAAAGCACGCTCCAAAGATTATCTATGCTGCTGTCTATTTCATCATAGGTCAGTTCCAAGCGGATATGCTTTTCTATAGCCTCGCCTGCAACCAGACGCTCCAGCTCATCACGCGTCGATTTATCGGCCATCTCTATGAAGAGCTTCACCAAAGCATTGCCACTGGTATTTATCCAATAAGCCTGTGGTTTTGCCGACGGATTGCTACGGAGCACATCAACATGGTTGATAACATCCCACGGACAATAAACATCAGCATCACCAAAGCGGTAGCCGTCATACCACGCCTTGGTTTCCTCAAGATGGTCTGTAAGATTATAAGCCGCCAAAAGCTGCTCCACCTCAGCATCCGTAAAGCCAAACTGCTCATCAAAACGGTTATCGGTAATCGAAAGCACCTTAAAATTATTCAGGCCGGTAAAAATGCTTTCTTTAGAAACACGCAGGCAGCCTGTCAACACAGCAAACTGCAGAAACTCGTTAGTCTTTAAGGCCTGGCCGAGCATACCGCGGATAAGTGACACCATTTCCTTATAATAGCCATTCTGAAAGGCCTTATCCAAAGGCACATCGTACTCATCAAGCAGAATAATCGTTTTTTGTCCGTAATGCTTAGATAAAAGCTTCGATAAAAGCTGCAAGGCAGAAACAAGGACTTCATCTGCCAGCGCATAACGTCCCTCGCACACCGCCGTCAGTCCGCAATATAAGCTTTGCTCATTTTCCGTCAGCTTATCACTCTGCGCCAAAAAAGCAAAGCGCTCCGCTTCTCCGGCAATCAGCTCTGCCAAACGATACTGCGCATCGGCAAAGTTAAGTCCTTCTACATTCTTAAAGGAAAGAAAAATTACCGGATATTTTCCCTGGTACTCCTCACACAGCTTCTTGTTTTTTGCAATCTGCAGGCCGTCAAACAACGAGGCATCTGCTCCTATCTCAAAGAAATAGCGCAGCATACTCATATTCAGCGTCTTGCCGAAGCGCCGCGGTCTTGTAAACAAATTAACCTTGCCCCAGCCATCCAGCAGCTGTTCAATGAATTTTGTTTTATCAACATAATAAAAGCCCGCCTGACGAATTTCCGCAAAATCTTCTATTCCCACAGGCAGTTTTAAAGATTCCGTCATATGCTAAGCTCCCCCTTTCCGCAGCAGTAAACCGTTCTACACGCATCCCGTCTTTTTTTATAATTGTATCATTATTACACCTGCATCGGCAACAAAATTTTGCTATATAAAAAAGCTGTCGCACTTTGACATGCGACAGCAGTTTTGCTTTGCTTAGAACGCTGCTACAACAGCACCTTTGTATTTTTCGTCAATGAACTTCTTAACCTCGGGAGAACGCAGAGCATTCATCAGCTTCTGGATTTCCGGACGGTTTTCGTCGCCCTTGCGTACAGCTACGATGTTAGCATACGGAGATTCCTTCGGCTCGGTGAACAGAGAATCCTTAACCGGGTTCAGCTTAGCTTCCATAGCGAAGTTAGAGTTGATAACGGACAAATCGGTATCATCCATAGAACGCGGCAGCAGAGCAGCTTCGATTTCCACAATCTTCAGCTTCTTATCGTTGCCAACGATATCGCCTACGGTAGCTTTAACGCCAACGCCATCCTTCAGCTTCAGCAGCTTAGCGCTTTGCAGCAGAGCCAGCGCACGGCCGCCGTTGGACGGGTCGTTAGGAATAGCGATTTTTGCGCCTTCGGGAATATCATTCAGGGATTTGATTTTCTTAGAATAAATACCCATCGGCTCGATATGTACCTTGCCTGCAGATACAAGATTCATCTTGCGCTCGGAAACGAAGGTATCCAGATAAGGCTCATGCTGGAAGAAGTTGGCATCCAGCTCCTTATCGTTCAAAGCCAGGTTCGGTTTTACATAATCGCTGAATTCGATAATTTGCAGGTCTACGCCCTCTTTAGCCAAGGTGCCTTTGATCTGGTTGAGGATTTCAGCATGCGGTACAGCGGTAGCGCCAACCTTCAAGGTAACCTTTTTGTCAGCACCGTTGTCTGCCTTTTTGTCTCCGCCGCCACAGCCTGCAGCAACAACTGCAAGGCTCACTAATGCCAGTAATGCAACTAATAATTTTTTCATCTTTTTTACATCCTTTCTTTATCCAACACGTCTTGCAAAACATCCGCCTAAGAAAAAAACTCCTTCTGAGGAAGGAGCCGGTCTTCCTCTCATCTTTCAAGATTACACTTGCAGGATGTAGCACCATAACATTTGTCTGGTTGCCGGGCATCATCGGGCCTGTTCCCTCCGCCACTCTTGATAAGAGCGTGTTATTAAGATGTGAGTAATAATATATTATCCTAGTGTCTTTGTCAACATTAATCGCAAAAAAAATTAAGGGCAGAAAATCATGCCCTTAATCTGTTAACAATGTTACTCTTTTTTATACTTGGCAATACCTACTTTATAGAAGTCATTACCCTCGCTGTCGATGCAGACGATTGCCGGGAAATCCTTAACCTCGTATCTGCGGATAGCCTCCGGTCCCAGGTCCTCGTAAGCAATCATGGTTTCACTCTTGATGGATTGGGTGATAACTGCGGCAGCACCGCCGACAGCAACGAAATAAACAGCGCCATGCTTCGCGCAGGCATCAATAACCTCCTGGCTGCGCAGTCCTTTGCCGATCATGCCGCGCATGCCCTGCTCAATCATGGTCGGAGTGTATTTATCCATACGGCCGCTGGTGGTGGGGCCGGCACTGCCGACAACCTCGCCCGGTTTGGCAGGAGTAGGACCAACGTAATAAATAACATTATCAGTCAGGTCCAAAGGCAGCTTTTCGCCGCGCTCCAGCGCTTCATATAAACGCTTGTGAGCAGCGTCGCGTGCAGTGTAGATATAACCGCTGATGCGTACAACGTCGCCTGCATGCAGGTCTTTGACAGTTTCTTCGGTCAGCGGAGCATTGATATATTTGATTACAGCTTCTTCACTCATCTTCAGGCGCCTCCTTTAAATTTCTGCTTCAGCCTTGCGTGCCTGATGGCAGTTCAGGTTTACAGCGCAGGGCATACCACCGATATGGGTATGGGTAAATTCAACATTTACAGCCAGAGCGGTAGTGCTGCCGCCTAAGCCGGAAGGACCGACGCCGGTTTTGTTTACCAGCTCCAGCAGCTCGTCCTCCAGTGCCGCATAGCGCTCATCCTTATTGTGCTCGCCTACGGTACGGGTCAGCGCGTATTTAGCCAGAATAGCGGCACGCTCCATGTTGCCGCCGATGCCTACGCCGACGGTAATCGGCGGGCAGGGGTTCGGGCCTGCAGCACGCACGGTATCAACAACGAATTTTTTGATGCCTTCAACACCGTCTGCCGGCTTCAGCATCTTCAAAGCGCCCATGTTTTCGCTGCCGCAGCCTTTGGGGCAAACGATAATTTTAACCTTTTCACCGGGAACAATCTTGGTGTGGATGATTGCCGGAGTATTATCACCGGAATTTTTACGATCAAATACCGGGTCGCCTACAGAGGATTTACGCAGATAGCCTTCAGTGTAGCCCTTTGCTACGCCTGCATGAATGGCAGTATACAAATCGCCGTCAACGAAATGCACTTCCTGGCCGATTTCCAGGAATACTACGGTCAGACCGGTATCCTGACACAGAGGAACAGCTTTTTTCTTAGCCAGCTCGAAGTTCTCAATCAAGGTAGCAAGGATTTCCCTGCCCAAAGGAGATTCTTCTTCAACAGCGGCATTTCTGATTTTGTCCATCATCTCCTGCGGGAGATAGTAGCAGGAATCCATGCACAGCTTGGCAATAACATCAGTGACTTCACTAACCTTTATTTCTCTCATGTTTTCATCCTCCTAAGCTCACATTGTCATTGTGAGAATAATATTTTTAATACTGCGGCTTAACGGCCGATGCGTTTAGCAGTATTGGCTCTAACAACCTCAGGATCTACAATTTTGCGTGCCAGGCCTTTTTCAATAGCAACCTTAGCTACAGCGGCAGCAACCGCAGGAGCAACACGCGGGTCAAAAGCGTCAGGTACTACATAGTCCTCACGCAGGTCTTTTTCGTCAATCAAATCTGCAATAGCATAAACAGCAGCAACCTTCATCTCCTCGGTAATAGCACGTGCGCGTACATCAATAGCACCGCGGAATACGCCCGGGAATACGGTTACGTTGTTAACCTGGTTCGGTCTGTCGCTGCGGCCGGTGCCCGCAACAGCAACGCCTGCTTCCTTGGCAGCATCATAGCTGGTTTCCGGAACAGGGTTAGCCAAAGCAAAAACAATAGCCTTTTCTGCCATGCTCTGCATAATTTCTTTGGTGAATACGTTAGGAGCGGAAGCACCGATCATAACGTCCGCACCCTTAGCAACATCAGCAAGAGTACCCTGCTTATGCTCCTTATTGGTTACGGTAGCAAGATAGCTTTGGATGCGGTCCAGCTTAGCGTCAATGCCTTCATAGAGAGCACCGAAGCGGTCAACCATGATTACATTTTGTGCGCCCATGTTTACCAGCAGACGGCCGATAGCACTGCCGGCAGCACCGCAGCCGTTGACTACGAATTTAGCGGTAGCAATGTCTTTTTTAACAAAGCGCAGTGCGCCCAGTACAGCAGACAAGCAGGCAATAGCGGTACCATGCTGGTCATCGTGGAATACAGGAATATCGCAGATTTCTTTCAGCTTATCTTCGATTTCATAGCATTTGGGAGAGGAAATATCCTCCAGGTTTACGCCTGCATAGTTAGGCTGCAGCAGCTTAACGGTGCGGATGAATTCGTCCGGATCCTTGGTATCGAGGCAAACAGGCACAGCGTCAACATCACCGAAGGTTTTGAACAGTGCAGCCTTGCCTTCCATTACCGGCATAGCAGCCTCGGGGCCGATGTCGCCCAAGCCGAGTACACGAGTACCGTCGGTAATAATAGCAACCATGTTGCCGCGGCAGGTATATTCGAAGGAGAGGTTTTTGTCCTCTTTGATATCCTTACAGGGTTCAGCTACACCCGGGGTATAGGCAATAGCCAGATCATGACGGGTTGCAATAGGCACCTTGCTTACTACAGCAATTTTGCCGTTATTGTCCATATGTAATTTAAGAGCTTCTTCACGCAGAGTCATTGTCATCTTTTTTTCCTCCCAAGATTTCCCGACGTAAGCTGTCTAAAAAATCATTAGCTCCGTCCGATAAATAGTATACACTTATTGTATATTAAACTACCCTGTTTTGCAAGATGTTTTCTGTGTAAACTACATCATTTCGAGGAATTGTCAAAAGATTTTTGCTTACTGCGCAAAAAATTCAGAACCAGGAATCAGACCTTGAAGAATTCCACCTGCGGCGTCTGCCTCGCCTGCAGTGTAAGCACCGCAAAGCAAGGCTCCGAGCCGCCGCGGGGGCGGGACGGACTGCCGGGGTTCACCAGCAGCGTTTCCGCATAATACTCTGCCATCGGCACATGCGTATGACCGAACACCACGATATCCTGCCCCAGCTGCTTGGCCCAATAGCCCAAATCAGCCTGCACATTTCTTTCTATATATCTGTGTCCGTGCGTCAGCCAGATTTTGTAGCCTTCTATTTCCAGGTACTCGTCAAAACGGCTGCCGTCATCCAATAAATCACAGTTGCCGCGCACACGCACTGTTTTGATGCCTGTCGCATCATGCAGGCGGTTGGCGTCGGCCGCATAATCGCCTGTATGCAGCCACAGCTCGATAGGCGGTGTCTGCTGCAGAATGCGGCGAATCGCCTGCGCACTGCCATGCGTATCACCCGTAATGCCTATTCTCATTTCTTTTTGCTCCAGATAGCAACCAGCTTACGGATTGCCTTACCGCGATGGCTGATTTTGTTTTTCTCCTGCATGGTAGCCTCTGCCATACCCTTGTGCAGCTCTGTAGACCAGAACAGCGGGTCGTAGCCGAAGCCGTTTTCACCCAAAGGCTCATGCAGCAGCATGCCGTCGCAAATACCGTCTACCTCGTTGAGCACCTTGCCGTCGGGTTGTGCTACGCACAGCGCACAGCGGAAGCGGCAGGTACGCTTAACCTGAAACTTCATATTGTGCAGCAGCAAATTGTTGTTGTCCTCGTCGCTGGCCTTTTCGCCGGCATAGCGCGCACTGCGCACACCGGGAGCACCGTCCAGCGCCTGCACCTCCAAGCCGGAATCATCGGCGATACAGGGCTTGCCCAGCTTCTTTGCATAATAGGTAGCCTTTTGGCGGGCATTGGCAGCAAAGGTACGGCCTGTTTCCGCCGGCGCTTCCACTGAGTCAAAATCTGCCAGATATTTAATTTCAATCGGCAAATCCTTCATTAAAACCTTAAACTCTTCCACCTTGCCCTGATTATGGGTAGCTACAACCAATTCATTAATCATTATTTAACCTCGATTCTCAGCTCGGGACGCATATTTTATTTCTTTACGTCCCGATGCTTATTATAGATTTTCTACTGTACCTGTGGCAATGTCCTGCACCAGCACATACTGCCAGCGGCCGCGCTTCTTTTCTGCCAGCGCTGCATCGTAGGCCTTTTGCCGGCAATGCGGACAGATTTCGCGCGTCAGGCAGGTAATGAAAGCGCTCTGGTCGCCAAAGCGCGTCCCTTCGGCCGCCGTCTGCAGGGTAAAATAACCGCGGCAGGCCTTGCGTTCGCAATAATGCACGCTTTCCACCTGCTCCTCGCGGATACCGTCCTCGTCGTAGTAGATATGCTTGCTGCGCTGCCAGGTATTGCCACATTTCTTCAGCAATTCCTTGCTCGTGCGCTCACGATTGAAGTACAAATCGCCGACCTCGGCAATAAGCTGGTCTACGCGCTTATTGCAGCGCTCATCCTGCGGGCGCAGTCCGCGCAGATCAGGCTCCACCACCTTGCTGTAATCCATGCCTGCCATCGCCAGAATAATACCGGTGTTGACATAAGGCAGGGCGCTTTCAATCGAATAACCACCCTCCAGCACCGCAATATCAGCCTGCAGCTTATCCGCCAGACGCGCATAGCCCTGTGCTGTCACCTGCATGGAAGCCAGCGGGTCGCTGAAATGGTTATCCTGCCCGGCGCTGTTGATAATCAGCTCCGGCTGAAAGTCCTCCAGAATATGCGTGATTAAGCCATCGTACAGGCGGTGCAGTCCTTCGTCGCCTGTTCCCGGCAGCAAGGGCAGATTAATGTTCGTGCCCCAGGCCGCCGGACTGCCTGCTTCATTAGGAAAGCCTGTGCCCGGATACAAGGTGCGCCCGTCCTGATGGAAGGAGATATACAGTGTATCGGGATCATGGTAGAACACATCCTGCGAGCCGTCGCCGTGATGCACATCGGTATCCACAACAGCAATCCTACGGATATTATACCTGCTACGTAAATATTCTACCATTATTGCTTCAATATTAATAGTACAAAAACCACGGATTCCGTGTACTACACGCATAGCGTGGTGTCCCGGCGGACGCACGAGAGCAAAGGCACGCTGTACCTCCCGCTGCATTACGGCATCGGCCGCCACCAGGCAGCCTCCCGCAGAGGTCAGATGCGCCGGCGTAATCAAACGTGCAATCGACGGCACGCCGACATGCGCACGCTGCAAATCCTCGATTTCAGCCAAGCGCGGGCGATATTCCTTAATCTCCTCGCAGTCAAAGAGGCCCTCCTCCTCCAGCTGGTCGCGCGTATATAACAAGCGCTCCTGCCGTTCGGGGTGACCGGGGCTGATCATCCAGTCAAACGCAGGGAAAAATACTAATCCCAAGGTATTCTTTGCCATCAGAAGCTCACCTCCCTGCCGCTAACCTTATAGAGAATTCCCGGCTTCAGCTGCATACGCAGGCTGTAAATATCGCCGGTTTCGTAATAGCCGTGTACTGTATGAAAATGCTCGTAGCTGATAAGCTCCGTTTCCTGGTCGGGCAGCTGCCACTGCGCCGTCTGCTCCCGCAGCCAGCTTGCGAGCAGCTCCTCTGCCGCCTGCTTGTTGAAGCGTCGCGGCAAAGCTTCGCGTTTTCCGCCCTCAGGAATAATGTAATAGCCGTCGGTAGTGTCCGCGCGCAGTCCTGCGCTCAGCGTCGGCCTTGCTACCGCTGCGCCGATAGCGTTCGCCACCATTGCTCCGGCAGGAATATCCACCGGCAGTGCCATCGCCTCGCCCAGCGCCCTGATTAAGCCCGGTGCGCCGCCGCCAACGCCAATCAGCTGCTGCGGGATGAATTCCGTGCCCTTGATAACATCGTTAACCGTATATACGGGCTGCTTGGCCCATTCGTCCAGCATTTCCCGAATCGTTGTTTTAATCTGCTCAACAGCGGCAGCCACAATCTTGCGTGCTTCCGTCTGCGGCTCGCCGCCCAGAGCGGCAATCGCCGCCTGCGCCCGCTCCTCATCGCCGAAATGCACATAACCCGCCGTAATCAGCGCATCGCTCAGTGTCGCTATGCTGCCGCCGACAGCGGCAGCGGGACCTTCGCGCTCGGGGCCTACAACATAACCGTTTTCCGTCTTATGCAGCCTGCTGTCGCCGCCGATGCCGATGCTACGCATATGAAAGGCGCGCACTGCCGTAGGATAACCGGCAACCGCCGCACCCTTGCGGGCCATCAGCGGCAGGCCGTTCTCCCAGAAGGCAATGTCGGTAGTAGTGCCGCCAACATCAAGCGAGATGCTGTTAACTTGGGGAGCACAAAGCGCCTCTATGCCCAGTACGGAAGCAGCAGGACCGGTAAACACAGCCTCCACAGGCTGCTGCAAGGCTGCCTCCAGCGGCAGCGTACCGCCGTCCGCCTTCAGAATATGCACCGGAGCGCTGATGCCGCGTTCTGCCAAGGCACGCTCGATGCGTCTGCAGAAGCTGGTAAAAAGCTCATAAACCTGCGCGGAAAAATAGGCCGAATTGCTGCGTCGCACAAAGTTCAGCTCACCGCTCAGCTCGCTGCCCAAAAACACCTTGCTGTAGCCGCATTTTTTCAGCTCATGCTCCGCCTGATATTCCAGCTGCGGGTTACGCACGGAAAACTTGCCGCTCACAGCGCACACACCGCTGCCCTTGCGCCGCAGCAGCTCCTGATGCCTGCTCCATTCGATATTAGCCGTAATCTTGCCGCGATGGTCCACATAACCGGACAAGTAATACGGTGTCACAGGCAGATGTCCCTTGACGTTCATGCCCGGTCCGGCGATAATTGCCAAAAAAGCCGGCGGCAGGCTACCCTCGGTCAAAGCGTTAGTCACAATAGTGCTGGATATTACGACACGCTCCAGCTCCTGCGCCATTCCCGGCTGCAGCACCGCATCCAGCGCTGCCAGCACACACTGCAGCACATCGTCATGCGTCGTCGCGCGCTTGGCCTGCGCCACTACCTCGCCCTGCCTCAGCACCACGGCATCCGTAAAGGTTCCGCCTACATCAATACCTAACAGCATTGCTTCATCCCTCCTTCGTTTAAACCAGAGTGTCAATGCGTATTCTTTTAATCTATACTATATTTACTTTTAACAAGCTAATAACAGACAGTCTAAATTAATTATATTATATCATGTTGCCAAACTCCGTGCGAAGAAAATTCCTTTCTATAATTATATGCAACACATCCGCAAGCGTTTGCGGGCAGAAAAAAAGACGTAAGCTCCGTTGCTTACGCCTTGTAATTATTTTTGGCATCCGGGTGGGGTAATCCTGCAGACATTTTATATTTCTGATAATGTCCTGCAGCTGCGATTGCCGGATGTAAATTGCCGCCGCTTAAATTTAGCTAAGCTCTCAAAAGAGCGTCATAGTAAACCAGGCTGGCAGCACCGCATAAAGATAAAACGACAGTACTCAAAATAATAAGATACTTTTTCTGCATTTTAATTCTCCTCTACACACAAAACCCATCTCTGTGTGTGAGGCTATTATAAAATAGGTACTGCCGATAGTCAAGTTAAATGTTATAACAATTTGTTATATTTAATATTCCTGCCTGGCCTATGTCAAATTCGCCGTTACCGCAGCCTGCGAGAGCATTTATTTCTCTTTAGCTTGCTAAAAACAGGATAATAGCTTATACTATATACTATTATTGTATTAGTAAGGGAGACGATATGTATTATGGAACGTGAGAGCTTCTCTTCACGCCTGGGATTTATCCTGATTTCTGCCGGCTGTGCCATTGGTTTAGGCAACGTCTGGCGCTTTCCTTTCGTCACAGGTCAATATGGCGGCGCATCCTTTGTGCTCATCTACCTGTGCTTCCTGCTGCTGTTGGGCCTGCCCATCATGGTAGCGGAATTCGCTGTCGGCCGCGCCAGCAGACGCAGTCCGGCCAAATCCTTCGACACATTGGAGCCGAAGGGAACTAAATGGCATCTGTTCAAATATGTAACTATTGCCGGCAACATCATCCTGATGATGTTCTACACCACCGTCAGCGGCTGGATGCTTTATTTTCTCTACAAAATGGCTGTCGGTGATCTTTCCGGCCTTGACGCTCAGGGCATCAAAGGTGTTTTCGGCGCTCTGCTGCAGGACCCTGCAACTATGGCCGGCAACATGGCAATCATTATTATGCTCTGCTTCGGCGTCTGCTACCTGGGCGTTCGCAACGGCGTTGAACGCATCACCAAGATTATGATGGCCTTCCTCATCGTGCTGATGATTGTGCTTGCAGCCAACTCCATGCTGCTTCCGGGCAGTGAAGCCGGCCTCAAGTATTACCTCTACCCCGACTTCAGCAAAATTGCCGAGCATGGTGTACGCGAGGTAATCTTCGCTGCTATGGGCCAGGCCTTCTTCACGCTGAGTATCGGCATGGGCTCTCTGTCCATCTTCGGCAGCTACATCGGCAAGGAGCAGAAGCTCACCAACGAAGCGCTGTGGATTATGTTCCTCGATACCTTCGTAGCAATCGTTGCCGGTCTGATTATCTTCCCGGCATGCTTCAGCTTCGGCATCCAACCGGATGCAGGCCCGAACCTGCTCTTCATCACCCTGCCCAACGTTTTCAACGCTATGAACGGCGGACGTATCTGGGGCACCCTTTTCTTCCTCTTCATGCTTTTTGCGGCAATGTCCACTGTTATTGCCGTATTCGAAATGATTATCTCCAGCATCTGCGAGCTGACCGGCGGTGACCGCCGTCGCCTCATCCCCTTTGCTGTTATCGGCATGATTCTGCTGTCCCTGCCATGCGTTTTCGGCTTCAATATCTGGAGCGGCTTTGAGCCTCTTGGCAAAGGCACCTGCGTGCTGGATCTGGAAGACTTCCTCGTCAGCAACAACATTCTGCCTCTGGGTAGCCTCATCTTCCTGGCCTTCTGCACTACACGCTACGGCTGGGGCTGGAACAAATTCATTGAAGAGGTTGATACCGGTAAGGGCATAGGCTTCCCGAAATGGATGCGCTTCTATGCAACCTACATCCTGCCGCTGATTGTCCTGTACATCTTCTTCAACGGCTATTACGCAATGTTCTTCAAATAACATAAGCAAAAACAAAACGAGCAAGATAGTAGTTTTCGCTACTGTCTTGCTCATTTTTATGCGCTAAGCGCGTTATTTTTAATTACAGCTTGCTTTGCAGCTCCTCCAGCTTAGCCTGCTGCACAGCCAGCACCTTGTCGCCGATAGCGAACTGCTTCTCGTTTTCGGAGAAAGCAGGGCCGCCGTAGGATTTACGTGCTTCTACGCAATGCTCGGGTTTCAGAGCTACCAGCAAATCGCTCTCGAAAAGGTCGGAGAACTGCTTATATTCCTCCAAAGAAATCTCCGGCAGGAACTTGCCCTGATGAATTGCATAGGCAACGCATTTGCCGACAACCTCATGTGCCTGACGGAAGGGCAGTCCCTTGCGTACCAGATAGTCAGCCAGGTCGGTGGCATTGGAGAAATCCTTGCTCACTGCCTGCGCCATCTTGTCCACATTAACCGTCATCGTCAGAATCATATCACGATAAACAGCCAACGTGAATTTAACGGTGTCGATAGCGTCGAAGAAGCCTTCCTTATCCTCCTGCAGGTCCTTGTTATAGGTCAGCGGCAGGCCTTTTGCCGTCGTCAGCATAGCCATCAGATGACCATACACACGGCCGGTTTTACCACGTACCAGCTCGGAAATATCAGGGTTCTTCTTCTGCGGCATCATAGAAGAGCCGGTGGCAAAAGCATCGTCCAGCTCAACAAAGCCGAATTCGGTGCTGCTCCAGAGGCAGATTTCCTCGCTCAGACGGCTCATGTGCATCATGAGAGTGGAAGCAAAGGAAAGAAATTCAATAATATAGTCACGGTCGCTTACTGCGTCCATGCTGTTCGGATAAACTGTGCCGAAGTTCAGCTCCTCCGCAACCATAAAACGGTCGATGGGGAACGTAGTACCTGCAATCGCACCGGCACCCAGCGGCATCATGTCCGCGCCTTCCCAAACGCCCAGCAGGCGGCGGAAGTCACGCTGCAGCATATTGAAATATGCCAGCATATGATGAGCAAAGGTAATCGGCTGCGCACGCTGCAGATGGGTATAACCCGGCATCAGAGTTTTTTCGTGCTTTTTGGCAACTGTTAAGAGAGCTTCCTCAAATTTAAGCAAAAGCTCGGCAATTTCGGCAACCTCACGCTTCATATACATATGCATATCGAGTGCAACCTGGTCGTTACGGCTGCGTGCGGTATGCAGACGGGCGCCGGCGCTGCCGATGCGTTCGGTCAGACGCGCTTCCACATTCATGTGAATGTCCTCCAGCGCAACGTCAAAATGGAAGTTGCCTGCTTCAATATCAGCCAGGATGTCTTTCAGACCGGCAATGATTTTCTCCCCGTCCTCTGCCGGAATGATACCGCATTTAGCCAGCATACCGGCATGAGCAATGCTGCCGCGGATATCCTCGTGATATAAGCGTTTGTCAAAATCAATGGACGCATTAAATGCGTCCACCAATTCGTTCGTATTCTTACTGAAACGACCGCCCCAAAGCTTAGCCATTATTTCAGGTTACCTTTCTTCATCAGCGCTCTTACTTTCAGCGGCAGGCCGAAGAGGTTGATGAAGCCGGTAGCATCTGCCTGGTTGTAAACTTCGTCTTCGCCGAAGGTTACATATTCCTGGCTGTACAGGGAGTACGGGGATTTAACGCCTGCACTGTAGATGTTGCCTTTATAAAGTTTCATGCGAACAGTACCGGTAACGGTTTTTTGAGTTTCGTTAACGAAAGCATCCAGAGCCTCACGCAGCGGGCTGAACCACATGCCATCGTAAACCAGCTCGGAATAACGGATGGAAACCTGTTGCTTGAAGGATTGTGTTGCACGGTCCAGGCAAAGGTTTTCCAGATCGTTGTGGCCGTAGTAGATGATAGCGCCGGCAGGGTTTTCATAAACGCCACGGGATTTCATGCCAACTAGACGGTCTTCAACCATATCGGTAATACCAACAGCATTGCGGATACCGATTTCATTCAGTTTTTCAACAAGCTTAGCCGGGCTGAGTTTTTCGCCGTTAACGCTTACAGGCACGCCTTCAACGTATTCCAGCTCAACATATTCTGGTTTATCAGGAGCTTTTTCAGGAATGTTGGTAACGATGAACAGTTCATCTTTCGGTGCATTCCACGGATCCTCCAGATCGCTGCCTTCATGGGACAGATGCCACATGTTGCGGTCCATGGAGTAGTCATGGTCATGAGATACAGGGATAGGAATGTTGTGTGCTGCAGCATAGTCGATTTCCTGGTCACGGCTGCGCAGTTCCCACTCACGCCACGGAGCGATGATTGCCAGTTGCGGAGCCAAAGCCTTTACGGACAGTTCGAAACGAACCTGGTCGTTGCCTTTGCCGGTAGCACCGTGAGCAATAGCGTCAGCACCTTCTTTTTCAGCAATTTCAACTAATTTTTTAGCAATCAGCGGACGAGCGAAGGAAGTACCCAGCAGGTATTTCTTTTCGTATACAGCACCGGCCTTAACGGTGGGCCATACATAGTCGCTGATGAATTCTTCTTTCAGGTCCATGATGTAGCATTTGCTTGCACCGGTTTTCAGTGCTTTGTCATGAACGGGTTCCAGTTCGTCGCCTTGGCCAAGGTCAGCGCAGGCAGCGATAACTTCGCAGTTGTTGTAATGCTCTTTCAGCCAGGGGATGATTACGGATGTATCAAGGCCACCGGAGTAAGCCAGAACTACTTTCTTAATATCTTCTTTTTTCATTATAATAGCCTCCCATTTCTGTATAATGCTATGCATTAGTGAATAAACTTACAAACTTCTTGTATTATATACCCTTTTTATGCATAAATCAAGTATTTAAGCGCATGTATACAATACTTTTTGTGTACTAGATGTAACAAAAAACCTAAAATATAGCTTGTTTCAGAAAATTTTGTCTGTATACAAGAACGGCTAAGCATATAAACTATACGCTCAGCCGTTATATTTATACATTCAAGACCTGATTTAGAGTACTTCGTCGCTCATCAGCAGCGCCATAATAGCCTTTTGTACGTGCAGTCTGTTCTCTGCCTGGTCAAATACAACAGATTGCGGTCCTTCCAACACTTCCTCGGTAATTTCTTCACCGCGGTGTGCGGGCAGGCAGTGCAGAACGATTGCTTCCGGACGTGCTTCGTTCAGCAGCGCCTGGTTAATCTGATAATTATGCAGTGCTTTGAAACGAACCTCGCGCTCTGCTTCCTCGCCCATGCTGGTCCATACATCGGTATAGAGCACATCGGCGCCCTTAGCAGCCTTGAAGAGATCCTCCTCTACGGTAATGCTGCAGCCGGTCTGGGCAGCGTCCTCTTGTGCCAGACGCAGGATTTCCGGATCAGGCTGATAGCCCTTCGGGCTGGCGCAGATCATGTTCATGCCAACCTTGGCGCAGGCAAACATCAGAGAATGTGCCATGTTATTGCCATCGCCTACATAAACCAGCTTACGGCCTTTCAGGACCTTCATCTTCTCCTGAATAGTGAAGATATCGGTCAGAGCCTGACAGGGATGCAGCAAATCGGTCAGGCCGTTGATAACGGGAACGCTTGCATATTTAGCCAGCTCAATAACGGAATCATGGGAGAAGGTACGGATCATAATACCATCAACGAAGCGGGAAAGTACACGCGCAGTATCACGGATAGGCTCACCGCGGCCGATCTGGGAAGCGGAATCGCTCAGATAAATCGGATGGCCGCCCAGCTGCCAGAAGCCTACCTCAAAAGAGGTTCTGGTACGTGTAGAAGCCTTGGAGAACAGCATAGCCAAAGTTTTGCCCTTCAGATACTGGTGAGGCTCACCGGCCTTTTGCTTACGTTTCAATTTTTTGGCTACATCAAGAATTGTTGCGACCTCGCCTACGCTAAGGTCATGAATAGAAATCAGGTCTTTGTCTTTTAAACTCATTTTTTATCCCCTCTCGTTTTTTAACAGGCCGCCAGCGCTTTATCCAGCGCAGCAACCACGATATCAATTTCTTCCCTGCTGATAATCAGCGGCGGTACAATGCGGATAACATTGCCTGCAGTGCAGTTCACAATAACATTGTTCGCCAAACAGCTTTCCACAATCGGTTTGCCCTCGCCTGCAACCTCCATGCCCAGCATCAGGCCGCAGCCGCGGACATCGGTAACCTTGTCAGGATATTTTTCCTGCAGCTTACGCAACTCATTCTTAAAGTATTCGCCCTTCTCCGCAACCTTGTCTACCAGTCCTTCGGACTTGATAGTTGTCAGCGTTGCGTATACAGCGGCGCAGGCCAGCGGATTACCGCCGAAGGTGCCGCCATGATCACCCGGCTTGAACACATGCGCCAGACGCTCCGGCACAGCAAAGCCTGCAACAGGGAAACCACCGCCGATACCCTTGGCAAAGGTCAGGATATCAGGCTTCACGCCGCTGTGCATATAAGCAAACCATTTGCCGGTACGCGCAACACCAGTCTGCACCTCGTCAAAAATCAGCAGCGCATCATGCTTGTCGCACAGCGCACGCACCTGCTGCAGATATTCGTCAGACGGTACATGTACGCCGCCCTCACCCTGGATAGGCTCCAGCAGTACAGCGCAGACATCATCATCCATCTGAGCCTCCAGCGCCTTAATATCGCCGTAGGGCACAAGCACGTGTCCGGGGCTCAGCGGACCGTAGCCGACATGATAATAATCATGACCGGTAGCAGCCAGTGTATCAAAGGTACGTCCGTGGAAGGATTCGTCCGCAGAAATAATTTTATATTTCGTAGGCGCTTTGCTCACGCCGTATTTACGCGCCAGCTTCATAGCGCCCTCATTGCCCTCTGCACCGCAGTTGGCAAAGAAAATGCGGTCCATGCCGGTAGCCTCGGCAACAACACGCAAGGCCTTCGCCTGAATCTCAGTATAATACAGGTTGGAGCAATGCATCAGCTTGGCAGCCTGCTCGCTGATAGCCTTCACCAGCACCGGATGATTGTAGCCCAGGCTGTTGACAGCGATACCGGCAAAGGCATCCACATACTCATTGCCCTCGTTGTCCCACACACGGCAGCCCTGGCCAAGCTCCATAACCATCGGATATCTGCCGAATACAGGCAGATAGTATTTTTCTGTTTCTTCTATAATTGTTTTTTTATCCATTGTCAAGAATATCTCCCCCTCATACAAGCCCCTGCTGTCAGATTTCCTTAACTACCTCGGTACCAACGCCCTTGTCGCTGAAAAGCTCCATCAGAATAGAATGCTCGGCACGGCCGTCAATGATATGTGTTTTCTTGGCACCGCCGCTCAAAGCCTTAATGCAGGAACGAACCTTAGGAATCATACCGCCGTCAATGCTGCCATTAAGAATAAGCTCATGAGCCTTTTCAAAGCTCAGAGTAGAAATGAAGCTGCTTTCATCCGGGTATGCAGAATAAATGCCGCGGACATCGGTCAGCACCAGCAGCTTTTCTGCCTTCAGCGCACCGGCAATTTCACCGGCAGCAACATCTGCATTAATGTTATATGTTTCACCCTCATCACCAACGCCGGTCGGAGCGATTACAGGAATATAACCGCCGTCGAGCAGGCAGTTAATCAAATCGGTGTTGACCTCCTTAACGCTGCCGACAAAGCCGATATCTACCAGGTTAACCTCACCGTTTTCATAAACATCAGCCAGATATTTTTTAGCCTTCAGCAGATTAGCATCCTTACCGTTGAGGCCAACAGCCTTACCGCCCAAAGCATTCAGACGGCCGACAAGGTCAGTGTTCATTTTGCCTACAAGCGCCATTTCAGCAATAGCTGCAGATTCTGCATCGGTTACACGCAAACCGCCGACAAATTCGCTCTTTTTACCGGCCTGCTCCAGCTGACGGCTGATTTCCGGACCGCCGCCGTGAACAACTACCGGACGCATGCCGGCGTATTGCAGGAACAGGATATCCTGCAGCACCTTGTTTTTCAAATCATCGTTAAGCATAGCGTTGCCGCCATATTTTACGACAATGGTTTTATCTTTAAAATTGCTCAGATACGGCAGTGCTTCTATTAAGGTATGTACTTGTTGTTCGTTCATTAACATAGGTGATGTCCTCCCTCATTTTTTTATATTTGTCTTGCGTTTATATTTATTATTGCTTCTCTCTAAAGATGCCTTCGCTCAAGTATGGTATTCACCGTTGATCTTCACATACTCATAACTGAAATCGCAAGTCCAAACGGTTGCGCTTTCCTCACCGGCACCCAGGTCGATGCTCATGGAAATATCATGCTCGGCCATGGTCGGCGCCAGCTTTTCGGCAGGCACGTTGCAGTTCATGCCATTTTCTACCAGACGGATACCGCCGATAGAAAGATTTACCTTATCTGCCTCCATGGCAGCGCCGCTGTAGCCTGCAGCGCAGACAATGCGTCCCCAGTTCGGGTCCTCACCGAAGAAGGCTGTTTTTACCAGCGGCGATTTGGCAATCGCCATCGCTGCGGTTTTGGCATCCTCCCAGGTTGCGGCACCGGTAACATTTACCTCCAGGAATTTGGTAGCGCCCTCGCCGTCATGCGCAATCATTTTGGCAAGGTCGGTAGCACAGGCAACCAGCGCTTCAAAGAAGGCCGGATAATCCGGATGCTCCTCCGAAAGAATAATTTCGTTTTCGGCAAGACCGTTGGCAAGCACAATCATGCTGTCGTTGGTGCTGGTATCGCCGTCGACAACAACCATGTTGAAGGATTTGTCGGCAGCCTTTTTTACCGCGCGCTTCAGCACATCGGGAGCAACGGCGGCGTCGGTAGTAATGAAGGTCAGCATAGTTGCCATGTTCGGATGAATCATGCCTGCACCCTTGGCAATACCAGCAAAGGTTACCTTCTTGCCGCCGATTTCCGTTTCATAGGCAGCGTGCTTGATAAAGGTATCCGTAGTCTGAATCGCCATAGCGCAGCTTTCGCCCTCGCATTCGTCCAAGCTGTCGACAGCATCGGCAATGCCGGTCAGCAGCTTGTCCATCGGCAGGAACTGGCCGATAACACCGGTGGAGCAGACAAAGACTGCTTCCGGCGCAATGCCTAAAAGCTCTGCCGTATGCGCCTGCATTTTCTTGGCATCCGCCAGGCCCTGCTCGCCCGTGCAGGCGTTGGCACAGCCGCTGTTTACGGCAATAGCCTGCGCATAGCCGTGCTTGTTGACCTCGCGGCTCACGAGCACAGGAGCAGCGCACATTTTATTTTGTGTAAATACCGCACCGCAGGCAGCAGGCACGGTACTGAAAATAACTGCTACATCATGATTGCCGCTGGCTTTGATACCGGCCTTAACGCCGGCAGCAATAAAGCCCTGCGGTGCAGTCACCCAGCCTTCGATTTTCTTCATGAGATTCCCCTCTTTCCTTGGTGCTTACATCTTTTCTTCTACAGCGGCATCACCGCTAAGCACCATTTTATAGTATAATAGTTATAACTAGCTTAAGGAACAAGCGGCAGCTGACGCAGGCCGGCAGCTTCATCAATGCCAAACATTACATTCATGTTCTGCACTGCCTGTCCCGCAGCACCCTTAACCAGATTATCAATACAATTCATTACAATAATACGGCCAGTACGCTTATCTGTCTGCCAGCCAAGGTCCACATAGTTGGAGCCGCGGATATTCTTCAATTCCGGGCAAACTCCCTTGCCGCGCAGGCGGATGAAAAATTCATCGCCGTACATTGCCTGATAGGCCTCCTCAATCTGTGCATCCGTTACGCCCTGCTTCAGCTGTGCGTAGCAGGTTGCATAAATACCGCGGTCCACAGGCAGCAGATGCGGTGTGAACTGAATCACTACATCCTCACCGGCAAACTCACTGTAAATCTGCTCGATTTCCGGCGTGTGGCGGTGTGAAGCAACACCATAGGCCTTAAAGCTTTCGTTGACACTGCAATAAAGGCTGCCTGCCTTCAAACTGCGTCCCGCACCGGTCGTACCGCTTTTGGCATCAATCACAATGCCCTTAGTTTCAATCAGCTTATATTTTAAAAGCGGTACCAGCGCCAGAATGCTGCAAGTTGTGTAGCAGCCGGGATTTGCCACCAGCTGCGCCCCGCACACCTTATCGCGGAAAAGCTCGGTCAGTCCGTAGACAGCCTGTGCCTCCGGGTCCTCATGCTTCACCTTGTACCACTGTTCAAACACATGGTAATCCTTAAATCTATAATCGCCGCCGAGGTCAATAATCTTGGTCTTGCTGCCTCGCAGCTGCTTGCCTATCTTCATAGCATGGCCATGAGGCAAGGCAATAAAAATCACATCACTTGCTGCAGCAATAGCATCCAGCTCCTGCATAGACTGCAAATTCTTTTCAATGCGTCCCGACAAATGCGGATACATAGAAGCAATCGCCTCTCCCGTACTGCTTTCAGAGGTAATCACGGCAATTTCCGCTTCCGGATGTCCGTCCAGAAGTCGCAGAAGCTCAACTCCTGCGTAACCTGTTGCACCGATAACACTTGCTTTCATATCCATCCTCCTTTGCACTTGATAATTATACAACTAAATTGTATAATTTTGCAAGCGCTTTGTGAATTATTTTGTAAAAATTAAGGGACAATAATCCATTTTACAATCTTATTTTACTACCTAAAAGGCAAATATACCAGTATTTTTTGCCAAATTTACACTTTATTGTTACAATAGATGTGAAAACTAAACACGTCAACGTTTAAAATATATCAAAATCAATAACGAGGTGTAGCTTATGTTTAAAATTATTATCATGGCTTTGCTCATTTTTATAGGCATGGTGGGCTATGACAGCATTACGGATAAGGCTCAGCCTACCACCCCCGTACAGCAGGAACAGCAGAAGGTCAGCAAGCACGAAAAATCCGCCGCTATGGCTCTGTTCGTCAGCCTGCTGCCTCCCAAGGAGGAATGGCCCTCGCCCGTACATAAATTTTATCTGGCCTTTAATATGGATGAGGTTATTGATCCTATCCGCCAAAACCCGAACTGGACAAATCTTGATGCCATGTCACGCGATATTCCGCAGGCACTGATTGCTATTGAGGACCACGCTTTTTATAATCACGGTGCTATTGCCGTAGAAGGCATTCTGCGCGCCGCACTGGCCAACATCAACGCCGGCGAGGTAGTGCAGGGCGGCAGCACGCTGACGCAGCAATTTGTCAAAAACGTTTTTCTGTCGCACGAGCAAAGCATGGAACGCAAAATTGAAGAGGCCGTGCTTTCGCTCATGTTGGAGGATAATTACAGCAAGGACGAAATTCTGGAGCTTTATCTGAACACCACCTACTTCGGCGCAGGCTCCACCGGCATTAAACAGGCCAGCAGAACCTACTTCGGCAAGGCACCTTCGGCGCTGACTCTGGCCGAGGCCGCCGTCATCGCCTCGCTTCCCTATGCGCCCACCGGCCTCAATCCTCTGGAAAACCCCGAGGGCTGCAAAAAACGTCAGCTGCTGGTGCTGGCCGCTATGCATAAATACGGTATGATTAATCAGGGACAGCTGGCCGAAGCCAAGGCAGAAAAAATCCGCCTCACCAACGGCACCGTCATGTAAAGCTGTAACAAAATCTACATTGTATATTTTTTAATTAAAGTTTATCGCTAAAAGCTTTGTTTTACTTGACCGCTTCATGCTTCATATATATAATTAAAGCTTAAGCAAAATCACTCAAAGAAGGTCAAAATCATGGAAACTACAACATTAGATAAGCTTCCCTTAGGTCAGGAGGCTATCATCGCTAAGGTCGGTGGCGAAGGCAGCATTCTGCGTCGCCGTCTGCTTGATATGGGGCTCACGCCCCGCACCCGCGTTATGGTACGCAAGCGCGCACCGCTCGGCGACCCGCTGGAAATCTCTCTGCGCGGCTACGAGCTGACGCTGCGTGCGGAGGAAGCCGCAAAAATCACTGTAACGCCGGAGGTGAGCGAAGCATGAAGCTGCATTTCGCCCTCGTCGGCAACCAGAACTGCGGCAAAAGCACGCTGTTCAACTATCTCACCGGCAGTAACCAGCACGTCGGCAACTTTCCCGGCGTAACCGTCCAGAAAAAGGAAGGTACGATTCTCGCCGTACCGGACGCAGGCGTTATCGACCTGCCTGGCATTTACTCGCTTTCTCCCTACACATCGGAGGAAATTGTTACGCGTGACCTGCTGTTATACAATAAGCCGGACGCAATTATCAACGTCATTGACGCAACTAATATTGAACGCAGCCTGTATCTTTCGCTGCAGCTCATCGAGCTGAATATCCCGATGGTCATCGCCCTCAACATGATGGACGAGCTCACCGGCAGCGGCGGTAGCATCGACATCAAAGCAATGGAGGATTCGCTGACCGTGCCGGTTGTCCCCATCACCGCCAACTCCGGCGAGGGCGTAGGCGAGCTTTTGCGCCGCGCCGTAGAGGTAGCACAAAACCAGCAGCTGCCACAACGCCTTGATTTCTGCAGTGGTCCTGTGCATACCGCTATTCACAGTATCGCCCATTTGATTGAAACCAAAGCACGCCGCCAGAACCTGCCGCTGCGCTTTACCGCCACCAAGCTTATCGAAGGTGACAGCGATTTCGCCAAGGCTTTGCAGCTTTCGGAAAACGAATGTGATATCATCGGCCACTTCGTTACCGAGATGGAGCAAAACCTCAAAACGGATAAGGAAGCGGCGCTGGCAGATATGCGCTACGCCTATATCGAGGACCTCTGCGCGCAGACCGTGCAGAAGCCCACGCATACGGAAGCACAGCTGCGCTCTGTCAAAATTGACCATTATCTGACGCATAAATTTTATGCTATCCCTATTTTCGTGCTTATCATGGGCATTGTATTCTGGCTCACGTTTGACGTTATCGGCGCCTTTCTCAGCGACATCCTCAGCAATGTTATCGATGCTGTAACAGCTTCGGTTGATAACACGCTCACCGTGCTGGATATTGCACCGCCGATGCATTCGCTGATTATCGACGGCATCTTCTCCGGTGTCGGTGCCGTGCTTTCCTTCCTGCCGACTATCGTCACCCTGTTCTTCTTCCTTTCGATGCTGGAGGACAGTGGTTACATGGCGCGTGTAGCCTTCGTTATGGATAAAATGCTGCGTAAAATCGGCCTCTCCGGTTCCTCCTTCGTTCCGATGATCATCGGCTTCGGCTGCAGCGTGCCGGCCATAATGGCCTCGCGCACCCTCGCCAGTGAGCGCGACCGCAAAATGACCATCATGCTCACACCTTTCATGAGCTGCAGCGCCAAACTCCCCATCTATGGTATGTTCATTGCCGCCTTCTTTCCGCACAGCGGCGGCTTGGTCATGCTTTCGCTCTACCTCACCGGTATCTGCGTTGCTGTTCTCTCCGGCTTTTTGCTCAACAGCCTGGTATTCCGCGGCAAGCCGGTCCCATTTGTCATGGAGCTGCCTGCCTACCGTCTGCCGACGGCGCGCAACATCATCATGCATATGTGGGAAAAGGCCAAGGACTTTCTGCATAAAGCCTTCACGGTTATTTTCCTCGTCAGTATCATCGTCTGGTTCCTGCAAAACTTTGATGTGCGCTTTTACATGGTAGACGCCTCCGACAGCATTATTGCCTCCATCGGCAAGCTGGCGGCGCCTATTTTCGCACCGCTCGGCTTCGGCAGCTGGCAGGCAACAACCTCGCTCATCTGCGGCATTACAGCCAAGGAAGTTGTCATCAGTACGCTTTCCGTGCTTGCAGTCGGCAGCGGCGGTGCGCCTGATCTGGCAAGTCTCTTTTCGCCGCTCACGGCCTACACCTTCCTGGTGTTCTGCCTGCTCTATCCGCCCTGCGTCGCAGCGCTGGCTACCATCCGCCGCGAGCTGAACTCCGATACCAGCACGCTCTGCCTTATGGGCTATGAGCTTGTTGTGGCCTGGTGCGTGGCGTTTATCGTAAGACAAATCGGCTTAATGCTTGGCTTCGCCTAAAAAATTGCATAAGAAAACAGCCCAAAACTCATGATTTGAGAATTGGGCTGTTATTTTTTTTGCTATTTTGCTGCGTTCAGCTCTTTTATCAGCGCATACGCCTGCTGCCAGCTCGTCAATGACAGCTGCCACAGCTCGCTGTACGCCAGCACTGCCGCCTGCGGCGAACTCGCATGCAACGCGCACAGTCCCCGCACTCCTGCATAAGGATAGTACGGAATGCACGTCCGCGCCTCCTCGGGCGTCTGCAAAAACGCCTGCGCTATACTATGCTGTCCCTGCTGCAGGCACCACAGCCAGCGGGCAAACTCCGCCAACGTTTCCTTGACCACGGCAGCCTGCGCCGCCTCCGTCTGCCGGCCGTACCAATAGCGCTGCGCCTGCTTGTACTCCGCACTCTGCACCGCTGCGCCGGCAGCGCCAAAGTGCGCCAGCACTGCCTGATAATTCAGCAGATGCACACGCTCATGCACCAGCACGGAATCATAATAGGCTGCGTAATCCCAGCCATGCTCAGCACATTCCTGCCTGATAGCATTCACATAAAGCGTAATCCCCTTGCCCGCAACAAATTCACCATGCAGCAAGCGTTTGAACTTTAGCTGCTGCAGCTTTTTGCTCCAGCTGTTATATTGCTTAGCCAGCCTTGGCAATGCAGCGATGTCATACTCCTCCTGCAATGCTTCCACACGCTCGAGTAATTGCCTGCCCTCGCGCTGCACCGCAACCGTGTCATAGCGTCCGTACTGCCTGTAAAGCAGCACGTAGGATTCCGCATACACCGCAGGCAGACCAAGCCTTTCGGGAGCAGTGACGATATTTTCTAAGATAATTTCTAACATTCTTTTTGAATACAAAAGCACTTTGCAGCCTCTTGGGCCATCTCTGCGCTTAAATTATAATACCATGGCAATGGTCAATCTCGTGCTGGATAATCTGCGCCGTAAAGCCGCTGAAGCTCTGCTTGCACTTTTTGAACTGCATGTCCTGATAGGCAACCGTAATTTTTTCGTAGCGCACTGCAGCACGCTCGCCCTCCAGCGACAGGCAGCCCTCCTCCGTCATATACTTGCCGGAACGCTTGGTAATCTCCGGGTTCAGCATCGCAATATTCGTAGGGCCGATATTTACGGCGATAACGCATTTGGACACGCCAATCATATTTGCTGCCAGGCCCACGCAACGGTCCGCATGAGCTGCGAGCGTATCTAATAAATCCTGCGCTACTGCAATATCCATAAAGGTTGCAGGCTGCGATTTTTGTGCCAAAAAGGCTTCGTCTCTAATTATTGGTTTTTCCATGGTGTACCTCCGTAGGGTTTCTGCTTAACGCCAAGCTCGTCATCAAAAAGACTTTCACATAAGACTATAAGCAATCATCCTTCAAAATAATCATAAATCTTTGCTTCTACCGGCGTTTTCATTTCGTAAAACATTTGCACAATAGAAAGCTTTTCGCCCTTATTGCCAGTAATAGTTGTACCGATGCTCTGCTTATGCAGCATTTCGCCCATAAAATAAAACTCTGAGCCCTCAGCGTCACTCTTTTTAATAAACAGGAGCTTTAGCGTTTCCGGCTGCTCAATCGCCACAACCTCCGGCGAGTCAATATTAACTCTGCTGCGCGTCTGCCAGTTAAAAATCGTAGGACTGGCAAATCTGTCATCATATTTAGTGCTTTCGCTGATGTTTTCATCCTTTTTATAGGTAACAAATATCGGACAGGTGCTGTATTTAACTCTGTAGCCATAAACAACAGCGCTTTCATCCTTCGCCCAGTTCAATATGCGGCAGACATCCTTACGCGTATATGAACCATACAGCTTAAAGCCATGATAAAATGCTCATGTACGGTAAAGAAGCAAGCAACCGAAAACAATAGATAGACCGCCAGCACTACACTATTCCGAACCAAAGACCAAAAGATAAGCATTTTGAGAAAATCTAAACTTTTGGATTTTCCTACAATGCCGACTACGGCGGAATCCCTCCCACTCCTTATATATTTCTTTCTGTATACATTGAATTTGTATTTAGTAAAATGCAGACAACACCACGGATCGGCTTTTGGCTGGACAATTCCAATCAAACACCACAGCAGACAGCAGAAACCATTCT
>ENA-UEOJ01000284-UEOJ01000284.1-human-gut-metagenome-genome-assembly--contig:-NODE-284-length-42752-cov-8.648576_pt1 | contig 42752 bp, 73 predicted proteins | sample MGYA00242885_ERZ507886 | MGnify/ENA primary metagenome ERZ507886 (study PRJEB26167, sample SAMN06115505) | human gut metagenome | host: Homo sapiens | place: China:Anhui | collected 2015-08-07 | study... | reverse complement strand
GCCGCTGGAACCCGCCGTGCTGGAATAGCCGCTGGAACCCGCCGTGCTGGAATAGCCGCTGGAACCCGCCGTGCTGGAATAGCCGCTGGAACCCGCCGTGCTGTAATCGCCGCTGGAACCCGCCGTGCTGTAATCGCCGCTGGAAAAAGGTTCTTTGCCTTTCACCCGATTAAAAACGGCATTCACCGTAGCTTTTACCAGCCCTGCAAAATTCACCTCGCCTTTCACCGTAAGCTCAGTGCAGGCCAGTTTGCTGTCCTTTCTGCTTTTATCCACGTTCCCGCCGCACTCGACCTCAAAAAAGCGCGGGCCATCCTTCAGCGGGTAGTAGTGCAGCACATCCAGCGGGTTCTCGCAGGCGTGCATACCAGCGTGGCAACAGTCAGCCTTGTCCTCATGGTAGGTCTTGCCCACCTCATACTGCTTGCCACGGCACTGCATATTTTTGTCCATGGCCTTATATGCGATGATCTTTTCACTCATGCTCATAACCTTCCTTTATTGGTGTGTTTCTTCTGTGCAGGCATGGTCAACGCCTCACTTCTTAGAGCTGCCAAAGCTGCCAATGAGCCAGAGCGCGATCCACGTCGCCGTTCCGGCGGCCCAGGTGAACGTCCAGTGCATCAATGCGCAGATGGCCCACACGGCGGCACAGGTAACGCCCCACGAGATGCCCAGAAGAACGGCAAACGCGATGATAATCGCCAGTGCTTCACCCATCGTTCCTCGCCTCCTTTGCGGCGCTCTCAGTTGCCTGTGCCGCTGAGTTCGCGCACCACTTGCCCGCCGGGGCGGTCTTGCGGGGGTCATCCTGGGCTGCTGCGGCTTCGTCCTCTTCCAGCAGGTTCTTCAGGTCGGTCAAGAACTGGCTGCACATCTTCGCTTTTATAGCTTCCTCCTGCTGACCATACGGGCCGCAAAACGGCCCGGACCTGAAAAACGACTTTGAACGGAAGTCCTCTTCCAAGAACTGATACTTACCAATCAGCTGGCAAACCTTGTCGCGCATCGTGGTTTTCATAAAGATCCTCCTTGCATCAATGACGCATAACAATGTTGGACGAATGAACCAGATAGGTCACACCGTCAATCACAACCTGAAGCTGGTCGCCTTCATAGTCGCACCAGCTTTCGATATTGCCCTCGACAATCGTTCCGTCGGGCATTTTCAGCTGTGCCCAGTTGTATTCATAGGTCAAATCGACGATCTGCTTATTGCATCCGGCCATCAGCAAAGCACTTGCCAATACGGACGCTACACCAACAATAATTTTTTTCATGCTCGTTTCTCCTTTTAATAAAATATCTTCTCTTTGCTGTGCTGTCGCAGTTCTCTGCGTTTCCTAGCCTCACTCTTCTCTGCCTTTGCTAAACATCGCTTCTCAAAGCCATTGCGCTACTTGACTAAGCTGGTCCTTGCCAAGCCGTTCCATTGCAAATCACGGCATTTCTTCTCTCTTCCATGCCAATGCATCCGAAGCAAAACCTTGCCGCAGCGAAATGTTACGGTGCACCGCTTTTCCTTCGCAAATCACATCAGCGCTTTTCTCTGCCATTCCTTCGCGTCGCCATGCTCTGCTCCGCCTTCGCCTTGCCTGTCTGTGCTTCTCAGTGCCACTGCACAGCAGTTCACCTCATAGCCTTCGCAAAGCATCGCCTTGCCCCGCCGTTGCCGCGCCAAGCGTCGCCTTTGCGCATCTTCTCAAATCACGGCAATGCCGTTGCAATGCAAATCACTGTTGCGCTGCGCAAAGCCATCGCACGGCCAATCGAACCTCAGCCTTGCCATTGCTTGACTTATCAGCGGCAAGCGGTGCTTTGCCTCCGCGAATCAGGGCCGTCAATGCCATGCCCTTGCTCTCAAGCCTTCACCTCATAAGCGGTGTAGGTAAAGCGGCCCTTTCCGCTGTTGCGCCACTGGCCGATGCCGCGCAGAATGCCATAATCCAGCCACTCACGCACAACCTTTTCGTGGCTGTCGTCAAGGAGGATTACGTCAAACTCGCAGGTGCTGCCCGCCGGGACTTCCTCACTGTTGACCAGGCTCACGCGCTCGCCCTGTGCAGTCTGGGCTCGGAGAGGACGCTGGCACTCGGTAATCTCACCGTTTGTCAGAATCGGAATCATGCGGGGCTGAATGAAGATCAGGCCGTCAATGACCTTCTTGTAAGCAGTCAGCTTGCCGCTTTCGTTCACGGCCTTCTTCTTGCCCGTCTCGGTCTTGCCGCCGATGCGGGAAAGCATACCGCAAGCATCCTTAAACATGCCTTTGATTTGGTAATCGTAAAAAATCGGATTGCCGTCCGGGTCACGCGGGAAAACGGTCATGCCCTTGTCAGCTACCGCATCCGGGCCAAGAGCCGCGACTTCATCCTCGATGGTTGCAGCATCCGGCGACTTGCTGGCGATAAACTCGCGGGCCACATTGGGGTTTGCGGGCCATGTACCCAGCACCGGCTCAATAAACGTAGCTTTCACATGCAGTTTTTTCATCTTTGTAACCTCCAAAATAAGTTTGTATCCTTACGCCACGCCGTGGCTTTACCGCTTCACGAACTGGTTCACAAAGTAGATCTGACCTTTGCCGGTCACTTTGGGCGTCTTGTTGATGCTGGTGTGTCCATCGGAGTGCACCACGGTGGTCTCCTTGATCTCGAACAGGCCCTGCTCCACGGCACGCTGGGTGGGCATGTTGTAGTCGCTGCGCTTGGGGTCTTTGATAAGGTAGCCGTGCTCACGCATCCAGCTGAACAGCCGATTCTGCCCGATCTGCACGCCGTTCTGGCACAGCAGCTTTGCCAGCTCGCCCACAAGGATGCTCTTCTTGCTGGCGCTCACGGCATCCGCAAAGATGCCCTTCGGGGTCAGCTCTGCAATCTGCCTGTCCTTGTGCTCCAGCTCGTCGTGGGCGGCAATCAAGGCCTGTGCCATCAGCTCAGAGCGGGAAAGCTGCGGACGCTGTGCCAGCTGCTTTTCCATGGCGTTGAAGGCTTGGATGTACTTCAGCTTCCATTCCAGCGCCGCCTTGCCGGTAAAGCCCATCACAAGCAGGCTGAAACCGTCGCGGTTCATGAGGTAGGTTCGCTGAGGTCTGCCGTAGCTGTCCGGGGCTTCCGCCTCGAAAAACATCTCCCCAAAATTGGGGACATCTTTCTTGAAGGTATCAATGTCACGCATCACATGGTCGTGACGCTTCTCGAAGTTCTCAGCGATCTGGCGGCTGGATGCCACCGGCTCGCCGTTCTGGGTGGATAAGATAATCTCGTTCAAAATAAACCTCCTTGTGGTCTGCCCATCCCGTGCTATACTTGAGCGGGAGGTGATGAAATGAATCGGTTGGACTATCTGAGCCATCGCTCAGACGAATTGGAACGGCTCTCGCACTCCTACTGCGAAAACTCGTTTGACCCGGACGGCTCGGTTTGGAAGAAGCGCCGGGAAATCGACAACGCTCAGCTTCAGACCGCAACAGAGTTGAAGAAGCTGCGGGAAGATTTGGAGCGCATCGAGCGCAAGCAGGACGAAAGCAGCAGCGAATCCAGCAAAATCGGAATTGCAACGCTTGTCGTTACTGCTTTAGGGCTTGCAGCAACCATAGTATTTGGAATGCTACAATACCTACATTGACTGACGTGATGATGATGGATGCGATCATGTAGTCAGCCGTGGTCCAGTTGGAAATTCGCTCTTTCCAGCTGGGCTTTTTGTTTTTGTTCACGGCTCTGCCTCCTTTGTCACTTGCGGCTCGTTGCCCACTTCAGCAGCATTGCGACGATCCAGATCGCCGTTGATACACCGAAAGAGAACTGCCAACCGATGAGCTTGCAGATAAGCCACCAAAGGCCGGAAATGACGGCCCACGAAAAGCCAAAAGCAACGACAATGAGTGCAATCGATGCAAGCGCAAGCAAAAATGTTTCAAAATCAGGCACTTGTATTCTCCTTTCCTTTTCCTTCCTCATCGTAGACCACAAGCTCGTTCAGTGTGACCTTGAAATACTTTGCGAGCTTGAGCAGCTGTGAAAGGCTTGGCCCGTAAATCGAGCGCTCCCACTTGCCGATTGCGCCGTTGCTCAGGCCTGCCGCTGCTTCCAAATCGGTGCGGCTCAGCCCATGCAGCTTGCAAAACTGGTCGATTTTTGATACATTCACTAGAAATTCTCCTTTCCGGGCTTGAAAATCACTAGAAAATATGCTACTATGTAGTTGCGAGGTACAAAGTGAATAAAATCTAGCGTCTGCCCGATATAATATTGTCAGGGGCTTTGGTTTTGCTTGCCCTGTGCTTAGTATTATACTAGCCAAGTGGCTATTTTGCAATAGCCAATCTGCAATTTAGTGAACATTTGGCTATTTTCACAGAATAGCGAGGTCTTTTCTATGCGAAATGTGGAGAGAGCTAAAAAAATCGCTACTGAAAAAGGGATCAATGTTTCTTTTGTATGCCGAGAGATTGGAAAGAGCCGCGGCTATATTTCGCAAATGATAGTAAGCGGACGTGACTTCCCGGATGAAATGCTAGTGCCAGTAGCCAATGCGCTAGGCGTCACGGTTGAGGAGTTGACCGGCGAAGAGCAAAAAGAAAAGCCCAACGCCTTAGGTGGCATTGAGCTTGAAAAATTGTCACCCGCCCGCCGGGCGTTGCTAGAAGCGCTGGAGGACATGGATGACGAAAACATTATGAAAATTGTTCGGATCGCTCAGGCGGTCAAAAAGGAGCTTCCAGAGTGAGCGTACATCTTAATAGAAAAGAACTCAAACTGCTGACAAAGCTTGATGAAAAATACCCTGATGGTGTTGAGCGGACAAAAGAACTGTTCCAGAACGCTATGACGCTTGAAGAACTAGGCCTTGCGGATTCCGCATCGGTGAGCTATCGCAAGTCTGCGGTATGGATCACAGAAAACGGCAGGCAGTATTTGCGAGATAGAAAAGCAAACAGGTTCTCGCTCCCGACGAAAGTGGCCGGCGGTATTGTCACCTTGATTTTGATTCCGGTGCTGGTGAATCTGATTTCAGATTATGTATTACCAATACTTTTCAAATAAGAACCACTCAATCGTCCAGACAAAGCGGTAAAAGATGTCCTCAACAAAAAAGCGACGGATTCGATGCTGGTTTTTGGGCTTGTACCAGTTTCCGTTCTCGTCCCGCTTCAAAATGTTCAGTCTACAATACAGCATAAAACCTCCGAATGACTTCTTGAAGTTGGTTTTCGGATAACGAAAGAATCTCACTGACGGCAAGATGCACAAGCTTGTCATGCGATTCTTTTTCTTCTATTGTACCACAATTTGCAAACCTTGTGCTAGTTTCTTGCACTTTATTTTCCTCCTTTGGCATTTTCCTTGATAATTTAGCTTTTCGGCAGCTGGTTGGCTGCCTATTTTTGTATATGTGAGGTATAAATCATGAAAAGAAGAACATTTCTTGCGCTTGGTTTGACTGCGGCTTTGTCTATCCCTTTTGCCATGACTGCTTTTGCGGATGGCGTACAGTATAAAAATGGACAGACTGTAGAATTTTCTGGACACACTGACTTTGGCTATTTCTTTACTTATACGTCCGGGAACGGAAAAGTAAACTATAAATGCTTTTCTGTTGTCGATAATGGCGAGCGCAAATATGCAGCCGTCAACGAAGATTTGTATGAGTACTTCAAAGCTGCATTTGATGATAAAGACGTAGTATTCAAAGGAAATTATCAGCGAATGGCAGACGACGGTTCTCCCGTCATCGAAGCATACTGGGAAGTTCAGAACACCGAAAAGGGCCGAAACTTGTACCGCTTGGAGAATTATGTTGCTCCTTTACTCTATCAAGTTGGCACAGCACCAAATTTTAAGCTTTTTGGCGAGCTTTACGACGAGGTGACTGCTTCGGCTTCGGATGATGGCTCTTATTTGACACTTGACTCGAACCCGCTCAATACCAAAGGCGGCTCTATTTTCTTCAACGACCTCGGGTTAGAGCATATACAATTAACAAATACCGCGCTTGGCCTTCCGGATTGGCTTTATCAAGAGATGTGCCAGACTCGCGCTTTGGATGGCAGACAGAAAGAGTCTTTTGACAACGTGACAGTCTCTTGGACTTATCATCCAGATCAGGGCCTTGAGGTTATGTACCGTGCAAATGCGTGAATGCGTTTACAACCGCATTATACAACCGTTGATTGTAATGCGTCAAGCACATTTAATCGCGCAAAAATGCGCGAAAAATTTAGCATTTGCGCTGAATCGCTGAAATTTACGCTGACTTTTTACTAAATACGCGCGTTTCGCGCTGAATCCGCGCAAAATATGCGCGTTATTATCCGTGGTTGCAAGGTTGTTGCAATTTTTGCAACAGCTGCCCGGCAAGCTCCCCGCCGGGTGCGTCTGCTGCGGCCTTGAGTCGCCGGATGTTCCCGGCCTTGCGGATCACAAAAAGTCGAGCCCGGGCCTGCCCCTCGGGCGGCATATCTTCGTAGCAGGCCAGCGCGGCGCGGATCTGGGTGCAAAACAGCTGCATCTTGTCCATCTTTAGTCCTCCCAAGGTTCAGGTGTTCGGGTCGTGCCGGTCAAAATGGTGGCGGGCATCCCGTCAATGATGGTCATTTCGTTTTCTTTACCGTTCCTTTGCTCGAAATCCATTTTATTTCACCTCTGTTTTTGTTCAATTTGTCCAACTTGTTTTAAATTTTACCATTTTATGGGAAAACTTGAAGGACTTCTGCTCTGTCGAGTGGCATGGGTTTTCCCCATGTCACTTTTTGTTTTTATGGCATGGAAATTTGCGAGGTTATAACTGATGAGCTACTTTACTGCGGAAAAGCTTGGCGTCACGCTGGCGCGGGCCAGAGTCGCGGCAGGCTTGAGCCAAGTCGACATGGCCCGACGTATCAACAAGGGAAAGGCCACAGTTCAGAGCTGGGAGTGCGGGGCATCCAGCCCACCGGCTGACAAGATAATGGACTGGTTCGAGGCTTGCGGGGCTTCTCCGCTCCCCGCCATGCAAGAAATGCTGCACCCGGAGCTTTACAAAGAGCCCATACAGCGCAAATCAGACGAAGATCTGGATGAAGCACTTACGGAATACTTTCGCACGGCGCCGCGAATTGTAAAAGAGATGGTGCTGTTTATCCTTTTGGGGCGACATGGCAGCTATCCACCGGCAGTGTTTGCTGAGGTGTGCGCAAATCTGCATACTCCCCTGCAAAACAAAGTGTCTGTCTGCGGCCAGATACTGGACAACTACGGGTTCGCCGTGGCTACAGGAACGGACCCGATTCCGTGGGAAGTTCAGCCGCCAGTGAATCTGCTGAGGTCGGCGTATCAGGCAGGCAAAGAGGCCGCGAAGAGCGGCGAGGCCGACTATACCGCAAAGCGAGGTGAAGAGCTTTGAAGTGCATTCGCGCCTGCTGCCGTCGGGAAATACCGGACGATGCATCTTTTTGCCCCTACTGCGGCAAGAAGCAACCCGAAGCAGCCCCGCAGCAAAGAAAAAAGCGCCGCCGCCCAAAGGGCAGCGGCAGTGTATATAAGTTGAGCGGGACGAGGTCAAAGCCGTATGTGGCCCTGACAGCCAAACGAGACGTTCTGGGGACGTTTGCGACACCGGGCGAAGCAGTACAAGCACTAGACGCTTACAACGCCCAGAACACCCCCGCAGCGCGTCTGAAATGCACTTTTGCGGATGCCTATGCCCAATGGAAAGCGCAGCCCAAGTTTGACAAGCTCAGCACTGACATGAAAAAGGGGTATGAGCTGGCCTATGCAAAGGCTGCGCCGCTGTATGACCGACAGCTCCGGGACTTAAAAGCCGCAGACTATCAACAGGTGATTGACCAGATGGTGGAAAAGGGCCTCTCCCGCAGCTCCTGCGAAAAGCAGCGCACACTTTTCAGCCAGATCTGCGAGTGGGCAATGGCTCAGGACATCATAAACAAAAACTACGCCATGCTCTTGCAGCTCCCAGCGGCTACAGGCAAGGCAGAGCGTACCTTGACCGCTCAAGAGATAGAGCAGATCAGCGGCCGACAAGACGACCCGAAGCTTGGGCAGACAGCGCAAATCGCAATGGTGCTGCTCTACACCGGTATGCGTATCGATGAGCTGCTCTCCATGCGCTGCGACGATGTGCATCTAAAAGAGCGGTATATGCAGGGCGGCGAGAAGACCGAGGCTGGCAAAAACCGCATCATCCCTATTTTGGACCCCATTTACAAAATCATTGTCTTTTGGATGCTTGACAGCGGCTGCGAGTGGCTGATACCGTCCAAAGCCGGTACAAAGCTGGACAAGCGCAACGTGGCTACAAAGTTTCGGGCCTTGATGCAGGAGTGCCATATAGAGGGGGTGCATCCGCATACGCTGCGCCACACGGCCAGCAGCAAGATGGTGGAGTGCGGTCTGGAAAAGACCGCCGTGCAGGCCATCTTGGGTCACAAAAATTTCTCCACCACGGCCAACAAGTACGTCTCCCACAATGACCCGGACTATCTGTTGCGGGAAATGCAAAAGATGAAGTATTGATTTGTTAGATTGTTTGTTAGATTGTCACTTTCATTCATGAGATTTTAGGGCATTTCAAGCAAAAAATAAACGCACGGACGATTTGTTTTCATCGTTCGTGCGTTTATTTTTGGAGCTGGTGACAGGAGTTGAACCTGCAACCCACTGATTACAAATCAGTTTTATTTTACGTTTTATCGAGAATAAAGTCAAATTTGTTAGTTACGTGTTAGCTTATCAAGCTCAAAAATTCAGTTTTTTCAAGTTTTGGCTGCATGTAAAAATAACACATTTTGTGTCGTTTTACAATGCGGTTATCTTCCGCATGACCAGCTCATACTCTTTCGGGTATGCAAGCTTTATGGCTCTCATGTGCTCATCAAGCACTTCCATCAAGCCGCCAAAGGGCGCGGCGCTGGCCGCTTCCACGAACTCGCTTTGCGGATTTGCTTTTGTGGAGTATGCCGCCGGGTACGACGCGGGAGGCAGCGCTTGAGTCTGCATTTCTGCCGGTGCTTGCTTTTCTTCCAGCTCATTTCTCACGGTGCAGAGGGCGGCAAGCTTGTTGACACTCTGCCAGCTGGTTTCCTCGCACTTGAGCTTGCGGATATGCTCGTTGATCTCGTCGATGTCCATACTTGCCGCCCTCCTCCCTTATGCGTTGCGCAGAATGTCCGCTGCGCGTTTGTAAGCGTCTCGCTCTGCGCCGGTGGCGTCCTGCATCATGTCCTCGATGTCGGAGATCATGCGCTCACGGCCATCCGTGCGGGAATAGTGCCCGCGCACATAGTGACGGCCACGGTTGGCGTAGCTGCTGCCCCGGTTGTAGCCGTTTCCGGCGTCGCGGTTGAAGGATCCGCGCATGTCAGCTTCCCACTCGCCCGCACGGCTGTACTCGCCGCCCTCACAGTAATCCTCAATGCGGTGGATGTCCAAAATGATGTCCACGATCTCGCCGATCATCTCAACATCGCCCGGGGATCGGTTCTTTTTGTCGGTCAGCTCCATGAGCTCGTCGCACATTTCATCCTTCAGATGATTCAGTTTATCTAGCATGACTTTATCTCCTTTCTTATGCTACCCGCTCAACGATCAGATTGCTGTTTGCAATGCTGACTGCCTGCGTACTGGTGTTTTTAACCGCCACGGTCACGCAGCAGCCGCGCGGCACCTCGATGAAAGCGGCCACGAAAACATTGAAGTAATTTTCGACTGCCGCCGGAGTGACAATGGCTGTCGCGCTGGTCAGCGACTCACCGCCGACAGCCAGCGCCACGGAAATGGGTCCCACAGTGCCGCCGGTGGGAATGGCGATATTTCCGCCAAAGCTTACCTTGAAGCGCGCTTTGCATTGATTGGTCAGACCGCGCAGGGTCACGAGGCCGCTGCCCTCACGGTGCATGATGCAGGCAGGGGCTTTCACCGCGGTCTCAGTCAGGGGAAGGTTTTCACCCGCCGCCACGCTGACGATGTTAGAGTTGGAAAATTCGGCCATTTTATCGGCTCCTTTCATAGAAAAACGCCGGGACTTTTGCCCCGGCGCTCTGGTTTGCAAAATCAGCTCAGGGGCTGAACATTTTGATGTAGGCATTTCCATTTTGGAAACAACCACTCAAAAAGCTGTCGTGATTCGGTTATGCGCAGCTGCCGCAGCCGCAACCGGTGCCGCAGTTACCGTACTGGTAAGGTGCAGGAACCTGGAATGCGGGCACGGGGCGCGGATTGTAGTAGGCCAGCTGACCGCTCATGTAGGCCTTGAGCGTTTCGTTCTGGGCTGCCTGAGATGCCGCAAGCTGTGCTGCGAACAGCTGCTGACCCTGCTCAGCGATCTTTGCGTCCTTTGCCTCGATGCGCTGTGCGGTCAGGGCGTCAAGGATGGCGCGGGCGTTCTGGTTCTGGTTGTCGATGATGTCCCGGGTGGTGTTCTGCACCGTGTTCCGGGTCTCGCAGGACTGGGTGGCCAAATTGTAGTTGACGCCCTGAATGGCAGAGCGGTTCTCGCAGCAGCACTCCTGCTGCTGCATCTGCATGGCAAACAGCTGCTGCATGAACGCCGCCTGCTGGTTTGCGCGGCTGATCTCTGCGGACATAAAGCCGTTGTTTACGGTCTGCTGCACGCCGTTGACAAGTTGCGCCTGCTGGTAGAAGCCATCACACATGCCGTTGTTGATACCATCCATCTTGCGCTCGATGTTGGCAAAATCGGAGGTCAGGACGTAGCCGTCAACGACACCGGCACCGGTGTTGCCATTGCCGCCCCAGTTGCCGCCCCAGCCGCCGCAGAAGGCGAACAGGAACAGGATGATGATCCACCATGCGCCATCATTGCCAAAGCCAAAGCCGTTGCCGCCATTGGTGTTTGCGGGCTGAACAGGCATGGTCAGAACCGCAGAATCGGAAGAAAGAGACATTTTTGTACTCCTTTCGTGTGTTTTGAATGATTTTTATGCTTGAACCGTGGCCACGGTTACGACTTAATGGAGGAACTGCTGAAACTGCTGCGCCATCGCCTGCAGCTGGTTCAGCTGGTTTTGTGACATTTTGCCGGATTGCAGCAGCTTTTGCACCTCTGCTTTGGGGTCGCCCTGAAAGCTGGCCTTGAACTGCTGAAACTGCTGCATCATCTGTCCGAACTGGCCCATAGGGCCGGACATGGCAGGCATGCCGCCGCTCAGAATGTTAAAAAGAGGGTTTGCCATAATTACTTGACCTCCGTTTCAGGTTTTGCAGGCTCTTGCTTCTCGAGCGCCGCACAGCGAGCCGCCAGCGCGTCAAACTCTGCCCGGGTGACAAACTCCACGCCGGGCTGCTGCGCCGTCTGAGGGGGCATTTTTGTCGCCGTTGTGCGTTCCTTGTAGTCAAAGACGCGGAGAGGCAGCGGCATCCCGCTGGCGTCGGTGCTCTTGATGTAAAAAGCGCTGTTTTCGCTATCCATCAGGAGCACACTGTTTCCTGCGGCGACCATATAGGCTTTTGCGCCCTCTTCTCCCTGCACCCAGATGATGGAGGGCGTAGCCTGTGCTGTCTGTGCTGTCGGCTGCTGCATCATGGGAGACTGATAGCCCACTCCCTGCCTGAGTTGAGTGAGGTTGTCTGGCATTGGCTGGCCGTAGTATGTCGGCATCTGATACGCATACGGATTGTAAGGCATAGTTTACTCCTCCTTGTACCAGTAGTAGATCGGGCATTCCGCACCGCTGTCCCAGCTGTCCCACCACACACCGTCGATCACGGTCAGGACGTGCCCGGAGCAGCCCAGCACATACACGCCGCGCGGGTACTCCCGGGCAAAATCTGCCACGGTGTAACAGGTGGTGCAGTCTGCTTCCACCATGCGGCGCTTGAACCCGCGTTTTTGGAGGTATGCGCCCCATGTGCGGTTAGCGCTGGGCATATCGCCGAGGATAAAGCCAGTAAGCGCAAGGCCGATATACGCCCGCTCCCAGTTTTGGCCTGTAGCTGCCGCCACTGCCCGCACGGTGCAATCCCCCACGCCGTTTCCTTGGGGGTTCGGGTTGAACCTGTGCCACATGGCGCTCCCCCTCCCTTTGCGCCCATAGTACCTTTTCTACCAAATCCGTGCGTTAAACGAACGTCAAACGAAAGACAAAAAAGAAAAGCGCCCACACGGCATTACACCGCGTGAGCGCTTAATTTTTTACTGTGTTTTACTCTCTTTTTGTTTTGAGAAATTCAATATAATGGCGAACCTCTTTTATTTCGTCATCCGTGAGACCTTCAAATGCTTTCATCAAAGAAGCGATTGTAGCGTACTCTTCAACACTTTTCTGGCTTTTTCCATCCAAAAGGGATTCAACCGGAACATCAAAATAAGCTGCGATTTTCACAAGAACATGATTTCTAGGGGTGGAGCCGTTTTTCCAGTTAAAAACCGCCCCCGACGAAAGACCGAGTTCTTTAGCTACTGCGCTTGGGGATTTTCCAACTTTGGCGCACAAATCAAGATATTTGTCCCAAAACACACAAATTCACTCCCTTCTTTTTGTACAAGGTGACATTCTTTCTATTTTTTACTTATTTTTATTTACAAATAAGATTTTGTGACATATAATAACATTGTTGCAAGCAGTTATACACAAAAGTCAATAGAAAAGTCATCCTATAATAATCCTCGCACCTTTATTATAGGTATATTTTCTCTGCTTGTCAATAACAAAATCTAAGATTTTCAAAGAGGAAGTGACAATTTTGAAGATTCTATTATTGCGTATGCGTGCAGGATTGACGCAACAAGAAGTAGCAAACAGGCTTGATGTCAATCCGTCCACTGTCACGCATTGGGAAAAAGGCAGAAATTTTCCCGCCGTATCGCGTTTGCCAAAGCTGGCAGAGCTGTACGGATGCACCATTGACGAGCTGTTAGAATGCAAGAAAGAGAAAGAAGGCCTATAATATGAATCGTTATCCCGAAACCTTTGAAAGTTTTTGTGCCTCGGCTGGGGTGAAAGAACCCGATTCCCTGCCAGACAGCATGAAGGACATCATCAACGCAATGTGTGACCTTATCAACATCGCTTACGACGACGGCGTAGAAGCTGGCAAAAAGGCGGTGACTGTATGAACGAGTTGCAGATTTTCAATAACCCTGACTTTGGTAGCATCCGTACTCTGGTTGAGGATAATGGAAAGGTGCTCTTTTGTGCCGCCGATGTAGCAAAAGCGCTTGGCTACGCAAAACCTCAGAACGCAATCGCCACTCACTGCAAGGGGGCCCTGAAACGGGGCATCCTTACCAACGGCGGAGAGCAGGAAATGAATTTTATTCCAGAAGGCGATGTTATTCGCCTTATCACCCACAGTAAGCTCCCCAACGCTGAGAAGTTTGAAAGTTGGGCGTTTGACGAAGTGCTTCCGCAGGTGTTGCGTACTGGCAACTACTCTGTCAAGCCCGAAACTCCTGAACTCACTCTTTCCAAAGCGCTGGTTATGGCGCAAGGCATCATTGCGAGGGAACAGGAGCGCTCCAAGCAGCTTGAAAAGGAAAATGCCAAGCTCAAGCCCGCCGCCGAGTACGCCCATAATATGCTTTTGAGTGATGAAACGCTCACCGTGACGCAGATCGCGCTCAACTTTGGCATGACCGCAAACAAGCTCAACAAACTGCTGGAAGAATGGGGCATCCAGAAGAAGGTCAACAAGCAGTGGATACCAAAGCGAAAGTACATCGACAAGGGTTATACAGTGAGTATTCCTGTTGAGGTAGGCAACGGCGAGACCAAAGAGAACACCCGCTGGAACCGCACCGGACAGGCATTTATCTACAAGCAGATGCACGACCATGGCTATTTGACCGTAAAGGAACAGGCAGAGCAGAAAGCAAAGGAACGCAAGGTGCTCCCCGCCCCTGCTGAGCAGTCCGCATAAACAAAAAGAACCCCCGATGCTCCAAACGGAACACCGGGGGTTTGCTTTACTCAAAAACTTTCGCAATGCCGTCCAGCCGGGCCGAAACCGACTGGCGGCAGTAGTGGACCTGTGCTGCAATGTCCGGCAGCGGGAGCCGCTCAACGTACCGTAAAAGAGCTATCTTTCGGTCTACCCTCCCAAGCGGTGCGCTTTTGATGGCTGCGGTCATCTGCTGTCGGTCAAGTCCTTGCAGCGCAGCGGGCAGCACTACGCGAGCCGCCGCCACGGGCAGCACCGAGCCAAAAAGGCTGCGGCAGCTGTCCGGCGTTGCGCACTCGAGCGGTCACGGCATGGCAATGTCCCATTTTGCTGCCGTTGGCAAAATGGTCACGCACTGCGGGCCACAAAATCGGGTATGCGCGCTGGTCGTAGTAATAGCGCGACGGTTGCTCGTATGTAGTGCTTGCCATGATAACCTCCTTACTGCTTTTGCAGTGCCTTCCGCATCTGGTCGAAGAAAAACTGGATGACCTTGCTCATGGTCTCCTCGGTGATGGCCCAGCTGATCAGCTTACCCCACCGGCTGTTGTCCAGATAGTGGCGCAACATTTTGACACACCACGCCTTGCGTTCTGCGCCGCGCTTGGTGCCCTGAATCTCCCGCTCCGCCTGAGTGATAAGATTGAGCACCAGATTTTTGACTGCCGCGCCATAGCCCAGACGGATAAGCCCCAGCACAAGCGAAACAGCGCCCACAACAATGAGCACCATCGCCAGCCATGCGGGCAGCGGGGTAAGAATAGTGTTAAGAATGGTTTCCATGTGTTACTCTCCTCTCTCTTTTTCGAGATCTTCGATGCGGTGGTTTGCCACCTTGATTTGTTCTTCCAGCACTGGCACGCGCTGGGCAAAGTTGTTGTGCGCCCGCACTTCGCGGGTCAGTTCTTCCAGCTTGGTTTCGGTCACGGCCTGCTGCTTGTCCAGCTTGGCATCCATGCTCTTGTCCATGCTCTGAGCGGTGCGGTTGTTGGAGACGATCACGCCGATCAAGCTCAGACCGCCGGTGATGATTGCCACGATGATTGATTCGCTCATGCGCCCTCCCGGAGACGGGTCAGACCCTTCTTTGCGATGATTTTCGGGTAGTTGCGGGTGGTGACGTTCAAGTCTACGTTGCCGGAGATGCCCGGCACAGAGCCCTTGCTGGTGTGCTGGTGGGCGTGGTAGATGTAATCCACCTTGGGCGTCTTGCCCGTGTAGTCGGCCAACCAGACGTCCCAGCGGCCTGCCAGACGCTGCATGTCCAACTCATAGCTGTAACCCGTGTAGGTGTACAGCTGGGCGTAAAAGCCCATTTTCTCCACCTGCTCCAGCGCGTAGGCGGCGAGGTTGGTGAGGTCGAGGGTGCTCATGGGCTTGAGCTTGTTTTCCTCCACGTCCACCGCGAGGGGCATGGTAAGCTCTTTGCCGTAGACCGCCTGCCGCACAAGGGCAAGCTCTGCATCGGCCATCGCCTCGCTGGTGGCGTAGGTGTAGTAGTAGACCCCCACGTCCAGCCCGGCAGCCCGGGCGTTGCGGTAGTTGGTCTCAAATGTCGGGTCGACGTACAGCCCGTCCTTGCGTTTGCTCAGCTTGCTGTTGGTGGATACCGTCTTGAGCATCGCTCCCTTGTAGCCCGCCGCCTTGACTTTGCGCCAGCCGTCGAGGGTGATTTTGCCCTGATACCGGCTCACGTCGATGTACCGATAGGGCGGCTCGCCCTCCCAACCGGGAGGAGCGGAGGCTTTGGTGTCCACAGTGGGCACCGGGTCAGAGGTAGGAGCATCTTCCGCCCGGGAGAGGGCGGAGAAGAGGGAAACGAGGAATTTGAGAATGGTGTGCAGCATTTTGCGACTCCTTTTTGTTTTTAAGATTAGATAAAGCCTTAGTTAACCTCCTTACTGGGTAATTTCCTCGGCGTCCGCCTTGTCCTCAGCATCCAGTGCATCGTAGTACGCCTGTGCAAGGGCTTCCACCTCTGCGATGTCGTCCTCTGTCAGCAGACCGTTGTCTAGATGGGTGTACGCCTTGTCCAGCCAATATGCCACATCGCGTCCTGCGGCGATTTCCCGCTTGATGGAGCGCAGGGTCAGGTCGTGCCGTGCTTTACTTTTGATAGCCATATGTGTACCTCCTTTAGGTAGCAGTCATGGATGCAATGGCGTCCTCAAGATTTTTGACGACGATATTCACATCCCTCTGATACCCCAGCTTGACCCCAGCACCGTCACCAGCCTGCACCACAGTGTCAGGGGCGTAAGAGGTGAGGGCTTTGTAGGCGGCAATTTCGTCAGGGGTGAGCGGGGTTTCGATGGGGGTGGCGAGGGCGTAGAATAAAATGTATTCTCCTTCTTCCGGGTTTTTAGCGTCAATGGGAATGAAGACATTCACATTGTTTGCGTCTACATAAAAGTGAATGGTATCGATAGTGAACGAAACTAAATATGGCAATCTATTGCATAGGGCTTTTACTGTATAATCTTTAGCTTTGAGTGGCAACCGAATCGCAAGTCGTTTTGTTACCGCAAGGTTAGTGGTACCTATAATTGCACAGGCTGACAAGTCCACAGCGTTCACCCTCTGTACCTTTACACCCCTTTCCAAGTCCACCTCGTCGCACACCCACTGCTGGCCGCTTTGGTCAGTGTAGTTGCCGCCGGAGGTGACAGGGATGCCGGGTAAGCCAGTGGGAGTGGGCAGCGTGAGGAGCTGTTCGCGGTAGGGTTCGTATACGGTGGCTTCTGTTCCAATTTCTAGCTGGATTTTTGCGTCGTTTAATTTAATTAGTATAGTCGGCAAATAATCATTAGCTATATATATAACATACCATCCACTTTGCAATGTTGCTGCATATACGCCACCTTTTTCCGATACGAGTTGTGCTTTCTGTGTATATGTTTGTGTTTTTATATCAAAATCTCCAACAAAGCAGTTCGTGCCTATATCGGCATTTCCAGATGCAGTAACACTGCTCTGCGCCGGAACGTAAAATACATACCCATATCTCACGCCACCAGTTGGCTTATTAATCTTTGACAGATTGGCATTCGTAACCACTGGAAACAGATTCTTCCCCGTCACCTTTACCACCACACTCCCGCCGTCACCAGCGCTCACGATAGGTACAGGTGCATCCGGCGTGGGTGTGCCGTCCTGCGTGCTCTTACCGTACACGGTCAGGCTGCACAGGGGCGCAGAGAACGCATCGTCAACGGCGATAGGATTGCCTGTCTCAGTGCCCACAAGGATGTTCTGCCGCGCCTTGACTGCGCTGATCGCGTTACCTGTGGCTTTTGCGTCAGCGGCTTCGCCCTCGTGGGTGAGGGTGGTGTCCAGTGCTACGGCAGGGCCGGTCTCGCCTTTAGGGCCTTGCGGGCCGGTATCACCTTTTTCGCCCTGTGGGCCAGTGGCACCCGTAGCACCTGTGGGGCCTTGAGGGCCTTGCTCACCCTGCGGGCCGACCGGACCGATGGGGCCAGTGTCGCCTTTGTCACCCTTCTCGCCTTTGAAGTTTCCGTTTGCAATGCCGTCCTTGAGCTCCTGCAGGCTGTCAGCGGCTTCCTGAGCGCTCTGGCTGGCCTTGCCTGCACTGGTGGCGGCTTCGCTGGCGGCGGTCTGGGCGGATTCTGTAGAGGCTTCCACCTGCTGGAGAGCCTTGTCCCGGGCCGTGTCCACAGCCTGCGTGGCGGCGTTCTGCTTGTCACCGATGGCTTTCAGTGCGTCCTCTTTGGCGGTGATGGTATCAGAAAGAGCCTGCCCAGCCTTTTGGGCAGATGTCCCGGCCCGCTCTGCCGCGTCCACTGCTTCCGTTTTGGACTGCGCTGCCGATGCCGCCGATTCCTTCACTGCCTCCACAAAAGCCTGCCATGCAGGCGTTTCCGGTTCCGGCTCTGTGCCGTCCTCCGTGCCGGAGTTTGCGGCCACCCGGTAGCGCAAGTCAGCGCTGGTCACGGTCTTTGCGCCGTCGCTGCCCTCAAAGGTGATGCAGCCGTTGCCCGGCTGTGCGGTCACGCTGGCAGGCACATCCACATGGCCGTCCACCACCAGCGAGGAGGGCGGGTCTTTGCCGTCCGAAACGTGCCAGAAGCAACGGATGGCCAGCCCTTCCCACTCACCGGAAGCGGTGACAGCAAGGCGGTACACGCCCCGGTTCTTGGTGTAGCCGAAGCGCAGCATCTGCTCATAGCCTGCCAGCTTTGCAGCGCCGTTGGAGGCAAGAGATACGCTAAGTTCGATCATAGGCTTTCCTCTTTTTCCAGCAGTTCCAGCAGCTTACCCATCGTAGTCCTCCCCCGTGATCTCTTTGTACTGCTCTGCGGTGATCTCGCCCTCGGTTACCCGCTTGGCCAGCTCCGCTTTGACCTTGGGGCGGCGGCTTGCGGGCATCTCTGCCCACATCTTGGTGCCGGCAATGAGCCGGTTTGCCCAGATTTTATCCATATGCTACCTCCTTATTTGTTGACGGCGGCGTCCAGCTCGCACAGCGAGTCCTCGATAGCCGCCATCCGCTCTTCCGACGCCATATCCTGCTCACACAGGGCGTCCTCGATCTCCGCCACAAGGCCGGGCAGCTCCTTGAGCTTCTGCTCCTCTTCCAGCTTCCTGTGGAGTTCTTTCAGGCTCTTATCCATCTTGTACAGACTCATCCGATGACACCTCCGATCATGGTGATATTGCCGCCGACGCCGCTACCGCCCCGGGTAATCGTCACCTTGTAGTTAAAGGCCGCTCCCTTGGCGGCGGTCTTGTTGGTAAAGTTGTGGTGGACGAAAGCCTTTGCCTTGCCGCTTTGGATGTCGGTGCAGTTCTCCCACACGGGGACATTGTCCAGTGCGTTGTTGGTCAGCTCCACGGTCAGGCTCATGTCTGCCGGGAAACTTCCCTCCAGCGTCAGCGCAGCCACGGTGATGGTGTCGTCTGCCGTCAGGGGCTGGGCCAGCGAGAGGACGGCACGGGTCACATTTTTGGTAAAGGTAGCGGTCCACTCTGTCGTGGTCTTTCCATCGTTCGCTTCCAGAGTCAGGGTGTTTTCTCCGTTGAGTATCTGCTGGAACAGGGCTTTCTCGCTCAGACACTGTACCGTGAGTTCGGTGCTGGTGGCCACGTTCTCGTGGACAGCCAGCGCCACGCCGTTCACCTTTTCGGTGATGGTCATGAGGTCGCCGTCTTTGTCCGTCACGGTATATCCCACCGTAAAGGGAGCGTTCTTCTCGCCCAGCGCCACGCCGCTCTCGCCTGCATCGGAAGTCACTTCCGGCGGCTGGTTCACAGTCGGGAAGCCGTCTTTGTCAATGTACAGCGTCTCCGGCAAGGTGAAACAGGGCAGATAGCCGTAAGACTCAGTGCAACTCTGTGCAAGACTGAAACTCGTTCTGCTTACGCTCTGTATGTACAAACCATTGCCAAAGTAATACACAGAATCGCCGTCGCTGTCGGTACGGTGATCCGTATAGTCTTGTCCGGGACTTCTTGTCCAAAAGGCGGTGTCATAAGATTGGTATATGGCTGCCAATCTAGTACGTGCTGCAGTGGAAAGAGTCGTACCGTCCGAATTGTCATAATACCCAGTTCTCGATGTCCCCAATTCCATTGACGAGATTGCAAAAAAACTAAAGTTAGCACTGCGCTGATTTATGCCATTAATGGTACTGTTGTTATAAGGATTATCCAACTCGTCAAAATAGATTTTCGTACTCCCGATCCAGCTTTTCACGGTCGTTGTGAAGTTGGTCGAATAAGTAGCTTTATAATATAAACACTCCAAACACGTGGGCCAATTAGCTTTGTCTGAGCGTTTATCTGTTGCTCGTGCGCCCTTCGTCACCGGACTCTCCCGGCAAAACAGCGTCCGTCCCTTGCCGTTCAAGCCGGACTCATAGTTGTGGGCCAGCACGTAAAACTTTACCTTGCTGCTGCCTTCCATAAGGTAAACATATCCGTCGCCGATGGCTAAGTCTTTGATCTGCATTCAAATCCTCCTTCCCTCAAAACTCCACCCGGCTCGCCGCCTTGTTCCACACACCCGTCAGCTCTACGCCGTCAAGCGTGTCGAAGGCCGAAACGAAGGTGATGCCGTTCACGTCAATGCCCTGCACCATCTCCAAGAGTTTGATGCGCACACCGGTGGCCGCAGCGTCCGCCGCCGCGCCGGAGATGGTGAGGGTGGGGTCGGTTTCGATTTTAATGGCGTTGATACGGTCGCCCACCGCCGCAGCGTCCGCCGCTGCGCCCGAGACGGTCAGGGTTTTGTCGGTGGTGACACGTCCCTCGGTCTCCACGGCAAACCGTTCCGCCCGCTTGGCAGACTCGGCAGCAGCGGTCTTGGAGCTTTCGGCGGCCTCGGCCTGCTGCGTGGCAATACCCGCCTGCTGTTCTGCGGTCTGGGCAGAGGCAACGGCGGCTTCCTTGGCCTCGGCGGCAGTTTTGGCGCTGGTTGCGGCCTCTTCTGCCTTTTGAGTGGCGGTGGAGGCAAAACCCTCCACATACTCAAGGCTCTCAGCCATAGCCTCCCGCACCTCGACGCCCCGCCTTGCCGTGCGGACGTCGTTGATGTTTTCTTCAAAAGTTTTGTTCACAGGCTCTTTACCTCCGTAGGCTCGTCATAGATGACGTCCTCATCAAAATAAAAATCGTCCCACAGCCAGTCAGCGCCCGCGTAGGCGGTGGCATTGTACTTGTAGGGATTGCACACGTGTTTATTATTTTGCGCCGTTCAGATACCCCGCTGCGCTCAGGGACATACTGTAAGCCAGCGAGGCTTTGTGGCTGCTGAGGGCCTGCAAGTCCGAGATGGAGTAGAAGCTTGTCCCGAAGGTAAAGCGCTTCTTTTGCGGCGCGTCCAGCGGCTCAACCACTTTAGAAAGCAGGAGCAGCGTGTCAAGGCCGTGGGGCTTCGAGATAACGCGGGTCTTTTTCATCCAGCCCAGACGCTCTACGTCGATACCGGCATCATGCAGGTCGACAGCGCTTACCTCGATGCCCTCAAGATAACGCTGCTGGCATCTTCGAAGCTCCTCGTTCGCAGCGTCCAGCAGCTTTTGATTTGTGGACGCCTTGCCGTCAAGGACGATGACTTTGGTGATGATGCCGTAGACTTTTTGAGCCTCGTAGTCGGAAGCTGTCTGGCTGATGGTCTTTGTGCTCTTGAAGATCCACCAGCCCTTTGACTTGTAGCCCACCGCGATGACTCGGGTGACGATGTCCTCGGCCTTGACATAGTTGGTCAGATCGAGCATATTGACGCCAAACTCCACAGGCTGCGGGTTCGTCTCTGTGATGCCGTCATCGGCCAGATAGTCCAGATACCGGGTCTTTCCGTCGTCAGAGTAGCGCACGGCAAAGTAACCGCCGTACACGTCCGTCAGCTCGGATTGCAGGATGTCCCACGTAGTGCCAAAGTTTTTGCCATCGCCAAAATCGAGGGCCTCGTTGTTCGAGGTGTCGAAGTCGTGCAGATAGTAACCCGTGCAGGTCGACCAGCTTCCCGTGCTGGAGTCATAGAGCTGAATCGCTCCATCATCGGTCAGCCTCCAGTCTGTCAGCGGGGTGGTGTCGACGGTGTAGATGTATTTCGAATCTTTCTGCACAGTACTCAGTGAGTAGAAATTGCCGTTTTTGTAGGCCACGTTTCGCTCCACCGTGTATGCAGAAGTACTGTCATAGGAGACAACGCATATCGCATTATTTCTGTTAATGTACTCCCCAACTGGAACGGAGTAGCTGTTTACATCGCATATCCACCTTTTATCAGCATCCTCCAACCAATACTCATTGTCTCCGTCGCTGTCTCTATGGTGTCCTACTACGCAATTACCCATGTAGACCGTCTGGAAAGACTCCTGCGGGCCACCCTCAAACACATTTACGGTGCCGAGAGTAAAACGCTTGTACCGGTCTGTCTGGCCGTTGTGGTTGCTGATGACCTTGGCCAGAAATTCCTTGATGCTGATGTCCGTGTACTTGTATGGCACGAGGGAGCTGTCGTTGAAGTAGGCAAGTTCCCCTTCGCAGTACACCTTTTGCCGCAGATAAAAATCCATCTCGTGGCTCATGACCCGCCCGCGCCATAGGGTCTTGCCGTCCTGCTCTACCTCCACGATAGTCTTGAGCTTTTGCAGCGCAGAGTGGGCGATGTTGCCCAGCGGGATGGTAAACTCAAGACTGCCTGCTTTGCCCGCCTCTCGGGTAAGGGTGGGGGAGATGAGCATGGTGGCCGTGGTGCGCAGGTCTTCCGCCGCAGGGTCGTAGATGCACGCTTTGGTGTCCCACTCGCCTACGGCGGTCTGCGTACCGGCATAGATTTTGTAGCTCACAGGCTTTTCACCTCCGTCGGCGCGTCATAGATGGTGTCTTCTTCGAAGCTGAAGGTGTCCCACAGCCAGTCAGCGCCCGCCGCTGCGGTGGTGTTGGTCTTATAGGGGTTGCAGATGCCGGTGATGGCAAAGACATTCTCCCACCGGTCGCGGCTTTGGGGTGTGACCGTCCAGAATCCCTCCCAGTACCATGCCGGGTCATCATCGAAAACGCATTTCAGCCATTGCCCTTGCAGCGCGTTCTCCAGCGTGCTCTGCACCTTGGGCCAAAGTCTTTTTGGCTTTACGCACTTGAGCGTGATGGTGATCTTGCGCTGGGTGTAGTGGACTTTGCCGTCCATCGACTTGGAAAGGTCTAAAATGCGGTCGCTGAAAGGCACTTTGACCAAAAGGCTTTCGTCCGGTTCTGCCGGGCCGACGGTTGTGCCACCGACCACAAGGTAAAGCCCCCAGTCCTTGAGGGTGTGGTGGTCTCCGATTTTGACGCCCTGTAATGCTGCCATTTAGCCTCCCCTCGCTTTCCGGGTCGAGCGGATACCCAAGTCTCCATCAATGCCGTCCACAAGTGTCGGCTGCATCGCGCCGGCGAGAGCCTGCACGCCGTTGGCGTCGATGACCAGCGTGCCGGTGCCGATGGCGGGAAGATGCTCATCCAGCGAGTTGGAGATGCGCTGGAGCACACTGAGCTGCTGTCTGCCGGTGGTGTCCTGCTGGCCGCCGCTGAAGGGCGACGCCGTGAGGCCCTTGTAGCGGTTGAACTGGTCGGCACGGTAAGAAAACTCCGCCAGCGAGTCGTACACAGGGGTCTTGCTGAAGGGGCTTTCGTAGTTGTTTGCGAGCTTCTCGTCCCTGTTCTTCGACCACGCAGACAGCGCAGCGCCGCCCACAAGGGCCGTCAGGCCGAGGACGACCGCCACCACGGGGTTTGACACAATGAAGCCCACAATGCCGCTCAGAGCCTTTGTGATGGTGCCTGCTGCATTGGTGAAGCTGCCAGCGATGCCCGCCAGCTTTGTGCCCACGCCTCCGGAGGCGTTCAAACCGTCAAGGATCTGGGAAAAGCTCTTGACGGCTGTGCCTGCCTCGGTAGCGCCCTCGGCGATGCCGTCGCCAAAAAGTGCCTTGATGGTGTCTTTCGCCGCGCTCAGACCGCCTCCGGAGTAGCTGTCATTTACCGCCGTGAGGGCGTCTGTCAGCCACTTGGAGATGATGTTTCGCTGCTCCTGCGTGACCTCGCCCCACACCAGCTTTGCAAAGTCTGTGGCGAGGCCCGACCAGTTGCCGTTTTTGAGGTCAGAGATCGTGCTTTGCAGCGTCCCTATGATGCCGCTCTTCCATTTGCTCTGTGCCTCGCTGAGCTGATTGTCGATGCGTTTCTGCATCTCAGGGACAGACAAAACCACCTTGTCACAGGTCTGCGTGGTCGTGGTCGTCACTTTTCCGGCCGCATCGGTCACGTTTTTTGTGATTTTCTTGATGGTCTTTTCTGTGCCGTCCACTACCTCAGTCCACGAGTCCGTGATGGTCTGCACCGTCTCTTTGGTGGTGCCTTTCAGCTCCTTGGTGGTGCCGTCGTAGACGTTGTAGGTGTTGTCAGCGGTCTCGGTCACGCGCTGGATGCTGCCGACGATGTTGCCAGTACCGGCGAGGATCTCCTGCGAGGTCTCCTTGATGGTGTCGGCCAGCTTTTTGGTATCAGCGGCGACGTGCTTTTGGGTTGGAGTTGTGGTTGTGGTGGGCGAAGTGGTAGTGGTGGGCGAAGTGGTAATAGAGCTTTTGCTTTTGCCAGAAGGCTTTGCAGGCACCCAGCCGTCATTCTCGTCCCACACCATCCCAGCGTGAGATTCATCCCAGTCCTTTTTCCCCTGTTTTGTTGTCTGGTCAGCGTTAAATGCATTCCAGTACACAGCATCCCAGTCGCCACTAAAAAGCGAAATTTCGCCTTTTCTGAAGGAATCAGCAACAGCTTTCAGGCCCACAAGTGAGGACTTTGCCTTGTCGATCACACCGGAAAGTCCGGTTATCTCCCCGATAAGGCCCGTCCATCCGTCGGTTTTGTAGGCTTCCTGCGCAGCCACCGTCATATCATTAAGATTTGAGATGACCATACCGATGCCGTTGGACAAATCGCCCGTCATGAGTCCGGCCAGCTGGCTCACGTTGTCTTTTAGGGTAGAAACGCGGCCGTTCATGGTCTGGCTCTGGGCATCCATGGCGTTGTAGTAGCGCCCGCCCTCTTCGCTGGCCGCGATAAGGGCCTCAGAAAGCAGGTCGTAGCTGACCGTCATGTTCTGGACATCCTGCACCGATTTGCCGGTGTAGTCCGCCAAGACCTGATAGATGTTGATGCCTGCGTAGGCAAACTGCTTGATGTCTACAGCCGTCGCTTTGCCCACGTTGGCGATCTGTTGCAAGTTGCCCGCCATACGGGACAGCTCCACATTGCCGCCGCCGGTGGCCGAGACAGCATCGCCCAGAGCCATAATGACCTTACGGGAATACCCTGCATTTTCACCGGCGCTGATAAGCAGCTGGTTTGCCTCGGTAAGCGATGCCACATCAAAAGGTGTGCGGGCGGCGTCCTCCTGAATGGCTTTCATGGCCTCATTCGCAGCCTCTGCGCTGCCCAGCATATTGGTAAAGCCGGTGGTGTATTTTTCGATTTCCGCGTTGTACGAAATGCCCATGGACACAAACTGCTTTGCGCCGCTGAGGGCTGCGGTGGAAAGCGTGGAGATGGCAGAAGCCAGAAGCTGCGATTTTGTCAGCGCCGCCGTCAGCCCGCTTCCAGTACTGCCGGCCGACTTACCAAAGGAATCCATGCCGTTGTTTGCGGTTTTTAGGGCCGAGGCGGTTGCTTTGAGCTGCGCCTCGGCTGCTGCAAGCTGTTTTTTCAGCTCTTTGGTCTCGGCCGAGGTCTTGCCCGTCTTGGAGGCAGATTCGTTATACTGCTTTGTCAGTTCCAGCACACTTTTTGCGGCCTTGCTGTACTCGCCGGAAAGCGCCGTCACGGTCTTTTTGGTCTCGCTCTGGACGTTGTTGATGCCCCGCTCATACGCGGACGTGTCCAGCCCAAGGGTGGCGCTCAATTCAAAAAGTTTCAGGTTCCATCACCCCCATTCAAGCCATTTTTGATTCTCTGTATCACTTCTTCGGCGCTTTGCTGCGGCTCTAAGGGGCGGGGGTCGATGATTCCCGCCACCCGGTCAGCCCAGCGCTCTTCTACGCCTGCGAAGCCTGCCAGCGTGTCCGTCATGTATGCCCGGTAGCTCAAAGCAATAGCCTCTTGCCGCCGGGTGTTCATGATGTGCTGGACGATGTAGGGCTTGCCGACGAGCCGCAGCATATCGAGCCGAATGGACGAAGTCAGGCGTCGATACTCGTCTGGCCCAGCTTCGCCAACGATAACAAAAAATCCAGCACGTCCTTGTCCTCGATGGTGGCAGTGATAACGCGCAGGGTCTTGAACGGCGTCATAGTCTCTGGCTTGCCGTCCTTGTCCACGTCCGGCTCATAGAGCAGCGGAAGCAGCTTGGCGGTAGCCTCAGCGTTCTCAAAGAGCAGGCTTTTTGCCATTGCTTTGAGGTTTTTTCGGCTCTGCTCTTCCCTCTTCTGCTTCTTTTCTTCCTCGGTCTCACTGCCGTTGAAAACCGGCATGACCTTGCGCAGATCCATGACTTTGGTCTTGGTCAGCAGGTCAGACACCGCGTCAGCAATGAGCCAGCAGCGCCGCAGGAACTCGGTTTCGTCCATCTGGTTCAGGGTTTTCATGTTGTAACCTCCTTATGCTGCGGCCTTGGGGCTGTAGTACCACTCCATAGGCACCACGTCACTGCCCAGACGGGGGCAGCCGGTCAGGGTGACTGCAATGTTGCCCTTTCCCTTGTCGGTCGTCTTCAGGGTCAAACCGCCGGTGGACAGTGCGTTCATCAGACGTACAGCCACAAAGCCGTCGTCGATGGTGTCGCCAACAAGCCAGATGTCCTTGAAGTCGCCGGTGCTGGCGGTTGGATTCAGCGTCATACGGGGCGTGACTTTCTTTTCACTCACATCCGCAGCGCCCAGCGCCAGCTTGATAACGTCCGTTGTGACGTTTAGGGCCGTAAAGGCCAGCGTGCATTCGTAGTCCTCGATCTGCATCAGCTCTGCGGTGTTCTTCTGGGCGTTGTCCACGTCCGCGCCCAGATCGGTGAAGTTTGGCTTGCAGGTCGCGGTGATGCCGCCGGAGGTGGCGCAAATGATGTCTGCGTCCTGGATCTCGGTCGTGCCGGACGGGTCAAATTTGTTCAGCACGACACCGGCGTTGATCTGCATGGACTCGAACGCTTTCTGCGAAATTTTGGAAAATTTTCTTGCCATATTGCTCCTTTACTCACGGTATAAGCCGTGTAAGTTCAAAAATAAGGTATTCGCACAAATACCCTTCAGGCGGGTTGTTGAGTGGCTGCGCCCAATCTTTATCGTCTTTGTCCAAAAGAATAGCGCCGCCCTCGCATTGGATGGTCAAGCCACCTCTTGGGAGGACCGCGCTGATCGTATCTTCGATTTGCAAAATGGGTGCCCTGCCGCCCTTGCTGGAGTACCACAGCCGGGCGTGGAAGGATGTCGACTTGTTCCAGCCGCCGGGGATGGTGGGCTTGTAGGTCAGATACGGCAGTTCTGCGCCGGGAGGGATATTATCTTCCAGATAGCCGGGGATGCCAAAGCTATTAAAAAAGGCGTTCAGCGCCCGGTTGATGCTCTCAGACGGTCCCATTACGGCAGCACCGCCTTTTTGCACTTCACGGCCCGCAGGCCCATGCCGGATTCTTCCGGAGCGCTGCCCTCATCGGCTGCGCTCGTCACCTGAAAGGTCTGCCCGTCGCTCACCCGCTTGATGTAGTCTGGGAAAGCCAGCGGCACACCGGTGTTGACCAGCAGCGTATAGGTGGACGCTGTAGCCGCCTGCTCTGCAACCTGAGCCTCCACGGTGGTATCGTGACGCTCTACGGCCTCAAATTCCGGGCCGTCCTTCCAGCCGGACACAAAGCCGCCGACGCCATCCGGCTCATAGCTGCGGGTCTGAAAACGGTATTTTTTGGTGAAGCTCTGCATCACGGTGGATGCAGTGAACGGATTGACCATGTCACATCTTCCTCCAATGATTGATCTCGGATTTATAGCGGGTCTTTCCGTCTGCGGGCAGGCCGTCCGCACCTGTAGCCATCGTGCCAGACCAGCCGCCAAAGGACTGGGACACATACACGCCGCCGGACGGGAGCGCCTTGTCGTATGCGTCAATCTTTTCAGCCAGCGCCACAAAATCGGGCGGCACGCGCATGGGCTGCACCGTGCCGTTAAAGGTCTCGGCAGTCAGATCGCCGTCCCCGGCCTTGTGCACGCCGTCATTGAAGATGGATCCGCACACGAGAAAATACTGTCCCGGCACTACCCCGGCGGGCACAGTGTCCGGCTCAAAGACGAACTCCCCGGCAATGGGGTCGTCCGCCCGGTCAAAAAAATTGTGCGTGTAAACGCACAGCTCGGGGACGGTCATTGGGTGCCTCCTACTCAAAAGGGGCGATTACTCGCCCGGGGTGATAGTCTGGACAGAGATGCCGTCCAGATACTCAGCGAACAGGGTCATGCCCATGATGGCGAAGCTCTCAGAGACCGCGGTGTGGTAGTTGCCCTGAGTGTGGAAGCCGATGAGGTTGCTTGCCTCGCCCGCGGTGGTGTAGACCAGACCGGCCTTGGAAAAGTCGCTGTCAGCGGGGTCAACATAGTACAGGACGATGTTGTCCACCGGGGTTGCGATGACCTTTCCACGCGCGATTTCGCCGCTGGAAAGCAGGAAGATGGTGTTGTAGCCCATGAAGTCCTTGATGTACTGGAAGCCAAACTGGTTCTGGACGGTGATGTTGGCCGCGCCCAGGTACTCGTACACATCCAGAATGTTGGCGAAGCCCACGACGCCGGTGACGGTGCGGTGCATGTTCTTGAACTTGTCCTCAACGCTGCCCTTGGCCATCGCCAGAGCCATCTGGAAGGTCTTGGGGGTGCCTTTCAGGGTGCCGGTGTTCAGGTACTTGTAGAAGCGGTCAGTGACGTTCGCGGTCAGCTGGTACAGGAACTCGTCATCGGTCTTCTGAACGGCGACATCGTAGCCGTACTTCTTGATGGATTCCAGAGAGACGGCTTTGGCGAACTTTTCGACAGTAATGTCAGCATATGTCTTTTCTTTGACGGTGAACTTGCTGTAGGGGATCTCCTCGCCCTCAGCAACAGTGCCGCTCTGGAGCGTACCCTCGGCGTACTTGCTCTTGAGGGTAGTGCCGGGCTGCATCCGAATGGGGCGCATGATGCCCATGATGTCGCGCAGATGCTGCCAGTTGCGCTGGAAACGGGTGACGAAGTCGATTTCTCGGGGGTTGACGGTAATGTCGGTAGTTACGATAAGGTTTTCTTTTGCTGCCATGTGTTATTCCTTTCCGCCGCCCGTGAAAAGGTCGGCATTTGCAGCAATCGCGGCCTGACGTTCGCCAGCGTCCTTGATTGCAAAAATTTGGTCTTTGGTCATTTTGGAGCCGGTGTTGGTGGGCGGGGTGTCCACTTTTGCGCCGGTGGTGGTCGTAGTGCCTACGAAGTCGCTCCAATCAGCCTTCAGGCTGTCGGCGTGCTTCTTGGCGTCCTTTACCTCGCCTTTATCGTCCAGCTCCAGCTTGTCGATATCCTCGCCAGACAGCCGCACGACCCGATCAGCATACTTGTCCAGCACCCCGGCGGACTTCAGCAGCTCCCGGAACTTGGCTTCCTTGGCTGCGTGGGTGTCCTTCTGGGTCTGCTGGGCCTTGTAGTCGGTCAGCGCCTTTTCAGCGGCCTGCTTGCCGCCGTTGGCTGCGTCCCGGTCTTTCTCGGCCTGTGTGCGGGCTGTTTTTTCTGCATCCAGCTGGTCTTTGAGTTCGTCTGTCTCCTTGTGCAGGGCGTCCAGAATGGCCTTGGCCTTGTCATCGTTGGAGGTTTCGGGGTTCTCCAGAATCGTGCGGATGTCAGCTCTTTTGAGTGCCATGTGATAGTCCTTTCTGCCCTTGCTCGGGCTGCCATGCTTGGCAATAAGGTTTATTTGCCGGACGTGCTGCCGGCGGTGGTGCCGCCTGTGGGGCTTGAACCCACGGCCCCCGGATTACAAATCCGGCGCTCTGCCAACCTGAGCTAAAGCGGCATAAAAAGCGGCTGACGCTGTGCGCCAACCGCTGAGTATTTAGTTTTTAGTCGAAGTCGTATCTCTGAAATCCAACATTGCTCGTTTTCATAGTAAGGGACACGCCAACCAGTGCGCTGCCCTCTCCAAGAACTTTATCGCAAATTTTTTGGAGTCTGGCTCTTGCTTCGTCGATTTCAAAGCAAAGCCGTTTGTTTGCGTCTCGGTCGTTTTCGACCTTCAGCTCTCGAATTTGATTAGAAATCTCAAGCTGCCGCCGCTCGCATTCCTCGATGCCTTTTTGATGCTTGAGCTGTTCAATACGCAGCTTTTCTCGCTCTTCTGTCAGTTCTTCAATTCTGCTCATGCTTATACCTCCTTGTTTCCTTCCTCCACCGCGATTTCTCGCAGCTCGTCAATGTGTTCTTCCACCGCCGGGCGGAGGAACGGACGGGGGGCCATGCCCCGGGTAAAGTGCCACTTGCCGTTGAAGTCCTTCCAGACCCACGGCGTTTTGCGTCCGTTGCCCTTCTCTGCAAAGATGCCCGTGCCAAGCTCAACGTAGACGCTGTAAAAGAGATTTGACCCGATAGTCACGGTCTTTTTTGCGAGGTCGAGGGCGTAGGTCAGGCTCTGCTTGAGCGCTCCGCCCACATATCCCTCAATGCCCGTGCTGTCTGCCGTGCCTGTGGGCACAAGCAGCTGTGCGTAGTCCTGCACCTTCATGCCCCAGAGGGTCAGCACCCGCTCCGCCCATGAGTCCAGTGCCTCATGCAGCTGCGGGGTGTTGTCGGTGAATTTGATGTCGTAGTTAAAGTTCACGGCTTATCCCTAGGTTCTCGCTTTTTCTTTAAGATGCGACCGCACTCAGGGCAGAAATTCAGCTGCCCGGCACGATGCGTTACCGTGCCGCACACGCCTGCGCCTTTCCTGTGCGTTTTTGTGATAAGACTGACTTGAAACGTGGTGTAAAGGCCGTTCTCCCCTTTGGGGGAATTTTTCTTCCACCACGCAAGCCTCTCGCAAAATTTGCAAGGCTTCTTCTCATCCATGCTTTGCAGCCTCCTTTTTTCTCTTGCGCTCTTCCGCCCACCACATTTGCTCGGCTTCCTTGCCGCCCTTGGATTTATACCACTCGGTGTAATCCATGACGGGGGTGGCTTTTTTGACCCTCACCATGATAGGCCTGCCTTTTTCGTCCACCTTGCCGCTGTCCTCTACCACAGGCACGTTGTCGATTTGCCGTGCGTTCTGCCGGGGATATTTGCCCAGAGCAGAGGACAGCACACAGCGGCAGTGGTAAACCATCTCCGGCACTGCGTTGGGGTCGCCGGGGCGCTGAATCTCGTAACCCATGACCTTGAACGGCTCGTCAAGCTCTGCCGTCTGCTGGTCAAGCAGACGGTGCATCTCACGGGTGCGGTAGTCGTGGGTGGAGTTCCAGCGCTTTTTGACCTCGATGCCCAAAGCCTGAGCGTTTCTCATCTGCTGCAAAGCCCCGGCGTTCTGGGCACTGGTAAGGGCCGTGATGGCGTTGTTCATAGCCCAGTGGATCTCCGTATCAGCCATGCCGTTTACGGCCTGCACGGCGATGTCGTGGACGCTCTTGCCCTGCACGATGCCCTGCATGACGTAGCGATTGAACACCCGGGCGTCATAGGTGCGGTTGCTCTCGCTCTTGATGCGCTTGTTGGGCACCATGCGGGGGTTCTCCTTCAGCAGGAGCTTGACCGCTTCGGTGTTGTACAGGGTCAGCCCGAACGTCACACCTGCGGCCTGTTCCAGCTCGTAGAAAGCCCAGTTTGCGCCAAAGGAAAAGATGTTGTATTGCTCGTCCCGGGCCAGCTTGTAGGCCGTCTCTTGGGCTGTGGTGCAGGTCTTGGTGATGCCGTCCAGCTTGGCGTGCATCAAATCGGACTGAAAGACCTGATTTTGCAGCCAGATGCGGTAGTCGTCCTCTGTAATCTCGCCTGCGTCCAGCTGCGCCCGCTTGCGCTCGTCCAGCGCTTTGTACTTTGCCAGAAACTCAGTGAGCTGGTCTTGCATCTCCCGGCGGGCAGTACCGTATAACCGCAAAATGCGGCGGCGCAGGCGGTTCAGCTGGCGGGTAGAGATGCGGTCACGGTCGGTTTGTTTCATGGTCGTCTCTGCCGCTATAGCGGTCTGGAAACACTAGGTCATGCATAATTTCGGCCTGTTTTTCAATTTCGGCCTGAGATTTTGCGTTCAGTGCGTTAATAAAAGCCTGAACAAGCGGGTAGTCTTCATTCTTACTCATCATTATTGTCCTCCTCGTCCTCCTCGCCCACGGTTTCCCGTGTTGCGCTCTCAGCCATCAGCGCGGCCTTGGCCTGCTCCTTTTGTTCCGGGGTCAGGTTTGGCAGCAGGTCAATGGCCACGTCCTGCCCGATGATCGGCGCCTCAGAAATCACCGTTGCGACCTGTTCAGCGGTGTTGGTGATCTTGCTGCGGTTGAATGTCGGCATAGCGTTATCGAAGCCGGCCAGTGCGCAGATCTGCCGGATGAACGGCTTGACCTGAGCCTCAAAGTCGTCCGCGTTCTGGTTCAGCGGCTCATAGGCCGCATCCAGATGGTCGTTGGTGCTGTCCGCGCTGACGCAATGCACATCCAGACCGCCGAAGTCCTCATACACCCGGGTGTGGAGCAGCTCCAAAAGAGCCTGCCGGGCCGTCACAGGGATCTCGGTGGTGTAGGGGGTGATCTTGCCGCCCTCGCTGGTGTCTGCGCCTGCAATGTGGTACAGATTCAGCTTGACGAGGAACTCCTGCAGCTCGTCATCGGTCATGCCGTTGAAGTTCTCGCACAGCCAGTAGATCTGCGAAAAGTCCTGCAGGTCATTGCAGAAGCCGGACATCACCAGATCGGTGTTGTCAATGTAGGCTTTCAGCCCCACAAGGGTGCTCTGGTGCAGGTCGGAGCCCCACAGCGGCACAATGGGGAGAGCGCTGTAGTTTTCGCCCTCCACGCTTTCCAGCCCGCCGCCGGGTGTGGTGACGGTCACGCTCTTGTATGCCTGCTTCTTCACGGTCTCTTGCATCGTGCGGTTGATTTTACTTTCCGTGTACTCAGTGAAGCCGTCCAGCTCGTACAGGATATAGTGCATATCCGTGTCCGGGTTCAGCCGCCAGAAGCGCACACCCGCCTGCAAAAGGCCGGTCTTTTCATCGTACAGGGGCGCGAACTCGGTCAGCTTGAAAACCACCAGATGGTCGTTGTTCCAGAATCCGAAGCTCTCACCGTGGATCAGGGCGAAATATCCGGACTTCTGGATCTGCTCGTCAAAGTTCTGCCCCAGCCTGTCCTTGTCCACGCCATCGTCCGCAAAGACCACGCCGTTGCCGAGGGAGTAGGTCGCCCGCTGCTTGTTGAGCCGCCGGAAAAGATTGCTCTTGACCATATCGGGGTGTGGAGTGTCCTGCTTGGTGTTTTTGGATAGGCGCTTCAGCATCAAAGCGTAAGCCTGTGCGAAGCGTTCAGCCCCCGGGTTTTTCTGGGCATCGTACAGGTCGGCGTCCAGCGCCATCTTGTACGGCCCGGAAGTGCAGTGCTGCTGCACGAATCGCCGGATAAAATCAGGCTGTTCCCCGGCGGCTTGCGCCTGCTGGAAGGTCTGGAATGTGTATACAGTGCTCAAAATCAATCCCTCAGTTTCACAAGGCGCTTTGTGCGCACGAAATAGCGGATAGCGTCCATGCAGTGGTCGTTGACCTTCAGCACGGTGTCGTCTTTATCTGGATCCCAAGCGTACACGCCGAACTCTTCCAGCGTGTGCTTGCAGTCTTTGTAAATCTTCAGCCGCCCGGTCTGCAGCATGGTCTGCACGTCCAGAATGCCGCTCAGAACGTCGTTGTTTGCTGGGGTCTGGGTAAAGCCGTTCTTGCGCAGCTCTGTAATCAGGGGCAGGGCAGAGGGGTCAACGATGATCCTCTCTGGCTTGAGACCGTTAAGCCACGCCTTGAGGTCTGCAACATACTCGCCCACGGTCTTTTGCCGCTTCTGTTCGCGGCCGCTGTAGTAGTACTCCCGGGTGATGATCCAACAGTCTGCATCTGCCTGCTTCTGGAACAGTAGAAAGGTCGTTGCGTTCTGGGTGCCAAAGTCGCAAGCCACATAAGCGCTCTTTGGAGACAGCGCAAGAAGCACGTCAACAACGTGCTTTTTGCGGTCGAACATGTCATATACAAGGCCCTCGGCCACCGTCCACAGGCCCAGAATGTAGCGCTGGTAGAAAACGCCGCTGTACTGGCTGCGGTATCTGGCCTTGATGTCCTCGGAAAGTGACAGGTTGTCGTCCATCGTGAAATGGAGATACATCATCTTGCGGGAACGGCATTTCCGCACCCATTCCAGATAAAACCAATGCTGCGGGCTGCCCGGGTTGCAGTTGAACCAGAATTTTGACCCGGTGACAGAGCAACGGGCTGTGGCCTGATTGACAAAGCTCTGCGGCATCAGGGCCACCTCGTCGAAGAACGCGCCCGCAAGGGTGATGCCCTGAATCAAGTCCTGACTGCTCTCGTCTTTGCCTCCAAAGAAGTAAAACTCGTTGGCTTTGCCGCCCTTGCTGACGGTCATGCAGTTTTCGGCCCGGTGTTCCTTGACGTTGTAGCCACGGGCTGCAAGCTGCTGCTTGAGCGTCCCCAGCACGTTGCGCCGGAAACTGGCGATGGTCTTGCCACACATGGCAAACTGCTGGCCGCTGTAGCAGGTCATAGCCCACTGGACGAACGAAAAGCTCATGGCAAAGGTCTTGCCCGAGCGGATAGCGCCATCAGCAATGATGCCGTTGTAGCTGCTGTATGCGCTCTGCGGTGTCCACCAGCTCAAGACCTGCTTTTGCCGTTGGCTGAGGGCTTTCCATCGAAAACCGCTACTTTTTCGCATTGTCGTCTTCTTCCTCCGGCAGCATCTCCACGTCATCCGGCGGGCTGAGGTCTGCGGCGGCATTCAATGCCTTTATCAAACCATCATCGTGACGCTCTTCCTGCTCCGCTTCTTTCGGCTTATCGCTCCAACCAAAATTAACTTGCAGGCTGAATCTTGCGCCGCCGTTTCCGTCACGATCATAGAGCCGTTCTTCGGCGTATCTCTCGCATCGAAGCTTCGCGCGCGTTATCGTGTCAGAAAACTCGGGCTTGCCTTGATAGTCGATTAAAGATTGCCGAGACTTAAACCCCAATGCTAAAGCCAAGCCAGTGACTGTTTCTGGTCGTTCGTCGATTTTTATCACGTTCCCATATTTGTCTAAAACAGGCTTTCCGACTTCGTCTTCTAGGACGGTCCCTTCACAGCTTTTGAAGAACTCTTCGATTTTTTTCTCAAGTTCTTCTTTGCTCTCAAAGACGGGCGGTCTGCCTATCCTTTTGTTTTTGCTGTAGGCCACCGCCACCACCTCTCTAAACTCACGCAAAAGAAAAACCGCCCGGAAAATCCGAACGGTCAAAATATCGAATGTGCCGCCAGCCGGATTCGAACCGGCACCCACGGAATGGATGTGCGCAGTGGTTGGCTGTGCAGTGATGTTCCCGTGGTATCACCAATGTTGTCCCGCCTTAAATGGGCGGCGCTCTGCCTATTGAGCTATGACGGCATATAATAAGAGGCTTTGCTTGTCGGGTGCAAAGCCTCTGCGTCCAGAACTTTCGCGGCTGGATGCCCCGCTATTGCACTCCCCGCTCTCGTCAGATCATGCAAGCACTCCCGGCAGGGCTCGAACCTGCAACCGGCGGTTTTGGAGACCGCTGCTCTACCACTTGAGCTACCGGAGTATAAAAACCGCCCTCGGACTCGAACCAGCCAGCAATATCTCAGCTGACACGCGCTCCAAACTGCGCTCAGGCGGCCATATAAAACAGCCCCGGTTCTCCGCCGGGGCTGTTGTTTGACGCACATCCCGTCGGGAAACCTACCCACACCCTCGGGGATTCAAAGCTTTCTCTCGTGGCACGGGAGGTTAAGCGTGCAGCTTTGTGGGGGATGAGTCCATGCGCCATATGGTGCGATACGGCGGAATCGAACCGTCTCCTGTCTCTTATGAGCGACAGGCTGCCTTTATGTCAGTGTATCGCATAGAAGCAGCCCGCAAAACGGTGAAGGAGAACAGGAAAGCATGAAAACCTGTCACAAGGAAGGGACCGTTCTGGAAGCTGCGTGGCAAGCGGCCACCGCTTAGCGCTGAACCGCTTATTAGAATTTTACATCTAAGCTTGCAGACTTGAAAAGGGCCGACCCCTGCCAAAATCACGCTGTGTTTTCTTGTGCATGTTGTACACTTTGCACGTCAGAAAACTCTTCCCATATTTCAGCCAGAGCCATGCATCCGCGTTTGATTCGCCGGTAGACCACCTCTGCCCCGCATACGCCGACTTCTCTTGCGATTTCCTTGTGAGACTTGCCCATGACATAGTGCTCGCAAATCGCTTCGGCGCATTCCGGCTCGGCTATCAGGCAGTATGCCCGCCGGGTGGCCTCGACACGCAGATTGCACAGGTCCGTCTCCATCCTCTGAAGCTGTCGGCGCTCGGTGTCCAGCTGCTCTACAGCAAAGCCCACCTTGTCCCCATTGCCACCACCCGCAGGCATCCCGCTCAGGCTCTGGGTACATTTTTCGGCCACGTCCCGGATACGCTGTATTTTTTGCTTCTGGACTTCGATAGTTGCCGCAAGGTCGCGGCACTGTTGGAACCACGACTTGACGGTGCGGTAGTCCACGTCGCTGTCCGGCTTTGGCGTGTTGGTGTCAAGCGTCCACGTTTGGGTCATCTGAGTCCCTCCATTTCTTCAATCTCAATTTCCACCCTTGGTTTCTCCCGGTCAAGTTCCACCCGGCTGCCATCGTGGGCGGCAACAATCTTGCTGTTGTCGTCCTCCAGCACGCGGGATTTCACCAGAATGTCCGTGGTTGCCTCGATGAGGTTTGCCAGATCGACCCGGCGGGCGGTCTTCATGTAGTACACGCACCTCACGTTCACGCGGGCAGAGATGGGGCTGCGCGGCCTTTTGATTTGCCGCAGGCAGTCCGTCTCATAATCCACGTAAGCCTTGCTGGGGGCCACAAAGCGCCCGCCTGAGCGGCTTTTGAGGATGCGGGCAGAGTTTTTCTTGGTGCGGGGGTCGCCGTAAAGGGTCAAGTGCATTTCTTCCGTTCCTCGCTGTTCCACTGCTTGAGTGTTGGTGCGTAATGTCCGCACATCAAACAAGAAAGTTCAGTCCCAGGGGCTGACAGCACTGTGAGCTTCGGATTAACTGACTTGATTTTCTTTCCCCATGCAAGAAATCCGCTCCCGCACTTTGGGCAAGGAAGAACAGTGTATGATTTTTTTATCACTTCACATCCTCCATCAGATCATCAATGTGCATCTGCACAGCCTGTTCCGGCACATCTTCCCAGCCGATGCCGATGTAGTCCAGCACACGGCCCCAGCCGTACCAGTTGCCGTTTTCGGCCATAATATCCTGTACAGTTTTCATTTTTTACCCCCATTGCTCAGACATAGCTTTTGCAATGCCGGGAAATGTTTTGCTTCGCTGTTTCGCTGTTCTGTGGCCACTTTGAGACCATGCGTCTTTTCGTTTCACCGCACGATGATCTGACGACGCGACCCATTTCGACGTAGGTATAACGATATCTGTAGCGAACAGTCCCGGAATGTTTTTCAGCCATAAGCACGTCGTTTTCATGTATTCATCTCCGAACATATACGGCTGAATGATCTGGCTGTATTCTGGCAGTCCAAAGATTCGCATTGGTATCGGATTTTCTATTGCTATTTTATCCACCGGGGCATTCCAGAACTTCATGAAAAAATCTCGTGCATCGCATCCCTTTTTATATCGCTCTGCTTGAATTTTGCCGTCAATCACTAACCTATTTCCGCCGGCTTTTGTCAAATAAGTGCAAGGCGGGTGTGCAATGAGCAAGTCCCACTTGCCAACGTCATGCGTTACGCCGTCCATCGTCACGACTTGCCCCCCCTCCAGAGCCTTGAGCGCATCTCCAAGAATGTGCCATTCAGGATGCCCACCGGACGGCTCCTGAATGTCGCAGGAGTAGGCTTCGTGGCCTTTTGCCCGGAACGCCTTGCATACTTCCTGCGATTCCTCACAGGCGATAAGTACTTTCATCTGTCCGCTCCTCCGTTCGCTCCCATGTACTTCTTGCGGCCTCGCTCACGGTGGCGGTCCTCGTGGTCGTAGTAGTAGACCTTGCCTGTGTCTAGCATCTCGCGGGTATAAGCGGCTTCTGCGCCGCGCTGACGCTTGTACTCGGCGTACTTCGGGCAGCTGTCGTGACAGATCGGATGCCGGTCTGGGCAGTCTTTGCAGGGTTCAAGTTTTACCATTGGTCTGCACCCCGCTGTCACCATTGAGCATGTAACCAATGCGGGTCAGTATGGTATCCAGCACCTGAACCGTTTGCTCTGCCCTGATTGCGTACGAGTACCCCCAATTTCCGCTCCCGGCCAGCCCGTCTTTCCAGTCGGTCAGGTACTTTTTCATAGATTTCGCGTCAATCACAGGCACTGCCGGTTCATCTTCCAGCACATCCATCGCGTCCATAATCTGACACGCGCGGCATCTTACGCCGTTGTAATGTTCGCAGCCACAGCAATATGCCGCTTTGATGTTTGCTATGGCTTTTTCACGGTCGATAAATTCGTTCATTTTTCAATCTCCCTCTTTGTCAGTTCGCTCGCCCGCAGCCTTGCAGCTTCACGCGGGGCAGTCTTTACACGGCGTCATTGTCATTTCAACACCTCTGTTCTCACTGGCTTGATGTCCCGATACTCGGGGTAATGGTCGCCCGCCAGCTGGCAGGCCCGGAACTCTGCCGCAAACTGGCTCGCGGTATTGATCCGGTATGTAAGCGCCGCGTTCCCGTGCGGGCCGCTGCACTCTACGATGACTTTGTATCTAGGCATTTCGTCCTCCGTTCTGGTTTTCTTGCCCAAGAAGCATTCTTTCTGCTCTGGACTTGAGCATCCGGGTGCGGGCAGCAAGGCAGCGCTTTACCAGAATCTGCTCGCCCTGGGCCTTTTCGATGGCCTTTTTCCACGCCGGGAGAAGCTGGCTCTGCCAGCTGCACTCCGAAATCACCTCGTGGAATGTCTTATAGGCCATCTCATCCGGCACATCCTTGAGCGATGAGTTCGCCCAGATCTCCGCGATGCTTGCGCGGTTCTCTGCGGTCTGAGGCCGTCCAAAATAGGCCTCAGCGTCCGCAAGGAGCTTTGTCATCATCTCCACTGTCACGGTTTCACCCCCTTGAAAATATTTGCGTATGCTTCTGCGGTGCTTTCTGTGGCTTGTTTCCCGCGAGGCTGTTCTTGTCGGCGCTGCTCATTCGCTGCCACGTCCCCCGGGGTTCGTATCCCGTCCCGCTGCCAGCCAGACAGGATGCCGTTGATGTAGTTCCACGAGTGCTTCCCGGCCTCTGCGGCCTTGTCGATCGCCAGCAAAATCATCTCCGTGCTGTACTCCTGCCGCCATTTTTGAAGTTTTTCCAGCGCCGAACGCGGGAAGTCGCCGATAGCCCGCTGGTAATGCTGGACGATTTTTGATAACTCCATATCAACGGCGGCGGTGTTATCGCGCTTTACAACATCTACATCCCCATCTACATCTACATCCCCATCTACATCTACATCTACAGTTATTTTTGTTATGTCGTCATTAACATTGTTATCGTTTGTTATTTTTGTTATGTCGTCAGGCTTTCCCCAGCGCTTTGCCATACCGCGTTTTCCGGCGTTGCTGCGTTTCTTGCGGGTTTCATCCCATTTTTCAGACGCCCGTTTTACGTCGCTGCACATAAATTTCCAGTTGACACGCATCCCACGGTCTGAAAATTCGGGTTTTTCTCCAGTTTTGGCATACCGTGCAAGAGCTCGCATCAACTGCCCAACCTCTGCGTCGGAGTATTCTTCCAGCGCGTCGAACCAGCTCAGATACGCCACAAATGACTTTTTATCGTCCTGTGCCACTCAATCACCTCCTTTGCGCGCCCGTATAGCCAGATAGCGCAGCTCTCGGTTTAGAACGGCAAGTCCTCCGAATCGTCGATGACTGAAAAGTCGTCTGCGCTGCCCTGCGAATACTCCGGCACGCTCTGGGGCTTCTGCGGGGCGCTGTGGGCGGCGTTTGCTTCGCGCACATGATTTTCCGTCTGCTGGCCGAAATCGCGCACAGCGGGCTTCTCTGCGCTCTTTCCGCCGCAAAAGCTCACCTGCGACGCAAGAACCTCGGTAGCTGTGCGGTTGTTGCCGTTCTTGTCCTGGTACTGACGGGTCTGCAAGCTGCCTTCGATGGCAATCATGCTGCCCTTCTGGAAATACTTGGAGACGAACTCGGCGGTCTGCCGCCACGCGGTGATGTCGATAAAATCGGCCTTGCGCTCTTCGCCCTGCCGGGTAAAGCTGCGGTCAACCGCAATGCGGAAGCTGCACACGTTGGTGCCGTTCTGGGTGGTCTTGAGCTCCGGGTCGTAGACCAGACGGCCCATCAATGCTACGATGTTAAGCATGAGACATTCCTCCATCTTCTTTCGGCTGTTTCTTTGCGCATTCTACGCAGAGTATACGCCCATATTTTGCCTTGCTTCGTTCCGCTGCCTGCTCAGCAGTCATCTTTTTCCCGTCCTTGGTTTTGATGCCGATGATTTTCTTTCCACAGCAGGCGCACACCGGGGCGGGAATGTCCGGAAGCGGGGTATACTTGGAGGAGTCATCTTTCCAGTACACGTTCGCGCCAATCCCAAGCGCCTTGCAGGCCACGCTCTGGGCATCTGTATACGCCTTTTTGTAAGCGTCATCATCCGTTCGGAGCCCGCCGGATTCCATCGCAATCAGCATAGAGCCTCCCACTCCGGGGATGGGGGCGCTCCACGCTTCCCCATCATCCTGCCTGACGTACAGATTCGTAAAGCACTGCACGACAACTTCGCCCTTTGCTCCGGTCTTTTCCTCGAACACCGGCGGGTCGAACTTCCAGCCCGTACCAGCCGGGCCAAAAAGCTCAGTCAGCTTCTTGATGCGCCACATGGGGTTAATGTCGGTCCTGCCCTTCAGGCGGCCCGCTGCGATAGGCTTCTGGGCGTCTTTGGGGACTTCCCGGCACTGCTCGTAAATGGTCATTTTATCCATGATCGTATGTCACCTCATCCATCCCGTGTGCCCGGCACAGATCTGCCAGCCACCCAAGACCCGAATTGTAGGCCGCCTCAATGTTGCCCATCGCGTCATCTAACCCGCCGGTCTGGGTGGAGCTGATAAGCGGGAAGGCGTTTGACTCATCTGCCAAAGCAACTACGGCTTCCAGTGCTGAAGCGGCTGTGCCGAGGCTGTACTCTGCATCCGAAATGGCTTTTGCATATCCCGTCGGAGACATCCCATAATCTAATCTGCCCGGATAAAAACGGTCTTCCGCGTCGGTCGCAAGCATCATCTGACTTACACTCATCAAGAGGATTGCGCATTTCGTAAGCTCTGCTGCCGCCCGATGCTTGAGCGCAAGATTCCATTCGGGGACGCTGACTGCATACCGCAGAACCGCTTTGCGGCGTTCCTTTTGCTCTAAAGTCATGTATGTCACCTCTGGTGGGCCTTCTGCCGGTGCTCGTCCATAACGACGTACAGACGGTCGGGATTTTCTGCCGCCAGCTGGTCGGCGTACTGGATGCCCGCCAGCGTGTTCGGCATGGGGATTTCGTTGACAAAACGCAAATCCGCGTCAAAAATCTGTACCGTGCTCACCTTTTTCTTCTCCTTCTTCTGGTTGATGTGCCGCAGCCGCTCCGGCTGACGATTATGCCAGCGAATCTCTGCGGCGCGCATATATCTACCGTTCATATTCCTGCTCCCTTTTCATGCCGGCCTTTCTTTTTGCAGTAGCGGCGAAGCGGAGGGAGACAGTCAACCTCCGCACGATCAATGCGCTCCTGCTCAAAAATGTACTTATGCGGGCGCTTTTTTTCATGGCGTCGGTGTCCAACGGAAGACACAAAGCTGTTGGCGGTCTTGTATCCAAGCTTCGCAGCGCACATGGAGGATGTTCCCGCTGCCACTACATCACCGGTCTTGGCGCTGTACACGGTGTACCATGTGATATAGTGGATGTTATCAGCCATGTGCAACGTCCTCCGCATCGTGGAGGGCTGTGAGCAGCCCATCTGCTGCCGCGCTATAGACCTCTGATTTTTCCCGACAGATGACCCGCATCCAGATGTCTCCCGTGAGTGCGGACTCCGTTGCAAGCCGTGTGGCTGTTTTCAGATACTCTTCGGCCTGCTGCCGAACCAACTCTTCCAGCTTCATGCGTCCTTCTCCTCATCCTGCGGATACTCCGAGTTCCGGGCATGGTTGCGGACGATTTTGCCGTAGCCGCTGCGCTTATACCGTTTATTGTCCTCGTGCATCCCATAAAGCGACATTGCCAGCCCGGCAGTGGATGCAACAATAATCCAAGGCGCGGCATGCGCAGCCTCGGCGATGTCCCAGCCGCCCCAGTAGGTCAGCGCAACGGCCAGCAAAGAACAGGCCCAGCGCACCGCCTGCACCGCGCCGATGATAGCCAGCAAAGCCAGCCCGTCCAGCGCTAAGATGAGCCGAAAATTCATCGGTTTCTTTCTCATTCTCTCGGTTCCTCCTTTGTGTAAACCTTTTCGAGCTTGTAAAAGTCCTTCACCCACGCCATAAAACCGGCGCGGGAGATGTCAGGGCAAGGCTCTTTTGTTCCTACGGACGGAATCGCCCAGCTGGTAAACAACCCCGCCTGGATCTGTGCTCCCAAAACCTTTTCGGTCTTTGAGATGTTGTTGTCCCGAAGGATCTGGACGCATTCGCCTATCGTAAGGCTCGGCTTTTGCATGGCCTGCTCCTTTCTCTCAATTTGGTTTTGCAGTGCTTTTTACGGCTCTGCTTCCGAGAACTCACCATTTTTGAGCGTGTACCAGACGTTTTCCTTGATGTGAGCGCCGTCTACTTTTGCCATCTTTGCCCACAGCATATTGCCGTCATCGTCGTACTCGGTCAGCACCAGATAGCAGCCAAGAATGCCCCGTGCCTTACTGTGCGCGCCGTTTGCGACGGCGATATTGTCTTTCCCATCTGCTTTTGCTCTGCAATAAGTCCCAGTGGCTGCCGCCGTGCTGTAATTGCCGCTGGAACCCGCCGTGCTGTAATCGCCGCTGGAACCCGCCGTGCTGGAATAGCCGCTGGAACCCGCCGTGCTGTAATTGCCGCTGGAACCCGCCGTGCTGTAATTGCCGCTGGAACCCGCCGTGCTGGAATAGCCGCTGGAACCCGCCGTGCTGGAATAGCCGCTGGAACCCGCCGTGCTGG
>ENA-UEOJ01000265-UEOJ01000265.1-human-gut-metagenome-genome-assembly--contig:-NODE-265-length-44871-cov-8.228156_pt1 | contig 44871 bp, 50 predicted proteins | sample MGYA00242885_ERZ507886 | MGnify/ENA primary metagenome ERZ507886 (study PRJEB26167, sample SAMN06115505) | human gut metagenome | host: Homo sapiens | place: China:Anhui | collected 2015-08-07 | study... | reverse complement strand
ATGTTAAATTTAAACTTTGCTGATATTATTCCAAATTTAAAATAAGGCGGAATAATTATGAGAAGTTTAGAATTAAATGCTAGAGTTGAAAATACACGCGAGTTAAAGCAAAAACCAGTTAAGTTTGAACTGAAAAAGATAAAAGAGCATTTTGATGAGGGTATGCTATCTATAGAAAAACAATATAGAGTGTTTGATGATTTACAGGATAAAGGGATGGAATCAGAAGGAAAAACTATTTTACGCTCACAAATAGTTTTAGCTGAAGGTATCTTAGATTTCTTTATTCATGAAATGAGTAAATATGCTGTATACCATATGTTTATCAATCAATGGTCAAAGTCTGATAAATATAATAGATTCTCAGTACCAATGGAGTTATTTGAAAAAATTGTTCAAGACCAGGGATCTAGCGATGCTTTTTTTGAATTTTTAAATGAACGTTTTTCTAGAGAAGTATATCTTTCTGAGGAATGTATGAAAGATCAGTTGAATTTAATTGGAATTAAGTTTAGTGATGTAATGGAAAAGGCTTTTCCAACAAAAAATCAGAAGGAATCTATCGAGCAAGGGCGAAAAGTTGTAAAAGAACTTTTTAAAAGAAGGAATGAGATTGCTCATCAGATTGATAGAAGCCATATATCGGCTGAACAAGAGGATATTACTAAAGATTTTGTGTGTGATAATATTGGATATATAAAATCTATTGCAGATGCTATATTTGATATTGCATTACAAAATGAACAAGCTGAGGCTTAGATATATGTTCTAGGCTCTTCAAGCCGCTTACTGAAGTAAGCGGCTTTTTCTATACCCAAAACAGGTAAAAGGAGGTGATTAACATGCCAAAAGCAACACGCTTAGGCGACAATGACACTGGCCACGATGCCTGTGCACCTACGGCGCTTGTTACTGCAAGCACTAATGTTATCATCAATGGTAAAGGTGCTGGGCGCGTGGGTGACAGCTACGCTCCGCATGGGTGTGTAGCGCATCCGACGCATAGCGGCGTTATCGCTAGCGGCAGCTCCAGTGTTTATATCAACGGCAAGGCTGCCGGCAGAATAGGGGACAGCGTTAGCTGTGGTGGGAGTGTGGCGGTGGGGAGCAGCAATGTAATGATTGGAGGTTGATATTATGCTTGTAGGTTTCATGGCAGATATACCATTTATCGTATCTAGCCATTATATTCGTACATTCGATGATTATGGACGTGGCAGCGCAGGGCGCTGGGCTCAGCATGATATTATCGGCGATAAGCTGGTGCTGGAATTCATCGGTCCGGACGTAGAGAAGATTAGCTTTTCTATGCAATTGCGTGCTGATCAGGGCATAAACCCAGCTAAGGAGCTTGAAAAGCTACGAAAGATGCGCGATACAGGTAAATATTTCCCCTTGGTTATTGGTGGTAATTTAATTACAGATAACATGTGGGTTATTGAAAGCCTGGATGAAAGCGTTTCCTTCTGGGGCAAGTTTGGTAACATTATGAGTGCTAAAGTAAGCGTGACGCTGAAAGAATACGCAGGAGGGTTAAAATTATTATGATTTACGATGTTTTAGCTCAGCCAGTGCAAGGTATTGATTTTGCACCAGCATCAGAAGTTGCGGAAATCCTGCAAAATCTGCGTACAATAATTACTACCACAAAATACTCTGTGCCGTTGAATCGTGATTTTGGCTCTGACGCAGAAATGTTGGATAAGCCAATGAACACCGCTCAGGCACAGCTGCAGTCTGAAATAATCATGGCCATAAAAGCCTATGAACCGCGCGTAACCGTAACCGGTATCACTATTACTGGTACCGATAATGGTGTGTTAATTCCGAAAGTGCAGGTGATGATTAACGATGACGAGTAAACTAAAAAGCTTACCTGAGATAGTATTCGTTGATGCGGATGCGGCAAAAGTTGAAAGCTACATATTGAGTGAATATGAAAAGATAACCGGCAGAAGCCTTGCTAAAGGCGACCCTGTGCGGTTATTTTTATTGACCAATGCGGCGGTGATTATCCTGCTGCTCAATAAAATCAATGAGACCGGCAAGCAAAATCTGCTTAGGTATGCTGATGGCAATAACCTGGACCATCTCGGCGCCTTGGTTGGCGTAGAACGCATACCGGCAACGGCCGCAGTGACAACGATGCAGGTAACATTATCTGCTGAGCTGGGAAACAGCACGATTATCCCTGCCGGCACGCGGTTTACCGCCGGTGACAACGTGTTTTTTGCACTTGATGCTCCGATGATCATCAAGGCTGGGCAGACTAGCGGAACGGGCAGTGCTACATGTTTAGAGACTGGGCCTAAAGGAAATGGTTACATTGCCGGGCAACTCAAAACGTTGGTTGACCCGGTGCCTTATGTGGCAAGTGTGGCCAATATTACAACTTCTGAAGGTGGAGCTGATGTGCAGGACGATGACAGCTATCGTGAGGATATCCACGGCGCTCCTGAGCGTTTTAGCACGGCCGGGCCTGATGGTGCGTATGTCTATCATGCTAAGCGTGCCTCAGCTAAAATAGCTGACGTAACAGTCTGGTCGCCTTCTGCCGGCACCGTAGAGGTCAGGCCTTTGCTAACTGGCGGTGAAATACCGGGCGAGGAGCTGCTTAATCAGGTCAAAGCAACGCTGGATGACAAGCGTGTACGTCCGCTGACGGATAAGGTGACTGTACTGGCTCCCGAGACGGTAAATTATACGATTGATGTAAGCTATTATATTGACCGTGATAATGAGACGCAGGCGGGTGCTATTCAAAGGGCTGTTAATAATGCCGTAACAGATTTTGTCCAATGGCAAAAATCTAAGCTAGGCCGTAACGTTAATCCGTCTGAGCTTATAGCCAGGATTATGGCCGCAGGCGCTAAACGTGTTGCGGTTACGGCTCCGGTATATGCTAAGCTTACACAGACACAAGTTGGTGTTTGCACCAGCACAAAAGTAGAGCTGGGAGGGATAGAGAATGCTTGAGCTTAAGGATGACAGCTTGCAGCAGATTTTGCCCAGCTCTATTGCAAGTGACAAAACGGTACAGGATATTGCTAAGGCCATAAGCGCAAAGCTGCAGCTTATCAATAGGCAGACTGAGCTTATCTTGCTTTTGCCTAGGCTAGATGAGCTATCAGAGACGCTGATTGATGAGCTTGCGTGGCAATACCACGTAGATTTTTACGATTATCAGGCTGATATCGTAAAAAAACGTGCGCTGGTACGCAATGCTATTGCCTGGCATCGCTACAAGGGCACGCCGGCAGCAGTGGAAGAGGTTTGTTCAGCAGTATTTCAATCGGCCAAAGTGTTTGAATGGTGGGAGTATGGCGGTATGCCGTACCATTTCCAGGTGCGTCTTATTGAAGAGGGTATACCTGATAAAAGGATTATTGATAACCTGGAGCGCGCCATACAGGTTACTAAAAACACTCGTAGCTGGTTAGATGGCTTGAGTTTTTACCGCGAGCTGTTGGCAATAATCTACTTTGCAAAGGTGTTATGGGTACATAAAACCGTAAACATCTATCCATCAAAATTCAGAATACCGGACGTAAATGCAAAATTTTATGTTGGTAATGCAATGAGACAACAAAGGAGCGTGAGGATATGCCAAATTGGAGCGGATTAATCCTGACCAAACAGGGCAGGCAGCTGCAGGCTAAGGTGGAAGCTGGGATAAAGCTTACTATCACAAAATTAAAACTTGGTAGTGGTGTCCTGCAGGAAGGTAAGCAGATGGAGGAGCTTACTGACCTGGTAGAACCTAAACAAAATATAGGTATTGCTACGATTGAGGCACAAGATAGTGGCATGTGTAAGGTTAGTGCTACCATAAGTAATGCCGGCTTATCTGCAGGCTATTATGTGCGTGAGCTTGGCGTGTTTGCTACAGACCCGGATAAGGGTGAGATTTTGTACCTTGTAGCAAATGACAGCGCACCCGATTATCTGCCGGCAGAAGGCGGTGCAACTGTCGTAAGTCAGGAATTTGTTGTTTACGTATCTGCCAGCAATACAGATAACGTTGTTGCGCAGATTGATGCGGGAGCACTGGCGACGATGGGCTATGTTAATGTGATGCTGCATAAGTACGTGCAGATATTAGATCAGGGCACGGATGTATCTGCACAGAGTGGATTGATATTGGAGCTGAGCTAACGATGCTGACAATTGAGACGGAGGGACGCTATCGCAATAAAATTACCCTGACTAAAGGTGATAGCGCCGCCCTAAAAATCAAGGTGCGCGATGCACGTAACAAAGTAGTGCCGCTTAGTGATAGTGATACGGCCGTACTGACAATTAAGCATGATGTTAATGATGCGGCAGCGGTGCTGCAGCTGCAAATGGATTCTGATGGTCAATTTGTTTTCCATCCGGATGATACGGCAGGCATGGAATGCGGCAAGTATTGCTACGATGTGCAAGTGACGTTAAGCAATGGCAATGTTTATACGGTTATCCCGCCAGCGCAATTTATCCTGGAGAAGGGAGTCACCTGATATGCTTAAGGCTGAGATTTGGGGCCAGCTTATCGAGAGTGCTGGTTTAGGCGGCAGTCTTACTGCTGATGCAGAGCTTGCCGGCAGCATTGGAAGCGGGGTAGAAAAGGTTAATGTAAGTAAAACCCTGCAGGCGGATACACGCCATGAGCTGCCGACCACCGGCGAGAGCGACGCAGTATATTTTGTAGTTGAAGAAAATGCAGTGTACCGCTGGGATGCTGCAAATCTGAAATATTTTTGCTGTGGTAGGGATTACAGCGAGATAGAGGTAATTAACGGAGGCGATTTAGATGGCAAATAAGACATTGAACGTAAGAATTAGTTTATTTGGCGCAACAGCTGCAAAATGGACGGAGAAAAATCCTGTCCTGCTTGTGGATGAAATTGGCCGTGAGCGCGATACTGGTAAGATTAAATTTGGCGATGGCATTACAGCTTGGAAAGACCTTGCTTATTTTGGCGGCGATATGGATGCAGCTATCAGTGCGGTACAGGACAAACTGACTGCGCTACAGGGCAGCAAAGAGGGCGTAGTTAAGGCCGCTGATAAATTGGCTACAGCACGTAAGATTAATGGCATCACCTTTGACGGAACCAAGGATATTACAATTACTGATGATACCAAGATTGCGCTGACTAAAATGGGTGCTGCCGGCGGTGTTGCAACGCTAGATGATACTGGCCATGTTCCGGCAAGCCAGTTACCCTCCTTTGTAGATGATATTATTGAGGGCTATTTTAACAGCGCTGACAAGCTGTTTTATAAAGAGTCTGCGCATACCAATAATATTACCGGCGAGAGCGGCAAAATTTATACCGACCTTGCAACAGGTACAATCTACAGATTTGGTGGCACAACCTTTGTAAGCATCTCTAATCCGTTGGATATCGCCAGCGAATCTGAAGCTAAAGCTGGTACTGATGACACCAAGGCAATGACGCCTAAGAAGGTTAAAATCGTTGTAGATAACATGGCAAGCACGTTAGAGCCTAAAATCACCAGCAAAGGTACCGCATTTAACAAAGACTTTGGTACTGAGGCCGGTACTGTAACCGAGGGTAATGATCCGCGCTTAAGCGATGCACGTACTCCCAAAGGTGCTGCTGGCGGTGACTTAGCCGGTACTTATCCTAATCCGACCATTGGCGCAGGTAAGGTTAACACAGCCAAAATTGCTGACAACGCAGTTACTGATGCTAAAATTGCAGCCATGAGCGTAATGAAATTGCAGATTAACGCTGGTGACACCCTGATTTTAGACGGCGGCACGATTGAGTAAAGAGGTGCGCTATGGCTGTAAAATACATATTTTGCCGCTTTAAACCCACCCGCGGGCTGGCGCAGGCAATAGCTAACCGCAATCCGACTTTGCTGGATGGTGAGTGTGTATTTGAGAGCGATACTGGCAGGTATAAACGTGGTGACGGCTCAACAAAGTGGAATGATTTGCCTTATGCAAACGCGAACGCTACCGAGCCGCGCTGCGTCGTATCTGTACAAGAGCCGAACAGTGATATCTGGATTGATGTCGATATGGAAACCGTAAGCATCGGCAAAGAGGATGATGCTTACGTAGAGTTTTCTTAATAAGGAGGTATAAAATATGGCCATTAGAAAAGGTATATTCAAAGTCAGAAACACAGCGACTGGCGAGAAAGATGAAGTAATGCTGAAGACGACAATTGAGCAGGTGGCTGACCTTGATAAATTGACTGGCGCAACAGCCAATGCTGCTGGCGTATGGGGCTTGGCTCCGGCGCCGGCTAAGGGCAGCCAAAATTTGCCGCTTTGCGGTGATGCAAAGTATAAGGTTTTGCCGGTAGAGGGCGGCGGTACTGGGGCAAATACTGTAGCTGCTGCTGTAAAAGCACTGCTTGGCAGTTCTGCTGTTGGCTCATCTACCAAATCAATATATTACGATGGCGAGGCATTAAAAGCCTGCGCAGATTCTATTGGCGGCGGTGGCATCGTAGCTGCTTTATTAGAACAAAATGGATACGTTAAGTTTGCAAACGGTCTAATTCTGCAGTGGGGAGTTAGCACAACATCTTTTCCAATATCCGTTTCTGAGGTCTATTCTATAAATGCAAGCAAAAAGGATACCAGCGCAAACTCAGTCCCAGATATACGGAATTACAACAGTACAGGGTTTGCTTATTACGGTCCATCCCCATACGCATGGATTGCAGTATGCAAAGCCTAAGCCTTACCAAAAGTACACAGCTTAAAACACTGCTACATACCGACAGCAATATAGTTGATATTCGTACCAAGGTACGTTGGCCATGTTATAGAGCTGTTAGTTCTGGCAATCCATGACGTGTTATTAAATGTAGCGCTGGTCCACGATTCTTGTGCCGTAGTAATACAATAAAATTTTTGGAATGGTAGCGAAAAATTTAGTGTTGCTGCTGTGCTTCTTCCCCACTGCAAATCAAAAACCGCCCTGCTGAGGCGTAGAAAGGAAAAAAAACATGAATGATAAAAGAGTAAATCAATATCTTGTCCTGCCTGACAACGGGCAGAGAAAAGACACAAAGCTCGCCGTTGAATATGACGAAGAGCAAATCGCTAATTACCTTAAACAAGGCTATGTCATTGTCAACCACGATGATTTTAACAAGCTCATCGGCAATGCCGACGGCGAATACCTTATCGCTGATGACGGCGTTGTATATCCTAAGCCAGCACCTACCGATGCAGAGCTGCTGGCATCTGCTAAGCCTACCAAAATCGCAGAGCTTAAAGCAGAGAGAGACAGCAAGGAGGTTGAGCCGATCACCTACAATGGCAACAGCTACGACTACGACGACAAGGCAAGGGAGCGCATCAACGCTGCTATCATTGCCCTTGATGTGCAGACCGCACAAGCAAAGGCAACTGCGTCCATTGACTGGACAACAGCAGACAATCAAGATGTTAAGGTTACTGCTGATGATTTACGTTGCGTAATCGCTGCCGTCGCTCAACGCTCAAACGCCTTGCACGTGGCGTATAGAGCTGCCAAAGACAAGGTAGAGCAGGCAGCATCTGTTGCTGAGGTTGAGGCGATTACGTTAGATGCCTAAACATGGACAAAGCCTGTAACCATGCGGCTTTGAAGCATGTTCCCAACATGATTGTCGGGGAGTAACACGATAGCAACAGCGCAGATGTAGCTATAATGCGTGATGTAAGTGTGTGGCAAGGCAATAGTAAGCAACAGGTTAGCAACAAATCATATTAAATCTATTGCCTTCTTCAGCTCATGCAAGCTTTTGTGGGTGTATGTCCCTTTTGTAACTCCGGGACTTGCATGTCCCAAAATACGTTTGACGGCTGTGTCATTAGCTCCAGCGTTGTCCAGCATCGTTGCGCAGGTATGGCGGCATTCGTGGGGCGTATGGTGGCAGGACGTGGCTGCCATGACGTTATCAAAGCGTGTGCGGAAGCGGTGGTAAGAAATCTGTTCTCCTGTATCGTCGGTTATGAGAGTTTTCCCATTATCTTGCATCCATTGCTGGAAGTAGGGGAGAGTTTTACGGCTGATTGGTACGGCACGATTTTCGCCAGCTTCTGTCTTAGATTCGCGGACGATAAAGTATCGTTGCTTTAGCTTAACGTCACATTTCTTAACCGCCAGCATCTCAGATGGGCGTACTCCGCTGTATATCATCATTACAACAACTTTTGCCCAGCGTGATAGTGGTTCTTCACTTTCAGCAAGACGTTTAACTCGGTTTAATTGTCTGGTGTTGAATGGCGATTTTGGATAGACAATCTTCTTTTTGTCTATGTCTATGTATTTGCTTATGTCTGCGTTGGCTGAGATGATTTCATACTTTACTGCGTAGGTATATAGGTTGTGTAGTAGCTGACGGCATTTCTTTTGGCTGGCATAACCAATTTTAGCACGGCTCATAGCACGGATTACTGCTTGCAGGTCACTTATCTTTAGGGTAATGAACTTCTTGCCATAGAGTGGATCACAGTGCTTGTAAGCGGCAGTATAGTTGGCTGCCGTGGTTTGGGCTATCTTTGGAAAGTGCTCTGCTGACCATAGTTTAAAGATTTCGCTGAATGTTATTTCAGACGGATTAAACAAAGACGGATTTTTGTTGTATGCGATTAGATAAGCTAAAGCATCTTCGTATGTAGCATAGTATCCTATGGGTTTTTGCTTGCCGTCGATGTATTTTTTGACAACATAAGGTCTGCGGCGATGGTCTCCGTAATATGAGATTGAGCCGAAGCCGTTTGGTAGTTTTAGTTTTTTCACAAATATCACTCCTTATAATAGGTTTGTTCATATTATAAGGACATTGGAGGAATGAAAATATGAATTATAAATTATTTTTTGAATCGGCGCTGGCGGCAGGTAAGACGCTTTATACTGGCTGGTCGTATAAAGCAGCTGTTACTGCCATCATGGTGCTATTACTTCATAAACACGCAATTTTGTTCTACGCGTTCAGTGTGTTGGTTTTTCTTGACTGCCTGACGAAATGGATTGCCATTGCACGTAATCATCTGTTACAGCAGGGTGATGGCAATCCGTCGCTGTGGCAGGCGTGCTGCGCCATTCCTGCCGCACGCGCGGCTGGCGAAATTAAAAGCGAGGTGATGAAGCATCGCTTCTTGGGTAAAATCTGCGTATATCTGTTATGCGTCATGGCAGCTGCCAGCGCAGACCTTATTATGGTAGAGTTAACTCAACCAACTTGGGCTGTGGGAACCATCATCGGCTATTTGACGGCAACAGAACTACTAAGCATCGTTGAAAACCTCGATGCTGCAGGCGTCGAAGCTGCTCAGGGCTTGGTTGCAATCATTAAAAAGAGGGTGTGAAAAATGTTAGGTGATTTAAGCAAAAAATACGAAAGCAACGGCAATCCGGGCTGCGTCTCTAGCGGCCTTGGTGACGCAGGCGGGAAAAGCTATGGCATGTATCAGATGTCGAGCCGCATGGGCGTGGTTGACGACTACATCCAATGGCTGCATAACAATGGATGTTGGTTCGGCGCAAACTTGGCGGAGCATCCTGTTGGTAGTATTGCCTTCGATGAAATGTGGCGTTGGCTGGCGTACAGCGCCAACAGAAACGATTTCGCGGAATCACAACATAATTATATCAGGGATACATATTACAAACCCGCTGTTGCGGCCTTGCGTGACGCAATGTATGACGTAGAGGGCAAACATAACAGTGTGATGCGCGACGTGGTTTGGAGTCGCGCCGTCCAGTACGGCTCTGGCAATATTGTCGAGATGTTTGTAGAGGCATGCAATAAGCTGGGCTATCCGAATCTTAGCTACGTAGACGACAAAGCTTATGACAAAGCCATGATTAAGGCTGTATATCTTGACGTATGCAGCACGCGAGAGTGGACCAATGGCTCGCCTGCTCTGAGAGAGGGCCTGTATAGTCGTTTCAATAGCGAGTGTCTTGACGCGCTAGCGCAGCTGGGAGAGTGATGATGTATGTTAAAGGAAAACGCGAAGCTGTTGTGTTTGGGTACGCTTTCGCTATTGCTGCTCTGCTTTGCGTTGTTGGCTACGTGTCGAGTGGAGGCTGCGGCCATACCAGTACAGACGCAGATACAGCAGGAGGTAACGGTAAAAGTACCACTCAGCAAGTTGAAAGAGCTGAGGAGCTTAATCGACAAGCAGGAGCAGAGATTGGAACAGCTGGAGACGCTGTTGGAAGGGCAGAGCAGCACGCTGAGCGGGCAGCAGAGCTCAATCAGTCAGCTCAGACAAGAGTTAGCGACTGCCAAAAGCTCATTGGCGAACTCAAAGCTGATAATCGACGAGCAAAACAGCTCCTTGATGAGCTTATCGGAGAGCATCAAGCAGGAGAGGCGACGGACGCAGCGCATTAAGCGGCAGCGTCTATTATGGCAGGCTGTTGCCGGCGGCGTGGTTGTATATGCGGCGCTTCAATAATAGTTTATATTTGGGGCCAACGCTGGGGCCAACGCGCCTAAAAAATCGCCAAAAACAGGGCGAAAAACAGCAAAAATTAACAACTTAAAAACGCTTTTTTTACACACAAAAATACCCCGCAACCTGCATGGTTGCGGGGTTTCCTTCATGGTGATCCAGGAGGGATTCGAACCCCCGACCCACGGCTTAGAAGGCCGTTGCTCTATCCAACTGAGCTACTGAACCATATTAATTTGGAGCGGGCGATGGGAATCGAACCCACAACATCAGCTTGGAAGGCTGAGGTTTTACCACTAAACTACACCCGCATGGTCGGAGTGGCAGGATTCGAACCTGCGACACCCTGCTCCCAAGGCAGGTGCGCTACCAAACTGCGCTACACCCCGAATACAAAAGGTATTATACTATTTAATTAAACAGATGTCAAGAGAAAATATATACTTTGTTAATCATAAAGCAGAAGAAAAATATTTGAAATCATATTTTCCTTCTGCCTGAAAGATTGTTTATTTTAGCAGTTCTTCCTTAAGCTCGTAATATTCGCGTGAGAAATAGGGCGTGAGCTGTGCTTCGCGGTGGTCATAGCCAAAGGCGCGTTTGGTGAGCGACAAAACAGGCGGTGCCTGAATGCGTTTGGCAACAGCAAAGCCGGCGAACAGCTTCCACCAGCGTTCCAAATCGGCAATAAGCGCTGCAGCATCGGGACAGGCTTCGTTAATCGCTTCCTGCGTACAGCCAAGCTCTGCGGCCAGCGTGCCGGCCTTGTACCAGCGCAGGATATCTGCCGGAGTTGTTTTGTGCCAGTTTTCGATAAAGGCACGCAGCAGGTAATCGTGATAACCATACACCAGCGGGTCGCCGCCGTTGCCTACTGTCTGCGCATCCGAAAGCTCGGCGCTGGGGCGGATATTGAAGATAGCTTCGGGGATTACCTCACGTTTGTAAATTACTTCGTTCAGATAGCGTCCCAAAGCATATACCTGATGCTTCCAAAGGTCACCGATCATGGCCATAGCACCGCAGATATCGCCGTAGAAGGTGGCGTAGCCGATGGCAAGCTCTGTTTTATTGGAGTTACAGCTGAAGGCGCCGCCGAAGGCTGCTGACGCAGCGGCGATGACGCGTGCACCGCGGTCACGAGCCTGAATATTTTCCTTAATTAGTCCGCTTAGCTGCAGGTTGAAGCTGCTGCCGTCTGCCAGATGGGTGATGGGAGTTTCTTCCAGCTGTTTGACTGTCAGATCATAGCTTTCACTGATGGGTATTACGGCATAGTTTGCGCCCAGTGCCTGCGCCAGCTGCTGCGCGCTGTTGCGTGTGGCAGCGGAGTTGAAGCGTGAAGGCAGGTTGAGCAGCAGCACGTTTTCCGGTCCCAGGATATCTGCATACATAACAGCGGTTACGGCGCTGTCGATGCCGCCGGAAAGACCGACTGTCATGCGTTTGATGCCGCATTGCTGTAAAAATCTGGCGGTGCCGTAGCGCAGAGCGCAATATACGGATTCTGGCTCCTTTGGCAGCTCTGCCGGCAGACAGGTGGGAATGATGCAGTTTGCTTCTGTATCCCAGGTGAATTCTAAAAAGGTATCGGCATACATGGGCGCAGAGGTTACCAGACTGCCGTCACCGTTATAAGCGGAGCTGCAGCCGTCGTAGGTGAAGATGTTCTTGCCGTTGTTCTGGATGCCGACGTTGTTGCAATAGATAAGCGGAATGCCTGCGGTGCGTGCCTGCGCACTGAAAAGGCGGTTGCGCTTACGGTTTTTACCAAGTGTATAGGGGGAGCAGGAAAGGTTGCATAAAAGCTGTGCTCCGTTGGCTGCCAACGTTTGTGGTACGTTAAGGTGATAGTTTTCCGTCCAGCCGTCCTCGCACAGCATGACGCCGATGCGCAGGCTGGTGCCTCGGATGACGATTTCCAAAGGCTGCAGTGCTTCGCTGACGCTTGCACCTTCTTCGGCGCAAAGTTTCTGCAGGCTGTAAAAATGACGGCAGTCGTCAAATTCGCGGTAGTTGGGCAGCGATGTCTTGATGAAGAAGCTGCGTCCCTGATAACCGCCGAGCAGCTTACCGTTTTGGCAGGCAAAGGCGGCGTTGTATTTGCGCACGCGTCCGTCCTCGTTGAGCTTGCCTGATTCGGTGGCAACGCTGCCGAAGATAACGCAGATATTTTCGGTGGCAGCGACAATCTTTTCGGCATAATAGGCGCAGTCATCCAAAAAGGTCTGCTGCTCCCAAATGTCGCCGATAAGATAACCCGGCAGTGCCATTTCGGGCAGAAGCAGGATATCGGCCTCAAGGCTGTGTGCTTTTTCAATAGCGTCAATGATTTTCTTATAGTTTACATCAGGACGGCCGGGAGTAATTTCCAGCTGTCCGCAGATAATTTTAAGCTTCAATTTATTGTCCTCACAATTTTATTTGCATTTTACATTACTATAGTGCTATTATAACAGAGATGAAGTAATTTCTCTAGCTTAGAGGGGGTTTTTCCTGATGAAACATAACAAAAAAACTAATGCAGCCCGCCGTCTGGACGAGCTGAAGATAGAATACCGTATTATGGAATATCCGGTGGACGAGGAGCATCTGGATGCTGTGCATGTTGCCGCAGAGGTTGGCATGCCTGCATCACAGGTATTCAAAACACTGGTAGTACGCGGTGACAAGAACGGCATTATGTTTGCCGTAATTCCCGGTGACGGCGAGCTTGATTTAAAGGCGTTGGCCAGAGCCAGCGGCAATAAGCGTGCCGAGCTGGTGCATCTGAAGGAGGTATTGCCGCTGACAGGCTATATCCGCGGCGGCTGTTCACCCTTGGGCGCTAAAAAGAACTATCCTGTATATATGGATGAAACCAGCAATAACTGGCCGGAGATTGCAATCAGTGCCGGTCAGCGCGGTATGCAGATTATTGCGGCACCGGCTGATTTGCAGCGTGCTACGGCTGCAACGGTGGCACCGCTTATTTTTGCAGAGTAACTCTTGTTCCTTCCTATAAAATATGCTATTATAGTCTTGATAACCTATTTGCACAATTGTGTTTGAAAGAAATACGACTGTGCTGGCCTGAAGGCGTATTATTAACGCTGACGGCAGTATGATGTCAAAATTTAAAGAAGAAAGTAGGTTGAATATATGTTATATGTTAGTACAAGAGGGAAAACTGATTTGTTTTCCGCTGCACACGCGATAACCCGTGGCTTGGCAGCGGATGGAGGATTGTTTGTACCGCAGAATATTCCTGCGATGCGTATGGTTGATATAAAGGCGATGGAGCGCAAGCCTTATACGGAGCGTGCTGTTGATGTTCTGCTGCAGTATCTTACTGATTTCAGCGAGGACGAGCTGCGCGAATGTGTAAATGCTGCCTATGCGCCGGAAAAATTCGGTGATAATCCTGTGCCTTTGGTACAGGTAAATGATAACACCGGTGTGCTGGAGCTGTGGCATGGCCCGACGTCTGCTTTTAAGGATATGGCACTGCAGCTTTTGCCGCATCTTTTGACACGTTCGATGCAAAAGACCGGTGAAACGAATAAGGTTGTTATTCTGGTTGCTACCTCCGGTGATACTGGCAAGGCTGCTTTGGAAGGCTTTGCTGATGTTCCGGGTACGCAGATTATCGTTTTCTACCCCAGCGAGGGTGTGAGTGATATCCAAAAGCAGCAGATGATTACCCAGGCAGGCAAAAATGTTAAGGTTTTTGGTATTGAGGGTAATTTTGATGATGCTCAGCGCGGTGTGAAGGAAATTTTCGGTAATACTGCGCTCAGTGATGAGCTGGCGAAAAAGGGCTACACCTTCTCTTCTGCCAATTCTATTAACTGGGGCCGTCTGGTGCCGCAGATTGTTTACTACTTCAGCGCTTATGTAGATGCTGTTAAGGCAGGTAAGATTACTGCCGGTGACCCGATTAATTTTGTTGTTCCTACCGGCAACTTCGGTGATATTCTGGCAGGCTATTATGCTAAGCTGATGGGCTTGCCGATTGACAGACTGCTGTGTGCATCCAACAGCAATAACGTGCTGACTGATTTTATCAATACCGGTGTTTATGACAGACGCCGTGAGTTCTTTAAAACTGTTTCTCCTTCTATGGATATTCTTGTTTCCAGTAATCTGGAGCGCCTGCTTTACAGTGTGACGGAGCATGATGCTGCGCGTGTGGCAGATTATATGAAGCGTTTGAATACCGAAGGTCATTATGAGATTGACAGCGATGATCTGAAGCAGATTCAAAGCCAATTCTTCGGTGCCTGGGTTGATGAGCTGGAAACGAAGGAGGCTATCGGCCGTATCTATAATGATCATCATTACCTGATGGATACGCATACTGCCGTTGCCTGGCGTGCGATGGAAAAATATCGCTTCCTGACCAGTGACGAAACCTATACCGTTGTTCTGTCTACCGCAAGTCCGTATAAGTTTGCTGACAGCGTGCTGGCAGCGCTTGATGATGCTCAGCCGCAGGGCAGCAATCCTTTTGAGCTGCTGCAGAAGCTGCATGCCGATACCGGCGCGGAGATTCCGCCGCGTATGCTGGCGCTGGAGAACCTGCCTGTGCTCCATTCCGAGGTTATTCCTGCGGACAAGATGGAGCTGGCGGTTGTGAAGAACCTGGTGTAACTTGATGCGGAGAATACTTGCGTTGCGGGTATGTTTTCGCTATAATAAAATCGAAATTTAATATTTATATATGCAAGACTTAGTTTGCTGGGTGGCGGACTAAGTCTTTGTCATAAAAGGAGGTATAAAGTGGACTCCAGGAGTGTACTTGAACAGGTGCGCAGTAGCAAGCTGTCGGTGGCTGAGGCGGAGCGCTATTTTAATCGTAAGGCGTACGAGAATTTAAATTATGCGCGTCTTGATACTTCGCGTGAGCAGCGTACTGGCTTTGCGGAGGTTGTTTATTGCAGCGGTAAGCCAGATGCGTATCTGGCGGATATTTTTGAGCGTCTTTTGTCGGAGCAGGGTGAGGTGTTCGGTACGCGGGCAACGCCGGAGCAGTATGAGCTGGTGCGGCGGCAGCTGCCTGATATTGTTTATGATCCGGTGGCGCGGACGCTGAAGCAGGAACGCCCGGATAAGGAGCGCTGCGGCTGCGTTGTTGTGTGTACTGCGGGTACTGCCGATATTCCCGTTGCGGAGGAGGCGGCGCAGACGGCGGAGTTTTTCGGGACGCATGTGGAGAGGCTTTACGATGTTGGCGTTAGCGGTATTCACCGTCTATTGGATAAGGTTGATTTGCTGCAGCAGGCGAATTGTGTGGTGACGGCTGCAGGTATGGAGGGCGCGTTGGCGAGTGTTATCGGCGGCCTTGTGCGTAATCCGGTGATTGCGGTGCCGACTTCTGTTGGCTACGGGGCGAGCTTTCATGGTCTGAGTGCGCTGCTGACGATGATTAATTCCTGCGCTAACTGCGTTTCTGTTGTGAATATTGATAATGGCTATGGCGCGGGGATTATTGCGACGCAGATTAACAGGCTGGCGTGTAAGCAGAGGTAATAATATGACAAAAGATAAAGCTTTAGAAATGCAGGCGGAAGCCAAGTTTGCTGTGCTGCAGCAGGAGCTGCGGCGCTTGGGCAGTGTGCTGGTTGCGTTCAGCGGTGGCGTTGATTCGACGTTTTTGCTGCAGGCGGCTCATTTGACTTTGGGCGATAAGGCGCTTGCGGTGACGGCGCGTTCCGGCGTTGTGCCTCAGCGTGATATAGCAGAGGCAGAGGAGTTCTGTCGGAAGCAGGGAATCCGTCATCTTTACTTTGATTTTGATGAGCTGCAGGTGCCGGGGTTTGCCGAAAATCCGCCGGACCGCTGCTATATCTGCAAAAAAACGCTGTTCAGTAATTTCTTGCGCATTGCACAGGAAAACGGTGCTGTGCTTTGCGAAGGCTCGAATATGGATGATTTGGGCGATTACCGCCCCGGTCTGAGGGCTTTGGCGGAGCTGAAGGTGCAGAGTCCACTGCGCACTGCAGAGCTGACGAAGGAGGAAATCCGCCTGCTGTCGCATAAGCTGCAGCTGCCGACTTGGGATAAGCCGTCATTTGCTTGTCTTGCTTCGCGCTTTGTTTACGGTGAGCGTATTACAGCGGAGAAGCTGGCGGCGGTGGATAAGGCGGAGCAGCTTTTGTGGGAGCTGGGCTTTAAGCAGTTCCGTGTGCGTGTGCATGGCAGTTTGGCGCGCGTTGAGCTGTTGCCCGAGCAGCTGGAGCTGGCAGTGGCGGAGCCGAGGCGCAGTACGATTTACAAAGGATTGAAGGCTGCAGGCTTTGCTTATGTGGCACTTGATTTGCAGGGCTATCGTACAGGCAGCATGAATGAAACTTTAAAGCAGGATTAATTTGTACTTATAGCGAATTTTAGCATTAGCCTGCTACAAGTATGCAGGCTTCAAATTAGGAGGAAGATTATGAAAAGCTTATATTTGGAATGTAATGCCGGCATCAGCGGCGATATGCTGGTAGCAGCACTTTTGGATTTAGGCGCGGATAAGGAGGCGCTGGATAAGGCTCTGCAGAGTATTCCTGCGAAGGGCTTTGAGTATAAAATCAGCAGAGTGTCTAAGGCAGGCGTTGACTGCTGCGATTTTGATGTTATTTTGGACGAGGAGCATGCTAATCATGACCACGATATGGCCTTTTTGCATGGCAACGGCGATGCTGTAGTGCATAGCCATGAGCATGAACATCATCATGACCATGACCATGAGCACGAGCATAAACATCATCATGACCACGAGCATGAGCACGAACACGAACATCATCATGACCACGACCATGAACATGAGCACAGCCATGTGCCGCATGAGCATCATCATCACCATGAGCACCGCGGTCTGCAGGAGGTTATTGCGATTATTGATGCTACGGATATGAGTGCTGCAGCCAAGGCATTGGCGCTGAAGATTTTTGATATTATTGCGGATGCTGAGGCAAAGGCGCATGCTGTGGAGAAGAATGCAGTGCATTTCCATGAGGTTGGTGCGATTGATTCTATCGTGGATATTGTGGCGATTGCTGTGTGTGCCGATAGCCTGGGTGTGGAAAACGTAATTGTGCCGGAGCTGTGCGAGGGCCGCGGTACTGTCCGCTGCCAGCATGGCGTGCTGCCGGTGCCTGTTCCGGCAACGGCCAATATTATGCAGTGCTTTGGTTTTAATGTACGCTTGCTGCCGGTGCAGGGCGAGTTCGTTACACCGACCGGTGCTGCTGCCGCTGCTGCGCTGATGACTACGGACGAGCTGCCGCAGAGCTTTAAGATTCTGGGCATCGGTCTGGGCGCAGGCAAGCGTCAGTATGAGCGTCCCAGCATTTTGCGTGCGCTGCTGATTGAGGATAACGCGCAAAAAAAAACTCTGTAAATAGCAATGCTTTGCAGACAGATTGCATCTGCCAGCTGCAGTCTGATATTGATGACTGCAGCGGCGAGCTTTTGGGCTACACGCTGGAGCGCCTGCTGACGGCAGGAGCGTTGGATGCTCATTATCAGCCGGTGTTTATGAAGAAGAGCCGTCCGGCGTGGGAGCTTACTGTTATCTGCCGCGAGGAGGACAGAGCGAAATTGGAAGCGCTGATTTTTGCGGAAACGACAACAATCGGCATCCGTCGTGCGCGCATGGAACGCACTGTGCTGCCGCGTCGCAGGGATGTGGTGCACACTGCTTATGGTGATGTAGCGGTGAAGCGCTGCCTGCTGGAGAACGGCGAACGCTGTTATGTGGAATATGACAGCGCTGCCAAACTGGCGCAGGAGCAGGGAGTACCGCTGCAGGATATCTATCTGGCGGCACAGATGGCGCAAAAAAACATAAATTAGCCACAAAAGTGTGGTATAATATCTCCATAATACGTCAGAGAATGGAGAAAAAATGACTAATGTTTTCGATTTGATAGAAGAATTTTATACACAGGATGAAGAATGGAATTCGGTACTGCAGCAAGCCTGTGCTGAAGATTTCCTGCGCTATAAAACCTGGCAGGGAGCCAAAGACGGCGAGCTGGTCAAGATTTGGGATTATATTACGATTCTTTGTATTTACCTTGGCAATTCCGAGAACTTTCTCGGTGATATGTCACGTGAGGATTTTATTGACTGCGTAGGCTGGTGCTGCCGCAATGTTTCCGGCTTCCCGGCAACGGAGAGCAACATCGCACATTTCCTGGATGTTATGCAGGAGTTTTATGCATATATGAAAAAGAAACGCATTATTACCCGTGATAATGCACCTGCCGAAGCTAAAGCAAAGCTGCTGGCTGACGGAAAACTGCAGATTGTCGGCAAAGATGGCAGCTTTTTGCCTGGGAATGACCGCTACAATCTGTATTCTACGCCGGATTTGCCGACGAAGGTGTACTTGAACATCGGCGAGAGAATGCAGAATTTGCTGGATGATGTGCAAAGCTACTATACGCAGAAGCAGTTCCGCCGTGATTTGGAGCGGGCCGATTTTCTCTTCGGCGGTATTTTTCAGAACGGTACTGTTCAGGAAAAGCCGGGCACGGAGGAATATTCACAGACCTTTTGGGATTATTTTCTCTTTGACTATCGTCTGCTTGAAGATGACAAAACGCCGCTGCAGCATTACCGTAATGTAATCTGCCGTGACGCTTCTGATATGGACACGTCCGTTGATATTTTGAATGAGCTGATTAAGGCTAAGCTGGTTCTCTTTGATGTGCAAAGACGCACGGAGGAGGGAATGTATGTCTGCAGAAATATTTTCACCAATGAAAAATATACGCTGATGCTGCCGGTAGATGATAATATTGACACAGAAGGCTATATTTTCATGGGCCATATTTTTTATGAAAATACTATGGTGATGAACTTCCTGCGCGGACTGGTGATGTCGCAGACCTCGCGTAAGCGGTTTTTCGAGGTTGTCAGTGCGGCGAAAGACTGGTTTGCCGTGCGCCAAAGCGGCGAGATGAGCTGGGAGGAGTTCATCAACCGTAATCCGATGTTCGTACGCCATGTTTCTGTTTTGTATGCAATCTATGTGCGTATGGAGGGCTTTAATTTCAGTACGCAGATAAGTAATTATCAGCCTGCGGCGCTGCTTGAGGACAAGACCTCGGCAATGCTGGAATCTCTTAGAGGAACAGGCCTTTTTTCTGCCTATGATATACAGCTGATGCGTACCATGTGGAGCGATTTTATGCTTCGTGGCAATGCTTTGCCTGATAATACAGACGCTGATTTTGAGCATTGGACGGCAGCGGTTATGTACTGCTTTGTTAAGCTGAATGATGTTTATACCTTTACGGAAAAGCAGGTTTTTGCTATGTGCCGTGCTACCGACCATGCAAAGCTGAAGCAGATGATAGATATGCTAAATGAAACCTTGCAGCTGGAGGCACACGACCCGCGTTATGTTAACGAAGAGGGTTTGCTGCTGATGCTGCTGCAGTGAGAGGAGGCACCAGAATATGAAGTGTGATTTTTGCGGCCACGAGGTTGCTTCTGGCACAGTGGAATGTCCGTACTGCCATTATCAGTTCAAGATTGATGCGCAGGTGCTCAGTCCGGAGGAGCGCGATACCTTTGAGGGCGTGACGATAGACGAGAGCGCAGGCACAGAGGAAAACAAAAGTGCCAGGGAAGGCGCTGTATATGACAGCGGTGCTGATGCTTATAATGAAAGACAGCAGCAGGTGCCGCCGAATATCAAGGTACATACCTTTGGCTGCGGCAGCGGCATTCTGATTACTTTTCTGATTTTGTGCGGCATTGTGGCAGTTATCTTCTTTTTGCTGCCGACGTTTATTGTCTTTGCTGCTGTCGGCGCAATAGTTTTGTTTATTATGCGTCTTTTTATGGGCTTTTAATGGCGTAAAAATGTATTTCTGACGGCCGGCAGTGTTGCCTTGGGCAGAGCTGCCGGCTGTTTTTGTCTGTTGTAGAAATTTTTTCAAAAAAATTTTTAAAAAGCCGTAAAAATATAGAGGATTTTTCTGATTGACGGCGAATAATATGCAGGTACACAATGTGTGAAAAGAATAGGAGGCATAAGATATGCATAGTTACAGCATGGATCTTGGCGGCAGAACTCTTACTATTGAAGCCGGCAAGATTGCAAAACAAGCTAATGGCGCTGTATTAGTTCGTTATGGCGATACCGCCGTAGTAGTTGCCGTTACCGGCACCAAGACCCCGCGTGAGGGTGTAGACTTCTTCCCTTTGACTGTTGATTTTGAAGAAAAAATGTACGCCGTAGGTAAAATCCCCGGTGGCTTTATTAAACGCGAAGGCCGTCCGTCTGAGCAGGCTATCCTGACCAGCCGTCTGATTGACCGTCCGATTCGCCCGATGTTCCCGGAAGGCTACCACAACGATGTACAAATCGTTGCTACCGCTGTTTCCGTTGATCCCGACAATGCTCCGGATATGCCCGCTATGATCGGTGCATCCTGCGCTTTGTCTATTTCCGATATTCCGTTCGAAGGTCCTATCGCCGGTGTGCGCGTAGGCCTGATTGATGGTGAATTCATCATCAACCCGACTGTTGAACAGGCTAAAATCAGCCAACTGAACCTGGCTGTTGCCGGCACCAAAGACGCTATCCTGATGGTAGAAGCAGGTGCTAACGAAGTTTCCGAAGAAACCATGCTGGATGCTATCTGGTTCGGTCATGGCGTAATCAAACAACTCGTTGAGTTCCAGGAGAAAATCGTTGCTGAAATCGGCAAAGAGAAAATGGAAGTTCCGTTCTACGCTCCGCCTGAAGAAATGGCTGCGGAAATCGAAGAATATGGTGCTCAAAAACTCAAAGATGCTCTGATGGATGCTAACAAGCTGGAGCGCGAAGAAAACGTTGCTAAGGTTAAAGCTGAAATCGCTGAAGTATTCCTGGAGAAATATCCTGATAATGCTAAAGACGTTGCTTACATCACCCAAAAGCTGGTTAAGAAAATCGTTCGCCGCACTATCTCTGTAGATAAGATTCGTCCTGACGGCCGTCAATTAGACGAAGTACGTCCGGTAAGCTGCGAGGTTGGCCTGCTGGCTCGTCCGCATGGCAGCTCTCTGTTCACCCGTGGTCAGACTCAGATTTTGAACGTTCTGGCTCTGGCTCCGCTGCGTGAAGCACAGATTCTTGATGGCCTTGGCGCTGAGGAAACCAAGCGTTATATCCATCACTACAACTTCCCGCCGTACAGCGTAGGCGAAACCAAACCGCTGCGTAGCCCCGGCCGTCGTGAAATCGGTCACGGTGCTCTGGCTGAGCGTGCTCTGCGTCCGGTTATTCCTTCTGAAGAGGATTTCCCGTATGCAATCCGTCTGGTATCCGAGGTTCTGGAATCCAACGGTTCCTCTTCTATGGGCTCTGTTTGCGCAAGCACCCTGTCCCTGATGGATGCAGGCGTTCCTATTAAGGCTCCTGTTGCAGGCGTTGCTATGGGCCTTGTTAAAGATGGCGAATACTTCACTATTCTGACTGATATCCAAGGTCTGGAGGATGCTCTGGGCGATATGGACTTCAAGGTTGCAGGTACCGAAAAGGGTATTACTGCTATCCAGATGGATATTAAGATTGACGGTATCAACAAGGATATCTTCACTCAGGCTTTGGCACAGGCTAAACGCGGCCGTGAGTTCATCATGGGCAAAATGATGGAATGCATCAGCGAACCGCGCAAAGAGCTGTCCAAATATGCTCCGAAGATTACTACTATCCATGTAGATCCTGATAAGATTGCTAAGGTTATCGGACCTGGCGGCAAGATGATCAAGAAGATTGTTGACGAAACCGGCGCTAAGATTGATATCGATGATACCGGTCGCGTATTTATTGCTGCTGTTAACACCGAGGCTGCTAATAAAGCTATCGAGATGATCGAAGGCATTACTGCCGAAGCTGAGGTTGGCAAGGTTTATACCGGTAAAGTTACTCGTCTGATGAACTTTGGTGCTTTCGTTGAGATTCTGCCGGGCAAGGAAGGTCTGGTACATATTTCCCAGCTGTCTACCGAGCATGTAGATAAGGTTGAGGATGTTGTAAGTGTTGGCGATGAAATTGTTGTTAAGGTTACCGAAATCGACAACAAGGGTCGCATTAACCTGTCTCGCAAGGCTGTTCTGATGAAGAGCGTGCAAAAATAATTTGTGAATTTAAAAGAGCTGTCGCATTTGTGACAGCTCTTTTTTGTAGATTGGAGGAGTGAGTTACTAATGAAAACACGTGGTTTTGAAAAGGTTGCCAGGTATATGGATGTTGAGTTCCCGATGCCGGAGCGCAAGACACAGTTCAGCGCCGGTTATGACATCAGCGCTGCCGAAGAGGTTGTACTGGAGCCGGGTAAGCTGGTGCTGGTGCCTACAGGTGTGAAGGCTTATATGCAGACAGGCGAGTTCTTGGGCCTGCATATCCGCAGCAGCATGGCGGTAAAGAAGCATCTGATGCTGGTGAATAATGTCGGTATTATTGATGCCGATTATTATAATAATGCTGATAACGAAGGTCACATTATGGTGGCTTTGATGAATATGGGTACCGAGGCTGTTACGATTCCGCAGGGCGAGCGCATTGCCCAAGGTATTTTTTACAATTACCTGACGGTGGATGATGATGATAAGGTAGCAAAAGCAGTCCGTGGCGGCGGCTTCGGCAGCACAGGCAAATAATAATATCATACGATTACCTTCACTTGGAGATTCTGTTAAAAGTGTAAATAGTTTACAATTTTAACGAAAAAGTGTAGACAATATAGGGAAATATGATATAATTAGTTTAGATAATTTTGGAAAAATGGAGGTTTTCTCGATGCAGAAAATTGATCAGGCATGTGTAAACACTCTTCGCTTTTTGGCAGCAGACCAGGTAGAAAAGGCTAAATCCGGCCATCCTGGTTTCCCTCTGGGTACCGCTCCTTTGATGTACACCATTTGGGACCGCTTTATGAATTATAATCCGGCTGATCCGCAATGGTTCAACCGCGACCGTTTCATCCTTTCTCCGGGTCACGGCAGCGCTTTGCTGTATGCTATGCTGCACCTGGCAGGCTATGACCTGTCCCTGGATGAGCTGAAAAACTTCCGTCAATGGGGCAGCAAGACTCCGGGCCATCCGGAATTCGGCTTGACTCCTGGCGTTGACGTTTCTACCGGTCCTCTGGGCCACGGCTTTGCTATGGGCGTTGGCTTTGCTATTGCCGAAGCTATGCTGGGCGCAAAGTACAACAAACCTGATTTCCCTGTTGTTGACCACTACACCTTTGGTCTGACCTCTGACGGTGACCTGATGGAGGGCGTTTCCTGCGAGGCTGCTTCTCTGGCAGGTACCCTTGGCTTGGGCAAACTGATTTACTTATATGATGACAACAAAATTACTATCGAAGGCAGCACCGATATTGCCTTCACTGAGGATGTTGAAGCCCGCTTCAAGGCTTATGGCTGGCAGGTTCTGCGCGTAGAAAGCAGCGAGGATGTTGACGCTATGCAGGCAGCTATCGAAGAAGCTAAGGCTGATACTATGCATCCTTCTCTGATTATTGTACGTACTCACATCGGCTTCGGCAGCCCGAAACAGGACAGCCCGTCCTGCCATGGCGAGCCGCTGGGTGGTGAAGCATTGGCAGCTACCAAAGAAAAAGCCGGCTGGCCGCAGGAAATGTTCTATGTACCTGCTGAGGTTAAAGAACATTTTGCTGCTAAGCTGGATGGCTGCGCTGCCAATGAAGCTGCCTGGAATGCTTTGATGGATGACTATAAGATGGTATATCCTGAGCTGGCTAAAGAACTGGAAGACCGCATTGCCGGCAACTCCATGGTTAACCTGACTGCTCTGGAAGCAATCTTCAAGGATACCGTTAAGAACGCTACCCGCGAAGCAAGCGGCGATATTATCCAAGTTCTGGCTGCACAGCTGCCTGAGCTGGTTGGCGGCAGTGCTGACCTTGGCCCGTCCAACAAAACTATCATGAAAACTGGCGGTTACTTCTCCAAGCTGGACAGAACCGGCCGCAATATTCACTTTGGCGTTCGCGAACACGCTATGGGTACCGTTCTGAACGGCATTTCCCTTCATGGTGGTTTCATTCCCTTCGGCGGCACCTTCCTGGTATTCGCTGACTTCCTGCGTCCTACCATCCGTATGGCTGCACTTATGGGAATTCAGTCTGTATTCGTACTGACTCACGATAGCATTGCACTGGGCGAAGACGGTCCTACTCATCAGCCGATTGAAACCACTATGGCTCTGCGTCTGATTCCGAACGTAAGCGTTATCCGTCCGGCTGATGCTCTGGAAACTGCTACCGCATGGCAACAGGCTTGCCTGAACAAACATAAACCTACCTGCCTGCTGCTGAGCCGTCAAAAGCTGACTGTACTGCATGACTATGCAGCAACCATCCATGAAAACGCTCATAAGGGCGCTTATGTACTGAGTCCGGCTAAGAACGAGGCTAAGGCTGTTCTGATCGGTACCGGCAGTGAAGTACATCTGGCGCTGGCTGCACAAGCTAAGCTGGCAGAAGAGGGCATTGACGTTAGCGTTGTATCTATGCCTTGCTGGGATGCTTTTGATGCTCAAAGCGATGAGTATAAGGAAAGTGTTCTGCCTGCAGGCGTAACCAAGTTTGCTGTTGAAGCAGGCGTTCCTTACGGTTGGAGCCGTTACACCGGCACTGAAAAGAATGTTCTGGGCATTACCACCTTCGGCGCTTCCGCACCCGGCGATGTAATGATGGAAAAATACGGCTTTACTGTTGAAAACCTGGTTGCAAAGGTTAAAGCAGCGCTGTAAGCTTAATTTGAAATTGTTCTTAAAGACCACTCTGCGGAGTGGTCTTTTTGCGTTGCATATGATATGTGAAGTATTGCGTTCCCTTGTATTGCTCATGTACTGTAAGCGAAAAGCGGAATCAATCATATGTAGGCTAAGCACTTATTTTTTATACATTTTATGCATACGGATTGTATAAAATGTGTTATAATAAGAAGATAATAATGTATAACTGTCTTCATTACGCTGTCGCGCTTCTGCCGGCACGTAAGCGAGCAGGAGGTGCCGGATATGGAAGAAAAAAATATAAAGGACACTATCAGGGCCAAGGCTGCAGAAGCCGCTGAAGCTGCTGCCGAAGCAGCGGAAACACAGGACAAGGAAGAATATGGTGATATACGTATTGCCGACGAGGTTATCTGTATCGTTGCCAGCCTGGCGGCGCAGGAGGTGCCGGGAGTTGTCGGCATGAGCGGTGGTCTGACAGATGGCATTAACCGCTTCTTGGGCAAGGAGAACGCTTCTAAGGGCGTACATTTGCATTTTGAAGGCAAGATGGTAAATGCCAGTGTGTATATTGTTATTGAATACGGCTGCTGTATTCCGGAGATTGCTTTGGAGGTACAGGAAAAGGTTAAAGATGCTATTGAGGCTATGACCGGTTACGAGGTGCAGTTTGTAGATGTCAATGTCGAAGGCGTGGCCAAGAGGCGTGAAAGCGAGCTGGAAAAGGAAAGCTCATCTGATGTAGATATGGCGGAAATTTTGCAGGCGCAGGCTAAGCGTGCGGAAGCAACGGAGGCTAATTCCTTTGAGCAGCAGCTGGTTAATCTGCATGATAACCATGATTTTGAGCTGCCACCGGAGGAAGACATGGATGAAAAGCATAGGAAGTTTTTAGAGGAGGATTAACTGTTATGGGTATTGCGGATAGAATTATCCTGACGCTGTATACGATATTAATGACGGTAGCTTCAGTGCTGACGCTGCTGTGCAGCCTGGGCGTTTTCTCTGATACCGGTATGGTAGCGTTTATCAGCCATATTCCGGGCAACTGGGTTTATGCTGTAGGCGGCGTGATTATGCTGCTAGTGAGCGTACGCCTGCTGATTACTGGCCTGGGACTGACGGGCGTAAGCTCGCTGAAGCTGAGTGACAGCGATAAGGGCAAGGTGCTTGTAGGCAAGGGCGCATTGGAGGATTATATTGCTGTTCTGTCGCAGGAAATATACGGCATCCATCATGTAAAGGTTATTGTGAAGCTGGAGGATCAATGCATTGATGTGCGCATTAATGCTTCGATTGAACCCGGCATAAATATTCCGGAAACCTCCGGTGAGATTAAGACCAACGTCCGTGAAACCATCAAAAAGGTTACCGGCATTGAGGTTAAGGAAATAGAGCTGTTCTTCAAACAGATTAAAGCAAAGGAAGAATAGGAGGCAGAAGCTATGTTTAACGATATTCTTAATGATATCTGGAATAATTATCGCGGCCGTCTGCTTTGCTCGGTGTTTGGCCTGTTTATCGGCGTGGTTGTGCTGTGGCTGGGATTTTTTCAGGCACTGTTTCTGATGATCTGCATCGGCTTGGGCTTTTTTATCGGCAATAAGTTGGATAAGAAAGAGGATTTGCTGGAGTGGTTGGATAGGTTGTTGCCGCCAGGCTACCACAGATAACAGTGGTAGCGGCGAAAGATAAGGCATCATCTGCTTCACAAGGGCTCCTAGGAGTACGAGGCTGTACGCCGTCGTCGCCCTTGATTCACATCTGATACCTTCTATTTCGCCTCAAATTAATAGGTGGCGGCGAAAGATAAGGCACCATCTGCCTAATCTGAATCCATCATCATACAAGATATTTATTAAAATTTTTTATACAAGGAGAGTGTGCAAATGATTCGTAGACTTGCAAGAGAGGTTGCCTTACAGGCGTTATTCCAAATAGACTTTACCGGTAATGAGGTAGAACAGGCTGTTGACGCAGCTTTAGATGAGCATGAAGAACTGCTGCATCCTGAGGCTGCTGTAGACAAGGCTTTGGACCAGCATAAGGAGCTGGGGGCAGCAAGTGCCAGAAACTATGTTAAGAAGTATTCTATGGTGCTTGTTAACGGTGTTGTAGAAAACAAAGAAGCTATTGATGCGACTTTGAACAGCTGTGCAACCGATTGGACAGTAGAGCGTATGCCTGCTACCGACAGAAATATCCTGCGCGTAGCAGTTTTTGAAATGCGCCATGAAAAGCCTGCCCTGGCTGCAGGTGTTGCTATCAATGAGGCAGTGGAGATTGCCAAGGCTTATGGAACCGAAGAATCTCCGCGCTTTATTAACGGTGTTTTAGGTAAGCTGGCAAGAAAATGAGCCAAAAGGTTTATTTAGGCATTGATACCAGCTGTTATACTACCTCTGCCGCTCTTTTGGCGGAGGATGGCAGCCTGCTTGCCGAGGCCAGACAGATTTTAAGCGTTAAGCCGGGACGCTGCGGCCTGCAGCAGTCCGAGATGGTTTTTCAGCATACACGCAATCTGCCGCGTCTGGTGGAGGATGTCTTTGCCGACAAGGAGTGTACTTTGGCGGCGATTGGAGTCAGCGGTTATCCGCGTCCGCTCGCGGACTCCTATATGCCGGCGTTTCTCGCAGGCATGAGCGTTGCCCGTAGCCTGGCGGCTGCCTATAAGGTGCCGTTGGAGGTCATCAGCCACCAGGAAAATCACTTGGAGGCCGGTCTTTGGTCGGCAGGCGGTCAGCAGGCGGAGCGCTTTTTGCTGCTGCATGCCAGCGGCGGCACTACCGATTTGCTGCTGTGCGAACGCCGTGAGGACAGCCGTTATAACCTGACGCAGGTTGGCGGCAGCCTTGATTTGCACGCCGGTCAGTTTGTGGACCGCATCGGTGTGGCACTGGGACTGCAGTTTCCGACAGGTCCGGCGCTGGAGCAGCTTGCAGAACAGGCGGAAGCGCCGCTGGAGCTGCCGGTGTCCGTGCGTAAGCTTGATGTGAGCTTATCGGGACCTGCAACTGCCGCTATGCGCAAGCTGGAGGCGGGAGCAGATGCTGCTTCTCTGGCCTTGGGCGTAGAGCATACGCTGGCGGAAACCTTTGCCCGTCTGCTGCGTAACGGCGCAGCGGCATATGGTGTGCGAGATGTGATTTTGGTTGGTGGCGTCGGCTCCAACAAATATATCCGCAAACACGTTGAAGAAAAGCTGGCGAAGCGCCGTGTGCGCCTGTGGGTGCCGGAAGGACGCTTCAGCTGTGATAATGCCAGTGGCTGTGCCGCTGTTGCCTGGAGATTACATAAGAAAAATGACTGAAGCTGTTTATTCGGTAAGCGAAATAAATAATTTCATAAAGCATATACTGGAGCAGGAGCCGGAGCTGCGTAATCTGCAGGTTGTCGGTGAAATCTCCAATTTTAAGCGCTATCCTTCAGGTCATTGCTATTTTACTTTGAAGGATGCCGGTGCGGTACTCAAATGCGTAATGTTCCGCAGTAAGGCTGTTAACCTGCGCTTTCAGCCGCAGAACGGCGATACTGTTGTTGCTGTAGGCCGTTTGGCAGTTTATGAACGCGACGGTGTTTATCAGCTTTATACCGATTTACTGCTGCAGCAAGGTGTGGGCGATTTGATGCAGGCTTACGAAAAGCTCAAGCAGAAGCTGGAGCGTGCAGGCCTGTTTGCGCCTGAACGTAAACAGCAGCTGCCGCTGCATCCGCGCACTGTGGGAATTATTACTTCTCCTGCAGGTGCCGCTGTGCGTGACGTCATAACAGTGTCACGAAGGAGAAATCAGGGCATAAAGCTGTTGCTTTATCCCGTTAAGGTGCAGGGTGAGGGCGCTGCGGCGGAAATTGCTGCGGCGATTGAATTCTTTAACCGTAAAAAGCTGGCTGACGTCCTGATTGTGGGACGTGGCGGCGGTTCTATTGAGGATTTGTGGGCCTTTAACGAAGAAATTACCGTAAGAGCGGTGGCTGCCTCCAAATTTCCGGTAGTCAGCGCCGTAGGCCATGAAACAGATTTTACGCTGTGTGATTTTGCTGCTGATGTGAGGGCTGCGACACCGTCGCAGGCCGCGGAGCTGGTGGTGGCTGATGTTGAAGGCTACAAGCAGCGTGTTGCCTATCTGGAGCAGCGTGCGCGCAGTCTGCTGTCAGCATTGCTGACGCAGCAGCAGCGCAGATTGGACAACTTAGTTAATTCGTGGGCGTTGCGTGACCCGGAAAGGCTTTTTGCCGACCAGGCGCAGCGTCTTGATACTGCTTCGCGCAGACTGCGTGAGGCCTTAGAGCTGCATCTGCAGCAGGATGAGCATAAGCTGGCGCTGGCGGCGGCAAGGCTGGACAGCCTCAGTCCGCTGGCTGTTTTGGGACGAGGCTATTCTGTGAGCCAAAAATCTGATTATACGCTGGTAAGCAGTGTTGATGACCTCAGATGGGGTGATGAGCTGCTGACAACAGTCGCAGACGGTGTGATAACCTCGGTTGTGCAGCAGGTAGAAAGGCGGTAAAGGATGGCAACGAAAAAGATTGCAAAGAACATTAAGTTTGAAGATGCCTTAAGCGAGCTGGAAGAACAGGTACAGCTTCTGGAAAGCGGCGAGCTGCCTTTGGACAAGGCTCTGGAGGTGTTTAAATACGGTGTTGAGCTGAGCCGTGTCTGCAGCAGCAGATTGGAAACAGTGAAGCAGGAGGTTGAAAAAATCGTTGTTACCGACAGTAACGATGTTGGCTATAAATTAGAAGCATTCCAGGATTTGGAGGTAAAATAATGGATTTTAAAGCTTATTATGCTAACCAGCAAAAACTGGTAGAAAACTATTTGAAGAACAGAATTGCCAAAAAGGGTATTTCCAAGGTAGATGAAGCTATGGAATACAGCCTGATGGCAGGCGGTAAACGCATTCGTCCGATTCTGCTGATGGCTGCGGCAGAGGCTGTGGGCAGCAAGGGCTACAATTATTTGCCTGTGGCTTGCGGTCTGGAAATGATTCACACCTATTCTCTGATTCACGATGACCTGCCGTGCATGGATGACGATGATTATCGTCGCGGCCGTCTGACCAACCATAAGGTTTTTGGTGAAGCTATGGCAGTGCTTGCCGGTGACGGCCTGCTCACTTTGGCGTTTGAGGTAATGCTTGAACAGAAGAATGTTGACCCTAAGGTTTTGATCGAAACTGTACGCGAAATGGCTATGTGTGCCGGTAACTTCGGCATGGTTGGCGGTCAGGGCCTTGATTTGGAATTTGAAGGCAAAAAGATTACGCCGGATGAGCTGCGCAAACTGCATGCGGGCAAGACCGGTGCGCTTTTTATTGCTGCCATCCGCGGCGGTGCGCATCTGGCCGGTGCTAATGACCAGCAGCTTTTGGCTCTTACCAAATTTGCTGATTTGCTGGGACTTGCCTTCCAGATTACCGACGATATCCTTGATGTCGAAGGTACTGAGGAGGAGCTTGGCAAGCCGGTAGGCAGCGATGCCAAGAACCACAAATCTACTTATGTAACACTGTACGGCCTGCAGGCAGCACACGAGCTGGCAGAAAAGACTGTGGCAGAGGCTTTGGAATGTCTGGAAATGTTTGGCGAGAATGCAGAGCCGTTACGTGAAATTACTCGCCTGATGACTGACAGAAAGAAGTAATTATGGCAGAGAATAAATTTTTAGATAAAATTAATTCACCGGCTGATGTCAAAAAGCTTTCCGTGCCGCAGCTGGAGCAGTTGGCTAAGGAAATCAGACAGCTTTTAATCAGCGTTATTTCGCACACCGGCGGCCATCTGGCGCCGAATCTGGGCGTAGTAGAGCTGACTTTAGCCTTGCATAAGGTTTTTAATACACCGGAAGATAAGATTATTTTCGACGTAGGTCATCAGGCCTATATCCATAAAATTATCACCGGACGCAGGGAGCAATTTCCTACGCTGCGTCAATACGGCGGTCTTTCCGGCTTTCCTAAGCGCAGCGAAAGCGAGCACGATGCCTTCGGTACCGGTCATTCCAGTACGTCTATTTCTGCAGCGCTTGGCATGGCCTGCGCCCGCGATTTGCAGGGCGAGGATTATAATGTCGTAGCTGTTATCGGTGATGGCTCCATGACTGGCGGCATGGCTTTTGAGGCGCTGAATAACGCCGGTATGCTGCATAAAAATATGATTGTCGTGCTCAACGATAACGAAATGTCTATTTCCAAAAACGTGGGCGCGATGAGTGAATATCTGTACCAGCTGCGTACAGGCGAAACCTATAATAAAATTAAAAATGATATTGAGGGCTGGCTCAAAAATATGGAATTCGGCAGTGATGTGCTGAAGGCTATCCGCCGCCTGAAGGGCAGCGTAAAGTACCTGATGGTGCCGACTTCTATTTTTGAAGAGCTTGGCTTTACTTATTTGGGACCGGTTGACGGACACGATCTGGATGGCTTGCTGGATGTATTGCAGGCTGCCAAAAAGATTGACGGACCGGTTATGGTACACGTGCTGACGAAAAAGGGCAAGGGCTATAAGCCTGCCGAGGAAAGCCCCAATAAGTTCCACGGTACCGGACCTTTTGATATTGCTACCGGCAAAAAGATTACTAATCCGAATGCACCCGTAAGCTATACCGAAGTTTTTGGTAAAACCTTGAGTAAGCTGGCTGATACCGACGATAAAATCGTGGGTATTACTGCTGCGATGCCTGACGGCACCGGCTTGAATATTTTTGCCGAGGCGCATAAGGATCATTTCTTTGATGTTGGTATTGCCGAGCAGCATGCGGTTACTGCGGCTGCAGGCATGGCTGCTGCCGGAATGAAGCCTGTGGCGGCAATTTATTCTACCTTTATGCAGCGTGCATATGACTCTATCGTGCACGATATCTGCATGCAGAAGCTGCACGTAACGCTGTGTCTGGACCGTGCCGGTCTTGTCGGTGATGACGGCTATACGCATCATGGCGTTTTTGACTACGCTTATCTGCGCAGCATTCCCAACATGACCATTATGGCGCCGAAGGATGAGAATGAACTGCAGCACATGCTGAAAACAGCGCTGGATTTTGACGGACCTGTTTCCGTGCGCTATCCGCGCGGCAGCGGTGTGGGCGTTGCGCTGGATACGCAGTGGCAGGATTTGCCGATTGGTAAGGCAGAGGTACTGCGTACCGGCAAGGATGTCTGCTTCTGGGCGATTGGCAGCATGGTGCAGACTGCTCTTGATGCAGCGGAGCTGCTGGAAGCGCAGAGAATCAGCGCAGGTGTTGTGAATATGCGTTTTGCCAAACCGCTGGATGTTGAACTCTTGCGTGAGCATGCGCAAAGCTACGGCAAGATTATTACTCTGGAAGAAGGCGTGCTGGCAGGCGGTGTCGGCAGCGCAGTTCTCGAAGAGCTTAATGCAAATAAACTGTTGGAGCAGTGTGAAGTACGTTGCTTCGGCATTCCTGACGAATTTGTTATGCATGGCGACAAAAAGCTGCTGTTCCGTGATTTGGGACTGGATACGCCAACCATTGCTGCCAAGGCTGCAGCATTTGTAAAGGGTGAAGAAGAGTGAAAAAAGAAAGACTTGATGTTCTGTTAGTTAACCGCGGTATGTTTGAAAGCCGTGCCAAGGCGCAGGCTGCGGTTATGGCAGGACAGGTATTGGTCAATGAACAGAAAATAGATAAACCGGGTACACCGGTGGCACCGGAGGTTACTATCCGTCTGCTGGGCAATAAGCTGCCCTATGTAAGCCGCGGCGGCCTGAAGCTGGAGAAGGCTTTGCAGATTTTCCCCATCAGCGTAGACGGCAAGGTTGTAGCTGATATCGGTGCTTCTACCGGCGGCTTTACCGACTGCGCGCTGCAGAACGGTGCGGCAAAGGTGTATGCGATTGACGTAGGCTACGGTCAGCTGGCGTGGAAGCTGCGCAACGATGAGCGTGTAGTGAACATGGAGCGCACCAACGTGCGTTATCTGGAAGCAGACAGCCTGCCCGAGCAGGTGGATGCTGCTACTATTGACGTAGCCTTTATTTCGCTGGATAAAATTTTGCCGGCGGTACACAAAATCCTTAAGCCTGAAGGCTTTGTGGTAGCTTTAATCAAACCGCAGTTCGAAGCAGGCAAGGAAAATGTCGGCAAGAAGGGCGTTGTACGTGACGCTGCCGTACATGAGCAGGTTATCAATAACATTATCAGCTTCGCCAAGGGTGAAGGCTTCGGCATTGCCGGATTGGATTTTTCTCCTATCAAGGGACCGGAGGGCAATATTGAATATCTGCTGCACCTGACGCTGGGTGACGACGATGCCGTAAGCAGTGAACAAGTAGCACAGCTTGTAGGCCGCAGTCATGGCGACTTAGATAAGAAAGCAGAAAAGACAGAGGCATGAGATGCAAAAGAAACGTTTAGGGATTTTCCCCAACCTTGGTAAAGAAAACGTCTGCATTGCTCTGCCGGAATTTATTCAGCTCTGCAAGGACTGGGGACTTGAACCGGTGTTGCCTGTGGATGTGGCGCAGCAGTATGGCGTAAGCAGCTACAATAAAAGTGAGCCGCTTACGCTGAAAACGCTGGACTATGGTGTCAGCCTCGGCGGTGACGGTACACTGCTACAGATGGCGCGCCACCTTGCACCGCTCGATGTGCCTGCCTTCGGTATCAACTTCGGCAAGCTGGGATTTTTGGCAGAGATTGATTTGCAGGGTATGTATAAGGCTATCAGCCGTCTGGCACAGGGCAACTATACGCTGGAAAGCCGCAGTCTGCTGCAGGCCAGAGTTATCTGCGGCGATAAGCTGCTTGCTACGGCGCATGCGCTCAACGATTTAGTTCTGGCTAAGGGCATGTTCAGCAAGCTGGCGCATATGATGCTTTTTATTAACGGACGTTTATCAGGTAAATACGCAGCAGATGGCTTGATTATAGCAACGGCAACCGGTTCTACGGCATATTCGCTGTCTGCAGGCGGACCGCTTGTTATGCCGGAGCTTGATGTCAGCGTCATTACTCCTGTCTGCGCACATTCGCTGACGAACAGAGCGCTTGTTATTCCTATGTCGGAAACAATAGAGCTCAGGCCGATTCCCGGCAGTGAGGAAATGCTGCTTTCGGCTGACGGTGAGAATGTTATCGAGGTGCCTAACGATACCAGTGTGCATATCGCCAAATCGCCTTATGAGATGAAGTTTGTAAGACTTACGCGACGCGATTATTATCAGACTTGGCAACAGAAATTAATGCGCAATCTGTAGGAGGCGCACGATAAGGCACCGTATACTTCATCAGGGCTCCTCGACGTAGCAGTAGTACGCCATCGTCGCCCTTCTTCGTCTCCGGTACCTTCTCGTGTGCCGTGACGTAAACGAAGGATAGATGTACAGGGCGTAGCGGCGCATGATAAGGCACCGTATACGTCATCCATAAATAAATACGTAAGGCATTACTATACATCATAACCTTTATAGAAGTATCATGATTATAGAAAAGTAAGGCATAGAATTATTTTGCTATTAGAGGTGATTGACTATGAAAATGACCAGACATGCTAAAATAAAAGAGATTATTGACAACAATAAAATTGAAACGCAGGAGGATTTGGCTTCCGCTTTACGTCATCAGGGCATTGATGTTACGCAGGCTACGGTTTCGCGTGATATTAAGGAGCTGATGCTGGTCAAGGTACCGGATGCCAACGGACATTATCACTATGCTTATCCGAAGGAGCACAGCTCGATGCTGACCATGGAGCGTTTGGAGCGTACCTTCAACGATTCTATCGTAAGTGTACGTGCTTCCGACAGCATGGTGGTAATCCGCACACTTCCCGGCACAGCGCAGGCTGTTGCCTTTGCCGTAGACTACATGAAATGGCCGGAGATTCTTGGTTCTATTGCCGGTGATGACACCGTTTTCATTGCTCTGCCAAATAAAGAAGCTGTAATCACTCTGCTGGAACGCTTCAAGGATTACAGATAAGCGAGGCAAGGGATTATGCTGCAATCATTGCATGTTCACAATTTTGCACTGTTAGAGGACGCGCATGCTGATTTTACCCCCGGCTTCAATGTTTTTACAGGCGAAACCGGTGCCGGTAAATCTATTCTGATAGATGCCTTTGGCATGGTGCTTGGCGGGCGCTCTTCTGCCGATTATGTGCGCAGCGGTACTGACGGACTGTGGGTGCAGGCTGTTTTTGACGTGAGCGGTCAGCAGGAGCTTAAAGCGCTGCTGGCGGAGCACGGTCTGGAGCCTGAGGAGGATTTATTTCTGAAGCGTCAGATAAGTGCTGCGGGCAAGAGCCGTGCTTTTATCAACGGCGTGCAGGTGCCTTTGGCTGTGCTGAAGGCTATCGGTGCGCGTTTAGTGGATATTCATGGCCAACACGAGAACCAGGCCTTGCTGAAGCCGGATGCGCCGCTGCATCTGACAGATTCTTTTGGCGGTCCGAAGCTGGCGCAGGCACTGCAGGAGTATAAGCAGCTTTACAGCGAGTATACTGCTGCGGTAAAGCATTTGAGCAGTTTGGAGCAGGAAAATGAGCAGCAGGATTTGCTGCTGGACCGTTACGCTTGGGAAATCAAGGAGATTTCGGACGCTGCCTTGAAGCCGGGCGAGGAAGATGGTCTGGAAGCGGAGGCACGCCTGCTGCAGAACAGTGAGCGCATTATGAAGGCTGTTGACAGCTCTTATCAGCAGCTTGATGAGGAGGACGCGATTCTTTCGCGTCTGGCGCGAGTGCGCGACCAGCTGCAGTATGCGGCACGCTACGACAGCCGTCTGGTGCCGTTGGCAGAGTGTGCTGACAGTGCCTGGATCAGCTTGGACGATTGCCGCACGGAGCTGAGCGAATATATGGCAGGCAGTGAGTTTAACAGTGAGCGTGCAGCGCAGGTACAGCAGCGCCTTGATATTATTTACCGTCTGCAGAAGAAGTACGGCGGCAGTACACAGTCGGCGTTGGAATATCTGCAGCAGACACAGGAAAAGCTGGAACAGCTGCAGCAGATTGCAAAGCTCTTAGAGCAGGCACAAAAGGCAGTAGCGGAGGCTGTTGTGCGTTTGGGACGTGCTGCCGCAGTGCTGACGCAGTTGCGTGAAGCCAGTGCCAAGGCGTTGGCGCAGCGTATTACGCAGCATATCCGCGATTTGGCGATGCCTAACGGTGTGCTGCAGATAAAGTGCGGTCAGCTGGATAAGTTTATGCCGCTTGGACGTGATGAGCTGAAATTTATTTTCAGTGCTAATATGGGCGAACCGCTGAATGACCTGGAAAAGGTTGCCAGCGGCGGCGAGCTGAGCCGTATTGCTTTGGCGGTTAAGACTGTGCTGATGAACAGCGGCGATGTTGCAACGATGGTATTTGACGAGATTGATACCGGTGTCGGTGGCGTTACGGCGCAGAAGATGGCGGAAAAAATTGCTGCTATTTCCAGTGTCGGCCAGGTGCTGTGTATTACGCATCTGCCGCAGATTGCAGCCTTTGCGGATAATCATATTCATATTGAGAAGCAAAGTGCTGATGGACGCACGGTAACGCAGCTGACAACGCTTGATTATAACGGACGTCTGCAGGAGCTGGTGCGCATGACGGCAGGCGCAACTGCCAGCAGGGCAGCCTTTGAAAGTGCTACCGAGCTGCTGCAGGGTGCGGAGCAGATAAAAAGCAGCTTGAAGCAACTGCAGGAGAAATGAGGTAAGATGATGCTGAAAAAATTTCATGAGGCAGCTTTAGATGAAATATATGTACCGGGAAGCAATGAGGAGGTCTTTAGCGGCCGTCTGCTGAAGGTGCAGCGCGACCACGTAACGCTACCGAACGGTAATGATACAACGCGTGAATATATCCGTCATCCGGGCGCAGTGGCGATTGTACCAGTGCTGGCTGACGGAAGCGTGGTGCTGGTAAAGCAGTGCCGTTATCCGCTTGCTACGCTGCTGTGGGAGATTCCGGCAGGCAAGCTGGACCATGGTCCGGAGGAGGATACATTGGAATGCGCGAAGCGTGAGCTGAGCGAAGAAACAGGCTATGACGCAGAGCATTGGGAGAAGCTGATCAGCATTGCGACTACGCCGGGATTTTCTGATGAGATTATCCATTTATATAAGGCCTGGGGATTGCAAAAGTTTACCCAGCATACCGATGAGGACGAATTCATCGGCGTGCAGGCCTTTACTCCTGCAGAGCTGCGTCGCATGGTTGCCGACGGCGAGCTGTATGATGCCAAAACCCTGTGCGCTCTTTATGCTGCAAAGGTAATTTGAAAAAGTCAATCACAATAGTTATTTGAGGCTGCTGAGAAGGCAGCCTCTTTTTTCGTGCCGTAGCTTGTCAAGCTGGCGCTACTTCTTTATAATAGAAAGTAAGTGTTTAATAAATTTCTATGAGGGAGCAGATGATACAGATGAAAAAGATGCAATATGTGCTTGCTTCGCTGCTGGCGGCAAGCGTTTTTACAACTGCTGCTGAGGCTGCCAATTTTAATAATGAAGTAAAAACCCAGCAGGGTGTTGTTGCCGGTGCTTATGACGACAAGCATCAGGTAGTACAATGGCTGGGTGTTCCGTATGCGCAGCAGCCGACTGGCGCTGACCGTTGGCGTGAGGCGCAGCAGGCTAAAAAGCATAAGGGAATTTTGGACTGCACCAAGGCTGCACCGGCGAATATCCAATACAACGGCAAAAAGGTGCTCGGGCAGGAGGGCATGCTGACGCTTGATATTGTGCGCCCTGATACGCAGGAAAAGAATCTGCCGGTATTGGTTTATATCCACGGCGGCAATAATCAGGCCGGCAACAGCCATCTGATGGAGGGCAACAAGCTGGCGCAGGAAGGCAACATGGTTTATGTTTCCGTACAGTATCGCCTGGGACTTTTTGGCTTTAATAATCTGCCTGCTCTGGCAGATGGCAACAAGAAGGAACAGAGCGGTAACTTCGGCTTCCTTGACCAGTCTGCAGCCTTGGACTGGGTACGCGAAAATATCAAGGAGTTCGGTGGTGACGCCAAGAATATTACTGTCTCCGGTTTTTCTGCCGGTGGACGTGATGTTATGGCGATGTTGATTTCACCTGTTTTCAAAAGTAAATTTGATAAGGCTATTTCCTTCAGCGGCGGTCTGACTGTTGCCGATGCTGCCAAGAGTCAAAAAACTATCGCACAGAAATTAGCACCGATGGTGGTAGAGGATGGTAAGCAGAATAACCTGATTAACGCCGAAAACTGGCTGCTTAGTGACAACGGCAAGGATAAAAAGGCCGTGCGTCAATATCTGCAGGCAATGCCGGCAGAGCGTCTGGCGCCGGTGATGGCAGGCGCTGTCATCCGCATGAGCGCATTTCCGCATCTTTACGGCGATGGCGAGGTGCTGCCGGTAGAAGGCTTTGCTACGAAGCATTACTACAGCGTACCGCTGCTGATGCTGGCAAGTGCTGACGAGTTCAGCTCCTTTGCTGCACGTGATCCTTTCTTTAAGGATCGTCTTGGCTTAATCAACAACGATTATAAGACTACGAGTGAATTTAAATTTGCCAATAAATACGGCAGTGCTTTGTATGGCTTCTTCAACGGCCAGCAGTCTGCCGAGGTTTTGTATCCGCATTATAAGGCAGATATGTATGTCTGCAGCTTTGCCTTCGGTCATACTGCTGATGTTGTCGGCAAGGAATATATGGTGCGTAACGGTGCGTTGCATGGTATCTTCCAACCCTTCCTGACGGATCAGGGCTACGGCTATACCAAAAATACCGATGCCTTTGAGCAGGCAGGCTCTAAAGAACTGAGCAAAGCATTTATTGCTTCGATTGCAGCCTTTGTGCGTACCGGTAATCCTAATACTCCGGCTTTGGGAACAACGTGGCAGGCATGGAATCCCACCTACCGTCCGGAACTTGTATGGGATGCCAACCGTCAGCATGCACGCATCAGTAGTATCAACAGCAGAGTAAGCTATGCCGGCATTTTGGCAGAGATGGCTAATGACAAGAGCATCAATGAGCAAAGTAAAAATTATATCATTCATAATGTGTTGAACGGACGCTGGTTCAGTGACGAGCTGGATGCCAAATACGGCAATCCCAGTCTGTGGCCTAAATAAGCAGTTTTATAAGGAGCTGATTGATAATGACAGAAGAAAAAAATACTACTCCGCTTCATGGCAGCAATGTTGCCAGAGAGCAGATTCCGGCAGCCTGCAAATGGCATGTAAGCGATATATATGCCGGTGAAAATGATTGGCAGGCGGCCTGCGAAGAATATAAAACCAAGCTGCCGCAGCTGCAGGCTATGCAGGGCCAACTGAATACTGCAGCCGCAGTCTGTGCAGCCTTAAAGTTGCAGGAAGAGTTGGCAAAGCTGCTGGATAAGATTTACGCTTACGCACGCTTGCAGCAGGATGCGGATAATACAGATCAGAAGCTGCAGGCGCTCGCAGGCGAGGCCGAAGGTATGGCAGCAGCCTTCAGTAACGCTAACGCTTTTGTAGAGCCGGAAATGCTGGCCTTAGGTAAGGAAAAACTGCTGCAAATGCTGGACGAAGAGCCTGCATTGGCAGAATACCGTTTTTATATTGAAAATATGGTTCGTTTATCAGACCATGTTTTGTCTGCAGATAAAGAGGCTGTTTTTGCGCAAAGCCATTTGGCAACAGGCACGGCGGCAGCGGCCTTCCGCGCACTTGTGAGTGCTGATATGCAGTTCCCGGAAATTACCGACGGACAGGGCAACAAGACTAGCGTCAGCGAAGGCTGCTATCTGCTGAATATGACCTCTCCTGACCGTGTACTGCGTAAAAATTCCTTTACCGGCCTGATGAATACCTATCATCAATACCGCAATACGCTGGCAGCAACACTCACAGGCTCTGCACGCACCGGTTATTTTTATGCTACCGTGCATAACTATAAAGATACATTGGAAGCAGCGTTGGCAGAGGATAATATTCCGTCCAGTCTTTACGACGGACTGATTGATACCGTGCATGATAATTTTGCCCCTCTGCATGAATACATCCAATTAAAGAAGGATGTACTTGGCGTAGATGAATTCCATTATTACGATATGTATATGCCTATTTCCACCGCAGGCGACAGTTTTGCCTGCAGCTTCCCGGAGGCCTGCGCTAAGGTTGAGGAGGCACTTGCTCCGTTAGGCAAGGAATATCTTGCGGCGTTACATAAAGGCATGACCGAAGGCTGGATTGACGTTTACGAAAACAAGGGCAAGCGCTCCGGCGCATATTCCTGGGGCGTGTACGGCGTGCATCCCTTTGTGCTGCTCAATTATCAGCCGCGCTATAATAGCATTTCTACCATTGCGCATGAAATGGGCCATGCTATGCACAGCTATTTCAGCAGTCAGGCACAAAGCTACGTTAATTCGGAATATACGATTTTCTGCGCTGAGGTTGCGTCCACAACGAACGAAAACCTATTGCTGGAGCATACCTTGAAGCATACTACGGCGGAGCAGAAAATTTATCTTTTGAACCAGTTTTTGGAGGCAGTACGCACAACGGTCTACAGACAGGTGCAGTTTGCTGAATTCGAAAGATATATTCACGGCGAAATCACTGCAGGCCGTTCCCTGCAGGCCGAAAAGCTGGAGGAATACTGGCTGCAGAGCAACAGGGATTACTATGGCCCGGCTCTGACTGTGGACAAGGAATTGGCAAGCGAATGGTCCCGTATCCCGCACTTCTATACGCCGTTTTATGTGTACAAGTACGCAACAGGTTACAGTGCGGCGACCGCCTTCGCCAGCGCAATTTTAAGCGGCGAAGCGGGAGCGGTGGAAAAATATCTGGGCTTCCTGCATGCGGGCGGCAGCGATTATTCGCTGAACATCCTGAAGAACGCCGGCGTGGATTTGAATACGCCGCAGCCTGTAACGGTAACGCTGCAGAGGTTTGCTGCTAAGCTCAAGGAGCTGAAGGCGCTGTTGGGAAAGTAAATTAAAGTAAGATAAAATATGGTATAATACTCCTAAGGCAGATTGGTTAAAGTTATTCAGCTGCTTTAGGAGTTTTTGGTTTGAGGTGCACAATGAAAAAGCGCAGGACATTAGAAGAAGTTTTAGGCAGTAAGATTAATGCTGAATATAGCGAACAGCATGCTTATATCATGGAACTTGTGGGTAGTGGGCGAATAAAGCCTGTACTTGCGTCGAAGAAAAACGGCAAGAAGCCACCGTTGTATCGGGAATACTGGGAGCTGGAGGAGAAGCGGGATTATTCAGCGTTAAAACAGGAGCTTTTGTTTAACCTGGCTCCGCAAATTGATATAACATATTATCAGAATAATCTTGAAACCTATAATAAAGAACATAAGGATGTTTTGCAGCTTAGCAGTTTCTTGCAGAACAGTGCGACGTTGCTTACGAAGCAGGTTTCTTATAACGAGCGTAGCTTCCAAATATGGCAAAGAGAAAAGTTTTTGCTTCAGGGAGCAGGCAAAAAAATTTTGAGTCACTGCGGTTTGGAGCTTGCTAAACTAAACTGCTACAGTACTGCTGAGCCCTTTGCTTATTTTGCTGCAACACGCGCAGTACCGCAAAAGCTGTTGATTATAGAAAATAAAGACACCTTTTTTAGCATGAGAAAGCATCTGCTGGCAGGAAACAGCCAGCTTTTGGGAGAAAATATAAGTACTATTATTTACGGCGCCGGTAAAAGAGTTGTCAGCTACTTTCAGGAGTTTAACGCCAGCGCGGAACCATATATGCTGGCAGACGGAAATGAGCTGTTGTACTTTGGAGATTTGGATTACGAAGGCATAGGCATTTATGAAACGCTGGCAGAAGGCTTTGCTGAGCAGGGGGAGATTAAACCGTTTATTCCTGCGTATCTGGCGATGCTGGCGAAGGCAGGCAATTACAAGCAACTGCCGTCCACGAAAAAAGACCAGAACCGAAATCTGCAGGGAGGATTCTTCCGTTATTTTCCCGTAAATGCGCAATCGCAAATGCAAAGTATTTTGCAGAAGGATTTGTATATCCCGCAGGAGATTTTGACGATAAGTGATTTTTGAGGTTGATTATGCAGTACGATTTTTTGAAGGATTTTACAAGACGCATGAAATGCGTAGGCTTATATGCTCTGCTTTATGATAATAGCAGTCAGAAGTATATCTGGAAGGAACGTGGTTTTAACACTCTGGACGAGCAACTGAACGTTATTTTTTCTGTTATGCTTTATATTATGGAGCAGTCACTGAAGGAAGAAAGCTGTACTATTGATAATATTACTGTTTTTTTGGATATTCTTAACGAAAAGTATTATAAAAAGTCCATGAGTTATGATGAATGCAGTGATTTGGCTAAGTTCATTGTTAATGTGGTGCTGTCTAACGAAGGAAGGCCAATGTACTTTGGTGGTTATGATTATGAGCAGCAGGAGATGAAGGAGCTGCACATCAGCTACGTCAATAATCGCATTATCTATGACGAACAGGATGTGCGCCGTACCTCGTATTATCTCACAGATGATGGCTATAATCTGCTTTTGGGGACACTGGAGGTTGAAAGCAACCTGAAGCTGACGATTCAGGAAATGATATTTAAGCTGCATCTGGAGAAGCAAAGCTATGATAAGGCGTTGGATGATGTAAAAAATATCTTTAACCTGATGCGTATTCAACTGCAAAAAATTCAGGCTGCTATGCTGAGGATAAGGCGCAATGCTTTGGAGTATAGTGTCAGCGAATATAGTGAGCTGTTATATGATAATCTGCAGACTATCGACCAGTCGAAGAAAAAATTCAAGGGACATCGCGATGTTGTGCAGGCACGTGTAGAGGATTTAGAGAAGCAGAATATCAGCTTAGATAGTTTGCCGCCTGATGATGTTGCCAAGCTACGGAATCTGCGTGAAATAGATAATTATTTAGGTCGTGCAATAGATGAATATCAAAAAATCTTAAATAATCATTTTGACCTTAAGGCCTTATATACAGCAGAGCTGGAAAAGGTTTCGCAAATGTCTCTGGTACAGCGCTTTAATTTACGTGCCGACTTTTATGAGAAGCTTTTAACGAATCCGGAATGCCTGCAGAATTTAGATATATTTCTACATCCGTTATTTAATAAGGAACCTGAGAAGGCTGTTAATCCGAATCTTTTTCTGGAGCTGCAGAGAGTACGGCTGTTGGAAGCTGAGTGGGAGGAAGGTGCAACTGAAAGCTTTGACGCTGAGGCTTGGGAGGCGGAACAAAGAAAGCTGTTGGCGGAAAGGCTGGCGCAGTACGAAGCAAGCCTGACTGTTATTCTGAAGTATACCATTAGCAAAGGTCAGTTGCGCCTTTCTGAGCTGATAAAGCAGCTTAGTCAGGATGAGCGCGAGCGCTTAGTTCCCAATATAGCAGTATTTAAAGAGATTATGGTGGAGCTGCTCAAGGTTCAGAAAATTGATATTACTAGCATGCGCATCGAGCGAGCAGAATTTATTCAGGAAGAGACGAAGGATTTTCGCCTGCAAAGTATGCTTTTGGATATTTTGGACAAGCGTGCGCAATGGCAGAAAGTAAAAAAGCTTATAGTACATCGCCTACCGGAGGCTAATCCGGTTTTGTTGAAGCAGCTTGATGAAAATACTGGTGTTTTGAAAAATATCCGTTGTTCTGATGTCATGCTGAAGGCAGTTTGGGAGTGAAAATATGGCTTATCAGATTGAAACAATTAAGCAGTCACAAAAAATATTTTATTACTTATTGGAGCATCACGAGCTACGGGAGGAAAAAGCACCGGAGCTACACAAAGCATATATTGAACATGATGAAGTGCAGACGTTAGTCAAGTCGCAAGCAGATGCTGCTGATAGCCATGTAGAAACGTATGGTGGTATTATTTATCTTATACCAGGGCAGGAAAATAATTATTTAGGCTATTCCAAAGGACAGCTGAAGAAGGAGCTTTGCCGCAGTAATGCTACCGATAAGGATTATTATTTGGTGCAATTTGTTATCCTGGTTCTGTTGTTGGAGTTTTATGACGGGCAGGGCAGCAGCTCTAAGACGCGTGATTTTATTCTATTGGGAGATTTGCAGAATTCCATAACAGACAAGCTCAAGGAGGGGGCAGCGCGTTATTCTGAGGATGAGCAGGCGCAGAATGGCATGGCCTTTACTGCTATGCGAGAGGCTTATGAGTCCTTGCGTTCTGATGAAAAAAGAAATCGTCAGAAAACCACTAAAGAAGGTTTTATGTTCAGTATTTTACATTTTCTGCAGGAGCAGGGTTTGATAGATTATATTGAGCAGGATGAAATGATTAAGACAACTCGCAAACTTGATCATTTTATGGATTGGAATCTGTTGAATAAGAATAATTTTGAGCGGGTGCAGAGAATTTTAGGAGCGGAAGAAAATGAGCAAGATTAATGCTATTAGGCTGGTTAATGTAAATTATAACCATAATTCCATTCATATCAGTGATGAAACACTGCACTTTAATGGCAGAAGCACGTTGATTTCCTTGCAGAATGGTGGTGGTAAGTCTGTACTGGTGCAACTTTTAACGGCACCATTTGTACAAAAGCGTTACCGTAATCTTAATGAGCGTAGTTTTGCCAGCTATTTTACTACATCTAAACCATCTTTTATCATGGTGGAATGGTTATTGGAGGATGACGCCGGTTACTGCCTTACAGGAATGATGGTGCGTAAGAGCCAGAATATAAGTTTGCGGGTTGAATGTGGAGATCCGGTCTATCAAGGAATGATAAACGTGAAACCTAAGTGGGATATT
>ENA-UEOJ01000211-UEOJ01000211.1-human-gut-metagenome-genome-assembly--contig:-NODE-211-length-49824-cov-7.680343_pt1 | contig 49824 bp, 27 predicted proteins | sample MGYA00242885_ERZ507886 | MGnify/ENA primary metagenome ERZ507886 (study PRJEB26167, sample SAMN06115505) | human gut metagenome | host: Homo sapiens | place: China:Anhui | collected 2015-08-07 | study... | reverse complement strand
GCATGTGCATAAATACCTGCTGCGCCATATTCGGCGAAACCACCGTGGTTGCCGTCCAGCTTAACCTTCACATCACCATTGATCGTTGTGCTGCCTGCATGGCTGTAAATGCCCATGGTAGAGTTATCACCCTTAACGTCAATATCTACATTGCCATCAATAGTCAGGCTGCCCTTAGTCTGACGGATACCCTGTGCTCCCTGGCCGCTCTTTGTGCTGTCGAGCTTGATAACCAGCTTATCAGCCTTCACAGAGCTGTTCACATCTATATCCTGTGCAATGCCTGCATTACCCTTGCTGGCATCGGTTACATTAATGGTCAGAGTTTTGCCGCTGGCATCAATTGCAGTGCCCTTAACAAAATTCATACCCTTAGCGCCTTCGCCGCTTACGTTGATGGAAGTATCTTCGACAAATTTATAGCTGCCGTCGCCTTGGATAACATCTGCCTTTGCATATTCCTCATCAGCGTCTGCATCACCGGTAAGAGTAGTAGTAAATTTGGTAGCAGCGGGTTTGCTGTAGGAGCCCTTGCCGTTTTCGGCAAACTGAATCTTGCCGCTCTTGATGGTTACGCTGTCATTGGTCAGACCGCCGGCAATTTTTACGGTACCAAGCAAGTTTTCCGGATTATTTGCATAATCCTCGTAAGTCAGCTTGCCTGCCAGTGCATTCAGAACACTGTTCAGTTTTGCGCTGTCTTTGGTATCTATTTTGCTGCTATCAGTTACCATGTTGATAGCAGAATCCTTTTCCGCATTGCGGATGATGACATCACCGGCAGTATAATCTGCGGAAGCAGAGCCATCATTGTCATGTTTATAGAATACAGTAGTATGACCACTGTAATTATTGATATCAATATTTGCTTTATTATCCTGGAAAATCAGGCCTGCATTAGCTTCGCTGCTGCCGCCGCTGAGCTTGTTGATATGGGTAATGCCGTCATATTTGTCATACTGCGGTGCGGAAAGTGCAGGCAGCTCGCCCAGGCTGATGCCGTTGGTCAGGGAGAGGGACTTGTGGTTCCATACTGCATTATTCTGCAGCCACAGGTTAACCTCGCCGGTCTGTTTGGTTCCGGTATTGTCAACAACGCCTGTCCAGGAAGATTTATCATTGGTCAGGCCGATATTTACCTGACCTGTACGGTAGAAGTACGGTTCACCGTGGCCATCGTCACGCATAGCCAGCACGTTGCCCTTGATAACAACGGTTTTATCTCTGGCTGCGGTTGCATCGGCATTAACGTTGATAGTACCGCCGTAGTTGGCGATGCTATAAAATGCCTCGGTATCATCCTCAGGAGTATCAATATTTACATCGCCGTTCGTGGTAATGGTAGAAGTTTTTAAATCATCGGCATATTCTGTGCTGCCGGTTGTTTTTAAAGCCTTGTAGTACGGGTCGGTAACCAGAGCGCTGCCCTTTACAGCCATATCAAGGTTGCCGTTGATAATAACGTCACCGCACAGGCCTGCACGGATGCCGACAGGCTGCCAACGCGCACCTTTATAGGTCAGGTAACCGCCGTGAAGGTCATCGGAGGTTACACCCCATTCGCCTTTAACGTTTTTGTCACGCAGAGTAACATTGCCGTCAAAGGTTACAGAGCCTCTTTTGTCTACAGCCTCATCAAAGTTGCCTTCCAGCCAGCCTGCCTGAATAGCCATAGCAGAATAATTCTTACTGTGCATAATGCCGGTAAAATCACTTTTAATGACTACGGCACCGGGAACGTTGCCATTCTTAACCAGGGATTTCGGAGAAGCTACATTAGAATTTTCAAATGTAACTGCTTCGCCAAAATCGAATACGAGAGAACCGTCTGCGGCAACAGACATATTAGAACCGAAGGTCTTGCTGTCTTCAGACTGCATACCCCAGATAGTGTTGTTATTGCCGCTATATGAAGCAGCAAATGTCTGCGGAACATAGCCTGCAGCAAGAATGCCGGCAGTTACTGCCAGCGCCAGCTTGGTTCTCCATGATTTTTTCGGAAATTTTTCCATACTTTGCCTCCTTTAATACACTCATAACAACTCAAAAAACTAAATAGCACAGCTTAACAAGGCTTAAACTGTGCTATCTTGAAAACTTATAACAGCAGATCAAGCAAAAATGGACTCTCATCGTGTAATAGACATACTACTACCGTCAAGTTAATAAAATCCATTCTCGCAGATCTTTACTAAATATCAATTAGTCAGTACCCTGACTTAAGATCATTACCGTTTCATCCCTTGGTAAGAGGTTTAAGCTAAAGCTCAACGATGAAACAGCTCCCTTTCACAGTTGCGGACCAGCGCCAAAATTTCATTGGACTTCCCTGCAAAGAAGATATCCGGCAAGAATATCTTCACCTAATTGTTTGTATTAAATTGAACGACGCAAAAAGCAGCATCAGCTTCTCTTTTAGTCATTTGTATTTTAATCGGGGTGCATTAATTACACTTTCTCTTTTATTGAAAACATATATTACTTAGAGTCTACCACATGTATTATTAAACGTCAAGTAGCAATCAAATATATTTGTATTTCAGCACAGCAAGCAAGAATTCAGTATAAACATCGGCTTGCATCAGAAAATCCGCAAAAATTACCGATAATACAAATATAAGAAGCTCTCAAAAAAATGAGGCTGCATATCCGCCTTACAGCAGATATGCAGCACGTATATTGTCGTTTACAAGTTTTTTGAGTTTACCGCAGCGCCGCACAGGGTAGCACTGCGGCTGAGTATGAAAAATATGAGAGAGCTTAAATAATTTCTTAGAACTCGAAACGGAGACCAACGTTCATCTTCCACTTGCGTTCGAAGTTGCCGTTGAAGTCCTTAGCAATATCTGCATACAGATGTGCATTATTGCTGAAGTCATAAGTTCCGCCAAGCTTCATTTCCATCCAGGTTTCTTCACCGTCGAAGCTGGTGTGTTTTCTGTCGCCATCGTTTGCAAAGTAGCTTGCGCTGATGTCGCCGTTAAACTCGTGTGCTGCGAACAGACCTGCATATACGCGGCCTTTTTCGCTCTTCACGCCTGCTTCAAAGCCCAGTCTGCCAACGAAGCTGCTGTAGCTGTCCTGAGAAATCTGCATGGTTGCGTTATCGGTATGAGCAGTGTAATCCTTGCTGCCTACCTGAGACCAGGTCAGCTGTGCTTTTGGAGTGAAGTATGCTTCTTCATCACCGAAGGTCTTGCCGTATTCCATGGTCAGGCCGTAAGCATTGGCTTTGTAATCGCCGTTCAGCTTCAGGCTGCGGATTTCATTGTATACGTCATATTCGTTTTCAACGCGGCCAACCTTCGCTGCAACACGGAAGAAGGCATCGTTGTCAAAGTTCTTCACGCCGTATACGCCCAGGCTGTACATCTGGTTGTCACCCTTGCCGCCCAGCAGATAGTTGGAATCGCCGTTGCGATAATCGAATGCCACGCCGGTATGCCAGCCGTTTGCTGCAGCCTTGTCATAGCCAATCTGTACTCCGTAGTAGGTGTTGCTGTCCTTCAGGCCCTTAACATCGGAGCTGGTCTTGCCGCCCAGTGCTTTAGCGAACATGCCGTCTTCATCAGCCAAGTCTGCACCGGTGTAGGTATCCTGCATGTTGTCACGCCAGGTGTGCAGAGAGGTTGTTGCTGCGCTTCTTACGCCCTTCATAACAAAGGTTTCGTAATCGCCTTCTATGATCTGATTCCAGTTTACACTGTCCAGATCATATTGACCCTTGCCGTTTTCATCCCAGTGGATGGTGCCCAAGTTCTTGCTTACGCTGGAGGAGGTCAGTCCTTCGGCAATCTGTACCTTACCGCTCAGATTTTCGCCGTTTGCGGCATGATCCTTATAGGTAACCTTCTGTGCCAATGCCTTCAAGGTTGCTTCAACAGCATTCTTATCGGTCATGGTAATGCCGCTGCCGTCGGTGGACAGAATTACGCCGGAGCCCTTGTCAGCCTTAGCAATAACGGTATCGCCGGACTTGTAGTCCTCAACCTTGTCACCTTTACCCTCATGGTCATAGATAACGGTTTCCCAACCGCTGTAATGAGCGATGTCCAGAGTTTTGGTTCTCTCGGTCATGTCAAGGAAGCCTTTTTCTGCCTCGGTCTTGCCGCCGTTGATGGTCAGGCCTGCATCAGCTGCACCTTTAGCCATTCTCAGCAGGGACATGCCTGCAGCTTCTTCGCCGTCAGTCAGATGCCAGGTTGCACCGTTTGCCAGACCAAGAGCAATGCTGCTGTCGCCGTCTACATTGTAGCCGCCGGTCATTTCGGAATTCTTTTCGATCAGGTTGATTACTACGCTGCCGCCGTTCGCTGCATTGATATCGCCGGTAATAGTGCCGGTTGCTTTGCCGCTGTCTACGGTAATGTTGCCGCCGTCAGCATTGATGCTGCCGTTAACAGTCAGTGCGCTGTTGCTGCCGTTAACAACTACGTTAGCATCTGCACCTGCGTTGATTGCCGCATCGGTGCCGTTGATAACAGTGCTGCCGTTCAGGGTTACGTTACCATTAGCTGCATTGATGCCGGTTGTACCGCTGATATTGGTGTTACCCTTGATATTAACATTTGCGCCGTCAGCATTGATGCCTGCGTCTGCACCCTTCAGCTCCAGTTTAGCCTTGGTGGTATCGATTACGATGTCACTTGCGGATGCATTTACTGCCGCACCTTCTTTAACCTCAATAACAGTCGGATCCTGAGTGAATACATAGGAGCCGTCAGCCTTAAGGATACCGTCCATCTTCAGCTGGTAATCATCTTTAGCATTACCGGTAATACCTTGGTTGAGCTTGTTGCTGCCGGGTTTCTGAGTTTCCGGATAGGTGATGCCGGGAGTCATAGAACCGCTCTCCAAACTGCCCTTGCCGGTTTCGGTGCTGAAGGAAATGTTGCCGGTCTGCATAGCCTTGCTGCTTGCAGTCAGACCGTCGGCAATCTTCACATAACCGGTCAGGTTCTTCTCGCCGTTTACGAAGTTGCTGTAGGTCAGCTTGCCAGCCAAAGCATTCAGTACGTTAGCTACGCTGTATGCGTTATCCATTGCTACGCCGGTGTTATCGGTAATCATGGATACAACAGAGCCTTCTGCCGCATGCTTGATAACAGTGTCGCCTGCTGCGTAGTTTTCAGCTGCTTCACCGTTGCCGGTATGAGCGTAGAAGATGTTGGTGTTGCCGCTGTAATTACTGATAGTCAGGCTGTTGCTGTCCTTTTGGAAGATGTTGCCTGCTTTTGCTTCGCTCTCGCCGCCGGTAAAGTTGGTTACACGGCTGCCTGCCCATTTTTCGCCGCCCCAAGGATTCTTGATAATCGTATCAACTACTTCGTTGTTCCAGGTTGCGCCGTTCTGCAGCCACAGATTTGCATCACCGGTAAAGGTCTTGTCACCGGCTTTCTTGCCTCCTTCAGCAAAGCTGTTTTGTACGACACCGGTCAGGCTGGATTCAGCAGTTGACAGGCCCAGATTGATTTCGCTCTTGGTACCGTGAACATCAACAGAATTTACCGCACCGGTATCCAGGCTCAAGTTACCTTTAATGGTTACAGCATTGTCAGCTGCACCGGTAACATTGCCAGCCTCATCTTTAAGAACGTTCATATTGACAATGCCGTTTTCTGCTTTAATAGCAGCATAACCCATGTCTTGGCCTTCTTTTACAACAATGCTGCCGCCGCCATTAACGTTTACAACTGCACCGCCGGCATTTGCCCAAATACCGTTAGCATTGCCTTGGAAGTCCACATCACCGTTAACGGTAATTGTACCGCCCTTGCTGTTACCCATAGCGCTGGTTGCATACAGACCGGTTGCACCGTAGTATTGATAGCCGCCGTTATTGCCTTCAATATCCAGCTTCACATCGCCATTGACAACAACGTCGCCCTGATTATAAACACCAATAGTATTGTTATCGCCGTTAGCAGTAATATCCAACTTGCCGTCAATAGTCAGCTTGGCGCCTGCTTTAGCAATATTAACACCCTTCAGCCCATCAGAAGAAATATCTTCACCGGTAAGCTCCATTTTTACGTTATCAGCCTTAATATTCAAAGAGTTGCCGGGGTTAACCTTGATGCCTGCACCCTGATCTGCCGGATTATTGACAACCAAGGTCAGGGTTTTGCCTGTTGCATCAATTTGGGCATTCTCAATAATGTCCATACCATATTGGTTGGTAATTTTGCTGTCCTCGGTAAATTTATATACTCCGTCCTTGAATACATCAGCATATGCTTCATCAATAAGATCAAAGCCGGTAAGGGTTTTGGTGTATTCTTTTACAGCCGGAGCTTCGGGATTAACCGCACCGGCATTATAAGAGCCTTTGCCGTCCTCCTTATTGAAGCTGATATCACCGGTCTTCAGTGCTGCGGAGGAAGCAGTCAGACCATCGGCAATCTTCACATAACCGGTCAGGTTGTTTTCGCCGTTTACGTAGTTGCTGTAGGTCAGCTTGCCTGCCAGTGCGTTCAGCACGTTGGCTACGCTGTCCTTGTTATCCATTGCAACGCCGGTGTTATCGGTAATCATGCTTACAACGGAGCCTGCAGCAGCACCCTTGATAACAGTATCGCCTGCTGCGTAGTTTTCAGCTGCTTCACCGTTGCCGGTATGAGCGTAGAAAATGTTGGTATTACCGCTGTAATTGCTGATAGTCAGGCTGCTGCTGTCCTTTTGGAAGATATTGCCTGCTTTGGCATCAGCTTCACCGCCGACAAGCTGGTTCAGGCTGCTGCCATGATAACCATAATCGCCCTTGCTTTCATTGGTCCATTGCGCATCGTTGGCAAGCAGCATATATGCTTCACCGGCACCATTATCATTGAAAATGGTACCTTTGAAATAGGATTTGTCGGTATTCATGCCTAAGGTCAGAATGCCCTGATCCTTTTGCTGGTCCTTAACCAGGATGTTGCCTTCAACCTGTACATCACGGCTGCCTTCTGCCGCAACAATTGCGCCGTCCTGCAGCTTGGAATTGATGGACAGCTCGCCGCCGCTGACAACAGCAGCACGTCCCATAGCAGCCTTAATTGCGCCACCGCCGATATAAGCGGTAGGCGCCTTATCGATATTGTAGTTAGAGTTACCTCCTCTTACGGTAATAACATCGCTGTCATTGCCTACATACAGGTCAACCATACCGGAAATCTTCAGGTCGGCACTGCCGGTGTTTTTCCATACCTCAATAGCGTTTTCAATCTGAGGCTGGCTGGAATGGAATTTTACAGCATTTTCCCAACCATCGGCATTATTGATGGTCAGGCTGGCAAGTCCCTTGCCGTCACCGTAGGAACCCTCCTGATTGGTGCCTGCAACATAAATACTGCGCAGCTTGCCTCCGGACAAAAAGCTACCTTTAGCAGAAAGCTCCATGCCCTTGACGTTGTTGATTACCAAATCGGCAGAGCTAACATGGATAGCATTAGGATTTACATTATAAACGTTGGCAACACCATTCGGCTGGTCAACGTTCAGCGCAATGTCAAGACGATGACCTTGCATATCAATGGTAATAGGTTTGTTTCCGGCAATATAGATACCGCCGAACATGGGAGTCCAGTTATTGAACTCCTGATCAGATGCCTTAGGCTTTAAGGTTACATCCTCATCAAAGGTGTAGGTGCGTGTTTTGGCATTATAAACACCTGCATTTTTCCAATATGTACGCGCAGCGCTGCCATATTGGTTACTCTCAGTAATAGCCTTGTCATGCACGCTTGCTGCAAATGCATTATTAGCACCTAAAACAGCTGCGGCAACGGCCAGTGCTAAAAGAGCTTTTCTCTTCTTTTGACTAAGCTTCAGCATATAGTCCTCCTTATCAAAAAATCAGGAAAAAGCAGAAACAACCACTGCTTCTGCTAACCCCTCTGCGCAAAGTCATTCTCCGCACAGTTTATATAGAAACCGGCCAGGCTGCTACTCATCAGCGCAGCCTGCGATTTCATAGCAAAATTATTCAGCTTATCATAAACACGCTGCGTTCATTTCAGCGCTTTGATAACCTCGTCGGTAAGATCCTTGCCGCCTGCTACCATAGCATTCATATTTACAACACTGTCAATATTGTTTGCTTTAGCTACATCAAGAATAGTCTTGTTGATTTTTCTCTGTACAGGAGCCATCTTCTTCTGTTCAAAATCTGCCAGCTGCTTGCTCAGCTTTTCAGCCAGAGCCTGCTTATCCGCATCGCTCATGTTAGCAGATTGCTTGTTGAACTCTTCCTGCAGACGAGTTTTTTCCTGTGCTACGGATTTGGCGATTTCGGTAATTCCCGGATAACTGTTCAGAACAGCATTAACATTAACAACACCTACAGGTGCGGCAAATGCACTTGCACTGATGCCCAGAGCCATAACTGCGCTCATCAGTAAGGTCATAAGTTTCTTTTTCATTTCTGTCACTCTCCTTATTTAGCCCAAACAGCTTCCATGATGTTGCCGTATTGTGCTTCCATAAATTTAACTGCTTCACCCATGATAGCGTTTACCAAAGCCGGGTTGAAGGTGGTGTTTTCAGCGGTAATGCATGCGTTCAACATGAAGTCGCCTCTCTCGGAAACGGTGAATTTGAACGGACGAACGTTGTTGTTCATGTTGTTGATAGCACCGGCAAGTGCTTTCAGCTTTTCTTCATCAATTACCTGCGGAGCGATTTGCACCTGCAGCAGCATATAAACGCTGTCGTCCATCAGCAGAGCCATCGGCAACAGCTGACCCTTAACTTCCATGCGGCTACGAAAGATAGTGGTATGGTGCTCATCGTCCATTTTCTGGATATCGAAGCATTCGATTTTATTGTCAGCCAGGAACTGAGTCATTTTCTCAATTTTGTTTTCCATTTCGGTTACTTTAGTTTCTTCTTTAGCAGCTTTTGCCATGATAAAATCTCCTTTACGTCATCAAAAAAGTTTTTATATGATACGGAGCAGAAGTTACTGCTCCGTATATAACATGATTAATACTCAGCTTAGAAGGTGTACTGCATGCCTACTACGAAGCTTCTGCCCGGCATTGCATACCATCTGTCCTCGCCACCGTTCCAGATAACATCGGTGTGCTCAGCCCACAGCTTGTTGAAGATGTTGTCTACCTTGAAGTAGAACTTAGTCTGCTTATCAGCTGTGTAATTGAGAGCAAGGTTGTAAACACCGTACTTATCACAAGGCCAGCCCTTAACTCCGTCCTTCATACCCTTCTTATCGCGGATGAAGTAGAAGCCGTCAAAGGCAGCACTGAATTTATCCTTGTCATAATATACACCGAAGGTTGCTTTGTCTTTCGGTGCATATCCTTGAGTAAAGCTGTCCTTTTCATCATAGAACAGATGTGCCCAGCCTAGTTTGAAGGTTACAGTATCACTCAGACGAGCGTTATACTGTGCGTTCCAGCCACGGGAAAGACCGCCGATGCTGTTCTGATACTGTCCATACTCCGGATCGTCCTTATCAGTGGTACTGTTCATGGTCATGCCTACAGCAGACTTGGTTTCAAACCAGCTCAACATCAAGTAATTATCAGGTGTAAATTCATGGTTGTAACCGATAGAGGTTGTACGGCCTTCGGAAGCAAGCAGATTAGCATTACCGTATTTATGATCATACAGCTGTGTCAGGCTCGGCAGAATGTAGTAATCGCTGCGGCCCGCATACAGAGTATCCTTTTCGGTAATATCCCAGCCCAGCTTATAGCTGATAGAATTATGGCACTCATATCCGTCAGGTCTGTCGTGACGCACGCCGCCGGACAAGGTTACATGCGTCACAATTTCCCAATCACCCTGCAGGAACAGAGATGTATTGCTGGTTTCCTTGTGGTTAGTATTGTCTTTGCCCTTGCTGTATTCAATACCGCCGACCATGGTATATCTGTCGCTCTGGTATTTGAAGTTATCACTGTAAAGCTTGTATTCCAGATTGGTTGTAATCGGCTCGGAAATATCCGTATCCTCTCCACCAGGCTTATCCCAAGAGGATTTTTCTTTGGTTGCGCGATACATCAGAGAATTACTCCACTGATCGTTAATCTGCCAATCATGCTTCAAGGTTATGCTGTTACTGTCATACATGCCAACATAATTGCCGCCGTATACCATATCGGTACCGCTGAAGTTAGAACCGATGGTTTCATAGTTTAATGTCAGCTTATTAGCATCGTTAAATCTGTATTCAAACTTAGCACCGCTGCTCTTGGTATTACTCTGGCCCGGCCATTCCTTGCCGCTGCCGTCCTTGCTAGTGCCGGAAATGGTTCTGTCATGGTAAATATTGTAGCTTACCTTATCTTTAGCAGCCTGAGTATTGAATTTATAGGCTTCCTTGCCAAAGTTGCCCTTAGAAATATCAATAACGGTTTTTGCACCTACAGGTCTTCTGGTGATGATGTTGATAACACCGCCCTTGGCACCGCTGCCGTACATGGTAGCAGCACTGCCGCGCATTACCTCGACGCGCTCGATGTTATCCATATTGTTCATGAGTGCGGCAAACATATAACCGCTGCTGCCTGCGCCCTTGAAGTCGTTAACACGCACGCCGTCAACCAGGATAACAACGTCCTTACTGCCGTTGATGCGGATACCGCTTACGTTGGCATTCAGGCCGTTGGAGCCGTAATCCAGGAACTGTACGCCCGGAACGGTACGCAGAACCTCTTCCACGTTGTCCATGTGCATCTGCTCGATTTCTTCACGGCCGACAACGCTCATATCTGCCTTAGCCTTCAGGATGGATTCCTCCATGCGGGAAGCGGTAACAACGATAGGTGCCAGCTCAAAGCTCATTTCGTCAAAGTCTGCTGCGGTCGGCTCCGGTGCATCATAGGTAGTTACTGTTTCAACATATTTCGGCTCGGAATGCTCTGCAACAGCAGTAGTTTCTTCTGCTTCCTGCACTGCATGCTGAACGTTAAGAGTCTGCTCTTCTGCCGCAAAGCCCGGCATAGCGTCGGTTTTCACGTTAGCAGCCGCATTTTCCTGAACTGCTGCGGTTTCACCTGCGATGAACTGTTCAGCCTCAGCCTGACCGGCAATTTCCTGCTCATGCTTCGGCAGACGGTCAAGTGCAAAGCGCAGGCCGCCGCTGAATTTCCAATCATGCTCGTAATCAGCACCGTAGCTACGGGATACATCAAAATATGCGCTTGCGTTAGGCTTAATATTCAAGGTAGTGCCGAGGCTCATTTCAGCCCAGGTACCATTAGTTTCTACAGAGGTAGTCTTGCTGCCGCCGTCCTCTGCGCTGTAGCTGCCGGTGATATCGCCGGAGAACTCATGCGCCAGGCCGAAGCGTGCATATACAGAGCCAAGGTGACCGGTCTTGCCGAGCTCTAAGCCCAGACGGCCTACAAGACTGTTATAATTGCCCTGGTTAACGTCCAGAACCTCGCCGCCGTCGGTTACTGCAGCAAAGTTTCTGCCGCCCAGGTGTGCCCAGGTCAGCTGTGCCTGAGGCTCCAAGTAGCTCTTATCTGTACCGATACGTTTTGCCAGACTTGCGGTAGCACTGTAGCCACGGTTTCTGTAGGTACCGTTCAGCTCGGTGCCGATGCCGTTGTGTACGCTGAACTCGTTGCGTACGCTGCCGGCCTTAGCTGCGAAGTCCAGATGTGCGCCATCGCCCAGGTCCTTGGAAGCATACAGGCCGAAGCTGTACAGCTTGTTGTCGCCGGTGTTGCCACCGATATTGCCGAAATCGTCATCGGTATAGTTGTAGCTGGAGCTGCCCTTCTGATAATCAATAGCAGCGCCGGCAATCCAGCCATGGTCATACATACGGTCAAAGCCTACCTGTGCACCCCAATAGCTGTTGCTCAGATCAACCGCATTCGCATTGTAGGTATCCTTGCCGCCGTAGGTCTTAGCCCAGATGCCGTCACCCTCCATATGCGCACGCAGCAAATCGCCGCGATAAATTACGTTAGCAGCATTATCGCGCCAGGAAAGCATAGCGCTGGTGGTTGCCGCTCTTGCGCCCTTCATCAGTGCGGTTTCGTAATCGCCAGTAATATTGATACCGCTGCCACCGACAAAGCTGCCTACGCCGCCGTTAGCACTGTCAAATTTCATGTCGCCGATCCAACGGGAAATACTGGAAGCAGTTAAGCCGGAGGTAATCATAGTCTTACCGGTCAGGTTTTCGTCCACACCGGCATTGCCATAGTAAATCTTCTGGCTCAATGCCTTGAAGGCTGCTTCTACAGCGTCCTGGTCATTAGTCTTGATGTTCTTGCTGCTTGTTGCCGCAATCAGCATAGAACCCTTATCTGCTTTTTCGACAGTGAAGTTGCCGCCCTTGTAATCGCTTACGTTGCTGCCTGCATTATCATGGTCGTAGCTTACGATATGAGTACCGCCGAAGCTGCCTACGGTAACAGCACCGGCATCGGGAGCCATGCTGATAAAGCCGTTAACGGGAATTTCTACTTCCTCGTTATTGCCGCCGTTCGGATTGATATATTTAATAGCTTTTACAACGCCCTTGCCGCCCTTCAGGCTGTTTACATAGGTTGCGTCGGTGCCGTTATTATTCCATACACCGCCGGAAAGAGTCAGGTTCAGCTCGGCATCGGCATTTTTATGCGCGCCGGTCCATACCGCACCGTCAGCAACAGTCAGGTTAACAGTGCCGTCGTCACCTACAGCCGCTGCTGCCGCACCCGGCTTAACAATGCTGCCAAGGAATTTGCCGTCAACAACAGTCAGGTCGATTTTGCCGCCGTTAGCAACAGTAAGATTGCCCTCTAAAGAGCCCTCTTTATATTTGCCGTCAACATCCATGTTATCCTTATTGATGTTAACTACGGACGCGTCACTGATAATATTACCCTTGATAACGCCATTGCCCAAGGTAACCTCAGCGCCGTTTGCTGCCTTGACAGCATTCTCTGCCGCAGGCTTATCGCTGGCAGCATCCTTGTTGATATTGGTAATACCCATGCTGATAACCTTACCGCCGTCAGCAACGATAGCATCCTCTTTTGTAGTCAGATGCAAAGTACGGGAAGTAATATCTACAGTATTACCGTTGGTAACAATACCCTGTTTAGCATCCAGAGTCAAAGCAGTATCTGCTGCCTTAACAGTAATGTCGGCAGCTGCATCAATAGCAGTACCGTTCTCTACATCAATTTTGGTAGATTGGGTAAATTTATAGGAGCCGTCCTCCTGACGGATATTGGCAGAGGTATAATCGCTGTCTGCAGAAGTACCGGTCATGCTGCTGGTGATTTCCGCAGTATTCTGCTCGCCCTCCTGCGGCTTGGTGTAACCGCCTTCACCGGTTTTCTCGTTAAATTTAATCATGCCCTTAGCATCAGCAGTAATGCCGGAGGAAGTCAGTCCGGAAGCAATCATAATAGTACCGGAAAGATCTCTTTCGTTATTCACATAACCGCTATAGGTCAGCTTGCTTGCCAAAGCATTGAGTACTGCTTCAACCTCATCACCGTTTTTAAGGTCGATATCTTTATTATTGGTTGCCAAAGTAACATTAGCACCGGCATCCGCATGCTGAATAGTCACATCACCGCCGATGAAGTCAGCCTTTTCCATGCCTTTATTATTGTGCTTATAAACGATGGTATTGTAGCCGCTGTATTGTGCAATATTCAGCTTTACATCACTGTTCTGATAAATAAAGCCGCTGTTAGCATACTTTTGGCCGCCGACAAGCTTATTAACATAAGATACGCCGTCAAAATTATCATAGCTGGGCTTACTGTATGCCGGCATGTTGCTGTAATCCAGGCCGTCAACACGGGAGGTTGCTTCATGTGTCCACTGTGCGCCGTTGCTCAGCCATACATTAACCTCGCCTGCATGGTCGGCACCCGCGTTATCAATAACACCCTTCCAGGTAGACTCCTTAGTGGTCAAACCGATATTAACGCGGCCATCCTGATATACGTCAGGCTTATCGGTGCGCTCAGAACGCTTCATAGCGATAACGTTGCCGATAATATTGGTTGTTTTGCCTTCAGCAGCTACGAGATTTTCGTTTTCGAGGGAATATTTATCCTTGCTGTTATTGGTATCAACAACGTTGATGTTAATGGTACCGCCGTAGCTGGCCATAGCATAATATGCTTCCTTAAAGCTGCCGTCTTCGTTTCTTTCGTCAGACGGAGTTTCGATTTTGATAGAGTCACCCACCAGACTGATGGTTGACAGCTTGCAGCCAAGCATATCCTTATCCAATTTAGAATAGGTATTCGTCTGTACCGCAGTGCCGCGTACAGCCACATCCACATTACCGTTTACAGTAATGCTTGCGTTATATCCGCCAACGCTGAAGGCACTCGGCTGCCAGCGTGCGCCGGTATAGTTAACGTCCGTCGGGTCCATAGAGGTTACACCGCCTGGACCGATGTTGCCGTGAACGTTTTTAGTAATAATGCCCCACGGATTATTGGGATCATCCTTACGCATTTTTACGTTGCCGTTGATAGTCAGCTCAGTGCCGCCTGCTGCGCCGACACCTACAGAAGCATAGGCAGAATAAGCAGTAATATCCAGATTACTGTTTACTACAACCTTACCGCCGCCTGCTGCCAGACCGTTTACACCTGCAAAATCATTTTTTCTGGTGTTGGTCTGGTATAAGTGCAGCGTACCCTTATTGCCATCACCGTCAACGTTATTCAAAACGTAATCATAGCCATCATTATTCTTATCGGTCATAATGGCATCCTTATTTTTTACGGTAAAGGTGTGGTCCTTACCCTGAAAATCATAGGTAACGGTGTTGCCGTTTTGTACAACTGTATTACCGTCACCGCCGATAATTGCCATATCACTTTCAGCATTACCGGTAAGACCTTTGGTGTATTCCGCAGCCCAGACAGGTGATACGGTAAAGCATGATGTGCATACTGACATCAAAACGCCGGCAGCAAGCAGCTGCCATCTTTTTTGTTGATAACTCCTCATACTCTCACTCACTCCTTGCAATATAATTGCTTAAAATATTTTTTTCATCTATAAAAAATAAAAAAAGATTAGCACACACTAATAACGAAAGGAAATTTCGCAATCTGAAATGCTCAAAAAATCCCTCTCATTAAGCGCGCCTAATCTCGTAGACCCTTAATCTGCACAATCAGTCAGTACCCTGGCTTAAGTTCATTGCCGCTTCATCCCTTGGTAAGAGGTTTAAGCCATAGCTTAATGATAAAGCAGCTCACTTTCACAGTTGCGGAACAGCGTCGAAATCACATCAGACTTCCCTGCAAAGAAGATATTCGGCAAAATATCTTCACCTGATTGCCTAAAATTCTATAATCATTTAATAAAAAAGCAGTAGTAATTTTTTCCTTTTGTAAAGTACATTTTTTCTCAGGGGTGTATTACTTACATTTTTCCATTAATGATATTTTTTATCATATAGAGTCTACCACGTATAGCTACTTTCGTCAAGTAAAAACTGAATTTATTGCGTATTTACTCAATATAAAAAAGTATAAACATAAACACATAGCACCGGTTAACTATGCTTTCTCTGTATCATAAAGGCAAAACAGCTATCTGCTTGCCGACAGATAGCTGTTTTGCTGTTCGATTTTTAGATTTATGAGTTTTGAGTTTTTTGAGGTGGCCGCGGCGCCGCCTTGATAGCGCCGCAGCCTATTTATAAAAGAAGGGGAAAAACTTATTTAAGCAATCAGAACTCAAAGCGCAGGCCAGCACTTGCCTTCCACTTGCGCTCGAAGTCACCGCCGAAGTCCTTGGCAAAGTCTGCATAGATATGGCAGTTAGCGCTCAGATCATAGCTGCCGCCGATGCTCATTTCCATCCAGGTATCCTTGCCGTCAAAGCTGGTGTGCTTAATGCCGCCATCCTTAGCGAAGTAGCTTGCGCTGATATCGCCGTTGAATTCATGCGCACCATACAGTCCAACGTATACGCGGCCCTTTTCGCTCTTAGCGCCTGCTTCAACGCCGAAGCGCGCTACCAGGCTGCTGTATGCGTCCTGACCGATGCTCATGCTTTCTTTAGCAGTATGAGCAGTGTAATCCTTGCTGCCTACCTTAGACCAGGTCAGCTGTGCTTTCGGAGTGAAGTAGGATTCTTCGCTGCCGAAGGTCTTGCCGTATTCTATAGTCAGGCCGTAAGCATTGGCTTTGTAATCGCCATGCAGCTTCAGGCTGCGGATTTCGTTGTAAACATCATATTCATTTTCAACGCGGCCGTCTTTTGCTGCTACACGCAGGTAGGACTGGTCATCAAAGCTCTTCACACCGTATACGCCCAGGCTGTAGAGCTGGTTGTCGCCCTTGCCGCCCAGCAGATAGTTGGTATCGCCGTTGCGGTAATCAAAGGCTAAACCTGCATGCCAGCCGTCTGCCAGAGCCTTGTCGAAGCCAACCTGTACGCCGCGATAGGTATTGTCATCTCTAACACCCTTAACATCGGAGCTGGTCTTGCCGCCCAAAGCTTTTGCGAAGATACCGTCTTCATCCGCAAGGTCTGCGCCAGTGTAGGTATCTTGCATGTTGTCGCGCCAGCTGTGCATAGAAGTAGTTGCAGCGCTTCTTACACCCTTCATTACCAGGGTTTCGTAGTTACCGCCAATAATTTCAGCCCATTTGATGCTGCTCGGATCAAACTTGCCGATACCGGTAGCTTCATCCCACTTCATAGCACCGGTCTTGCCGGAAGAAGTCAAACCTTCGGCAATTCTAACCTTACCTGTCAGATTAGCAGCATTTGCCGCGAAATCCTTGTAGGTAATCTTCTGTGCCAATGCCGTCAGAGCTGCTTCGACCTCAGCCTGGCTGTTAAGATCAATATCAGTATTATCAGTGAACAGAATTACGCCGGAATCTTTATCAGCCTTAGCAATAACGGTATCGCCAGACTTGTAATCTGCAACGTCGGCACCTTTACTTTCGTGATTGTAGATGATGGTTTCCCAACCGCTGTAGTGAGCAATATCCAAAGTCTTGGTTCTTGCTTTCATGTTCAGGTAACCGGTTTCAGCCTCGGTCTTGCCGCCGCTGATGCTCAGGCCTGCAGTTGCAGCACCCTTAGCCATTCTCAGCAGAGACATGTCTGCAGCTTCCTCGCCGTCGGTCAGATTCCAGGTTGCGCCGTTTGCCAGATTCAGCTTAATGCTGCTGTCGCCGTCTACATTGTAGCCGCCGGTCAGTTCGGAATTCTTCTCGGTCAGGTTAATTGCTACGCTGCCGCCGTTCGCTGCATTGATATCACCGGTAATAGTGCTGCTTGCGTTGTCGCTGTCTACAGTAATGCTGCCACCTTTGGCATTGATGCTGCCGTTGATGGTCAGTGCGCTGTTGTTGCCGTTAACATTTACGTTAGCGTTTTCACCTGCGTTGATTGCCGCATCGGTGCCGTTGATAACAGTGCTGCCGTTCAGGGTTACATTGCCGTTTGCCGCATTGATGCCGGTTTCACCCTTCAGCTCAAGCTTAGCCTTGGTGGTGTCGATTACGATGTCTTTAGCAGTTGCATTTACTGCCGCGCCTTCTTTAATCTCGATAACGGTCGGATTCTGAGTGAATACATAGGAGCCGTCTTCCTTCAGAATGCCATCTTTCTTATACTGGTAATCTGCCTTAGCATCGCCGGTAATACCGCTGTTGAGCTTGCTGCTTTCAGGAGTCTGGGTTTCCGGATAGGTGATGCCCGGAGTAATAGAGCCATCCTTTAAGCTGCCCTTGCCGTCCTTGCTGCTGAAGGAGATATCGCCGGTCTGCATAGCCTTGCTGCTTGCAGTCAGGCCGTCGGCAATCTTTACATAACCGGTCAAGTTATTTTCGCTATTTACATAGTTGCTGTAGGTCAGCTTGCCTGCCAATGCGTTCAGCACGTTAGCTACGCTGTATTCGTTATCCATTGCAATGCCGCTGTTATCGGTAATCAGGGATACTACAGAATCCTTTTCTGCATGTCTGATAACAGTGTCACCTGCTGCGTAGTCGCTAGCTGCTTCGCCGTTACCAGTGTGTGCATAGAAGATGTTGGTGTTGCCGCTGTAGTTGTCGATGGTTAGGTTATTAGCGTCGTTTTGGAAAATGTTGCCAGCATGCTGCTGCACTTGCACCGCCTACGAAGTTGGTTACATGGCTGCCTGCAAAGCCGCTCGGAACATTCTTACCAGTTACCTGATTAGTCCAGGAAGCACCGTCTGCAAGCCACAAGTTGAAGCTGCCACGTTTTTCACTATCAGCAGATTCATTCAAGCTGCGTCCTGTCCATTGGCTATTTTTACCCTTCAATGCCAGATTGATGCTGGATTCATTAGTCTTAGCGTAGATATCGCCAGTGAATTTAACAACGCTGTCGCCTGCATTACCGTCTTTCAGGTTGACATTAATTACACCGTTACCATCAGTCTTCAATGCATAGTATGCAGCTGCCTTGGTATCCTCTTTGATGTTCAGGTCACCATTCATGTTGACAACGCCTCTGTTGCCAGCATAGATACCATTGCTTTCCTTATTACTGGAAGTAGTAATTGTAGTATCTGCATCAATGGTAATAGTAGAGCCTACCTTAGCAAAAATACCCTGGCTTTCACCGTCCACGGCTTCAGCATTAAGATTTAATTTGTCCGCTTTAATGGTAATCGGCTTACCACCATAATACGTTTCCGAAGCAATTGCACGTGCTGCAAAGGTTTTATCAGAATGGAAGGATACATCCAAGGTCTTGCCATCAGCGTTAATCATAACCGAACCGCCCTTAGAGCCAATAGCCACCATAGCAGTATCCTTGCCTTTGGTTACGTCGATAACAGTATCCTTAACAAAGGTGTAAACACCCTGCTCTTTTTCGATGCCGAGATCTACATACTTCTGATCAAGTCCACCTGTAATCTTTTCCGTAAAGTGGGTGTCATCCACCGGTTCAGGCTTAACATAAGTACCTTGACCTTTTTCATTGAAGGTGATGTCGCCGGTTTCCAGAGCTGCACTGCTTGCAGTCAAGCCGTCAGCGATCTTCACAACACCTGTCAGGTTCTTCTCACCGGTTGCAAAATTACTGTAGGTCAGCTTGCCTGCCAATGCGTTCAGCACGTTAGCTACGCTGTCCTTGTTGTCCATTGCAACGCCTTTGTTGTCAGTAATCATGGATACTACAGAGCCTGCTGCTGCACTCTTGATAATGGTATCGCCAGCTGCGTAGTTATCAGCTGCTTCACCGTTACCAGTATGTGCATAGTAGATGTTAGTGTTGCCGCTGTATTTATCAATGGTCAGATTCTTGCTGTCGTTCTGGAAGATATGGCCTGCATGAGCTGCATCTGCACCGCCTACGAAGTTGGTTACATGGCTGCCCGCAAAGCCTTTCGGAATTGTTTTACCAGTCTTCTCGTTCGTCCAGGAAGCACCATCTGTCAGCCACAGGTTAAAGTTACCGTAACTGGTTGTGTCACCGTTAGAAGAAGTAATCTCGTACAGGCTGCGACCTGTCCAAGTGCTTTCCTTTCCCTGCAATGCCAGATTAACGGTAGAAGTAGAGCTGATTACCTCATCTTCATCCCACTCATTATAGCTTTCTGCTGTCTTGGTGAAAATATCACCCTTGAGCTTAACAGTGCCTGCGCCTGCCTTGCCATCTTTGATGTTAACGTTGATAACACCCGTATAATCAGCATTCAATGCGTAGTATTTGGATACCTTGGTATCCTCTTTAATATCAAGATCACCGTTCACAGTAACAATGCCGCCGTTGCCCGCATAAATACCATTGCTGTCATTTTGTGCAGAGGTAGCAATAGTAGTGTTGGCATCAATAGTAATCTTACCGCCTACTGCATAAATACCCTGAGCACGGAAGCCTGTAGTATCGGCGCTGAGCTTCAGGCTGTCAGCCTTAATGCTAATATCCTTGCTCTTACCATAGCTGTTGCCGGTAGCTAATGCGCGTGCAACATTATCGCCTTTAGGTACAGTATAGGAAACATCCAATGCTTTTCCGTCGGCATTAATCGTAATCGGACCGCCGCTTGATTCGATAGCGCCCAGCTCAGACAAGCCCTTAGTAACCTTAATGGTTGCATCCTTGGTAAAGGTGTAAACACCCTTCTCTTTTTCGATGCCGGCTTCTACATATTTCTTATCGTTGCCGCCGGTAATCTTATCGGTAAAGGTATTTTCGGCTGCCTCATCATATTCATAATAGCCCTGACCGGGTTTTCTGGTACCGGTTGTTTCCGTAGAGAAGGAAATATCACCTTTCTTCAGCTCTGCACCAGAAGCAGTCAGACCGCTTGAAATCTTCACTACACCCTTCAGATTTTTCTCGGTTGCAAAATTACTGTAGGTCAGCTTGCCTGCCAACGCATTCAGTACATTGGCAACACTTTCATCATTGCCCATAGCAATACCGGTGTTGTCGGTAATCAGGCTTACAACAGAATCTTTTGCCGCACTCTTGATAACAGTATCGCCGGCTTTATAGTTTTCAGCTACTTCGCCGTTGCCTTCATGTGCATAGAAGATATTGGTATTGCCGCTGTAGCTTTCGATGGTTATGTTTTTGCTGTCCCTTTGGAAGATATTGCCTGCATGAGCCGCATCACTGCCGCCGTGGAGGCTTGCCAGATTACTGCCGTCCCAAATCGGATTTTTGTCCGCCATGGTCGTGGTAGTCACATGAGATTGCTGTTCGTTGGTCCAGATTGCACCGTTCTGCAGATAGAGATTGAATTCGCCGACATCATGCATATCATAGCCATATTGATGCTTGTCAGTCTTATATTTTTCATGGGCAGCAACGCCTGTCCAAGAGGATTTATCGTTGGTCAGCGCAACATTAAGAATACCTTCGTGTTTAAAATCAACAATCTCATCACTGCCTAAGGTAGGAGGCTGCTTGCCATGCAGACAGTTGATATACATATCACCGCTGATGGTGGTAGTAGTATCGCCGGCAACGCCGTCCTTCATATTGATGTCCAGAGTACCTCTTTCAACGCGTACTGCATAGTAGTTGTGAGATTTATCACTATCAACTGCCGCTGCAATGTTACCGCCGCCAACGGATACCTTGTTGCCATTTTCCTTCAACAGAATTGCACTGCCATGGATGCCGGTAATATCAACCGGGCCGTTAACGGTAACGGTAGAGCCAAGACCGGTTACACCGATACCGGAGCCGTTGATACCGTTTGCTCTGTCATCTTCTGCTTTGACATTGCTAATTTTCAGCGGACCGTCGATAACAACATCGGTATTCTGACCGCGTACCAGAACGCCGCCTACAGCTGCACCCTTAGTAGTAACATCGGTAATTTCCACAGGACCGGAAATATTCAGCTTCGCACCGCTACCCTTTGCAAAAATACCGTAAGCACCATAGGTATCATTATTAGATGCTGTAATAGACAGCTTTTGGTCAGCAAACGGATTGTCAATGCTGATATTCGCACCGTTAGCTACAAAAATACCTGCAGCCTGTGCGCCCCCTTCTACTGCAGAGCTCAAAGCCAGACCTTTGCCGGCCATTTTCACGTTCATCGGCACAGAAGCCTCTTCCGCATAAAGAGCAGCAGCGAATTTGCTGTAGCCTTCAAGGATTGTCGGTTCGGTTACTTCAACCTTGGCAATGCCGTTGGCATCAAGCTCACGGGTTTTGCTGATATTCTCGGAATTTTTAATAGCGCCTGTATTATACTCAGGCTTTTCGCCGGACGGCTCATAGTCATAATAGCCCTGACCTGGTGTCTTGGTCCCGCTATCTTCAGTAGAGAAGGAAATATCGCCGGTCTTCAGTGCTGCGGAAGAAGCTGTCAGGCCTTCAGCAATCTTCACTACGCCAGCCAGATGACCATCAGTATAGTTCTTGTAGAACAGCTTGCCTGCCAAGTTGTTCAGTACGTTGGCTACTTTATCCTTAGCATCAGCGGAATCGCCATCTGCAAAGCCGGAGGTAATTCCCTTATTATCTGTAATAAAGGTGATAGCAGAGCCTTCTGCTGCATTGGTAATATTGAAGCTGCCGCCAATAATCTTGGTCGGATCAGCAGCATCATGATCATAGAATACAGTGGTATGACCGCTATAATTTACAACAGAAATAGGATTGTTATCCTTTTGGTAAATCAGACCTGCGTTATCTGCATCCTTGCCGCCATGCAGTGTTGCCAGCGTGCTGCCTGCCCATACAGGATTTTTGGACGCTATGGTCGTAGTTGTCACATGCGACTGCTGTTCGTTGGTCCAGACTGCGCCGTTTTGCAGATACAGGTTGAACTGACCAATGTCATGCGCAGTATTACCGCCGCTGCCATAATCGGAATTATACTGGTCATAGGCCGCAACACCCTTCCAGAAGGAATCCTTATCGGTTAAAGCAACGTTGAGAATGCCTGCGTCATTCCAGTCAATCAGCTCACCGCCGGTATATTCCACAACCTTCTTGCCATATTGACCGGTTGCATACATATCACCGGTAATCTTAGTTGTTGTATTGCCTGCAGCGCCGTCCTTCATATTGATGTCCAGCGTGCCTTTATCTACGCGGACTGCATAGAAATTATGAGATTTATCACTGTCTTCGGCTGCAGTAATAGTGCCGCCGCCAACAGATACCTTGGTATCCGCGCCAGTGAGCTTGATACCGCTGCCGCGTACACCGGAAATATCCACCGGACCGCTGACAGTTACAGTGGAGCTATCACCGGTTACCTGAATACCGGCAGCACTCATGCCTGCGCCGCGTTCTCTAATACCTTTGACATTACTGATTGTCAGCGAACCGTCAATATTAATCTCACTCTGCTGTCCCTGGATATTGATGCCGGTTGCAGCATCACCCTTAGTGATAACCTCAGTTATTTCTACCGGACCGGAAATATTCAGGTGCGCATTGCCTAGGGCGTAAATGCCATGAGAGCCTCTGGTATCCGTATTGGTTGCTCTAATCGAAAGCTTTTGGTCAGCAGACGGATTGATTACCTTGATGTAGGTATTAGCGCCTGCGTAAATAGCTGCTGCCTGTCCGCTCGATTGAGCAGCATTCAAAGCCAAACCCTTGCCGGACATTTTTACAGTCATCGGGCTGGACGGAGAGGTTTCCTCACCTGCGTAAATAGCGCTGGCAAAATTACTAGTGACATTCGATTCGGTTACAGCAACATGTGCTACGCCGCTTTCATCAAGCTCACGGCTCAGGCTGATATCTTCAGACTTGGTAATAGCACCTGTTTTATAATTAGGTTTCTCCTGTTCAGGAGTATAATCATAGAAGCCTTGGCCTGCTGTTTTTGTTCCGTTGCTGCCATCAGAGAAGGTAACATCGCCGGAAGCTTTTACAGTAGCGCTTACACTAGATGCCGTCAAGCCATCAGCGATTTTAACTACACCAGCCAGATTGGCATCTTTATAACCAGTGTAGAATAGCTTATTAGCCAGCTTATTCAGTACTTCCTTAACATTATTCTTTTCTGCTGCAGTATCACTAGCTTCAAAGCCAGCATTAATTCCCTGGCTATCAGTTACCAAAGTAATCTTCGAGCCGGCAGCCGCTGTCTTGACAGTGAAGTCGCCACCGGTGATGTTCTGCGGATTATTGGCATCATGTCCGTAAACAACAGTTGTATCACCACTATAATCATATACGGTAATACCCTTGTCGGAATTCTGATAGATTACACCAGAGCCGTCCAGCTTAGAAACATTGCTGCCGGCAAAAGTTGTCTTCAGCGTATCTACCGAACGACCGGTTTCATGATTCCATACAGAACCTTCGGCCATTGTCAGATTAAACTGACCAGCCGGGGCATTATATGTACTGCCTGGAATATTGCTTACTGCGCCTGTCCATTGAGAACCCTTTGTCATGTTGACATTGATAACAGAAGCTTTATTATCAGTTACCTTCATATCACCGGTAACATCCAGAACTCCTGCGGTAATGCCTTCACCGGTATTCAGGTTAATGGTACCCTTGTTGGCCTGCAAAGCATAATATTGGCTATAATCCGTACCGTTAGACATATCCGCAGCTTTAATAGTTACGCCGGCAGTAGATATAGTTGAAGTATTCAATGCACGTATTGCACTGCCCAATACGTTTTCAATATTAAGATTGCCTTTAACAGTTATATTAATAGGCGCATCTGCACTTGAAGAACTGTCTGCATAAATACCGGCAGTGTTCGGTCCAACCTTGTTGCCGGTCTGAACATTTTTGATGCTCAGGTCTTTTTCGAATACAACATTGCCTTTGGTACTTACATATACACCATAAGCACGCTGAGTAGCACTAGATTTAACTCCGTCTATCTCAACATCGGTATTTGCAGTAAGGTTGCCGCCATCGCCTACGCGAATGCCATAGACATACTTAGCCTTAGTATCAGCATTGCCATCAGCACCAAGACCGGCGGAAACCTTCAGCACGCCATTCCCTTTGGAATCCTTAATCTTCATGCTCTTGTTTTCATCAACATAAACCGTAGACACATAATTAGCAGTTTGATTGTTGGCATTGAGCTTCAAGGTGTGGCCCTGTAAATCAACAACAAGCGGACCTTCTGCCTCGCCTGCTGCATACATAGCACTGGGAGCATTACCGGACACCCCATTCTGGGCTTCGGTAACATTAACGGAAACTACTCCGTTGATATCGCTTTCACGTGTTTCGCCAATATTTTCGGATTTTACGATAGGTCCGGTTGCATAGGTCTTATCGTCCTTCTCCGGAGTATAATCATAGAAGCCCTGTCCACCCTCGGCAAAGGTAATGTTGCCGGTCTTCATAGTTACGGAGGAAGCCGTAAGACCTTCAGCAATGGATACACTGCCTTTAAGGTTAGAGTCACCGGCCATATACCACAGCTTGTGTGCCAAGGAGTTCAATACTTCACTAACATTATTTTTCTCTGCAGCGGTATCACCTTCTGCAAAGCCCTTGGTAATACCGTTGTTGCCGGTATAAAGTATCATCTCGGTGCCGGTCTTATCATTAAGAACCTTAACATCACCACCGATAATAGTGCCCGGAGTAGCATCATCATGCTCATACCATACCTTGGTAACACCTTCGGCATTAGCAATATGGATAGTATCGCTATCATTTACCTTAATAATACCGGCAGATGCTTTATCCTTACCGCCGACAAGACTGCTCAGATGAGAAATGCCGTCATATTTTTCATAGTACGGTCTGCTGTAATCAGCAAGATTACTTGCATCAAGGCCGTCCTTACGGGATGCGTTTTCGTAAATCCATTGCGCGCCGTTCTGCAGCCACAGATTTACTTCACCTGCCTTTTCAGTACCAGCATTGTCAATTACACCCTTCCAGGAGGAATCCTGCGTGGTCAGGCCGATGTTAAGGCGACCGTTTTGATAAACCATAGCCTTTCCAGCCTCATCAGAGGACTTCATTGCCAGCACGTTGCCGACCATTTCTACCTTGCCGTTTTGTGCTTCCTGATTCTTTACATTGACGTTAATCGTGCCGCCGTAGCTTGCCAGAGCATAATACGGTTCGATAAATTTGCCGAAGCCTTCAACAAAGTTTTCTTCTCTGTACGGTGTGTCGATACGGATAGAATTACCCAGCAAAGAAATAGTTCCCAAATCATAAGCCGGTACATCACCGTCAGCCTGATAAACATCGGTTCTTACAGCTGTACCGCGTACAGCAAGATCCACATTACCGTTGACAGTGACATCACCGCGGGTATAGTCAACGGAAATACCTGCAGGCTGCCAACGGGCGCCTGTATAGTTGGTATCGCCACCCATGCTGGTTGCACCGCCGGGTCCTACATTGCCATGAACATTCTTGGTAATGATGCCCCAGGGATTTTCTGCATCATCCTTACGCATCTTTACGTTGCCGTTGATAATCAGGTTGCCCTTATTGGCTGCCGCAATACCAACAGAAGAATATTCCGATGTTGCAGTAATATCCAGATTGCTGTTGACAACAATAATGCCCTTGTTTGCAGTAAAACCGTTTACACCAACCCAAACATTACTCTTGTTGTTTGTCTGATAAATATGGAGCGTGCCATAGCTGCCATCTGCGCCTACGTTATTATAAACGCTGTCTTTGCGGGCAGTAATACCATCCTTATTGGTAATAGTAAAGGTATGGTCCTTTCCTTGGAAATCATAAATAAGTTTACCGTCATTTTCTGTTACGGTATTACCATCGGGACTCAGTATCTCGCTGTCCTTTTTTAGCGTGCCTATGAGAGGCTTGCTATAATCAGCGGCATATACCGGTGCTATGAGAAAACTCGATGCACTGGCTGCGAGAAGAACACCTGAAATAAGTGACTTCCACTTTTTTTGACTTAGCTTCATGATATATTCCCCCTTATCAAAAAGCAAGGAACGAACAGAAACAACCACTGTTTCTGCTGACTCCTTTATACAGAGAAAAACTCCGTACAAATATATATGAAAACTCCGCAAACTGCTACTCATCAATACAGTTTGTGACCTCATAACAAAATATGCAGTCACTGCCCTCACGGCAATGATTTTGCGGCAGCACTGCCTGAAGAGCTTTTTGCTTATTCTTAACAGTTATAAAATAAAAAATACAGCTTAATTTTACTTAAGCTGTGCTATATCCGTTTCTGTTCAGCACAAGATCAAGCAAAAAGGACTCTTAATTTATTATTATAGTCAAACCACTACCAATAATTAATAAAGTCCGTTCTCGTAGACCTTTACTAAATACCAATCTGTCAGTACCCTGGCTTAAAGTCATCGTCTCTGCATTCCTTTGTAAGAGGTTAGTTTTTTTCCTAATAATGCATCGACTCTTTTTTACAGTTGCGGAACAGCGTTGAAATCTCATCAAACTTCCCTGCAAAGCATTCATCCGCGTGGGACAAAGCCTCCAGACTAGGATTATATTCTATTGTAATCAAGATAGTCAGAAGTAAAAAATCACTTCATTTATCAAAAAAATGTGTACTTTATTAAAGATACTTCATTTGCACCATATCTTGTTTTAGTACTAATTTCAGTTTAGCACTGATATAAAATTTCGTCAAGAATCATTATCAGAAAACTTATTTTTTTTGCAAAACAATATATTTACTTTACTATTTTCCATAATGTACGTCAACCAACAAAAATACCGACGTCAGTAACCCTTCCGGGTTACAGCGTCGGTATTTTCATTTACGCCTTATAGCGATTTTATTTTGCTTTCTTCAGGAATTTTTCATACATTGCATGGTCTTCAGCCATCATCTTATCAGCATCGGCACCGATAATGCAGGTCGGGTCGATACCCTGTTTCATGAAATAATCCTTGAATTCCTTGGATTCGCAAACCTTTTTAGCAGCAGCGCGCAGAGCTTCCAGCTTTTCTTTCGGAGTATCCTTAGGAGCAACCAGTGCTGCCCAAGCGCGAACGGTCATATTGTGGCCCAGTTCTTTGAAGGTCGGAACATCCGGATAGATTACGCTGCGGGTGTCAGCCATAACAGCAAGAATTTTCAGGTTGCCTGCGTCTACCTGGCTCTTGAACACAGACGGGTCAGCCAGAGTTGCATCGATGTGCTTGCCTGCCAAAGCTGCAGCAATATCAGCGGATCCTTTCGGATACGGTACATGCTTGAATTGTACTCCGAATTCTTCTTCAAAGGAAAGTGCGGCAATATGCCAGATAGCGCCGATACCGGAGTTACCCATCTTCACCTTGCCGGGGTTTGCCTTAGCAAAGGCTACGAATTCGTCTACACTGTTATAAGGAGCATCCTTCGGCACAATCAAAGCTGCCGGAGCTGCAATCGGAGCGCAGATAGCTGCATAATCCTTATAGGTGTTTTTGCATTTGCCCTGATGCGGGAACATAGCCAGCTCAACAGTAACCATGCCCAGAGTATGGCCGTCGGGTTTAGCATTAGCCAGCTCTACCATGCCGGTTACACCGCCGCCATCGGGTTTGTTTACGGGAACAAATTTGCTGCCCTTCAGCTCTTTTTCCATGAACTGAATCAGACCTCTGGCAGAGATATCGGTACCACCGCCCGGAGCCTTAGGAATAATTACGGAAATATCTCCGTCTGCAGGATAAGCTGCTTTTTTGCTGTCGCCGCCGCAGCCGGTAAGCATAACAGCCATGGTCAGCATAGCCATCAGCACAACTAAAATTTTCTTCATTGTCTTACATCTCCTTATATTTTAAATTTAAAGGGTAACAAGTTCATCCGCGCTCAATTTTACACAAGCAATATTACAACGCTTATAGGTATAGGTAAGTACAAGATCCTCACCGTCGGCAATAATCGCCGGATAGGAAAATTCCGCAGGCTCTGTTTCCAGGTCAAACAGCTTTTGCCAGCTCGCACCCTCATCTGTTGATTTGAACAGGCTTAAGGGAGAACGCTGCCCCCAGTTGGCAGCAACAGGATTGCACACCAGATAGAGTACACCGCCGGCAGTCCGCACCAAGTCAAGACCGCTGTTATTGTTTGGCAGACTCAAAGCATAGGCACTGCACCAGGTTTCGCCTTCATCTGCGGAATCGCTGCGATAGACAAAGCCCTCGCTGCTGCGCAGCAGCATATGCACGCTGCCGTCCGCACTCTGCCACAGGCTCGGCTGGATTACGCCGCGTCCGTAAAAGGACTGCTGGCTGACGGCAATATTACTGTCGGCAGTCTTTTCGCCTGCCTGATATTGCAGGCCCTCAATCTGCACTGCAGAGGATTTATGCCAGCTTGCGCCATAATCATCGCTGATATCGGCAAAGGCCTTCCAGATACCGTGTTCGGTAGAAGCACCGGCAAGAATGCGTCCGCTCGCCAAGCGCAACGGCTTATTGCGTACAGGTCCGCGCCCGCCGCTCACATCACCGGGCACCAGCTCCTGCGGTCCGCTCCAGGTTTCGCCGTTATCCGTAGACTGCAGCAGCCACGTCTGCCAGTCGGCAATCTGCTGGCCCTGCTTGTAAAACAGCAGCAATCTGCCGTCCGCGCCCGCAAAAAGCACCGGATTCCAGTTCGCCGCCGCCCCGTTCACCAACAGCTTTGGCTCACTCCAGCCTGCATCCGTGCGTCTGCTTAGGTAGATACCCACATCGCTTTCGCCCTCATGCGTACCGCCGAACCAACAGCAAAGCAGGCTGCCGTCTGGCAACGCCAATACTGTTGAAGCATGGCAGAAGGCCGTCGGCAAACAGCGCATAATCAATTCCTTTTGCATTATATCAATCACATCCAAAAAAGTCGCATAATTCTATAACATAAATATTGTAACACATATACAAAAAAGCGTAAACTTTTTTCTTCACATTTCTGACAAATTTTGTCCGTCGACACGTTGCCAACTAAGCCATCGGCAACGCTTTACAGAACGCAGACAGAAAAAACTGCGCAGGCTTTTTGCTTGCGCAGCTGCTTATTTATTCGACACACAGCTTTTCTACATTAGATATAGAGCAGCAATATTGTCATGATGTACAAGCCAAATTAGCGCATTCCCTTAAGCTCCACCGATTAAAATGTAAGCCTCATCTGATGCCAGACAGCATTGCCATGCGTAGATTTCTCGGATACGCCCTCATCGGTAAAACCGAATTTAGCATAATAATGAACAAGCCTATCCTTGCAGGTCAGCACCAGGCCCTTTCTCCCCTGCTTTCTGGCATCCTCAATCGCACGGTGAATCAGCTCACCGGCATAGCCATGCTTGCGATAAGCAGGAATGGTATTGACACCGAAAATCATCTGCCACGCGCCGGTTTCATCGTGCAGTGTTGCCTTCTCGTACATTTCATCCGTCAAATCAGGCTCATCCGTTACAAAGCCATCCACAAAGGCAATCAGCTTTTCAGCCTCATACATAAGCCAGAAATGATTGCCGTAATATTTTACCCTTTCAATAAATTCCTTTTCCGTTGCTGCCTCAGCAGGCGGAAAACATTCTGTCTCCACTGCGGCAATGGCAACAATATCTTCCGCAGTTGCATATTTTATAACCATAAGCTTTTTCTCCTCAATAATTATTTTCAAAGCACATGCAGTACAATATTCTGTTACGCTTTGAATGTTTCTCACCTGTAATTATAGCACTAGCAAAAATTGCAAATCATAATAAGTATATCACGAATCGTTATCTGGTTAAACAGAAAAAAGCAGAAGATATTCTTAGCATTTGCCTTTTTGGCAAAAAACTGGATCGCTTTTATCTATAAAAATGTTTGTTTTATAAACTATTGTTTTTATTATTTTTCTATGTTATAATAACCTTAGTTGCATGGGTAGCCGCAATTTTGCGGAGCTCTTGCCTGGTCGTGCGGACCAGTGGCGCCTGTCGAGCTTTCGGCAGGCGCTTTTTTTTACATCTGCTCTCTTATATATTTTTGCTCGACTTTATGCTATAATCAAAGGAGGAAACATATGAAAAACTTAGCAACAAAATTTGAAAACCTGACGATTCAAAGCGACTTCATCTTTAAAAAAGTTATGTCACGCAAGCGCATCTGCATTCATCTTTTAGAGGAATTACTGCAGATTAAAATTGCTGACATCAGCTACTTCGAGGCTGAAAAATCTCTTGAGCCCGACTATGCAAGTCGTGGCATTCGTCTGGATATCATCGTGGCGGACGACAAGAACACGCATTATAACTTGGAAATGCAGGTCAATAATATCAAAAATCCAAACACTAAAAATTATGTGCTGCCCAAGCGTACACGCTATTATCAGGCGTTGATGGATATCGACTTACTGCAAAAGGGCCAGGATTATGACTTGTTGTCTCCAACCTATATCATATTTATTTGTGTCTTTGATTTTTTTGCTAAAGGCAATTATGTTTATACCTTTAAAAAGCATTGTCTGGAGGATTTGAACTTGGAGCTTTCTGATGAAGCAACTACCATTATTTTGAACACTAAGGGTACCCACGGCAATATCTCCAAGGACATCAAAAGTTTTTATGATTATGTTAATAACCATATTATAAATAGCGATTTCACCAGACAGATTGACGATGAAATCAGCTATCTTAAGCTTGATTCGAAAGTGAGGCGAGAATTTATGCTTTTAGAAGCACGTTTGTTAGATGAGAGGCGCGAAGGCAGAGCTGATGAAAAAGTTTCTATCGCTAAGCTTATGCTGGCTAAGGGTTGCTATTCTCTGCAAGAAATCATTGAGCTTACCGGTCTGTCTATTGATGATATAGAAAAGCTGAAGAATGATATGCATGTAGAGAAGCAATCTTGATAAGAAAGTGAGGCGGTAAATTATGCTTTTAACTCCCCTTATGTCAGATGCAAGACGTGAAGGAAGGGCTGAAGGTAGGGCTGAAGGTAGATCTGAAGCAAGAACTGAAATCGCTAAACGCATGTTAAATATGGGATACTCTCTGCAGTTTATCTCTGAAGCTACTACTCTTTCTATCGAACAGATTGAGAAGCTGAAGGCTGAACAAAAATAGTCAACCTATAACTAAAAATTCTGCCACCACCGCCGTGTGCTTCAGCACACGGCTTTTTCTCTGCCAGCACAAAAAATCTCCCGCACGCTGCCAAACGCAGCTCGGGAGATTTTCTACTATAATAATATAAGCCAGGCCTTAACGCCTGCTATCTGAAAGCAGCCTCTTATTTGCCGCTGTCAAAAAGTGCTTCCACAAACTTATCCGGCTCAAAGGGGCGGAAGTCCATAATGCCTTCGCCTACGCCGATCCACTTAACCGGCAGGCCCAGCTCTTCCTTAATTGCCACAACAACGCCGCCCTTAGCAGTGCCGTCAAGCTTTGTGAGTACAACGCCGGTAACCTTAGCGGTTTCCATGAACACTTTGGCCTGATTGATTGCATTCTGGCCGGTGGTAGCATCCAGAACCAGGAAGGTTTCGTGCGGAGCTTCGGGAATTTCGCGCTTAATAATGCGGTGAATTTTTTCCAGCTCGTTCATCAGGTTAGCCTTGTTGTGCAAACGGCCTGCGGTATCAATGAAGAGAATATCTGCCTTACGCGCAATGGCAGCCTTCATAGCATCAAACACAACTGCCGCCGGGTCGGCACCCTCTGCATGGCGGATAACGTCGCAATGTGCACGTTCGCCCCAAATCTGCAGCTGTTCGCCTGCTGCGGCACGGAAGGTATCGCCTGCTGCCAGAACAACCTTGTATTTGAACAGAGTGAAGTAATTTGCCAGCTTGCCGATAGTAGTAGTTTTGCCTACGCCATTAACACCAACTACCAGGATAACAGTCGGTTTAGCACCGATACGTGTACGTTGACCGCTGTCTGCCAGCATCTCTGCCATATATTTTTTCAGGAAGGGAATAACATCCTCGGTACCGCTGATTTCCTTCTTCTTCGCAGCCTTGCGCACTGCGTCGATCAGCTTTTCGGTAGTTTTTACGCCCACGTCGGCAGAAAGCAGAATCATTTCCAGCTCATCAAGGAAATCATCGTCAATCGTTGCAGACAGGCCTACAAGCTCCTGAATGCGGTCAGTAAAGTTGCGTCTTGTTTTAGAAAGGCCTTCCTTTAAACGCTCAAAAAATCCCATTATTCATTCTCCTTTGCATTTATTTTTACGGATAATAATTTAGAAACACCGGATTCTTCCATAGTTACGCCATACATGATATCAGCGCATTCCATTGTTCCCTTGCGGTGTGTAATCACGATAAACTGCGTGTTTCCTGCATAATCCCGCAGGAAATCGGCAAAGCGCTGAATGTTGGCATCATCCAAAGGCGCGTCAATTTCGTCCAGGATACAGAACGGCGATGGCTGATAGCTCAAAAGCGCAAAGAGCAGTGCGATAACCGTCAGTGCTCTTTCGCCGCCGCTCATCAGATACAGGCTCTGCAGCTTTTTGCCGGGCGGCTGTACATCGATATCAATACCGGAATCCAGCAGATTATCCGGCTCGGTGAGCCGCAGCACCGCCGTACCACCGCCAAATATCTTGACATAGCATTGCGCAAAGTATTCGTTGATTTTGGCAAAGGCCTCCTTGAAGCGTTTAGTCATACCGCTGTTGATTTCAGCGATAACAGCCTCCAGATTTTCCTTCGCTGTACATAAATCGTTATATTGCTTACACAGGAATTCGCTGCGCTCCTTCACTGCGTTATATTCTTCAATCGCTGCCGCGTTAATCGGTCCCAAATCCGCAATCTGCAGTGTCAGACGGCTTTCCTGTCTTTGCAGCGCCGCAAGGTCCATTTCCTGCAGCTCGGCAAAATTCTGACTGCGTGCCGCCGCCTCATCCAGCTGATAATCCTGCTGCAGCTGCTCACGTATATGGCCGCAGTTACTTTCGTGCCGCGCCAGGTCCAGCTCTGTCTGCTTCAGCTGTGCTTCACTGTCATTCACCTGCTTGCGCAGTCCGGCAATCTCTTTTTCAATATCCTGCTGTTTATCAAGCAGGCTGCCGCGCTCCTGAGCAAAGTCATCCTTGCCGCCCAGAATCTGCTGCAGCTGTGCCAGCAGCTCGTCGCTTTGCTGCTGCAGGCGTTGCTTTTGCACATCGCAGTCGGCAAATTCCTGCTGTCTGCGCTCCTGCTCTTTTTGGTTGGCAGCAATTTCTTCCTGCAGCCGCAGTGTATCCTGATCAAGGCTGTGCATAGCCTTGCTGATATCCTGCGTGCGTGCGGCCGAGGTCTGCAGCGTAATTTGGGCATCCTGCAGCTGGTTATCCAAGGCGGTAACTGCACTGCCGTATTTGGCAATTTCCTTCTTCAGGTTATCCAACAGCTCCTTAGCCTGGGTGTCCTGTCCCTCGCGCTCCGCAACTGCTGCGCGCAGCTCCTTAACCTTATCACGGTTTGCCATATAGGCTGCGGTGATATTGCTGCGGTCGTCCAAGAGCAGCAGCAAACGCTCGTTGTCGCGTGTCTTCTGTTGCTGCACCTGCTCCAGATTGAGCTTAAGCCTGTCGGCCTTCAGCTGCTGTTGACGCAGCTGTGCAGCAAGCTGCTGCAGCTGCTCCTTCTGATTTCCTTCGGTTGCTTCCAGCTCCTCCAGCTTTTCCTGCCATCTGAGCATCTCGGCATGCAGCTGTTTCACCTGCGCCGCAGCCTGCGCAATTTCTACATTACGGCTCAAATAGCCTTCCTTATGCTTTTTGCTGCCGCCGCTCATACTGCCGCCGGCGTTTACCACATCGCCGTCCAGCGTAACTACGCGCAAACGGTAGCGACCGGCCTTTGCCGCAGCCAAGGCAGCATCAATGTTTTCGGCAATCAGCACTCTGCCCAGCAAGAAGCGGACAGCATTTTCCGCCTCGGGCTTGAAGCCGATTAAATCAACCGCATAGCCAAGAATTCCCGGCAGCTTCGCCAGTGCTTCCTCCTCGCGGTTCGGCCCGCGACGCTGCACGGTATCCAGCGGCAGGAAGGTTGCGCGTCCGCTATTGGAACGCTTCAAAAAGGCTATCGCTTCCTTCGCCGCATTGGCCGAGCGCATCACCAGGTTCTGCGCACCCTCGCCCAACGCGGTTTCGATAGCAGCGACATATTTATCTTCTACCTGCAGCAGCTCCGCTGCCACGCCTACAACCTGCTCACGCCAGGGCTCCTGAGCCTTCAGCACCGCTTTGATGCCGTAACTGAAGCCCTCGTAGCTCTGCTGCAGACGCTTTAAGCTCTGCTCGCGTGTTTCAGCCGCAGTCAGCTGACGTTGGCACTGCTGCTGACTACTGCGTACAGCCTGCAGCTCCTTTTGACCTGCATCATAGGCACTGCGCAGCTCCTCGCCCTTTTTGCGCACCAGCTCCATGCCGTGAGCGCACTGCGATTGCTGCTCCAGCAGGCTGTTGTACTGCTCCTGTGCCTGACGGTCTGCCGCCTCGGCTTCTTCTATACTTTTCTTCAGGGCCTCGCGGCGACGTGCGCGCTGCTCCTGCTCCTGTTCCAGATTGTGCAGCTCGTTGCGGAGATTAATCAGCTCCTGCATACCGCTGAAAAACTGCGATTGCGCCTGCTCATCATTGCGCTTAGCCTCTTCCAGCTTGGCGCTCTGCTCGTCACGCTGCGCCTGCAGCTGCTTCACAGCGCCATCGGCCACAGCATGTCTTTTTTCGACAGCATCAAACTCTGCTGCCAGCTCCTGCATTCTTGCTTCCTGCTCGCGCACCTGCTGCTCTAAACGTTCATTGCGCTGCACAAGGCGTTCGCCGGCCTTTTCGTTCTGGCTGACACGTTCATCCAAAACCTTTTGGTCGCCGCGCAGCTTTTCTAAAGCAGTTTCGCGGTTTTTGATATCATCCTGCAATTTATTATAAGCCTCGGCCAGCTTATCCAGCTCCTGCTGCACCTTTACGGCCTCGGCCTGCATGCTGCCTACCTTCGCTGCCTGCTCGGAATAAGCACCTGCCGCCGCTTCCTTTTTCGTCTGCAGCTCTCTGCCTGTTTCCTCCAAAGCGTCCAAGCGGCGCAAAAGTACAGATAACCGGCAACGGCGCAGCTCCTCGCTCAGCTCGTTGAACTGCTGAGTTTTGGCTGCTGCCTGCGCCAAAGGCTCTACCTGCGCATCTACCTCGCTGCGGATATCGTTAATACGCGTAAGGTTATTGGCCGTATCGTCAAGCTTGCGTACCGCATCCTTCTTGCGCAGACGATATTTAGCGATGCCTGCTGCTTCTTCGAACAGACTGCGTCTGTCCTCGGGACGGCTGTTTAAGACCTCATCAATTTTATTTTGGCCGATAATGGACATCGAGCCCTTACCAAGACCGGTATCTGCCATCAGGTCGATTATATCCTTCAGACGGCAGCTTTTCTTATTAATCGCATATTCACTTTCACCGCTGCGGAAAATGCGGCGCGTCAGGCTTACCTGCTCAAAATCGAGCGGCAGTGTTCTGTCGCTGTTATCAAAATCAACGGTGACCTCTGCTACGCCCAACGCTCTGCGCTTGCCGCTGCCGGAGAAGATAACATCCTCCATTTTGCTGCCACGCAGATACTTGGCGCTCTGCTCGCCCAACACCCAACGGATGGCATCCGAAATATTGCTCTTGCCCGAACCGTTCGGTCCAACAACAGCAGTAATTCCCTTGTCAAAGGTCAATTCAGTTTTATCAGCAAAGGATTTAAAGCCATAGGTTGAAAAGGACTTTAAACGCACTAGAAATCACCCATTTTCTCTAAGTCAGTTATTATATCTTTTTATTGTATCATAAAATGCTGTTTTTTTACACCATGCAGAACTTCTCTTATGTTAAAAATTGCAAAATAACCTGCCAGCGCTCGGCCAAACCTTCAAGACGCAGGCGCGCGTTGGCAGGACTTGTAGACGGCAGATAAAAAATTCGCACCTGCTCAGGCATTTTTTGGGCAAAATATTTTTTAAAGGCTGCACCCGCCTTGCCGCCGTTGCAGACTACCGCCTGCAAATGCGGCAGCTCACCTGCAAGTTCCACAACGGCATTCGGCGTTTCGTTTTTGATGTTGCTGTCCAGGCTGCCGTCACGCTCGCAATAACCCAGCGTGTCCCACAGCGCAATGTGATGCTTATGCAGCAAAGCCTGCTTGGCAGCGTAATCCTGTGGCACGTTCTCCTGCAGCAGCAGCGCCAGCAGACGCCAGAAGCGGTTCTGCGGATGTGCGTAATATTCCTGCTGCTCCAGCGATTTTATCCCCGGCATAGAACCGAGAATCAATATTCTGCTGTGCTCATCTACGATTGGTGCAAAGGATTTACATGTGGCCATACTCTTATCTCATCCGCCTTATTTTGAATTATCTGCAGCTCAAGGCTTGGGAAGCGTTCCTCCCAATAGCGCAGGTTGCAGCTTTTTTGCCCGCGCAGCTTCGATTCCAAGCGTGCAGGACAAAGGATATCAACAGCACCGCAGTCAGTCAGTTTGGCTAATTGCGGGGTAATCTTGTCACGCAGCACCCTGCTTTTTACCAGCTCGCCCATCGCCGGATGAAACGGTCCCGCAAGAATGTTTCCCGGTGCGCACAGCTCATCGTCAGGCTGCAGGCCGATGCGGATAACATTCACGCCTGCTTCCGTCAGCTCGCAATAAGCCCAGGCCGCCTGCGTCACGGCCTCCTCCAGCGTCAGAGGTACAAAACGCCCCGCCGCGTAGTCCGCAGCCAGCGGCGTACCCTTGATTACTAACAAAGGATAGATGCGTGACACGTCAGGCTGCATTGCTATCGCCTTACGCACCGTTTCCTGCACGCTGGCAAAGCTCTGCTCGGGCATGCCCACCATCAGCTGCAGGCCAACTTGAAAGCCGAAGTGTTTTAAAAGCGCCACCGCCGGCGCCACCTGCGCCGCCGTATGGCCGCGCTCCGCTGCCGCCAGCACTCTGTCATCAAGCGACTGCACGCCCAGCTCCACCAGGCGCACCCCATGACGCTGCAAAAGCTGCAAGCGTTCTTCATCTATATAGTCCGGGCGTGTCGAAAGGCGCACGCTGCCGATAAAACCTTCGGCCAGCAGTGCGTCCGTCAGCGCCAAAAGCTCACGCTGCAAATCTAAAGGCAAGCCGGTAAAGCTGCCACCGTAAAATGCCGCCTCATGCTGCACACTCGGTTGCAGCCAACTGCACCAGCGCATCAGCTGCTCCTTGGCGGCAGCCACAGCAGCCAGCTTTTGTCCGCTAATCGTCTTTTGATTACAAAAGACACATTGATGCGGACAGCCTGCGTGTGGAATAAAAATCGGTAAAATAGACATAATAAAGCCTCTTTTAATTGTACAAGTATCAAAATTTATGTATAGTTATCTTCTTAATGATAGTTCTTACTATTGACAATATCCCCCTACGGGGGTTATTATAGTGTTGTAAACTTTTTGATAGGAATGTGATACAACAATGAAATTATCTCACATGCGCTTTATAAAAACAAGTCTGCCTTTCACCTTTTCCACAATGGCAGCCTCGCTCATGGGCGCAGTCGACACAGCAGTTGTAGGTCATCTTGGCAATTATACCTATATCAACGCTGTTTCGCTGGGTGCTGTTATCTTCAGCACCGTTTACTGGCTCTTTGGCTTTTTGAAAATCTCCACCAGCGGCTTTGCGGCGCAGGCCATGGGGCACCACGACCCCAAGTTGCTTGCAGGCAGTTTTCTGCGCGGCGTACTTGCTGCCTTCGCCATTGGTCTTGTCCTCGTCATTTTACAGGAACCAATATGGCGCACGGCGCTGGTGCTCTTCACCCCCGACGCAGCAACCAGGCCTATGTTGGAGCAATATTATCGCATGCTCATCTGGATTATGCCGCTGACGCTCGTCTTCCAGACAGCACAGGGATGGTTCGCCGGTACACTGCATGTACGTATCGCGGTACTCACCGCACTTGCCAGCAACATCATCAACCTGCTGCTGGACGTACTTTTTGTCATTGTATTGCACTATGAGGTAACCGGCGTTGCTGCTGCCACCTGCATCGCCAATATTACCGGCTTTTTAGCCATTCTGTACTTTTATGCCAAGCACAAGCCCCTGTCGCTAACAGCAGTTCCGCTGCGAAAAATCTTTTCCGGCCCCACCTGCCGTCAGATGCTGCAATGCGGTTCGCATCTCACCGTGCGTATGTTCTGCATGATTATCATGGTCAACAGCTTTATGCATCAAAGCTCAGCCTTCGGCGGCGAGCTTTTGGCCGCTAATTCTATTCTTTTCCAGATACAGTTCATTATGGGCGATATTCTGACCGGCCTTTCGCAGGCAGGTGCCATCTATTCCGGCATTGCCTTCGGCGAGCACGACCGCTCCATGCTCAATGATACGCTGCGCATCAGCTTTATCTGGGCCATCAGCTTCGGCCTGCTGCAGACTGTCGGCTATTATTGCTGCCGTCACGCCATTCTTGGTTGCTTCACCAATCTGCACAGCGTTATTGCCACAGCGCAGCAGTACGATTTGTTTATAGCATTCTTCCCGCTTATCAGCGCACTCGGTATCGTCTACTACGGCGTATTCAATGGTGCTCTCTACACCAAGCCTATCTGCATCTCCATGCTGCTTACCGCAGGCTGTTACCTTACCGCCTACTTCACGCTTATCCCGCTTTATGGCAACATCGGCCTGTGGCTGGCCTTCCTCATCTTCTATATTGCTCGCAGCAGCTTTTTACTGTTTTTTGTTCCCAAGCTGCAGCAAAGAGTAGCTTTGGCGTAATCTCAAACAAGACTGCACGTTCTTAACGTGCAGTCTTTTTAACTTCAGCGCAGATATTGGTCAATGGCCGCTTCAAAATCCTCCAGACTTTTGCTGCCCTCACCTTTTTCGATAGCATGCAAAATGCAATGCTCCAGGTGGTCCTTTAAAATAACCTTGGCTGTATTATCCAACGCCTTGCGCACCGCAGCTATCTGAATCAGTACCTCCGAGCAATCCCTGTCGTTATCTACCATAGTCTTGATAGAACGCACATGTCCTTCAATACGTGCCAGGCGGTTGACAACCTTCTTCTTATTAGGATGGTTGTGAGCGTGTGCATGAGCTTCCTGCAAAGCCTGCTGCTTTTTATCATCCTGCTGCGTAAGCTCCGCCTGACTGCGCACATATTCCAATAAAGATTTTTCCTCTGCCATTACTGTCACCAACCTTATCTCTACATTATTAAAAGGGAGCGCACTAAACACGCTCCCTCATTTTATTCCGCTGCCTGCGGCGTCAAAATGCTTTCGATTACCAAAGCAACGCCGTCATCATTATTAGATGCGGTAATAATTTTTGCATTCTGCTTCACGCTGTCCTTAGCATTGGCAACAGCAACGCCGATACCGGCATTGGCAATCATCTTCACATCGTTATTGGAATCACCGATGCACATAATTTCCTGCGGCTGTACGCCGTAGCTTGCAGCCACGCTCTTTACAGCCTCCCATTTGTTGACACCGGGCTCCATAAGCTCCAGGAAATTGTCTTTGGAGCTGGTTACATCCAGCTTGCCGGCAAAATCCTCTTTAAATTGCTGCCATACAGCGGCAAATTCCTCGCTCTTAGTCATAACAAGAATCTTATACGGTGCTTCATCCGTATGATAAAGCGCCTCACCGATAGCAGTAGTCTGAATACCGCTGATTTTGGTATACATACGGGAGCAATCGTTCTCCTGCTTAATCAAAATGCTGTCACCCACATAAAGCTGCAGGTAATAGCCCTTCTCGCGACAGTATGCCAACACCTCGTTGGCGGTAGACAGCTTCATCTTGTGCTCATAATAAACCTTGCCGCTCAGGCTGCCCTTCACCAATGCGCCGTTATAGGTAACCAGCGGCACATCAAGACCCAGCTTTTCCGCATAAGGACGCACGGAAATGTACATTCTGCCCGTAGCAATCAAAAAAATCTTGCCTGCGTCCAGCGCCTTTCTGATAGCTGCCTCGTTACGCGGAGAAATTTGGCAGTCCTTATTCAAAAGTGTATCGTCCATATCGCTGGCAATCAGCTTAATTTCCATGCTCCATCTGCTCCTTTAACATCAATTTATCCAAAAATATAGCTGCTGCCGGATAAAGCAGCAAAAGAAAAATTCCGTGCATGATGCCAAAGTTAAGGTCATAACCCGGCAGCATCCGGCAAACAGTTACGGCACCCTCCAAGGAGAAGGCAGCCATTACCAGCATAGCCTTCAGAGAGTCATTTCTGTGCTTTGCAAGCTCCTGCAGCCTCGTCAGCAAAAACTGCTTGTCGACAATAACATGCATCAGCTTCAAGCCCAGGCACATAAAAGCACCCTCGATAAAAGAACCTGCCACCAGACCGCCCAGTGTTACCACCTGCAGCATACCGGTTACATATTCACATAGGAAAAAAATGACGCTCAGCGTCAGCCACATTGTAGCTAAATTATACATTGTTTTCTTCAAATTAATCACCAAGGTACATTATAACACAGACAGCCGTCAAATTACACCAGTCGTCTGATATTTTATGATGCTTTTAAGCATATTTTGCAAGTATTTCTGCATATTTTGTGGTAAAATAAATTTATTAACGTAAGCAGACAGCATTGTCTGTACGAAAGGAGCAGTTTATATGAAGCGCAGTGATAAATTCCGCCAGGCCAACCGTGAGGCGCTGGCAACTGTTCTTGCCACCATCGCCGTCATCATCTTCTGGTGCTTGGCAGGCTTTGGACTGGCAGACAGCAATATTACATTCTGGCATACGCCTCTTTGGGTTTGGGGCGGCTGTGTCGGCACCTGGCTTTTTGCCATCGCCGTTACCGTTTTTCTGACAAAGAAGGTTTTTGTCAACTTTGATTTGGATGACAGCACGGAGGATAAACAGCATGAGTAGTATTTTGAACATTATACCAGCGCTGGCCTTTCTGCTGATTCTTTTGAGCATCAGCGCCTATATCCAGCGCACGTCAAAGGAAAACAGACAAAAGGATTTCGCCAAGGATTACTTCATCGGCGGCCGTACTCTCGGCGGCTTTGTGCTGGCTATGACCACCGCTGCCACCTACAGCAGCGTAAGCACCTTCGTCGGCGGTCCGGGCGTAGCCTGGGTTATTGGCTACGGCTGGCTGTACATGGCCATCGTGCAGGTAGTCGTTATCTTCCTCGTCTTGGGCGTGTTCGGCAAAAAGATTGCCCTGATTGCGCGTGAGATTGACGCCGTAACTGTCATTGACGTGCTGCGTGCCCGCTATCATTCCGACTTTCTGGCGAACATGGCTGCCGTTGTTATTGTCGCCTTCTTCTGCGCCACTATGGTGGCACAGTTCGTCGGCGCTGCCAAGCTCTTCGAAGCAGTAACCGGTTTTTCCTACCTCACCGGCCTCACGATGTTTGGCCTGATTGTTGTCATTTACACCACTATCGGCGGCTTCAAGGGTGTTGCCGTTACCGACGCCTGCTGCGCCATCGCCATGATCGTCGGCCTGTGCATCCTCATGGGCGGCATGATGCACGCAGGCGGCGGCTTCAACAAAATAATGAGCTACATCAGCACCCAGCATCCCGATATGCTTGAGCCGCTTTCCCGCGGCAAAATGCCGATTTCGCTGTACATCAGCCAATGGCTGCTCGTCGGCATCTGTACGCTGTCGCTGCCGCAGTCCGTTGTCCGTGGCATCAGCTACAAAGATACCAAAGCACTGCACAATGCTATGATTATCGGTACCGTCGTTATCGGCGCCATGACACTGGTTGCCACCTGGATTGGTGTCATCAGCAAAGGCATCCTTACCGGACCTATTACAGCCTACGGCAACAGTGTTGATAACATCATGCCTGTCGCCATCGTGCAAAGCCTCACCCCCTTTTGGGCCGGCGTTATCATCATCGGACCGATTGCAGCAACCATTTCCACTGTTTCCTCGCTGCTGCTTTCATCGTCCTCCTCTATCGTCAAGGACGTTTACATGAACATCAAGGGCAAGCGCGAAGAACAGCTCAGCAATAACCAAATTCGCCTCTACAGCCTGGGCGCAACAATTATCCTCGGCCTTTTTGTTTATGCCATCGCTATAAAACCGCCAAGCGTTATCTGGCAGATTAACATGTTTGCCTTCGGCGGTCTGGAAACAGCCTTCTTCTGGGTGCTGATTTTCGGTCTTTTCTGGCCCAAGGCCAACAAATACGGCGCTATTGCTGCCATGGGCGGCGGCGTTATCATCTACTGCCTGGCCATGGTCTTAAAAATCAAGGTGCTCGACCTGCACCAGATTGTGCTTGGCATCGGCCTTTCCCTGCTGTGCTTCTTCATCGGCAACAGCTTCGGCAAAACAGTCGATGAAAAAACACTGCGCATCTTCTTCCCCGAAAAATTTGAGGACGAAAAATAAAACTGCATATTAATCCGATATCCAAGAATCAAAATCTCTGCTTCCGGTGTTTTTAACCATCCTGGCAGAGATTTTTTATGCTCTGTTTTCTTTATAAAATTAAGTATCTGACACTGTTTACCTAGGGTTTTCCTGCATTTAAAAGACGCTGCTGATTAATTTCCTCATAAATAAAATTTTCTCAACGCTGACACTCCTGCCTTTTATATCCGCCTCATTCTTATTTACAAAAGCGACAAGTAGTTTTCATTAAGTAATCATAATTATCCATTGACATGGAATATTATTTTCTGCTATCTTAAAAGTGTAAGCAGTTCTCAGCCACTCACCCCACGATGCAGGAAGGAGCGTGCCGTCATGCTAAAAAATTCTGTCATTATTCTCGCAGGAATGTTGCTTTTAATTACCAGCTGTTTTGCCAACACACGCATGCAGCAATCTGCTAAGCAACAAACAATCCCAAAGGTCAAGGAGGTCATAATTATGGATTTTTCCCAAGAAAAAGAAAATGTTATCTATCTTGCAGGCGGCTGCTTCTGGGGACTGGAAAAGCTGATGCAATCCATACCGGGCGTCATAGATGCCCAAAGCGGTTATGCCAACGGCACAGGCAAAGCCGATGCCAAGTATCAGGCAATTTTAGGCGGGAAAACCGGTTTTCGCGAAACTGTGCGTGTTGAATACGATCCGGCAAAGGTGAGTCTTGACCATCTGCTCTTGGCTTATTTTTACGTCATTGACCCAACAGTCCTCAACAAGCAGGGTAATGATACCGGAACACAGTACCAAACAGGCATCTACTATACCAATACACAAGCGCAGGCTGTCGTAGAACGTATCGTGGAACTGGAACGCGGTCGTCATAAGGTATTTGCAGTCGAAGTCGGACCACTGAAAAACTATTATCCGGCAGAAGAATATCATCAGAACTATCTTGATAAAAATCCTAGCGGATACTGCCATATATCGCCTGCTAAAATCAAGCTGCTCAGTACCTTGAAAATTGATGCCGGTGCCTATAAAAAACCTACTGCCGAAACTATACGCGATAAGCTTACTGCAGAACAATTTCAGGTAACACAGCAAAACGGTACCGAACGACCGTTCCACAACGAATTTTGGGATAAATTTGCCAAAGGCATTTATGTTGATATCGTCACCGGCGAACCGCTCTTTTCTTCAACCGACAAATATCAGAGCAGCTGCGGCTGGCCCGCCTTTACCAAGCCTATTGAAGCACCCTTGATAGTTGAACGCAAGGATACAAGCCATGGTATGGTACGCACCGAGGTGCGCAGCCGCAGCGGCGATTCGCATTTAGGCCATGTTTTCACCGGTGACCACGAATCACCCAACGGTGTACGTTACTGCATCAACAGTGCTTCCCTGCGCTTTATCCCCTACGAACAGATGGAAGCCGAAAGCTATGGCTATCTGCTGTATCTTTTCAAATAATACTCTCCAACTCAAAACACCCTGTGCATTGCCAACGGCAATACGCAGGGTGTTTTTCATTGCTTATTCAAAGCTCACTCAAATTCCTTGTAGATACCTTCCTCACGGCGTCTGGTTGCCGTTTTGGAAATATATGTACCATGAACAATATTCGTCAGCTTCTTCTTCGCTAAAATCTTTTGAATGTAATCAAGATGCGGACAAGGCGGCTTATGCGAATTATCCGATACCATGCAGGTAGAAAGATGCACGCAAATCTCCTGCCCATCCTCCTTAAAGCGGCGCAGGCGCTTCGCCAGATTCTCCAGCTTAACCGTCAGCGCACCGCCGGAGCAGCCACCGCAGGTAAAGCTCATGTAATGTGTGTCCTCAGGATAACCGCCAAACTTGCCCTCACGGCTGTAAAAGGCGTGCGTACAGTTGTAGCCGCAGCAACGCTGCTGCACCGTATCACACTGGATAATGACTACCAGCTTGTTCATTTTATCATGCCTGCTGCTTTTAAAGCTGCATCCAGCTTAACCTCAGCGGCAGCGCTGATAGGAGTCAGCGGCAGACGCGGAGCACCTGCTTCAATACCGGTAACCTTGGTAACGGCAGCTTTGATAGGAATCGGGTTGCTTTCTATGAACATAGCCTTAGCCAGCGGCACCATAACCTTGTTGAGGTCAGCAGCATCCTTAACGCGGCCTTCGCTGTAAGCCTGCATCAATTGCTGCAGTATGTTGCCGTTAACATTTGCCAGCACGGAAATCAAGCCGCAGGCACCAACAGACAGGAACGGCAGAATCAGGCCGTCATCACCGCTGTAAATGGAGAAATCCTCCGGCAGCACACGATACAGCTCTGCAGTTTGTGCAACATTGCCTGCTGCCTCTTTAATAGCCACAATGTTACTGAAATCTGCTGCCAGACGTGCAACAGTTTCCGGAGCAATATTGCCGCCGGTACGTCCGGGAACGTTATATACGATAATCGGCAGCTTGGTAGCCTTTGCTACGGCTGCAAAATGCTGGTAATAGCCTTCCTGAGTCGGTTTGTTGTAGTACGGGCCAACTACGAGCACGCCGTCTACACCACAGGCTTCCATTTTCTTAACCAGGTCAATAGTGCTGGCAGTGCAGTTTGTGCCTGCCCCGGCAACAATTTTGGCACGTCCGTTGACACGAGCAACGATGGTCTGCATGAATTTAATTTTTTCATCCATGTCCATGGTTGCAGCTTCACCGGTAGAGCCTTCTACTACCAGGCCGTCACTGCCGTTAGCCAGCAGCCAGTCAGTAAAATCTGCACCAGCTTCATAATTGATGCTGCCATCAGCGTTGAACGGCGTAACCATAGCCGTTAATAATCTGCCAAAATACGGTTTTTTCATTGTAATTCCACCTCTTAAAACTAATTGAAACCAAAGATCTCTATGAAATATTGATTTTGTCTAAATGATTTTATCTTTTTTTACAGCGCACTTTATGTACGTCGAGGAAACATAACGACACAGACGGTGCTTTATACACGGCCTACACTACAGCTTGAAGGCCTCATGCAATGCTTTGACTGCCTCCACCAAATATTCCTCTTTAACAATCGCGGAAATCGTAGTATCGCTGTCCACAGTCTGCAGAATAGCGATATTGTGGCTGGCAAGCGCAGTTACAAAGGTAGCCATAATGCCGGGCACGCCACGCATAGCACTGCCGACAACGGAAACCTTGCCGCAGCCCTCGTTCAGCGTATATTTAAAGCCGGTTGCATCAAGAACCTTGCAGGTGTGCTCTACGTCCGGAGAAAATACTGCAAACATTGCTTCCTTCTCGGACAGATTCAAGCAGCCTACGCTGATGCCTGCATCCGCCAAATCCTCGAACAGATTACGGCCTGCAGTAATATCCTGCGGGTTCAGGTCAATGCGGAACTGTGCCAGGTCATTAAGATGAGCAACGCCGCTGGCGCAGGATTCGTTAATCGCAATTTCGCCGCCGTTACCCTGACCGATGCGTTCGCTGGTAATCAAAGTGCCGGGAGCATCGCTGAAGGTGGATTTTACATACATGGGAATGTTGCTGCCCATAGCAATTTCCACGGCACGCGGATGAATAACCTTAGCGCCGTTCTGTGCCATCTGGCAAACCTCAGCATAGGAAATCTGCTGCAGAATATTAGCCTTCTCGACAATGCGCGGGTCAGCAGTCATAATGCCTTCAACGTCTGTATAAATTTCAACAAAATCAGCCTTGAGCGCAGCGCCCAGTGCAGCAGCAGAGGTATCGCTGCCACCGCGGCCCAATGTCGTAAATTTATAGTTATTTTCCGTCATACCCTGGAAGCCGCAGACAACCGGAATGATGCCTGCCTCCAGCAGACGGATAAGACCGGAGGTATTGATGTTTTTGATGCGTGCGGCACCAAACTGGGAATCGGTGATAATACCTGCCTGACCGCCGGTGAGCGCCATAGCGTTGATACCGAATTTTTGCAGCGTTGCTGCCATTACGCAGGCGGAAATGATTTCGCCGCAGCACATCATCATATCCATCTCGCGCACATTAACGGAAAGGTTAACGTCCTTCAGTGCGCCGATAAGCGTATCGGTTGCGTAGGGAGCGCCCTTGCGTCCCATAGCCGAAACAACTACTACCGGGGAGTAACCGTTACGGATAGCCTGCTGTACCTTGTTTTTAACTGCAACGCGGGCTTCCTCACTCGCGACGGAGGTGCCGCCGAATTTCTGTACAATGATTTTCATGTAAATTGCTCCTCATATGTTTAAATTAAAATGCAAAATGTACCGGATGCTGTAAAGGCTGTGGTGTACAGGCTGTACGCCAGGTAGTCTTTACAACGCAGAGGTGCATTATTATTTTTCTAACCAGCCGTTTTTAATCATAACCTCGGCAATCTGCAGCGTGTTCAGTGCAGCGCCCTTGCGGATCTGGTCGCCTACTACCCACAGGTTAAAGGTATTCGGATTGGACTCATCGCGGCGCAGACGGCCAACGAAGCAGTCATATTTTTCCGAGGTATATAACGGCATCGGATAAATCTGGTTGGACGGATCATCCATCATCTGAATGCCGGGGAAAGCGTTGATAGCAGCTGCCATATCCTTCAGCTCCAAATCATGCTCAAATTCGATGTTTACCGATTCGCTGTGGCTGCGGTATACAGGCACGCGCACGGTGGTAGCGGTGATGCGCATTTCGTCATCATGCATAATCTTTCTGGTTTCGTTGATCATCTTCATCTCTTCTTTGGTATAGAGATTGTCAAGGAAAACATCAATCTGCGGAATCAGGTTAAAAGCAATCGGATAATGCTTCGGCAGGCTTGCGGACGGAAGAATGTGTGCCTCCATCTCACGGCCCTCGCTGTAAGCCTTGGTCTGCTCGGTGAGCTCGTCAATGCCCTCCTTGCCGGCGCCGGAAACAGCCTGATAGGTAGAAACGACGATACGTTTAATGCGTGCCAGGTCATACAGCGGTTTCAATGCCATAGCCATAATAATTGTAGAGCAGTTAGGGTTGGCAATAATGCCCTTGTGCTTCAGGATGTCCTCGGGGTTAACCTCCGGCACAACCAGCGGCACTTCGGGATCCATACGGAAGGTGCTGGAGTTATCAATAACAACGGCACCGGCTTTCACAGCGTAAGGAGCAAACTCCTTAGAAACGCTGCCACCTGCGAACAGAGCAATATCAATGCCCTCGAAGGAATCCTTGGTAGCCTCCTGCACAGTATATGTTTTGCCCATAAATTCAATCTGCTTGCCTGCGCTGCGCTTGGAAGCCAGCAGACGCAGTTCTGCAAATGGGAAGTTTCTTTCTTCAATAAGCTTCAGAAATTCAGTACCAACAGCACCGGTAGCGCCCAAAATAGCAACGTTATACTTTTTCATAAAATTCTCCCCCTCACTATTTAGAGTAATTTATCTAAGCCGTATACCAGGCCTACTTGGTCAACAATTTTGCGGCAGCCAAGCGCAACGCCCGGCATGTAGCATTCGCGGTTAATCGGGTCGGTACTGATTTTCAAAGTTTCGCCCTGACCGCCGAAGATAACCTCCTGGGAAGCAACGTAACCCGGCAAGCGGACACTGTGAATCTTCATACCCTCGTAATCCGCACCGCGCGCACCTGCCATGGTTTCCTTTTCATCAGGATTGCCCTGATGCATTGCTTTGCGCACCTCAGCAATCTTTTGTGCGGTGATAATCGCCGTACCGCTCGGAGCATCCAGCTTATTATCGTGATGCTTCTCGATAATTTCCACATGCGGGAAATATTTGGCAGCCTCACACGCCAGCTTCATCATTACAACTGCGCCAAGCGCAAAGTTCGGAGCAATCAGCAGGCTGGTGTTGTGCTTGCGTGCCAGCTCATCAACCTCTTTTAAATCTGCATCGCTGAAGCCTGTTGTGCCTACTACAGCATGCACGCCAAGCGGCAGCATTTTGCGCAGGTTGCCCATAACAACATCAGGACGGGTGAAGTCAACAACAACGTCCGGTTTGGCAGCTTCAATAGCAGCAACCAGATCAGTTGTTACCTTAACGCCGTCGCCCAGATGTACAGTGCCTTCCTTAATATCAACAGCACCTACAAGCTCCAAATCAGCTTCGCTATATACCTTTTTACATACCTCGCTGCCCATGCGGCCCAGCGCACCATTTACCAAAACACGAATCATGTCGTTCACTCCTTAATCATAAAAATAACCGTTGAGATATTTCCTTTGGATTCTATCTCAACGGTTAGCATGTCAAATAAATATTCACACCCATAGCCGAGATAGCCCTCCGCTGCAGATGCAGCGACAGTCCGGCAGCTTTCACTGACGGCCCAGCACAACGACACGGCTGCCATTGCACTTCGGCGTTAGCCCTTTTGTGATGCTTCTCAGCTCCCGCTCCACAACCTACTCATGCTTTCCGCGCCTCTATCTTAATGGTTTGCTATTAAAAAAATTATATTACTGTTACTGCTATTTGTCAACGAGGAAAATTATTAGCCTGTTCTTATAGCGGCAAGTGTAAAGATTTTACAAAAAGATGAAGTGAGAGGGATTCTATTACGAGAATTGGGCACTTTCTCACTTTTCTCGTAATAGTATCATACGATACATACTAACTTTGCAAGTTAGATTCACAAGAAATATATACCGGCTTACCATCCAATTCATGTGTCTATTACCGCTAGAACTTCATAAAAAATCTGCGCAGACAATTCAACATCCACGCAGATTTTATTACGATCTTAAATTTTGCAAGCTAAAGTTTAATGGCTTGTTTTATACTTACCTTAAATTAATTTCACTCAAGATAAGTATATCGGTTTATAAAATTCCTGCCTGAGCCATTTTGAATGCATTTAGAGCTGCATTATAGCTTTGAGTAGCTTTGCCAACTTTTTGAGGATCATACTCACAAACACTCAAAATGCCATAATAATCACTAACAATTTTTTTCAGATTGTTTTCGAGGAATCTTTTAGGATCAGTTGTCCAAATTATTCTCCCATTTTCATTTTTTATTATGGCTCTAAGACCACAGACTAACGGAACAATAAAACCATCTGGACTAGCAGTTGGTACCCCTCTTTTGCTAAACGGAGCCACAAGATCAAACTATTTATAAAGATTTATGGTAACTAAACCAAGGAGAAGACAATAATGTCTGTTTCATT
>ENA-UEOJ01000159-UEOJ01000159.1-human-gut-metagenome-genome-assembly--contig:-NODE-159-length-57135-cov-5.361474_pt1 | contig 57135 bp, 59 predicted proteins | sample MGYA00242885_ERZ507886 | MGnify/ENA primary metagenome ERZ507886 (study PRJEB26167, sample SAMN06115505) | human gut metagenome | host: Homo sapiens | place: China:Anhui | collected 2015-08-07 | study... | reverse complement strand
GTCGTTAAGCTCATCGGCCTTCTCGGCGCCTGCGTTGCGTCCAACCCAACTCCACATCCGAGTGTTCGGGAATTGTTCACGGACTGCGTCATGATTTTGTCCCGAAAACTCGCAGAGCTGCCGAAGGAAGAAATATGAGATCGGGCGAAATCACTTTCAAGCTTTCCGGTCCTGACATGAAGGACGTAATCGATCTCATTAAGGAAAGGAACGGTCTCATAGGAACTGTTGACAATCCGATTTGCGGAGAAATAACAGTACGCATGCTCAACGATGTTGCCCTACAGCTAGGGAAGGCCCTGCTCACTAAAAGTCAAGGCATTAACGTCCTCCTACAAGGCGGTTTCCAACCCGAAGAAGCGGAGACAAGAGGGAGCCAAAAAGTGAGCCAAGACCGCTTCACATTCTTCGTCAACCCGTGGGATACGCCTTTCCTTCTCGACCTGTTGAATCAAAAGACGATGCTCCAGAGGGCCTGTGAGGAACAGCCGGATCGTAAGGGCGAATTCATGTGGGAGATCGAAAAACTCTGCTGCCGTATCGGTAATGTCCTTGTTCTGAAGAATCAAGGCGTGCTGATCGAACGTGCATCAATCTCCGACAAGGAGCAAAAATGATCGAAATCGACGGCATTACAGTGCGTGGCTGCATCTCCTTCGATCGCTCGAAAAAAGACACTTCTTCCAGCGGGAAGGTCACTTGGCACAAACGTTGGGAGGCTGAGGCAGGCTATTACGGCGTGGCGTTCCGCAAACGCAGCAAACACCGAGCAATCCTTGAGGATTTCCTTCTCGACCTGCATCAACTCGACAAAGACGGTTTGCTGAAGGAAATCTGCGAGGAGTGCAAAGAGGTTGACGGCGGCAAAAAGCGATGGAACATCAACTCCCTTCCTGCCGGCATCCGAGGCCTTGTCGAACACTCCATGTCGAGCAAAAAAGAAAGTTTTGCAATTAACCAAGAGGAGCAGAAATGACCCGCGGAAGAATCTCCCTCTATCTCGATCTCGAGACATACGAGGAAATGGCCCGCATGCTCAGAATTCGGAGCGCATTGGTCAATCAAATGATGCTGGTAGGTATCTCGCACAGTGATCTCGATCAGTTTGCGAAATTGGAAAAAGATCTTGGCCTCATCTTGGCAAATAATCCTAAGAGTCCTTGGGAGCCGTTCGATCCGGAGAAAGAAGAAGAAGGAAAAATTACATTCTTTTTGAGCGGCAGCGACAAAAGCAAACTGCTCAAGCTCCTGAAGGAGAGAGACAAGATCATCGGGCGTTGGCTAGCCAGTCCGAACGACAAAGAAATTCAAATGAAGATCTTGGAGGATTCTCGCAATGTCCATCACTCCATTGGACACCTATTGGCCTGTTTCAACAAAGGGATTCTGGTAAAGCCGGAACCGGAGACTGACAAGGAGGAGCAGAAATGAGCGTTGAAAAAATCACCTTCTACCTCCGAGGTTATGACAGAGACCGCGTGATCGAGCTGCTGGAGCAGAAGAGAGAACTCATGAAGGAAATGATCGCCAGTCATAACAGCAATGATCTGGACCGATTCGGCCAAGCGCTTGAAGAGGTCAGAGGCATCACCAACCTGATAGGCAGCGTGCTTACGAATAGAAGCCTCAATATTTCGTACGACCCGATGCCGAAAGTCGAAGAAGAGGACTAAATGCCAGCACTTAGCAACGAAGAAAAGCGGGAGAGAAGAGCTGAGTACATGCGCGAGTATCAGCAGCGCAATAAGGAAAAGATTCAGGCCCGCATGCGCGAGTATCAGCTGCTCAAAAAGGAAGAGATCAAAGCCAAACGGCATGAATACTACGAGCTCAACAAAGAGGAAATTAAGGCAAAAAATCTCGCCTACAGGAAGCGCAATAAAGACAAGGTGAGCGCTCAGCAACGCCAGTACCGAGAAGAAAACCGAGAGAAATTCCGGGAGATCGGCCGAAGGTATTACGAGCGGCACAAGGATGAGATCAACGCCCGGAAACGTGAGAGAAGAGCAATGAGGAAGGACATCGAACTTCGGAGGTCCCCGTTCTATGAGTTGTTCGGAACAAGAAGGAAGGTTGATCAGGAAGAGATTGTTATTACTCAACAAACGCCCTTTTCATCGTTGTTTGCAATACGAAAACATTAGGAATAATTATGGACATCAAACTTACCTGCACCGGTGCCATCCCGCTGGACGATTTCCCGGAAAATCAACAATTCCTCGTTGTCTCTGGGATCAACAGCATAGGCCCTGTGCTCCTTTACAAATGTGGGAATGTTCTAAAAAACATATCTAATTTTCACTCCATCCCAAACACACAAAAATTCTTAGCCTGGGAGCCCATCAATGTCGAGCACTACTTTTCTCCTTACGTAACTAAAGACCTCTGGCTCATTAGCCCGGATTTATTCAAACCGACTGGTTGGGTTTTCAAGGACTATGCAAATCCGGAAAAAGAGTACGTCTGCGAAATCCGTGACAAGGAGTTTATTGAGCGCTGGTTTAAGACCGGTGCCGGGCAATTTTCTTGTTCATGTGGAGACGTTTACTCCGCAACGATTAACAACACGCCTAACGACGATGGCCTCCACGAGATTATTAGACTCTGTCACATCGCAAATAAGGCAGAAATTTTCGCTAAAACCTTCCTGGGGAGAGAGTGATGAAAAGACTCGATCCTAAATGTCTCCCGTCCCTCCTCCAGTTTGTCATGGACCGCCAGCTTGAAACCGGCGCCATCGACTGCCAGAAAGCAGAAGAAACTCGTGACCACATTGTTCGCCTCCTTGAGGAGGAGGCCAACAAAGAAAACAAGACCTTCATCATTTACCCGGACAAGGAGCAGAAAGGTATTTTCACCGGAGGCTACGAAGTCAAATTCAAAATCCGCGGCGAGGACTACAGCCTGCTGGTTGATTTAAGAGATTTTATTGAAGACCCTGTTAAGGAGTAATGTCCATGAAGAGAAAATTAAATCCTGAATATGTTTCCGGAATTCTTCGTCGAACTAAAGACAAGGTGGAAGAGGATTTGTCTCCGGAAGAACTTGATGACTATTGCGATCGAGTTGTAGAAGCTCTTGAGAGGACCATTGCCGAAGACCCCGATTCCTATCAAGTCATGGTTGAACTGGATGTCCCAGGCGTCACGCCAAAAACGTCAATAAAGTGGTTTGCCCAAAGGTATGCAGACTTTTACCTATCGTTCGCTGAAGAAGAAATTCCAGACGAGAAAAGAGCGCGTCTTCTTAACATGTCCATCAAAGCTCGATTTGAAGACCTTAAGAAAGAAGCAGGGTGCGGAGCGCCCTTTTCCAACCTCACAATCAAAAGGGCAAAACGAATCCAAAGAATTTCTCAGCTCATTATCGATGAGCTTCTCGAGTTAGACCAACTAGGGAAACTCAGGTTCATCGACGGTCTTTCTTCCATGTCTAAGGGTTCGCTTTTCGGCATCAATGATCCGATCTTTTAACCGCTTCTGGGAAATCCATCATGAAAAAACTTAGACCTGAATTTGTGGCGGCAATGGCCCAAACCATCCAGGCATCCTCACCAAACTGTGAACTTACTTATGACACGATAAGAGAGTGCTGCGAGCAAGGGATAAAAAGACTTGAGAGTGCGGCCAACGATCCTAAGAACGGAAACGCTCAATCCGTGCTGATTTTCGTTGATTATGACCTTGACGGGAAATTAGGCATGTGTTTCTTCAACGCCCGAATCAAAGAGGATTTTTACGAGGACTCAGCACCGGCGCCAGTAAAAGAAACTTGCAGCCAAGAACCTGAAAATTCTCTGTCGAGAACCTACAAATACTTTGAGGTCGAGGACTCGATTATCAAAGAATACGGAAAGCTCGTTCCTCTGTATCCCCAGGCCGCCCGGCAGATTTGGAAAGAACTGCTCGACGAAGGGAAAGGCCTCGGCGGGAAGGCCACGAACTACCTTACGCTTCAGAGGTTCGTTTCTTCCCGGATTGAATATTTAATTAAGCTCGATTCAATGAGTGGCCGCCGCTGCAGCCAGATCGGAGAAAGCCTTTTCGTTGATTCCTCCGGTGAGAACTGCAAGCAGAGTCAGCAAATAGAGTCCGTCGGAATAAGCGGGGACCATGAATTGATCCATCATTCGCCCGCTGATCATGTACCCATTGCATCCGTCGACAGGATATTGGATGGCCCGGGCGAAAGTCTCAAACTTCAGACCGTCTGGCGCCTTTTTGATGTGGTCATGAAACTCAGTGGCGAAAGGAAGCTTTAAGGCGCCTCCCTGCAACGCGGCACATATGACCTGGATCGCCTCTTCTTTCTCCATGAAAACACGGGTGTTTTGAGATTCATCTGCCATTTTTTCTCTCCTTTCGGTAGTTGATGAATTGAGACCTCTTAATTATCCGATAGGAGTGACAGCCGGGAAGACCGGCGCCCAACAACTCTGAGGAAAAGACCACAAACAACGAGGGTTCTATGGATTTTCTAAGATCAAAAATTAGGCTGGCTTGCTTCAGGCTCGGATTGTGGCTTCTTGGGAAGTCAATGATCGCTTTTGAGAAAAGCATAGGAGGCCGTCGCCTTAATGACCTCCGGCGCGTCACGATCATTGAGTTGGATGGAAAAGAGTATGCCTTTGAGGGACGGCTTTACATTCCAGTTAAACCCACTGGCGCCGATGAGTGGCTATCAGATGCACTATGGTCTGATGGTCAGGCTTCCGCTACAGCTCAAGAAATTCCTCCAAGAAAACGTCACGAACAAGAAGCCGTAATCCGATCGAAAGCCAAACAAGAAGGTCTCCTCCGTCCTGATACTCAGCTTCAACATAAAGAGGGCTGTCGATGTGAACGATGGGATCAATAAACATAGTTTCTCCTGTTTGAATGATTAACTCGCAAATTAATTATCAGACAGGAGTGACAGTCGGGAACAGACCGGCACTTATCGAAAATGTAACTACAAGCCCCCTGCTCCATTCTTTAACCAGAACTTAGGCAGCCAGGCAACCGGGGACAGGAGGCTTCTAGTTACAACGGAAAAGAAAATGACACAGAAACTGAATCAAATTTATTTAACGAGCCTCAAGAAGTTCATTGCCAAGCGCGAGAAAGATCCTGCGCAGCAGGGCCGAGTTTTCCGGGATATTGTTCAGCTGCTTGAGCATCAGGCAAACGACAGAGACCTTCTGGCAGCGCTCAACAATGAACCTCGTTGGACCGGCATGATCGGACGAACTCTGTGCCGGATCACAGCGAACCTGTTTTTTGATTACGAACGCGACGGAGCACAAAAATGAAACCGATTCTGGATCCTATGTGCGGACCAAAGATGTTTTACTTTGACAAAGAGAACGCAAACGTCCTGTTCGGAGATATTCGATGCGAAACTCATTGGACGCGTCAATACAAAAAACTTGAAATTCACCCGGACATGTTGATAGACGCCAGAAAGCTCGAGTTTCCGGACAACTCGTTTTATCTCGTCGTGCTCGATCCTCCGCACCTTTTTAACTGTGGGAAGACGTCCGACATGGGGAAAAGTTACGGGGTGCTGGAGAAAGAATGGCATGCAGGCATGAAAAAGATCTTTGACGAGGCCTGGAGAGTTCTCAAGCCGAACGGAACTCTGATTTTCAAGTGGGCCGACAAAGATGTGACGCTGGCAGAGCTACTTTACGTGCTCAAACGTCAGCCGCTCTTGGGAGACAAGAAACCCTCGGCCAACAAAGCAGGAACAAACAGATTTTGGCTGGTATTTTTTAAGGAGGAAGAAGGCAATGCCGACAAGTAAAAAGCCTCGCAAGGTACACAGACCGATAAAGATTCGTTTGCCCGGCGCCCACTACTCCGACGCAATGGTCACTGAGCTGAAATCTATCGTGAACAGAACCGCTTTGATTATTGAAATCACACTGCCCCGCGGTGATGCAACGGATGATCACATGCACTGCATTCAAGATTTTCTCAACTGGGGCGGAATTGTGGTGTACCTAAGGCGCCTCAAAGGGCAGGAAGAAGCCAAACAAGAATTCTTTGAGCGATTCCAGGAAGCACTGCATGCATTAAATGACATTCTCAATCGTAAAAATGCGAAAAAGGCCACAAATCATTACGTGGGAACAGCCCATGAGCTGGATGTTTTGAGAGATGTCGGTGCCGAAATCTGCAGCATTTTGAGAGAAGGATTAGAGACAGCTCCCCGCCGGACAGTACGTGAATTCATGGCGGTCAAGGAGCTTATTGATGACGAACACGAGCGCCGGGAGAAACTAGGCCTCCCGCACGGCGTGCATGAGCTGGATGAAGATTTGGTGCTTAGGTATATTGAGAAGGTGGCGTGATGAACAACAATGAAAAAGGAATGGACTTCGGGAAGCCAAAATTGACAAGACAAGATGTCATGAGAATCTTGAGGATCAGTGCCACGACTCTCTGGCGCTGGGAGCGGGACAAAAAAATCATTCCGCAATTCACTCTGGGCCGACAGGCTCGTTATGACTACGATTACATAATGAACTTTAAACTGCCAAGTTAAAAGATTGGCCCCGCTGATTTGGCGGGGCTCTTTGTTATCTGCGTTTAAAAATTGCCGATATGATCATGCCGAGAGTTCCCCCGCTTATTACGCATGCGGGCCACTCATGTCCTGCCATACCTAAAAGATATGAGGCATAGAACGCAACGCCGGTTATGGCAGCGACAATTAACAAAGCCAAAATTCTTTCGGCAAAGACAAATAAATCCACGCGATTCTGTCGCTTTCTTCTAAAGTTATTTTCGACCTCTACCATTTCAATGGTTTTGGTCACGAGTCCGTCGTCAATTCGCTTTAGACGCTCCAGCTCCTCTGCTGGAGGAAGAGGGGTGTCCTCTTCCTGCTGAACGACTTGTATCTCGCTGCGGTCCTTAGCCTGGGTAACCTTGGCGCCTGTTTGTCTCCGCGTCATACCTGATTCTCCTCGCAGCGTTGGCGATGTCTCTCTCTATTATTTGTCTGTCGTTAGAAAGCGCCCTTTTAGCCTCTTTAAATGGAGATTTAGGAGCGACAGGGTACACAAAATCGTACCCTAATATCCCCAAGAGGGACATTCCAGACAGAACGGTTTTTACAACTTCTGGCATAGCTACCTCCTAGGTTGGTTAAAAAAGGGAATGATACCTCTTAATAGTACCTCTATTTATTTTATTGAAACTTAATTTCACAATTGAATTGAGCACGAACCATCGTGCCCCATTCAATTTTTAATCCGGAAGCTGATATTCCTTCTGCCATTTATCAACCATATCCGCCCAGGCCTGAAGCATCCGGCGCCGCTGCGGAGCGTAATCCGCCACGTTGTAAACTGCCCGAACGCCGGAGGCGACATGAGCCAATGAGGCCTCAATCCAGTCCGAATTAAATTCCGCCTCGTTTAAAAGCGTGCTGGCGGTTCTCCGGAGGTCATGAATCGTACAGGGCTCTATTTCAATCCCGGCCTTCTTAGCATTTGCTATCCCGAGCTCTAATAATCGGTTCGGAGTGGATGTGGCCATGGGCTTATTTAAGCCATACTTTGCCGGGAAAATAAAATCGCTCTTACAGGTACTAAGCGTTCTAAGGCAGACAAGAATATCGAAGGCCTGTTTGCTCAAATAAACATTGTGCGGTCTTTTTGTTTTCATGCGATTTGCCGGAATCCTCCAGGTTTTTTCATTCCAGTCAATCTCACTCCATACTCCGTTAATGACCTCAGATTTCCGGAGCAGTGTGAGCAAAATCAGTTTGAACGCGCTCTTTGAGCTGATGTCGGAGGAGCTTTGTTCGATCCCGTTTAAAACATAACCGATCTCCCTAGGTGACATCGCTCTGGTTCTCGACTTAAACGTATGGATCGAACTGGGCCGAACAAAATCGGTCGGACTTTTTAATTTTGGTCCGCCGTGCATTGAAGCAAAGGTATAGACGTTTTTAATAATCATCCGGCAAAGCAGCGCCGTACTCGGAGCTTGCTGTTTAACAAGATCCTCGGCCAATGCCCTGACCTCGTTCTCAGTGATTTCAAAGAGAGACATTTTGCCTAAAGCCGGCCGCAGATAATTATCGATGGCATAGCCGCGCATCTTCTTTGTTGATTCAGCAACTCCACACTCTTCAGTGTATTTATCCAGCCAGACAGAGAAGCTGTTCTCCGCAAGAGTGTTTTTAATTTCCTGTTTCTTTTTTGCCGGAGAAATCCCGGCGGCGAGATCAGCTCTTGCCTTCAGGAGTTTTTCTCGCGCCTGTGCCAGTGTGATTTCTCCGTACTTGCCAAGCGTCACGGTTTGCTGGCGGTTGTTGTAACGGTAATTAAAACGAAACGATATTGTTCCGGAGGGAGCGACAGATAAATAAAGTCCGTCTCTGTCGGCAACTTTGTAGGGTTTTTCTCCTGGTTTCAGCGCTTTTATTGCCTTATCGGTGAGTGCCATTTTCAAAATACCATCAAGGGTTGTCAAAAATCTCTCGAAATACCATCAAATTTCTTCAAGAAAAATTCTATACCATCAAAAATACCATTGAAATAGGCTTGCTAGGAGCTAAAAGATACTGAAAGAAAGTGAAAGATTCTGAAACTGAAAAAACGCCTTTTTTATTGATTTTAAATGTAAAAACGGGATGACTTCTGAATCATCCCGAATGCTTAGGAAATACCTAGAAATTGAAGATTTTTATTCCCACTCAATCGTGGCAGGGGGTTTCCCTGATACATCATAAACGACGCGATTAATGCCCTTAACCTCGTTGATGATGCGATTGGAAACCTTACCAAGGAGATCGTACGGCAAATGTGCCCATTTAGCAGTCATAAAGTCGCTGGTCTGAACAGCTCTCAGGCTGACAACCCAGTCGTATGTTCTGCCGTCGCCCATCACACCGACGCTCTTAACCGGCAGGAAGACAACGAAAGCCTGGCTGACTTTGTCGTACCAGCCGGCGTTGCGAAGTTCTTCAATGAAGATCGCATCGGCTTCTCTCAGAAGATCGGCGTATTCGCGCTTGATAGCGCCGAGAATACGAACACCGAGGCCGGGTCCGGGGAATGGATGGCGATAAACCATTTCAGCCGGCAGTCCCAGAGCGATACCAAGTTCACGAACTTCGTCTTTGAAGAGTTCGCGAAGCGGTTCGAGAAGCTTCAGATGCAGTGTATCGGGTAAGCCGCCGACGTTATGGTGAGACTTAATAGTCTGAGCCTTCTTAGTCTTAGCACCGTTGGATTCAATGACGTCAGGATAAATGGTGCCTTGAGCAAGCCACTTAGCGTTCTGAAGTTTTTCAGCTTCTTCCTGGAAAACTTCGACAAACAGACGACCGATGATCTTACGTTTGGCTTCGGGATCGGTAACTCCGGCTAAAGCATCCATGAAACGGTCGGAAGCATCAACCACAATCAGCTTCATACCCATGTTGTCACGGAAAGTCTGGGCAACCTGCTCTCTTTCGTGCAGACGAAGAAGACCGTTATCCACGAAGACGCAGGTCAGCTGATCGCCGATAGCACGATGAATCAAGGCAGCGGTAACGGAAGAATCGACGCCGCCGGAAAGACCGAGAATAACTTCGTCTTTACCGACCTGATGGCGAATTTTTTCAACCGCTTCCTGTGCGAAGTTGCCCATAACCCAGTCGGGATTGGCTTTGCAGATCTTAAGAACGAATGTCTCAAGAATTTCACGGCCCTTTTCAGTATGTGTGACTTCCGGGTGGAACTGAACAGCGTAGAAGCCTCTTCCCTCATCAGCCATACCGGCAATGGGGCAAGTCGGAGTCGAGCACATCAGTTTGAATCCCGGCGGCATTTCAGTGACTTTGTCGCCGTGGCTCATCCAAACCTTCAGATAGCTCTTGCCGTCTTTATCCGTAAAGTCGGATATATTCTTCAAGAGTTTTGTGTGGCCGTGTTCACGAACTTCTGCGTAGCCGAACTCACGCTGAGCACCGTTTTCAACCTTGCCGCCGAGCTGCTCAGCCATTGTCTGCATGCCGTAGCAAATGCCTAAAACCGGAACACCGATTTCAAAGACGGCCTTCGGAGCGCGGTCCGTAGATTCTTCATAAGCGCTCATGTGAGAGCCGGACAGGACGATGCCGCTCGGCTTGAATTCTTTAATAAATTCATCCGATACGTCGCAGGAGTGGACTTCGCAGTAAACGTGAGCTTCACGAATACGGCGCGCAATCAATTGCGTGACTTGGCTTCCGAAGTCAAGAATTAAAATTCGATCGTGGTTCATCTTCGCTAAATATCAATTAAAAACAAAAGTCGGCCCGAGTCTATAAAACTCGAGTCGACTCTTGTCCGTCATATTAATCCGAAATTTCAGACATGTAGGGAAATTAATGTTCCAGTCTGTAGTTCGGAGCTTCCTTCGTGATCTTCACATCGTGAACATGAGATTCACGCCAGCCGGCAGATGTGATTTCAACAAAGCAGGCTTTGCTGCGCATCTCATCAATCGTACGGCAGCCGCAGTAGCCCATAGAAGAACGAAGGCCGCCGCACATCTGATAGATGATGGCAAGAACGCTTCCTTTGTAGGGAACCATACCTTCAATACCTTCCGGTACAAACTTATCAACATTGCCGTTATTGTTGTCCTGGAAGTAACGGTCGGCAGAGCCTTTGTTCATAGCGCCGAGAGAGCCCATACCGCGGTAGCTCTTGTAGGAGCGGCCCTGATACAGAATGATTTCGCCCGGAGCTTCGTCAGTACCGGCAAACATACCGCCCATCATGACGGTATTGGCACCGGCTGCGATGGCTTTTGCGACGTCGCCGGAGAAGCGGATACCGCCGTCAGCGATCAGAGGAACACCGGAGCCTTGAAGAGCTTCGGCAACGTTAGAGACGGCAGTAATCTGCGGAACACCGACACCGGCAACAACGCGAGTCGTACAAATAGAACCCGGGCCGATGCCGACTTTAACAGCGTCTGCACCGTTTTCAACGAGGGCCAGAGCAGCAGCGGCAGTAGCAATGTTTCCGCCAATAACCTGAACCTGAGGATAGTGCTGCTTAACCCACTTGACGCGGTCAAGCACGCCCTGAGAATGGCCGTGGGCTGTATCAACAACCAATACGTCGACGCCGGCGTCAACCAGCAGTTCGACACGTTCTTCCGTACCGGCTCCGACGCCGACAGCTGCACCGGCAAGCAGTTTGCCGTGTTTATCTTTGGAAGCATACGGATGTTCGGTTGCTTTGATGATGTCTTTGACGGTCATCAAGCCGCGAAGGTGGAAGTTGTCGTCAACAACCAGAACTCTTTCAAGGCGATGCTCGTGCATCAGTTTCTTAGCGTCGTCGAGTGTGGCGCCTTCTTTAATCGTGATCAGGCGCTCGGCCGGTGTCATGATTTCACTGATCTTGGCGTCCATGCGGTCTTCGAAGCGAAGGTCGCGGTGTGTAACCATACCGAGGACTTTTTCGCCCTGAACAACGGGAAGACCAGAAATGTTGTGTTCGCGAGTCAGACGAATCACGTCGGCAACAATCATGTCCGGACCGATGGTGATCGGGTCGGCAACCATGCCTGCTTCGTGGCGTTTAACTTTATTAACTTCGGCAGCCTGAGCCTGGGCTGTCATGTTTTTATGAATAATACCGATGCCGCCTTCCTGAGCTAAGGCAATGGCCAAATTAGCTTCAGTAACCGTATCCATAGCTGCAGAGCAGAACGGGATGTTTAAACGGAGGTCTCTGGTGAATTGTGTGGAAAGGACGGTCTCGCGGGGAAGTACGTTCGAGTATGCAGGAACGAGGAGAACGTCGTCAAAGGTTAAAGCCTTTTGAAGGAGTCGCATTGTTGAACCTCTAAGCACAAAAAACAATTATACGTAAATTGACGATGCTGTTTTTGCCACCAGCAATAGGTATTTATTCGAAGGGTGAAATTTTATTTTGCATGTTTCCGACCTCGAGTTGCCAAAAGCGGTTTATTTAAAGCGCGAAGCCGTCTGGCTTCTTTAGGATCGATTCGGAGCGGTTCGGTTAATTCAATTCGGTCACCGTCCTTGAGGAGGTCTTCTTCTTTGCAGCGCCGACCGTAAATACTCAGACCGATTTCCTCGGTTTTTTGCCAGTTGAGTGCACGCAGTGCGTCCCCGACCGTTGAATCTTCGGGAAGCTCAAGAACTTTTTTGAGCAGTCCGGAGGGTGTTTGTTTTACGGCTGATAACAGCAAATGAACCTCCCGTACCTCGAATAAAGTAAAATTGTGCAGATTTTACTCGGCTTTCAGCCCGTTTTCGGCCTTGGCCGCATCAATTCGCTGTAAGCCATTATTACTTGGAGAGCAACCTTGGCAATTATTCAAAATAAAAAAGCCAGATTCGACTACGATATTGAAGAAAAATTTGAAGCCGGTCTGGAACTAAGAGGATGGGAAGTGAAATCCATCCGTGCCGGCGGCGCTTCCATTAAAGAAGCTCACGTTTTCGTCAGAAACGGTGAACTATTCTTATTGAATGCAAACATTACGCCTCTGAAAACCGCCAGTACACACGAAAAAGCGGATCCGACGCGCAACCGTAAGCTCCTTCTTCATAAGCATGAAATCATGCGTTTGATCGGCCGCGTTGAACAAGCCGGTTATTCGCTGATTCCTTTGGACATGCACTTTAAAGACGGCCGAGTCAAACTCGAACTCGGCCTTGGCAAAGGCAAAAAGCTGTTTGAAAAACGAGCCGATATCGGTAAGCGGGAGTGGAAACGCGAACAAGGCCGTCTGCTGAAAAACAGAACGCTTAATCGAAAATAATCTTTCTTCAAGCTGCCAATCGGCAGCTCTCTTTTTACATCGTTATGAAACACATCTTTTTTTGTTTAGTTCACGCTGCTGCCCTTTCCCTAGCAGCTCCGGCTTTCGCCTCTCCTTTCTATCCCACGGAAGCCGCGGTCTTCTTCTCTCCGAACGGGGGAGCAGAAGACGCCATCGTGAGATCCATTGACAGCGCAAAATCCCGCATTCGTATGCAGGCCTTTCTTTTCTCCAACAAAGAAATTACCGGGGCACTCATCCGCGCTCATCAGCGCGGTGTGAAGGTCGATGTCATCATTGACAAGAAAATGTCTAAGAAGAAACCGAATACGACCGAAGATCTCATCGAAGCCGGCGTCCCGACTTTCTTTGATACCGCTCACCGCACCGCGCACGACAAAATCATCATTGTTGATGATGATATCGTTCTTACAGGCAGCTTCAATTTCGTCAAAGTTGCAGAAACCAAAAACGGGGAAAACCTCTTAATTCTTAAATCCAAGCCGCTCGCCGAGGAATATGTCAAAAACTGGGAGAAGCATTTCACTCACTCCGTTCCGGCAGCGCCAGAAAAAGAGAAAGGCACCGAAGTGCCTCTCACAAAAACTCAAAATTAACGCATCAGCTTGTAGATCTTGACGATGTCCTTCTCATAAAGCGGGAGGAAGTTTCCTAATTTTCCGGGGATTTCCACCGCTTTTTTCGCGAGTTCTTTTGGATCGGCTTTCTCTGCGCCGAGTTCCTTCAGATTCTTAGGCGCACCCATCTTCTTCAGGAACCTTCTGAAAGTCTTGATGCCTTTCCGAATGATTTCTTCATCGGAGCCTTCGCCTTTTACGCCCATGACGTTGCGTGCAAACTGAACAAAGCGTTTAGGATTGGCACGCCAGACGTATTTCATCCATGCCGGAATCACAACCGCAAGCCCCTCTCCGTGCGTAATTGTCGTATCCCAGGCGCTCAGTTCATGCTCCATGCCGTGAGATGCCCAGTCTTCAACCTGTCCTAGTCCGTAATATCCGTTGTGCGCAAAAGATCCGGCCAAGCCGATCTGACACCAAGCATCGTAATCCTTGGGATTCTTTTTGAGCTTCAAGCCGTTTTTCATGATTGTCTTCATAGCGCTTTCAGCCTGACCGTCTACAAAGTCTGTATTCTTAGTTTGAGTAAAGTAGCGCTCCATGATGTGACTCATCATGTCGATCACACCGGCCCGGATTTGCTTTTCCGGAAGCGTAAAGAAAAGTTCGGGATCAATGACGCTCACAAACGGACGGACCAGCGGAGAACCGGCGCCGAGCTTTCTGTCTCCGTTCGAAATCACAATACGGATACTCTGTTCGCTGCCTGCAGCAGGAAGCGTGAGCACAGCGGCAACCGGAAGCGCTTCTGTCGGCATAATTTTCTTTGTAAAGAAATCCCAAACATCGCCAACATAAGGAACGCCGATGGCTATTGCCTTAGAAGCATCGATGACGCTTCCACCCCCGACAGCGAGGATCGCTTTAACTCTGTGCTCGCGGGCCAAAAGGATACCTTTCTGAACAAAAGAAAGCTGCGGGTTCGGAGTCACGCCGCCCAATTCAATCGGCACAAGGTCGGCAGCTTTTAACGATTCGGAGATGCGTTCCAAGAGCCCACTGGCTTTGGCAGAACCGCCGCCGTAAACCACCAGCACGGGGCTCATCGCCGGCACACGGGCACGCATCAGCTCACCGATACGGCTTTCTTCTCCTTTGCCGAAAACTAAACGTGTGGGATTAGAGTATTCAAAGTTATTCATTATTTTCTTTTTCCTATTTTCAGTTTTAGTTATTGCTGCCCATCGGAGCACCGACGAACAAAAGGGTCCAGGATTCGACAAAAGAAGCGACGGGCGCCGGTAATTCATCGGCATCCAGCAGCGGGAACCCGGCTTTCAGAGCATCATGGATAGCCTTATAGGCTTCCCCGACAAAAATCGCGCAGGCTTTGACGACGACCTCATCAGAACTCATTCCCCCGCCTTCCGGGTTCTCCTCTATCTGGGGGAGAGCCTGTTTGATGTATTCTGCCAAACCTTCGGTTGTCCAGTCTTCAGGGCCCGGTTCAAAATGACTGTTGTTACCGCAGAAAGTCTCCCCGAGCCACTCCATGAGCTTCATATCCTTCTCTGCGAGCTCATCTCTCGTCAGTTCGCCTTCCGCACACGCAATAGCCCGTTTGCACATGTTCACAACGGCCTGGGAGAGAATTTTTCTGACGACTTCAATGTCCACGATAGAAGGCGCCTGCTCCGCCTTGGAGCTGTGGTCGTGGCCGCAGCAGCCGCGGTTGCAGCTCGGTTTAATACATTTAGGCATCGCACTTCTCTTTAGTTAATTTTTTCACCCAAGACTCAAGAAGAGCGTCGAGAGCCTGCGGACCTTTTGCTTCGATATCATCCGGATTTTTCTGCAGTTCATTGATGAGTTCGTGGACTTGGTTTGTGAACAGAAACATCACGAGCTGCATAAAGACAGCCGGATCAGCGGCCTCTTCCTCTTTGATCCCGAAGCCTTTCAAAGCCTCCGTGAATTCGGCGCGAAGCAGCTTTTCAATTCTTTCGGGCGTGTTTACAGACGCCTTTGCATAAGCGGGATTTTGACCTAAAAGCGTTGTAGCCAAGAATGCGGCGGCTCTCTGGTCGGCTTGAACGACTTCTTCTCGACGAACATTTTTATGAACGGCTTCAGCAAGGCGTTTAGAGACCGCCATTGCATGAGCTCTCAATAAATCTTTAATGACGAGAGGATCGTCAAGATTGGGGAGGCTGACGCCCTCCGGGATTTTTCCTTCTACGGAATCAGAACTAGCCGGTTCGAAAGCATTTTCCATATTTTGTATTTCCCTACACGAAGATTACCGCCCGCATTAAAAGCAATCTCGGCTTCCCAAACTCGCCCGTTGTATTGGACGGTCGCGTACCGATTGTGCCTCCATTCGTGAACCGTCACGGTTTTACCAATGTGCCGGCGGAGAATTTCGGAATAAAAGTCGACTTCTCTCAAGTGACGCTGCAAAAGCATCAGATAACTGATCACTAAAAGAGAAATGACGGTGAAGATGGCGACTTGTAAATAAACGGAACTGAGGAAGAAGGAAAAAAGGGCTGTCGTAAAAGCGGCAGCTGAAATCACCAATAGAAAAGCATTGCCGAAGTAAAGATCCATCGCGCCGATCACTGCAGCGGCAATAAACCAAAAATACGACAATCCCATAATGCGTTCCCTTCTTTGAGGTCTCTCTTTTGACCGTGAGTCAATTATAGGTTAAGAACGCGAAAACGGCCGCATCCGAAAGGAAAACGGCCGCTTGGTAAGGCTTAGAAACTAAGAATTATTTCTTAACGTCTTTAGCCAGTCTGCGCCAAGTGTTGACGACAGTATCCGGGTTCAGAGAAATGGACTCGATACCTTCTTCCATCAGCCACTGAGCTAAGTCGGGATGGTCGGACGGGCCTTGGCCGCAAATGCCGACGTAAGCACCCTTCTCACGGCAGGCCTTGATGGCGCGAGCCAAGAGGACCTTCACTGCTTCGTCGCGTTCATCGAAGAAGTTGGCAACCAGTCCGGAGTCGCGGTCCAGACCGAGTGTCAGCTGGGTCAAGTCATTGGACCCGATAGAGAAGCCGTCGAAGTGTTCAAGGAACTTCTCGGCGAGCAGGGCATTACTCGGGATTTCGCACATCATGTTGAGACGAAGACCGTTCACGCCGCGCTTGAGACCTTGTTCGTTCAGACGTTCGTTAACTTCCTTGGCTTCCTTCACGGTTCTGACAAACGGGATCATGATTTCGACATTGGTCAGACCCATTTCGTCGCGGACTTTCTTCAGAGCTTCGCATTCCATTGCAAAGCATTCTTTGAAGTCTTCGGAAACGTAACGGCTTGCACCGCGGAAACCGAGCATGGGGTTTTCTTCTTCCGGTTCGTAGAGCTTGCCGCCTAAGAGTTTGCGGTATTCATTGCTCTTGAAGTCGGACATACGAACGATCACTTTCTTCGGATAGAAAGCGGCAGCAATCGTGGCAACACCTTCGGCGATCTTTTCTTTGAAGAATTCACGCGGGTTTTCGTAACCGGCGGATGCTTCTTCAACGGCTCTTCTCAGATCTTCAGGAAGATCCGGATAAGCTAAGCAGGCTTTCGGATGGATGCCGATGTTGTTATTGATAATGAATTCAAGACGAGCCAGACCGACACCCTTGTTCGGGATGGACTGGAAGTCGAATGCAAGCTGAGGATTGCCCACGTTCATCATGATCTTAACGGGGATCTCAGGCAGTTCGCCCTGTTTCACTTCTTTGATTTCGAACGGGATCAGGCCGTTGTAAATATTGCCTGTATCGCCTTCGGCGCAGGAGACGGTAACTTCCTGACCGTCTTTGAGGACTTCGGTAGCGTCGCCGCAGCCGACAACAGCGGCGATACCGAGCTCACGAGCAATAATAGCTGCGTGGCAGGTACGGCCGCCGCGGTTGGTAACAATAGCGCTGGCCTTCTTCATCACCGGTTCCCAGTTAGGATCGGTCATGTCCGTAACAAGGACGTCTCCTTCCTGAACCAGGTCCATCTGTTCCGGACCGGCAACAATACGGACCTTACCGGCGCCGATCTTCTGACCGATAGCGCGGCCGGTTACCTGGATTTCGCCTTTGCCGAGAAGAACGAATTTCTGCTGAACATCAGCCTTCTTCTGACGGCTCTTCACGGTCTCGGGACGAGCCTGAAGAATATAGAGTTTGCCGTCGATGCCGTCTTTGCCCCATTCAATGTCCATCGGACGGCCGTAGTGTTTTTCAATAATACGGGCGTACTTGGCAAGCTGAATGATTTCGTCGTCGTTCAAAGCGAACTTGCGGCGTTCGGATTCGGGAACATCAACCACCTTCACAGAGCGTCCACTGGACTTGTCTGTGTCGAAGATCATCTTGATCTTCTTGCTGCCGAGAACTTTACGGATGATCGGGAATTTGCCCATTTCCATGATGGGCTTGTGAACAAAGTATTCGTCCGGGTTCACAGCGCCCTGAACAACGGTTTCACCGAGGCCGTAGCTGGCTGTAATGAAAACGACCTGATCAAAGCCGCTTTCGGTATCCATCGTAAACATAACACCGGCAGCACCCTTATCGGAGCGAACCATTCTCTGGACACCGGCGGAAAGGGCTACATCAGCGTGATTAAAGCCTTTGTGAACGCGGTAAGAGATCGCACGGTCGTTGTAGAGAGAAGCGAATACTTCCTTCATTCTTGCGAACACTTGTTCGAGACCGACGACGTTCAGGTAAGTTTCCTGCTGGCCGGCAAAGGAAGCGTCCGGAAGGTCTTCGGCAGTAGCGGAAGAACGAACAGCAACGGAAATTTCCTTCTGGTCGCCCTTGAGCCACTCATAGTGTTCTCTGATTTCTTTTTCGAGCTGGGCCGGGAAAGGAGCTTTTTCAATCCATTCACGAATTTCAGCGCCGGCCTTTGCCAGCTCTTTAACATCATCAACGTCTAACTTGCTCAGACGATCTTCGATTCTTTTATCAAGACCGCCTTCTTTTAAAAAGACTCTGAAGGCTTCAGCCGTCGTTGCAAAGCCGTCAGGTACTCTAATGCCGGCTTCTGTAAGCTGGCTAAGCAGTTCGCCAAGAGAAGCATTCTTGCCGCCTACGATGTCAACATCTGTCATACGAAGTTGGCTGAATGGAATGACGAAACGTCCTTGTGTCATGTTTACCTCGAAATTGAGTGAAAAAATTTGCTAAATTTTAGCCGTTCTTTTAGCGTTAAGTTCGTAACTTCATCTAACAGCGTTAAATTTTATGAATTCAAACGTAAACGAAACCCCTGACAAACCGACTCAGCGTACCGTGTTTTTTGTATCTGACGCTACGGCAATTACTGCAGAAACTTTGGCAAATGCTGTTTTAGCGCAGTTTCACGGTCTTAAATACCTGCGCTACCGCATGCCTTTCGTGAACACGGAAGAAAAAGCCAAGGCTGCGGCCTTGAGAATCAACGAAGTCGGCAAAGAGAACGGCGTGCGGCCGATTGTCTTCTCTACCCTTGTCGCAGGCTCCTTAGCTTCTACTTTTAACGAATACTGCAACGCTTTCGTCATCGAGCTCTTCCGCTCGTTCGTCGGACCTCTGGAACGTGAACTTGGCGTCCCGAGCGACCACTCCGTCGGCAAGAGTCACGAAATCGGCGACCAAGAAAGATACAACCGCCGTATTGATGCGATTAACTACACGCTCGCACACGACGACGGACAAACCAACAAAGGCTTGGAAGAGGCAGACGTGGTGCTGGTAGGTGTCTCGCGCAGCGGTAAGACTCCGACCAGCTTGTACTTAGCCATGCAGTACGGTGTCAAAGCAGCTAACTACCCGCTTATCCCGGAAGATTTCGAACGAGGCGAGCTGCCCCCTGCTCTGGAAAACTGCAAAGACAAGATTTTCGGTCTGTCCATTTCTCCCAAACGTCTTTCTGAAATCCGCGGCGAGCGACGCCCCAACTCCAAATACGCTTCAATAAAAAACTGCGAATATGAAGTCGAAGAAGCCCAGCGGATGATGGATCGTGAAGGCATCAAATATCTTTCCTCCACTTCTAAGTCCATTGAAGAAATTTCTGCAACGATTCTGCTTGAGCTCAAGATCAACATCGACCCGCACATGGGAATGTGATGACTGAATGAGTTGATTTTGGATATGCGGCCGACTCGGCCGCATATTATTTTTCTGTACGGTAAGCCAACCGGCGTCTGCGCTGTTCAAACAGACAGACGGAAGCCGCTGTTGCAACGTTGAGGCTTTCCACTCTGGAATCCAAAGGAATCAACAGCGTCAAATCGGAGAGTTCCAGGGCTTTTTCAGAAACGCCTAGGCCTTCGCTTCCGAACACCCATAAGGTGTGGTCTTTTCCCCATTTTTCTTCGTAGAGATCTTTTCCGCCTCGGGCGTCAGCAACTAAGCAAGCGGCGCCCGTTTTTTCTTTGATCTCTTCGAGTTCGACGGAAGAAATAATGTTGCAGAAGAAATGAGCTCCCATGGCGGAACGCAGAACTTTTGGAGACCAGACGTAGGCGCATTGCTGAGACAGAGCAATATTCGTCACGCCCGAAGCCAATGCAGAACGAAGAATGGTTCCGACATTGCCGGGATCTTGGACACCGTCAAGATAAATCCAATCTTCGTCTTTTTTGATGTTCCCATCTTCAGGAATACGGATCTCACAAATAATCCCGGCACTGGTGTCCACAGGAGAAATCGAGCTGTAGATTTGGGAAGACAGCTGAACCACAGGAATCTTTAACGACAGATATCTTTGTAAGATTTCAGAGATTTCAAAATTCTTCTCCGCCCCTTCTCTTAAAAATACTTTGCGGACAAGCTCGGAATGCAAAAGAAGTTCTCGGGCCAAATGAATTCCTTCGGCAAGAGATAAACCTTCTTTTCTCGCCGCTCTCGGGTGCTGCGCCAAATTCTTTGCAAGTTTTATTGAAGGATTGGCTGCGCTTGTGATCCGCATGAATTCCATTTACTGTCCCTTTCGCTTTTTACGGTCGGCTCGGCGCTCAAATTTCTTTGCAATCAACGCCACGGGACCGAACGTCATTCGGTGCACCGGACACGGCCCCCATTTCTCCAGCATTTTGAGATGGTATGCCGTACCGTATCCCGCATGCTGCTCAAAACCGTATTTCGGATACATTCCGCCGAGGATTTTCATTAAGGCGTCCCGATAAGTTTTTGCCAAAATAGACGCTGCGGAAATCTCCGGAATCAAGTCGTCGCCCTTGACAATGGGCTCTGCCCGGAACGGAAGTTCCGGAAGACGGTTGCCGTCCACCAGCACCAAATCCGGTTTCGGATCAAGCTGAAGCACGGCTTTGCGCATGGCTGCCATCGTCGCCTGCAGAATGTTCATACGGTCGATATCGGCCACTGAGCTCTCAGCAATCGCCCAGGCGAGCGCATGCGTTTTGATCTGCTCCGCAAGAACCTCTCTTGCATGAGCAGTCAGTTTTTTTGAATCCCTGAGTCCTTCGATCGGATGATCGGGATTCAGAATTACCGCTGCGGCAACAACCGGTCCGGCTAAAGGGCCGCGGCCGGCTTCGTCCACGCCGCAGACAAGCGTGGCAATCGTTTCTTCGCCGTCAAATAAATAATCAGCCATCAGTGTTTTAGAACCTGATCGATTGCTTCTGTCGCCAGCTGAGCGGTCGGCCTCAGCAATGTTTCATGCATTTCTGAAAATACTTCTTTGAGATATTCCTGCCGCTTCGGCTCAAGTGCGTGAAGCAAATGAGACGAAAGAATTTCAGGCGAACAGAACATCTGAACGCACTCGGGAACTAAGGTCTTCTGCGCCAAAATGTTGGGCAGACTGATCCACTTTGTCTGGCCTTTGGAAAGAATCAACATTGCGGAAAGTGCCGGCATCGCGTAACCGACGACTAAAGGCTTTTTATAAAGCGCGGCTTCAAGCGTCGCAGTGCCGCTCGCCACCAAGATGGCATCGGCCGCTTCCATCGCCAAATGCGACTTCCCGTCCAAAAGCACTGTATGGTCTTTGACGTCGGGAAAACGGTTAAGAACTTCTAAAATCTCTTTCTTTCGCTGTTCATCCGCCGCCGGGACAATGAATCGAGTTCTCGGTTCCTGCTTCAGAACTAAAGAGGCGGAGCCGAAAAATGCCGGAGCGCACCAGCGGATTTCGTCTTTTCGGCTGCCGGGAAGTATGGCAACCACGGGGCCTTGCGCAACGATGTTCAGTTTGCGTCTCGCACCTTCCGTATCCGGCTCCATCGGAATAATCTCTGCCAGAGGATGACCGATGTAAGTGCTGGGTATACCAGCTTCTTTAAAAATTTTCTCTTCAAAAGGGAAAATCAAAAGCAAATGATCCACCGCACGTTTGATTTGGTGAATTCTCTGCGGACGCCAAGCCCAGACGGCTGGAGCCACCATGTGAACGACCGGAATACCCGAAGCTCTAACCTTCTCTTCAATCGACAGATTAAAGTCAGGAGCATCAACCCCGATGTAGGCAGCAGGGCGAAACTGGATAGTACGGCGCATCATTTCGCGGCGAATTTTTAAAATTCGCGGCAGATGGCGGATCACTTCCAAATAGCCTCGGACGGAAAGTTCGCTGGCATGAAACCAAGGATCCAAGCCGTCCTGGATCATTCTGTCTCCGCCGATACCTTCCATCTTTAGATTCGGACGAGATGCGGCAACAGCCGGCAGAACACGCGAAGCTAAATAATCTCCGCTGTTCTCTCCGGCTGCCCAGATAATGCTGTTATTAGTCAATTGCTCCATTAGCGAGCCAATCCTCGAGTTGCCTGCTCTGTGAATTCGCACATCAGTTCGCAGACTTTCTTAGCCTGTTCATCTTCTAAGGTTGATGCGTAAGCCTTGATGGCTTCCACTGCCTCCGGAACGGTCTTGCCTTCACGGAAGATCAGTTTGTAGCTTTCGCGGGCCGCATGCATGGCAGCTCTTGAATAGCCGTGGCGCTTCATGCCTTCGAGATTGATGCCGAAGGGAGATGCCGGGTAACCTTGATACATACCGTAGGGGATGCAGTCCTGACGAACCATGCTTCCGCCGCTCAGCATCGCGCCCTTCCCGATCTTGACGAATTGGTGAATCCCGGACTGCCCGCCGACGATCACGTCGTCAGCAACATGAACGTGGCCGGCAAAGCCGACGTTGTTGGCAATGATGGTGTCGTTTCCGATGACGCAGTCATGGGCGACATGGACATTGGCCATCAGCAGATTGCCGTTTCCGACAATAGTTACTCCCTTGTCTTGTACGGTTCCTACAGAGAGTGTGCAGTGTTCGCGAATAACGTTATTGTCACCGATAATCAGCTGAGTTTCCTCGCCGCGGTATTTTTTATCCTGAGGATCGATACCGATCGCTGCAAAGGCATAAATCTTGTTGTTCTTACCGATCTTGGTATGGCCGGTAAGAACAATATGGCTCTGCAAAGTGGTTCCTTCACCGACTTCAACGTGGGGACCGATCGTGCAGAACGGACCGACGACAACGTTCTCCGCAAGTTTGGCTTGAGGATCTACTAAGGATGAGGGATGGATCTGAGCCATATGTTTTCCTTTATTTAGGTGAACGATAGGAGCACATCATGTCGGCACATGCTGCCAGCTGACCGTCAACTGTTGCATCGCAGTGCATTTTGATCATGCCGAGTTTTTCACGCAGGAATGTGCACTCAAAGCGAAGCTGGTCGCCCGGGATCACAACGCGTTTGAAGCGAGCGTTGTCAATAGAAGCGAAATAAAAAAGTTTCTCAGGATCTCTTTCGCCGCCCATTCTTGCAAAAGCCAGCATTGCGCAGGCCTGAGCCATCGCTTCGATGATCAGAACGCCGGGCATGACAGGAACGCCCGGGAAGTGACCGGTAAACTGAGGTTCGTTGACGGTGACGTTTTTGATGGCAATCAGCTTATCGACACCGTTCGTTTCCAAAACTCGGTCAACTAAAAGAAACGGGTAGCGGTGAGGCAGGAGCCTCATGATGTCATTAATGTCTTGCATTTTTACTCTTTCTTAAGGGAATCAACTTTTTCTGCCAGATGCTTCAGCTGTCTGCGCATCTCAGGCAAACGTTTAATTACGGACAGAATGTTATAGAACTCTCTGTGAGGCATGGCAGGCATGTAGCCGGCATAGTAATCAGGCTTATCGATCGTGCCCGGAACACCGGCGCCTCCGCCGATGATCGAACCTGCGGCCACCTTGAGGTGTCCTGCAAAACCGGATCCGCCGCCGGCCTGAACGTTGTCGCCGATAATCGTGCTTCCGGCCAAACCAGTTCTTCCGGAAAGAACCACATTCTTGCCGACTTGACAGTTGTGACCGATCATGACTAAGTCATCAATCTTAGTGCCTTGTCCGATCGTGGTGTTCTGCAGAGCGCCGCGGTCGATACAGGTGTTGGCGCCAATTTCAACATCATCTCCGGTTTCAACCGCACCGATCTGAGGAATCTTCACATACTGTCTGTCTAAAGGCGCAAATCCGAAGCCGTCGGCACCGATTACGGCACCGGAGTGAATGATGTTGCGTCTGCCGATGCGGCAGCCGTAGTAAATCGTCACGTTCGGATAAATACGAGTGTGTTCGCCGAGAACCACGCCCTCGCCGATGACGCTGTTCGCGCCGACAAAGCAGTACGGACCGACCTGTGCGCCTTTGCGGATTACGGCACCGGCTTCAACGGTCGCAGTCGAGTCAATAACAGCACCGTCTTCTACAACAGCTCTGGTATCAACGCCCGGTTCCGGCTGTTCCTGCGGAAAAATGATTTGGAGGGCATATGCAAACCAAGCATACGGATTGCGCGTAATGACGACAATACGGTCAGGTTCTTTTTCACCCCAGATGGCCTGTTTATCTTCTTCAGTCAAAACCAAAGCTGTTGCTTTGCAGGCAGCGGCTGCGTCTCGATATCTACTGTTGGCTAAAAAGGCGACATCGCCGTGTCCGGCAGTCTCCAGCGGAGCAATGGACTTAATCTCAGCTTTGCCTCCGTTGGCACTGATCGTGCTTAATAAAGTGTCGTTGCTTTTTTCTTTAATTCGGTCTACTAACTCAAGAAGAGTCATCGGCGCTGTTTGTTGAATCATTTGATCGCCCTATTTAAAAAATTTATGCGGCCGATCTGAGAGGGAGAGCAAGTTTGAAGTCGCCGAAACCCGAGTCAGGTCATGCCGCACATATTGCACTAAATGGCAATTAAGCAACAAGCAGACATCCTGTCTGCTTGTGCCCGATAAAAATTACTTGAGTTCCTTGAGAACCTGATCAGTGATATCAATCTTCGGGTTGACGTAGATGGCCTCCTGAAGAATGAGGTCATACTTTTCGCGCTGAGCGATGTTCTTGATGACCGTATTAGCCTGACGAAGAAGCTTCTGGAGCTCTTCATTTCTGCGCTGATTGAAGTCTTCGCGGAGTTCGCGCTGACGACGCTGGAAATCGCGGTCTCTTTCAGCCAGATCACGCTGCTTGCGAATTCTTTCCTGCTCAGTCATTGTTCCGGCATTCTTTTCGAAGCGCTCGACGTCGTTTTTCAGGCGCTGACCGGCAGCGTTGAGTTCTTTATCACGCTTAGAGAATTCTTGTTCAAGTTTTTTACTTGCGGCCTGAGCAGCTGCAGAATCGCGAAGAATAACTTCGGTGCTGACGACACCGATCTTAACTTCTGCCTGCACTGCTGTCGCAGCAGAGCAAACCAAGGCGGAAACTAACGCAACCGCTAACCATTTTTTTTGCATGAATGTATCTCCTACACAATTGTTTAATTGTGCCACAAATTTATTAGAAACCTGTACCAATTTGGAATTGGAATCTCTGAAGCTCGTCGCTGTCCTTCTTATTGAGCGGGAATGCGAAGCTCAATTTAAGCGGACCCATCGGAGAAATCCAGGCTAAACCGAAACCGACGGAGTAACGCAGATCGCCGAGGTCAAGCTTGTCCTTCTTGTAACGGTCCACAGCGTAGCTGCCGTCAGCAAGCTGTTTGTAGAAGGCTTTGCGGCCCCAGACCCAGCCGCCGTCCAGGAATGTGAACATACGAAGGGTTCTGTCAGCACCGGGGATCGGCGTCAGCAGCTCAAGAGAGAAATTCAGTTTGCGGTTACCGCCGGAGGCATCACCGTCGGTATCACGCGGTCCGAGAGAAGAAGTATCGTAGCCGCGGACGGATCCGATACCGCCGCCGTAGAAGTTCTTGAAGAACGGATACTGCTTGCCTGCATAGCCGTCACCATAACCGAGCTCTGTGTTAAAGGCGAAGGTAATGGATTTCGTGACAGGAACGAACTGCTGGAACTGATACGTCGCACGGTAGTACTTCAGATCAAGGACCGGCAGAGAGATTTCACCGAACAATCTCTGGTAACGGCCGCGTGTCGGAGCCAAAATGTTGTCTCGGGTATCACGGGACCAGCCGATCGTAGCTGCGATGCTCTTCGGCTTCTTGCCGTAATCGTTGACGTAGTCGACATAACGGCGCGGAGCACCGGAGCCGACCGTCACATCGGTCATTTCAAACTTGCCACCCAGGAAGATCTGGTCGTTTTCCGTAATCGGCACACCGTAGGTCACGCCGGCGCCGTACGTTTCGTACTTAACGTCATCGGTAATTTCGAGTTCGTCCAAGTCGAGCTTACGGTCGTAAATTTCGAAGGACTGGCTGATGCCGGACGTTGTAATGTACGGCTGTGTAAAGCTGGCTGCGTAAGTTCTGGAACTCTTAGAAGTATTGACTTCCAAAGAAAGAGAATTACCGGTACCGAACACGTTGTTCTGAGAGAAACCGCCGGAAAGAACGATACCTTCGGAGGTGGAATAGCCGGCACCGATAGAGATGTTGCCGGTCGGACGTTCTTTCACGTTAACAGCCAAATCAACTTCGTCCGGAGAGCCGGGTACGGGCTCAGGTTCTGCAGTAACCGTTTCAAAGAAACCGAGACGGTCAATACGGTCGCGGGAGACGGCAACTTTATCGCTGTCAAACCAGCTGGCTTCATACTGACGAACTTCGCGGCGGATCACTTCGTCTTGAGTACGCGTGTTGCCGGTAATGTTCACTTTACGGACATAAACGCGGCGGCCTGGGTCAATCGTGTACACGACACTTACTTCATCCGGATTTTCCGGATCAACGACAGGATTCGGAATTGCTCTTGCAAACGCGTAGCCCAAGGCGGAAAGACGATCCGTAAATTTCTTTGCCAGACCATTTACTTCGGAAGCGTTGTAAACGGAACCCGGCTTGATATCCACAAGATCTTCAAACTCGGGCTCAAGGCCGAGCATATCACCGGTTAAGCGGATATCTTTGATTGTGTACTTTTTACCTTCATCAATATTGATGGTGACAAAAATCTCTGACTTATCGGGACTGACAGATACTTGTGTCGAGTCAATCTTGAAGTCAAGATAACCGTTGTTGTTATACAGAGCGCGAATTGCCTCTAAGTCGGCTGTGAGCTTCTCTCGGGAATACTGGTCACGTTTGGTATACCAAGAGAACCAGTTCGGCGTTCCGAGCTGCATTTCATCGCGAAGATCGCCGTCGTCATAGACTTTGTTGCCGACGAAACGAATCTGCTGAATCTTTGCGGCCGGACCTTCATCAACGTCGATGTTGATGCGGACGCGGTTGCGTTCCACCGGCGTAACAGTGACTTTGACATCAGCGGAGTAACGGCCGCGAGAGAGGTATTGGCGTCTTAATTCCTGAACGGCGCGATCCAATACTGCGCGGTCAAAAATAAAACCTTCGGCTAAGCCCACATCACGGAGAGATTTTTCAACACCTTTGGCATCAAACTCGGAAATACCGGTAGTGTGAATGTTTGCGACCGTCGGACGCTCCTGAACTCGAACCACTAAGACGTTGCCGTCCATGTCGAGCTGAACATCCTGGAACATTCCGGAAGCATACAGTGAACGCAGAGATTCAGCGCCCAGCTCCGGAGAATACGTGTCTCCCACTCGGATCGGCAGATGCGAAAAAACAGTACCCGCTTCCGTACGGGAAATGCCCTCGAGTCGAATGTCTTTAATCACATGACCCTGTGCAAGCACGGTCGTCGCTGCCAAAGCTAAAGCGCAAGCTAGCGCTATCTTCTTAGGATGAGGCATATTCTATAAATTAAAAAATGACCCTGCGTGATTGAAATCACGGCAAAAGTCGCGTCAAATCATTAAATAGTGCAAGTATAGTCAAACCAAAGAGAGCTGCGATGCCAATCTTTTGTGCAGACGCTTGTACAGCCTCAGAAACCGGCTTACCAGTCACTATTTCGAGAGAATAATACAGGAGATGGCCGCCGTCTAACATGGGAATCGGTAACAAGTTCAAAATTCCCAAGCTGATGGAAACCAACGCTAAAAACGAAATAAAAGGAAGAATACCCAGCTGAGCAGTCTGGCCGGCATAGTCGGCAATCGTCACAGGACCGGAGATATTGCTGATAGAGACATCACCTGTAAACATCTTTCCGATCATTCGAACAGACATTGCTGTGGTATCCCACGTTTTCTTCACGCCTTCAGCCAAACTCTTTAACAGTCCGTAAGAAACCTGAGTGTGCGGGAAGTCCACTCCGATTGCTGCGCCGATTCTGCCGATTTCATTACCCTGTTCATCCTTAGCATAGGCAGGTGTGACTTCTACCGTATGTGTCGGCCCGTTTTCATCTCCGACGAGAAGATTGACGGGCTTGCCGGGGTACTTCTTAATTTCAGCCACAAAATCTTTGGGCATCTTCACCGGAACGCTGCCGACCTGATAGATGTGATCACCGATTTTGATTCCGTCGCGCTGCGCGGCGGAGTTCTCAACAAAAGATGAGATAAATGGATGGCCCATATTCAAATGAAGACCGACCTCATCAAAAGGATCGGCATCTTTTGCTTTTGGGTCCAGACTCATCTTCGTGAGGTCAATTTCTTTCGTTACTTCGCTGCCGTTGGGACTGTGAACCAAAATATCCGTCGTACTTCCGAACTTATTCAGCATCTCCATACGGAGATCCGTAAAAGTTTTAATTTCTGAATCGCCGACTTTCAGAATTTTGTCGCCGGCGTGGAGTCCGGCCACCGCGGCCGGCGTACCGGCCGGGGGCTCGGCAACAACCGGCGTCGGCTGCGTGCTACCTATCATGAAGATAGAAGCATAGAGCAGGACGGCAAGCAGAAGGTTTGCAAATGGACCTGCAGCAACAATGGCGAATCGCTGCCACACATTCTTAGCCCCGAATTCACGATTTTTATCTTCCGGTTTGATAGGCAGACAGGCAGGATCTCTCGCATCGAGCATCCTGACGTATCCGCCCAAAGGGAGCGCACTGACCGCCCACTCCGTTGCATCAGGATCGTTCTTGCGTTTATAGATAAAAAGCGGTTTCCCGAAGCCGAGAGAAAATCTCAGAATTTTTACGCCGCAAAGTCTGGCGACTAAATAATGCCCGAGCTCATGAAAGGTAATCAAAATACCGATCGTTACCGCAAAGGCAGCAATGGTCGTCAACAATGTCAAGGTTAGTTCTCCAATTTGTCGCAAAAACCTTCGACCCAAGACTGAGCCAGTTTTCTAGCCTGTTTATCCGTATCCAGAATCGCTTCCAAGTTCGTCGGAGCAGGCGGCTGGAAGCCGTACATCATTGCGTGGCATAGGCGTGCAATGTCGGTAAAGCCGATCTTGCCTTGAATAAATGCCTCGACGCCGATCTCGTTGGCTGCATTCAAGACGATCGAAGCAGCTCCGCCCAGCTTCAATGCATCGTAGGCGTAGCCAAGCTGGGGAAAACGTTTTAAGTCCGGTTCTTCGAAGGTTAACGTTTTGATTTTTGAGAAGTTTAATGGTTCTACCCCGGCGTCCAATCTTTCCGGGAAGCCTAAAGAGTAAGCAATCGTGTTTCTCATGTCCGGAGCACCCAGTTGCGCAATGACTACTCCGTCGGCATACTGAACCATAGAATGGATGACGCTCTGGGGATGAACGACAACCTGAATGCGTTCCGGCTCGAAATCAAAAAGCCAGCGAGCCTCGATAACTTCCAGGCCCTTATTCATCAGCGTCGCAGAGTCAACGGTAATTTTCTTGCCCATCGACCAGTTCGGATGATGCGTAGCTTCTTCAACCGTGACATTGGAAAGGTCCTGTCTTTGACGGAAAGGCCCGCCCGAGCAAGTCAGAAGGATATTGGCTTCACATCTGGCTTTTTGGGTCGCTCCGACAAGACACTGAAAAATAGCATTGTGTTCGCTGTCGACCGGCATGAGAACAGCACCCGAGGCCTTAATCGTATCCATCAGGATTCGGCCGCCGCAAACGACACTTTCCTTATTGGCCAGCAGAAGCTTTTTACCGGCTTCGGCAGCCTTAAATGTCGAAGAAATTCCGGCAGCTCCGACGATAGCTCCGATCACGATATCGACTTCGGGGCTGGATGCGATTTCATCAATTGCCTTAGCACCGGCCAAAGCTTGCGCCCTACTTCCGGCGGCCTTAAGTTCATCCTGCAGAGCTCCTAGAAGCTCTTTATCTGCAATTACCGCGACTTTAGCTCCGCTGTCTTTAGCCGCCTGAGCGAGTTTCTTGACGCTGGAATTGGCCGTCACCGCGTACACGGTGAACCGGTCCGGATAACGAGAGATGACATCTAATGAACTTTTACCGATCGAGCCGGTCGCACCGAGGATCGCAACGCTTTCCATGACTGAAACTTAGTAACCTTGGAGGAAAAGAAGAATGAAGACGGTAAGGGGAAGAACGCTCATCTGAGCATCGAGACGGTCATAGAAACCGCCGTGTCCCGGAAGAAGGTTGCTTGAATCTTTAACTCCGGCAGTGCGCTTAAGCGCACTTTCAAACAAGTCACCGGCTATAGAAAACAGCACTACCAGAATCAGAATCAAAGCTGAAGTCCAACCGGTCAAATGAGAGATAAGCGCGTTGGTCCAAAGTGGGAAAGAAGGCTGAGCCCAGTAAAGGACATACGAAAGAGCAAGAACGCACACGAATGCTGTCAGCGCACCTGACCAAGTCTTCTTCGGGCTGATTCCCTGAGCCATTTTAGGACCGCCGAAGCAGCGGCCGCCGAAGTAGGCCATGATGTCTGCAACCCAAACGATAGCCAAGACGGACAACATATAAATGGTGCCCTTCTCACGGAACAAGTACATCAGAGAAAACCAAGCGGCCGGCACAAAGATCCAGCCTAAAAGGGCCCCGATGCCTTGGGGGACCATCCAACCGGAGGTGCGGCGGGTAAAAATAACCGCGGTAATAACCGCCCAAAGCACAGTTGCCGTGGCGGTAATAATCATTAGCCCGTTGCCGGACTGAACTGTCTGGAGTGCAGCAGGTGAGGCATACTCTAAGAAGAAAAGGGATGCCCCCAAAACAACGCCGCAAACCATTGCGACCCCGTTGTTCCATTTACAAATGTGGAGCCACTCCCAAAAGCAGCATCCGATAGCAATCGCGGCCACCGCCGTGAAAGCCAAAGGAGAAATTAAAAGCGCGCCGATGATGATAATTAACAACACAACGGCTGTAATGACTCTTTGCAGCAGCATGAACTATTCCTTTTTCGCTTCCTGTTGAATTTGTTCGGAAGTCTTACCAAATCTACGTTCTCTATAAGAGTACCAATTTAGCGCATTTAAAAACTCGTTCTCGGTGAAATCGGGCCATAAAATTTTTGTGAAATACAGCTCTGCGTAAGCAAGCTGCCACAGCATAAAATTGCTGATCCGCTCTTCCCCGCTCGTACGGATAAACAAATCCACATCGCCGGAATCCGCCAAAGGAAGCAGCGAAGCAAATTTTTGTTCCGTCAGTTCTTCGAGCGGAATATCACGACATCTTTTTGCCGCCTCAAGAATTTCCCAACGCCCTCCGTAATTCACGCAGACGTTCAGTGTCAGACCGGTGTTGTTTTCCGTGATCTTCATTGAATCGGCGATTTGCTCCTGAAGTTCTTCAGAAAAAGCGGTCAGATCGCCGACAAGACGAACCCGTACATTGGCTTTGTTTAGGGCTGCAATCTCTCTGCGCAGGCTGACGAGAAAAAGCTTCATCAACCCTTTAACCTCATCTGCCGGCCGGTTCCAGTTTTCACTGGAAAAAGCAAAAAGCGTCAAATGCTGCACGCCTGTCTTGGCTGCGGCCTGGATCGCTGTGCGAACGGACTCAACCCCTTTTTGATGGCCCATAAGACGAGGAAGTTTTCGAGCCTTGGCCCATCTTCCGTTGCCATCCATAACAATAGCCACGTGACGGGGCACCCTCTCACGTGGCTTTGCAGTCAATTCCTGACTTGTCATAGGATTTAAACCGATTAAACGGTCATGATTTCCTTTTCTTTTTCGGCAATCAGCTTGTCGACTTCACCGATGTACTTATCGGTGAGTTTCTGAATTTCTGTGTTGGAGCGGCGTTCGTCGTCTTCGGAAATTTCTTTTTCCTTCACGAGCGCAGCAACCTTGTTGTTTGCATCGCGGCGCAGATTGCGGATGGCAACCTTAGTTTCTTCGCCTTCAGAACGAACAACCTTCGTTAAGTCACGACGGCGTTCTTCGGTCAGAGGAGGCATCGGAACGCGAATGATTTCGCCGGAAGTCGCCGGATTCAGACCAAGATCGGAGTTGCGGATTGCTTTTTCAACCACGGCAACCATTTTCTTTTCCCAAGGCTGAACAGTGATGGTTCTGGCGTCAGCCAAACCGAGCTGGGCCACCTGAGAAATCGGAGTCGGGCAGCCGTAGTAATCGACGGTGATGTGTTCGAGCAAACCGGTATGAGCGCGACCCGTACGGATCTTCATCAGGTTTTCTTTGAGCGTCTCAATGGAACGCTTCATATGGTGTTCGGACTGTGAATAGATGTCTTTAGTTGTCATGTCAATTTCCAATCTCTGCAGATTTCTCGGCTGCAAGTCACAAAACTTAGTCGCACGCCGGTGAGCAGAAAATCACGGACGCGGTCAAATCCGCCGAAATAAAACAACGGCGGCAGTGACAGCCTTTATTAATTCGTTGAGTTTACCACGGAGCGCAAAAGCCTCAAACCGCTAGATTCGAGTTGGTTTAATAGGCTCTTAGGCTAAACGCGCTTAAGCTCAAAACATCTGATAAGGAGTTTGGACTATGGCAAAAATTGAAAAAATGTTCGGCGCAATTCTGAAAGACCAGGAACAAAAGAGTGATGAACTGCGGGACAAGATTCACGCAGAGAACAAACTTAAGAAAGAAGAAGCCGAAAAATCCTGCGAACGTGAAAAAGCAGAAAAGTAATTCATCGATCAAGAAAGAAGCTCCGGACCCGCTGATGCAGGTCCGGAGCTTTTTGTATCCGTTTTTTCTCGGTTAAACGTGAACGAGCGTGCCCTCGTCTTCACCAAGCACAACGCGCTTGAGCGCACCGGGCTTATGAAGGTTGAAGACTCTAATCGGCATGCCTTGATCGCGGCAGAGCGTAAAAGCTGTAGCGTCCAGAATCTTGAGCTTCTTCTGAATGGCTTCGTCAAAAGTCAGAGACTTATACATTTTTGCGCTGGGATCTTTCTTGGGATCAGCGGTAAAGACACCGTCAACCTGAGTGGCTTTCAGAACCATATCGGCTCCGATTTCAGCACTTCTCAGCGCTGCGGCAGTATCCGTTGTGAAGAACGGATTACCGGTACCGGCAGCAAAAATCACAACCCGGCCTTTCTTCAGGTGGCTCAAGGCTTTGCCGCGAATATACGGCTCGGCAACCTGGTCGATATCCAGAGCGCACTGAACACGGGCTTCAACACCGGCGTTTCTCAGTGCATCCTGGAGGGCCATTGCGTTCATGCAGGTAGCCAGCATGCCCATATAATCGCCGGTGGCACGATCCATACCGGTGGAGCCGAGTGCGACTCCGCGGAAGATGTTGCCGCCGCCGACCACGATCGCAAGCTGAACGCCTAAGTCAACTACTTCTTTAATTTCACCGACGATACTCTTGAGCGTATCACGGCTGATGCCGAAGGCGTTGTCCCCCATAAGGGCTTCGCCGGAGAGTTTCAGCAGAATTCGTTTGGTTTTAGGCGTTTCAGACTTACTCATCGTTTACTCCGAAAAAAGTTCAACAATTAGGCACGTGCGGCAGCAGCCTGAGCAGCAACTTCGGCAGCGAAGTCGTCGTTGCGTTTTTCAAGACCTTCACCGACAACAAACAGCGCAAATGCAGATACTGTAGCACCATTGCTCTTCAGGAGTTCGCCGACGCTCTTAGAGTCATCCTTAACGAACGGCTGAGAAAGAAGTGTGACTTCCTTGAGGAACTTGTTAACGGAACCTTCGGCGATCTTCTCGATCAGGTGTTCCGGTTTGCCGTTTTCGCGAGCTTTTTCAATCGCAACGCGGCGTTCTGTTTCGATCAGGTTCTGATCAACGCCGTCTTTGTCGAGAGCCTTCGGCTTGGAAGCAGCGATGTGCATAGCCACGTCGTGAGCAACTTCGTCGTTGCCGCCGACCACGTCAACGATAACGCCGATCTTGGCACCGCCGTGGATGTATGTGGAGAGCTTGCCTTTGCCTTCAATGATCTGGAAGCGGCGGATGGAGATGTTTTCACCGATCTTGCCGATCAGGCCTTTACGAACTTCGTCAACGGTAGAGCCGTTGAGCGGAAGAGCGGAAAGAGCAGCAACGTCAGCCGGTTTGTTTTCGGCGACGAGCTTAGCGATGTCGTTGGCGAAAGCGATGAAGTCGGCATTCTTAGCAACGAAGTCGGTTTCGGAGTTCAGTTCAACGATAGCGCCGATCTTGCCCGGTTCGTCGATGTAGATAGCGACAACGCCGTCAGCGGTAATGCGGCTGGCAGCCTTAGTGGCCTTGTTGCCGAGCTTAACGCGAAGAATTTCTTCAGCCTGCTCCATGTTGCCGTCAGCTTCTGTCAAAGCCTTTTTGCATTCCATCATCGGAGCGTCGGTTTTAACACGAAGTTCTTTAACCATTGCGGCAGTGATAACAGCCATTGTTTTATCCTTAAAAAATAATTGGTTTAAAAAGAAAGGGGCGCGAACGCCCCTTCCCTTGGTACTTCAGACAAGAAGAGGCGAATTACTCAGCTTTTTCTTCGACAGCGGCTTCTTCAACGAAGTCGGAGTCTTTAGCAGCCTTGACAGTGTCTTCAAGGTTCTTGTTCTTGCCTTCAAGAATTGCGTCAGCAAATCCTTTAGCGTAAAGAGCAACAGCGCGGGCGCTGTCGTCGTTACCCGGGATGACATAGTCAACACCGGCAGGATTGTGGTTCGTATCAACGATACCGACAACAGGAATACCAAGCTTGTTAGCTTCCTGAATAGCAATCTTGTGGTAGCCAACGTCAACAACGACCAGAGCGTCGGGCAGACCGTTCATTTCTTTGATGCCGCCCATAGCTTTGTTCAGCTTTTCGAGTTCACGAGTGAAGTCGAGAGCTTCTTTTTTGGTCATCTTTTCAAGAGCGCCGTCGGCAACTTTCTGTTCCATTTCTTTAAGACGCTTCAGGGAAACCTTAACCGTCTTGAAGTTGGTGAGCATACCGCCCAGCCAGCGCTGATCAACATAAGGCATCCCGGCGCGTTTGGCTTCAGCAACGATGGCGTCGCGGGAAGTGCGCTTTGTGCCGACGAAAAGGATGGTGCCCTTCTGAGCAGCCAGGTTTGTTAAGAACTTGGCAGCTTCGTCGAATTTAGCAACAGTCTTTTCGAGGTTGATGATGTGAATCTTGTTACGAGAGCCGAAAATGTACTGGGACATTTTGGGGCTCCAAAAACGAGTCTGGTGACCGAAGTGTGCACCGGCTTCGAGCAGTTCACGCATGCTCAGAGATGACATATCTTTAATTCCTTTAGGGTTTAATTCCAACAGCCTCACGATTTCCGAATGGAACCCTGTTGTGAGACTGCGCTATTTAACAAAAAAGTCCAAACGTTTCCGTTCGGATCGGGGCGAAATTCTATCATGCTTTTTCAAAGAGTTAAGCGTTTGAAAAGAGGCGTTACAACCTTTTGGATTTTCTATTTGGGATAAATCAAATGAAACCTTGTTTTGGCGAGGATTTGAAGACTGATTGTCACCTTTCTTCCGGTTGACCTATATAAGGCTGAAAAGGCACCGCTTAACGGTGAATCCACTAAAATTGCCGCATTGAAAAACTTTTTCGAGTCAGATTTAATCAATGTTTGACAATATCCTTATTAAGACCCCGGAACAAATCGAAGGCATCCGGGCTGCCTGCCGCGATGCGGCTTTGGTTCTCGACTACATTGAACCGTTTGTTAAAGCCGGCGTCACCACCGAGTACCTCGATGATTTGATGCTCAGATATACCGAAGATGTCCTCAAAGACAAGTCCGCTTGCCTTAACTACGACCCGGACGGCACCAATCCTTATCCGAAAGCTACTTGCATTTCCGTCAATCATCAGATCTGCCACGGTATTCCGAATGAGAAGGTGCTCAAAAACGGCGACCTCTTAAATATTGACGTGACCGTCATTAAAAACGGTTATTACGGCGACACCAGCCGTATGTATTCCGTCGGCCATATTTCCGTTGCTGCTAAACACCTCATCAATGTCACTTTCGACTCCATGTGGAAAGGCATTGAAATCGTGCGTCCCGGCGCCCATTTCGGAGATATCGGCTATGCAATTCAGCATTTTGTCGAGCCTCAGGGCTGCAGCGTCGTGCGTGAATTCTGCGGGCACGGGGTAGGTGTCGGCTTCCACGAGGATCCTCAGGTCTGCCATTACGGCAAGCTCGGCACCGGTGCTGTCATGAAGCCCGGCATGATCTTCACGATCGAACCGATGATCAACGCCGGAAGGAAAGAACTTCGCATCCTTCCGAACGGCTGGACCGCCGTAACCAAAGACAGAAGCCTTTCCGCCCAGTGGGAACATACGATTCTCGTCACTGAAACCGGATACGAAGTTCTGACGGTATCGCCGAAATGCCCGCCTGCCCCCTCGTGGGTAAAACCTTCTGCCTAAATTCATAAAGATAGAATCCCAAGGCTATGGAAATCAACGAAATCGTCAAAAAGTTTAAAGATCAGCGAGAAGTTTTAGCAAAGAAGTTTTTGGCGGACGTTGACGCCGATGCCTATCTTTCTGCGCACTCCAAGGCTGCCGATGAGGCAGTTTTGGAGATTCTCAAACTCAACGGTCTGTCTGAAGCGGTTGCCGTCGTCGCGGTCGGCGGTTACGGCAGAGAGCAGCAGTTTCCTTTCTCCGACTTGGACCTGCTCTTTCTCCTGCCTGATGATGTCAAAGATAAAGACTTAAAAACAATCTCGGAAGTTATCGGCAATCTATGGTCGCTTGGTCTGACCGTCGGCTACTCTGTTCGGAAAATCGAAGAGTGTCTTGAACAGGCAGATATCGACATCACTGCACAGACCGCGATGCTCGAATCCCGGCTCATCTCGGGGAACGCAGAAATCTTTAAGACCTACTCCGATACGATAGAAAGGAGTCTGAATCTTAAAAAGTTCTATCGGGCAAAATTCATCGAACAGCAGCAGCGGCATTTGAAGTACCACGAGTCCTCTTATGCTCTGGAACCGAACATTAAAGAAGCCCCGGGCGGCCTTCGAGACCTGAATATTTTGATCTGGGTGCTTAGGGCGGCCCGTCTTGGCAACACTTGGCAGGAAGTCTTTGAAAAGGGTTTGATCACTCGCCGAGAATGCGAACTTTTGGAATCCGTTACGAAAAGCCTTTACCGGCTGCGGATCCATATGCATCTGCTCACTAACCGCCATGAGGATCGATTAATTTTCGAAATTCAGGAACCGCTGGCTAAAGCGCTGGGCATTGTCGGGACTGTCGGCAGGCGTCCTAGTGAAGTGATGATGCAGCACTTCTATGTCAATGCAAAAACCATCGGCCAGCTCAATTCCATCATTCTTCAGGCCATTAAAGAACGCTACTCCAAAGAACCTGAACAAACCGGCGAACCCATTTGCAGCGGTTTTGTACGGCAGGGCGACGTGCTCGGCCTTGAGTCTCCGGACGTCTTCGTTAAAAACCCTGAAAGAATTCTCGAGGCCTTTTTAATTCAGGAACGTCATCCGGACATTCCGATGAAGTCTTCACGGCTTTACCGTGCCTTATTTGAAGCTCATTCTCTGATGAACAAAGAATGGGCTGAAAATCCCGTCAACCGTCAGACATTTTTGAAGATTATCCAAGGACGCCGAGGCGTTTGGCATGCCCTGGAAGAGATGAATCGCTGGGGCGTACTCGGAAAACTGCTGCCAAGCTTCAACCGAATCGTCGGTCAAATGCAGCATGATTTATTCCACGCCTATACGGTGGATCAGCACACCCTCCTTGCGATTCGTTACCTCAGAAACTTCACACACAGTGAAAACGCCCACGAGCTGCCGCTTTGCACCGAGCTCATGATGGCGATGAAAGGAAGCTGGCGTTTGGTTCTTGCCCTTCTCTACCATGACATCGGCAAAGGCCGAGGCGGAGACCACAGCAAAATCGGGGCGGAAATCGTTCGGCAAATGTGCCGCGACTTTGAAATCACCGGTGAGGACGCTGACTACATTGAGTTTCTTGTTCGTGAACACCTGACCATGAGCATGGTGGCCCAGAAACAAGACATTTCTGATCCGGAGGTTGTTGAAAACTTCGCCAAGAAGGTCGGAACGATGGAACGCCTCGTCGGCCTTTATCTGCTCACCGTTTGCGACATCCGGGCGACGGGACCAAAAATCTGGAACGCCTGGAAAGCCCAGCTTCTTGAAGATTTGTTTTATTCGACCGCCAGATTCCTTAAAGGGAAAGGCATCGACCGAGATTTATTGGTTTCCCGGCGCCGTAAAGATGCTCTGCGCATGACGCGCTTTACACCGGAGCAGCGGGACCGGATCAATAAATTCTGGGATAACTTTGACGTTGCTTACTTTATGAAGCACTCGGTGCGGAATATCGTTTGGCATGCCAAGGTATTGCTGCCGCATCTCGATTCTTCGAAGTCATTTGTGGCATCCAGACCGCTGCGCGGCATGGAACACGCGCACGAAATTCTTATCCTGACGCAGGACCGCCCCGAACTTTTTGCCCGCATCGTTTCTAATCTGCAGCAATACGGTCTGTCCATTGCCGAAGCTCGTATCCACACGGGACGAGACGGACGCGTTGTCGACTCTTTCATCGTCGTTGACGACGGCTCAGACCCCAACTTCGAACAAGAGTTCGCTCGCTTCCAAGAAATACTCGCGGAAAAACTGGATTTGGCAGAAAAACTTCCGCCCCCTCTTCGCGGACGCCCTTCACGTCAATCCAAGCTCTTCCCAATCCCACCGCAGGCTTCATTAAGGCCGGATGCCGCCGGAAAGCAATACATGCTGTCCATCGTCACAACCGACAGGCTAGGTCTTTTGGCATCCATCGCACGTGTGTTTGTGAAGTATGGAATCAATCTTGTGACGGCCCGAATCACGACACTGGGCGAAAGAGCCGAGGACGTCTTTCTAATTGAAAGCGCTAAGCTGCGGGATCCTGTCTTCTGCGCCGAATTTGAAAAAGCCGTGTTAGAAGCCCTTGAGCTTTAGGTTAGCCGGTCTGCATATTCAAAACCCGCCTCATCAGCGGGTTTTGTCACTTTCAAATGATCTATTTTGCCAAAGATCGGAATGTGGTTAAGGCCAAGTCAACACTTTCCTTGGTTGCCTTTGTTAAGGCTTCCTTCGTATCTGCCAGCACGATGCCCTTTTCGGAAGACCCGCGGCCGGCAGCCGTATTGACGATCTGACAAATCGCTGCGTACTTGAGATTCAACTCTCTGGCTAAGCAAGCTTCGGGCATCAGCGTCATACCGACATAGTGACCGCCGTCATTATCAATACGGTCGACTTCTGCCGCCGTTTCGAGTCTCGGACCTTGTGTGCAGGCATAAGTACCTCCGTCGATAATCGGAAGATCCAGTTCTTCGGAAGCGTCAACAATCGCTTCTCTCAGATCCATGTCGAAGGGATAAGTGAAGTCAATAAAATTAATAAACTTCTCTTTGCCCGTGTTGTAGCTGGTTTCGCGACCCCAGGTGTAATCAATGATCTGATCAGGTACGGCAATGGCACCGATATCGTCCTCAGGTAAAACCGCTCCGACAGAAGCCATTGCAATGACGGCCTTCGGCTCGAACTGCGCAAGAGCCCATATGTTGGCACGATAGTTAATCATATGAGGCGGCTTTTTCTCAGTCGTTCCGTGCCGAGATAAAAATACAATGTTCAGACCGTCAATCACTCCGCGGCAAATTTCGACCGGCTCCTTACCATAGGGAGTGTCAATTTTCTCAATGACCTTGCCTTCTAAAAGAGACAGCTGGTCCAAACCGCTGCCGCCGATCAACGCAAAATTAGCCATCCGCCTTTACTCCTTGATTGATCATTTTGAATAACTCAGGTTCGTCTATGATATTAACGCCTAAAGACTCGGCTTTGGCGAGTTTGGAGCCGGCAGATTCGCCTGCCAACACATAACTCGTCTTCTTCGACACTGAGCCGCTTACCTTTCCGCCGGCTTTGCGAATAATATCGCTGGCCTCATCTCTGGAAAGCGTCGGCAGTGTGCCGGTCAGAACGAATGTCAAACCGTTCAACGGCAGTTCCTGGTCACTCGTGCCCGTACCCTCTTCCCACACGACGCCGCGATCCATCAGGTCATTGATCACCGCGATGTTCGCCGGTTCGGCAAAGAAGTGCAGAATGTTTTCCGCGCCCGACGGTCCGATATCTTCAACTTCAAGCAGCTGCTCTAAAGAAGCATCTTCCAGCGGCTTTAAGGCGCCGAAGTGAGCTGCCAGGTTTCTTGCCGTCGCTTCTCCGACTTCCGGAATACTGATGGCGTAAAGAAAGCGTTCGAGCGTTGTCTTTTTAGAGGCTTCAATTGAGGCGACAAGTTTTTCTGCCGATTTCTGTCCCATGCGATCCAGTCCGACCAGCTTGTCGACGGTCAAACGGTAAATGTCCGCAACCGTCGTTACCAAATCATGTTCAATCAGCTGTTCGGCCAGCTTTTCTCCGATTCCGTCAATGCCCATGGCTTTGCGGCTGACAAAGTGGAGAATGCCTTGGGCTCTCTGTGAGCGGCAGAACAGACCGCCGCTGCAGTGGCGATCCTTTTCTCCGTCTTCTTTATAGGCGTGAGAACCGCAGACCGGACAGAATTCCGGCATCACGAAATCTCTGGCGTCTTTCGGCCTGAGTTCAGGAATCACTCGGACGATCTCCGGAATGACGTCGCCGGCACGATGCACGACGACAGTGTCTCCGATCTTGATGCCCATGTTCTGCAAGAATTCTTCGTTGTGCAGAGAAACGTTGCTGATTGTGGTTCCTCCGACAAACACCGGTTTCAGACGAGCGACCGGTGTAAGTTTGCCCGTTCGTCCCACTTGAACAGTTATATCCAAAACCTGGGTCTGGACTTCTTCCGGCGGATACTTATGAGCTACTGCCCAGCGCGGCTCTCTGGAGACAAAACCCAGCTGTTTCTGGCGGGCAAAACTGTTGACCTTGTAGACCACGCCGTCAATATCAAAAGGTAAGTCGTGACGAATAGGAGCGACTTCCAGATGAAACGCTTCCAGCTCTTCCGGCGTCTGCACGACAGTTCGATTACTGATCACCGGGAAGCCCTTGGATTTCAGATAATCAAGCAAGCCCGACTGGGTGTCGGCCGGCATCTCACTTACTTCACCGTAGCCGTATGCATAAAAGTTCAAGTTGCGTTTGGCAGTTAAAGAAGAGTCCAGCTGACGAAGACTTCCTGCCGCAGCATTGCGAGGGTTGGCAAAAAGTTTCGCTCCGGCTGCTTCCTGCTCTTCATTGAGCTTGCGGAACACTTCTTTGTGCATGATAACTTCGCCGCGGACTTCAAAAATCTTCGGGAAGCCCTCGACTTTTAAAGGAAGTGTCTTAATCGTCTTGACATTTGCCGTAACGTCTTCACCCGTGTAGCCGTCTCCGCGAGTAGCTGCTTGAACGAGAACGCCGTCTTCGTACCGCAAATTAATGGCGAGCCCGTCGAACTTCAATTCGCAGTCGTAGTCGACCGTTTGATCGGATGTCAGCTCCAGTTCTCTTCTTACGCGGGCATCAAAATCATAGGCGCCCTGCGCTGTGTAATCCGTCTCAGTATGAATGGAAAGCATCGGAACAGCATGCATCACTTTCTTGAGTTCGCTCTGGACCGTCGCACCGACGCGCTCGGTCGGAGAAACCGCACTTTTGAACTGAGGATATTCTTTTTCCAGTCGTGCCAGTTCTTGGAACAACGAGTCGTAGACTTCGTCAGACACCGTCGGAGCATTATCGATGTAATAAGCCTTGTTATGCCTTTCAAGCTCCTCAGCCAGCTTCTCCATACGGAGTTTGACTGCCTCTAATTTTTTCTTATCTTGCTCTTCCATTTCGTACCTGAACCAAATAAAAACACCGGATTCCTTACTGTACTCGTACGGAATCCGATGTTCTTAATCAGAATGATAATTTTGGGAAGTTATCAGTCTAAAAGCTGATGTGCTCTGACACTGCCCGGTTCAATATTGTTCTCACGCATCTGTTTATAGAAGCGATCAAGTTCCTGCTTCAGCAGAGAGACCGTTGCACCCGAGATCTCACATCCCTTGGGATCCACGATCTTGGCATCAAAAACCGCCGCGAAAGCGTTGGCAGCCGTCATCAGGAGACGAAGAGGATCGCTTTCCGGAGCAATCAGCGGAACATTCAAAGAAATCGCAATATTTCTGTCGTCTAACCAACGAAGCTCAATGGTTCCTTTTCTGTTGCCCTGACGCTTGCCGTTCTTATCCAATACCAGTTCACCAAGTTTTTCATAATGCGTCATGCTTCGGCGCTTTAAGCCCAAGAGCATCGTCTCTTTCTCGAAATCATCGATGGAAACCGGCTCCAAGGGACGCAGCAGAAGCGTAATCTGCACGCCGAAATCCTTGATGAGTGCGTTAAGCTGATCCGTATGGTTGTTCAGCAGCTGCATTTCCTTCATTTCGGAAGTGCCGTCCAGGTTCATTTCCATACGCAGGAAAACCAACTGGTACAGATTCGACAAAGAAACCTGGTCGAAAGAAGCTTTTCCCGAAGCCAGCTGAATATAGAAGGCAATTGCCGAGAACATACCGATGGCATCCGGCACAAACCAGCGGTTGCTGTTTGCTTCGAGAGCCAGAATGCGCAGCAGCCCCCTCGGAGCATTTTCCATCGCCGTTTTGACGAACGGTGCGAGCTGGCTGCCCGTTACCGGTTTTTTGAAGGTAATACGGACGAGTTCAGTGACAAAGGGATCATATTTCGGCAGACCGCTGTCATCAATCTCTTCCAACATCGGGGAAGTTTCAACAGGCTCCTCTTCCTCTTCGGGTTCTTCTGGGAGAATTTCCCGGACTTCTTCGACCGTCTCTTCTGCCTGTAACGGAGACTGCGATTCAGGCTGCGGCTCTTCAAAAGGAGGTGAGGTCTTAATCTCGTCGACTTTGATGTCGCCGGAATTGATCAAATCTTCGCCGAAAATCGGCTCCTGAGGAATCCTCGGAGGTGTCTTATCTTCGACTTTTTCATGACTTGCCGTCTCTTTGATGCGAAGCCAATACCAAACGCCGACGCCGCCGACCGCAAGGATCAGGACTATCGTTACCCCCATTCCAACCATATTCATCTTTCTTTAGCTAAATCCTGGACCCGCGGCCACGCTCGCCGCAGGCTACTACTTAAGACTCAATATTCTACAGGCTTATGAAGAAAACCACTGTATTACGAACTGATGCAATTTTGTTTTTCTCCGGGTTACCCACAGCGGTTCAAATCGTTTTGTCTTTCTTTTCGCGACCTTATAATTTGTGTCCTCTAATTAAACACATAGCGGAAAAATAATTTTCATGTCTACTGCTCCTAGCAAGAATCTTGAGACTTTCCCGAATCCTCAGCCAAATCGGGATTATTTAATTCACATTGAAATCCCAGAGTTCACGTCGCTTTGCCCGTTAACCGGGCAGCCCGACTTCGCCACACTTCTGCTCGATTACATTCCGGACCAGAAGAATGTCGAACTCAAGGCTCTGAAACTCTATATGTGGAGCTATCGTCAGGAAGGTGCTTTCCATGAGGCCATCACCAACAAGATCCTGGACGATCTCGTTGCAGCCACCTCCCCGCGTTTCATGAGACTTAAGGCTAAATGGTGGGTCCGCGGCGGCATCTACACGACAGTTGTTGCCGAATACCGTAAGGAAGGCTGGACACCGGTCAAGCCGGTTGAACTGCCAGAATTCGAATCAAACGATCCGACTCGCGGTTAATTCGATTTTTCCTCAGCGGCCCGTCATCGACGGGCCGTTCTTTTTTGCACCGCTTCATTTCGTAGTTTTCAAGCGCGGCAATTGCTTCTTCCTTCGCTAAAATTTTGTGGATATTCCAACGAGAAAGATCAGCAAACATGAATCCGCTGCTTAATACACTTCAGCCCTATCCCTTTGCGAAGCTGCGCAAACTTTTAGAGGGCGTAAAACTGCCGGAAGGACTCAAACCGATTTCCCTTTCCATCGGTGAACCGAAACATCCGGCGCCTGAAACCGTCAAACAATCTCTCTTCGATCATCAGGCCTTGTTTGAAAAGTATCCTCCGACAGGCGGTTACCCTGAGCTGAAAGAAGCGATTGGGAACTGGATTGAAAAGCGCTACGGCGTAAAACTCGATCCGGCTTCCCAAATCCTGCCGACCAACGGATCGCGTGAAGCTTTGTTTGCACTGACCCAAGTTGTCATCGATCCGACTAAAGACCCGGTCGTCGTCACACCGAATCCTTTCTATCAAATTTATGAAGGCGCAGCAAAATTAGCCGGTGCCGAGCCGTATTTTTGCCCGATGACAGCTGAGACAGGCTTCAAGCCTGACTATTCCACCGTACCGGAAGAAGTTCTAAAACGCACTCAGCTGCTGTTTGTCTGCTCTCCCAATAACCCGACCGGAACGGTACTTTCACTGGAAGATTGGAAGAGGCTTTTTGACCTTTCCGACAAATACGGCTTTGTGATCGGCAGCGACGAGTGTTACTCGGAAATTTATTTTGACGAAGACAATCCGCCTCTCGGCTCTTTGACCGCTGCCAAACTTTTGGGCAGAACTAACTTCGACCGCCTGATTGTCTTCTCGAGCTTGTCGAAGCGCTCCAACATCCCGGGCATGCGTACCGGTTTTGTTGCAGGTGACGAAAAACTGATTAAACCGTTCCTGCTCTACCGAACCTACCACGGCAGCGCAATGGGGGGCGCCGTACAGCACGCAAGTATTGCGGCTTGGAATGATGAAGAACATGTGCGGGAAAACAGACGCCTTTATGTCGAAAAATTCAAGGCGGCTGTTCCGCTTCTGAAACAAGCACTAGAAGTAGAAATGCCCGATGCAAGTTTTTACTTGTGGGCGAAAACGCCTATAGACGATAAACTTTATGCAAGACGGCTTTATGAGAAAAAGGGCATCACCGTTCTCCCGGGCAGTTTTCTTGGCCGAGAGGTCAACGGTGTCAACCCCGGGTCCGGCTACATCCGTATCGCTTTGGTTGCCACCGTGCCCGAAGTCACAGAGGCCGCTAAAAGAATTGCAGAATTTGACCCCTTTGAGGAATAACTATGGAAGCATTGAAGCAAATTATTGAAGAATCTTTCGGCCTTCGTCCCGAACACTTTCCGCCTGAAGTTCAAAACTCCGTCGATGAAGTCATCAAACTGCTTCAGCAGGGAAAACTTCGCGTCGCGGAAAAAATTGACGGCAATTGGGTCACGCACGAATGGATCAAAAAAGCCGTTCTTTTGCGCTTCCAGCTTTATCCGAACAAAATGGTCCGCGCTGGCGACCTGTCCTTCTTTGACAAGGTGCCCTCCCGCTTCGATCATTTTTCCGAGTCCGATTGGAAAGAATCCGGCATCCGCTGTGTTCCGACCGCAGTCGCCCGCCACGGCAGCTACATCGCTCCGAGTGTCGTGTTGATGCCCTCTTTTGTCAACATCGGTGCCTACATCGGCGAGAACACCATGGTCGACACTTGGTCCACAGTGGGCTCCTGCGCACAGGTCGGTAAGAACTGCCACCTTTCCGGCGGTGTCGGTATCGGCGGCGTGTTGGAACCTTTGCAGGCCTCCCCGACAATCATCGAAGACAACTGCTTCATCGGCGCCCGCAGCGAGATCGTCGAAGGTGTCGTTGTGGAAGAAAACAGCGTAATCTCCATGGGTGTCTTCATCGGACAAAGCACGAAGATTTATGACCGTACAACCGGCGAAATCCATCGCGGCAGAGTGCCTGCCGGTTCCGTTGTTGTCCCTGGAAGCCTGCCTTCTGCTGACGGCAAGTACAATCTTAACTGCGCGGTTATCGTTAAGCGCGTAGACGCCAAGACGCGTTCGAAGACAAGCATTAACGAACTTCTTCGCGACTAATTTTACGGGCCTTGAAATTTCAAGGCCCTTTCTTTAGAGCCTCTGTCTTTCCCGGCAGAGGTCTTCGCATTTTTTCTCTACTTCTGAATTTGAGAATGTTCAGCATGCAGCAAGACCCTCTTGAACTCACTAAAAAACTCATCGCTTGTGAATCCGTGACGCCTTCGGATGCAGGTTCTTTAAAGATCTTTGCCGATCTCCTCACGCGTTACGGCTTTATTTGCGAAGAGATTAATCGAGGAAACACAAAAAACCTGTGGGCAAAGTACGGTTCAGGATCTCCCGTATTTCTCTTTGCCGGACATGTGGACGTTGTGCCGCCGGGGGCGGACGGATGGAAGTTCCCGCCGTTTGAACCCACTGAAGACGAGGGCTTTTTGTACGGACGCGGCACTCAGGACATGAAAACCTCCGACGCTTGTTTTGCTGCGGCCGCTTGTGAGTTCGTATCCAAGCATCCGCAGTTCAAAGGAACCATTGCACTGCTGTTCACAAGCGATGAAGAAGGCGACGGCAAAGACGGCACCAAGTATGCACTTGAGGTTTTAGCCGAACGCGAAGCCGCACCTGATTTTTGCATCGTCGGAGAACCCAGCTGCTTCAAGCAGCTGGGCGACACTATTAAAAACGGGCGCCGCGGCTCTTTGAACGGCAAACTCACCGTTCGAGGCATTCAGGGACACGTTGCTTATCCAGAGAAGGTTAAGAATCCTATTCACAGCGCCGCACCTCTGCTTGCCGAACTCTCTCAAACCGTCTGGGATGAAGGTCTTCCTCCTTTCCCAGCTACTTCATTCCAAATCAGCAACATCCATGCAGGCACAGGAGCGGTCAATGTGGTTCCGGGGGAATGCATCATTACCTTCAACATTCGGTACAACCCCAAACACACCGCGGCGTCACTGGAGAAACAGATCGAAGACATGTGCCGCGAACATGATTTGGATTTCAAGATTGAATGGCAGGAAAGCGCCTCGCCGTTTTTCTCAGAAAAGCCTTACTTCAGAAACGAGCTCGCCCGGGCTGTTCAGGATGTGACCGGCATCAAACCTGAATTCTCAACTTCCGGGGGCACCAGCGACGGCAGATTTATTCGACAGTGGTGCCCCCAAGTTGTAGAGTTCGGACCGGTGAACGATCGCATACATAAGGTCAATGAGCGCATTCCGACAAAGGATATCGCCTGCTTATCTAAAATTTATTTCAGAATACTGGAACGCATTTTTTTAAGTGAACATGATGGAAACTAATACTGAACCGCTTAAAACCATCCGGGATTTCATTCGGTACTGCACGACGAGGCTTTATTCTTCTGAAGCCACATTCAATCACGGCTACCAAAATCCGGAAGAAGAAGCCGCGTTTTTGGTCCTCCGCACGCTCCGTATTCCGCTGGAGTACGAAGATAAATTCTTAGACGCCGCACTAACCAACAATGAACGGGAAACGGTATCAAATAACATTTCCCGCCGCTGCGACGATCTCGAACCGACAGCCTACATTACGAAAGAGTGGTGGCTCACAGGTTTCCCCTTCTACGTAGATGAGAGAGTCTTGATTCCCCGCAGCTACATCGCGGAACTGATCGAGAAAAATTTTGACGGTCTTCTTCCTGACCCTGCTCACATCCGCTCCATTTTGGATATGTGCACCGGTTCCGGCTGCTTGGCCATTCTGCTGGCAGAAAAGTTTCCTCAGGCTGAAGTCGATGCCGTCGATATCAGCAGCGAAGCACTAGAAGTGGCAGAAATCAATATCGCCGACTACGAACTCGAAAATCGTGTCTATCCGATTCAGAGCGATCTTTTCGAGAATCTGCAGAACACGAAATACGATCTCATTATTTCTAATCCTCCCTATGTCACCGAATCCTCGATGGAAGGACTGCCTCAGGAGTATCGTTACGAACCTTCTTTAGCCTTGGTCGCAGGAGCCGACGGCATGGATATCATCGACCGGCTGCTTAAAGAAGTTAAAGCGCACTTAAATGACAACGGTGTTTTAATCGTTGAACTCGGAGACGGAGCCGAAAACTTCAAGGAACGTTTCCCGAATATTGAGGTCACCTGGCTGCCGACTTCCGGCGGCAAAGATCAAGTCTTCATGATTAAGAAAGAACAGCTTCCCAATGCTTAGACTTCAGAATGTGAGCCTGGTTCGAGGCGTTAGAGTTTTATATAAAAACGTCAATCTCACGACTTCGGACGGAGAAATTATCGGATTGGTCGGGCCTAACGGTTCCGGCAAGTCCACCCTTTTCGCAGCCATTCTGGGCGAGCTTTCCACCGAGGACGGCGACATCCTTGCGCCTCCTTTGAACCGCATCTCGCACGTCGCTCAGCGTGTCGTCGAGACAGATCTTCCGGCTTTGGAGTACATTCTGGAAGGACATGCACCTTTGATGGAAGCTAGGGCAGAGCTCAAACGCGCAGAAAAAGCCGGCGACGATATGGCTTATGCGCAAGCCGTCGCCCATTTGGCCGAAATCAATGAAGGCGCTGTCGTCGCCAAGGCCGAAGAAATTCTCTACGGCCTGGGTTTCAAGCCCAATGACTCATCCCGCAAGGTCTCCGAGTTTTCCGGCGGCTGGAGAAACCGAATCGCGCTGGCCCGTGCGCTCATGCGTCCGGCCGATTTGCTTCTGCTGGACGAGCCGACCAACCATTTGGACATTGACTCGGTCATCTGGCTTGAAAGTTTCCTGAAGCAGCAGGAAGCCACCGTCATTGTCATTTCTCACGACAGAGAATTCCTGGATCGAATTGCAAAATCCATTTGGTCGGTTGAAGACAACACGATCAATCGGTACGGCGGCAACTACTCTCAGTTTGAGGTAACCAGAGCTCAAAAACTTGCGCTTCAGCAAGCCGCCGCTAAAGCTTACGAACGCACCGCGTCGCATCTCCAGGCCTACATTGATCGGTTCCGCTACAAGGCCACGAAAGCTCGTCAGGCCCAGTCGCGAATCAAAATGCTGGAAAAACTTCAATCCGTCGAGCCTGTCTTGGCTAAGAACGAATGGAGGTTTTCTTTCCTGCAGCCGGAAAAAGTGCCTCAGCATTTAATCACCGCTGAAGGGGTTGCCTGCGGATACGAACCCGACCATCCCATCCTGACTCAAGTTAAATGCAATATTTCGGCAGGCGCTCGAATCGGTATCCTAGGCGTAAACGGCGCCGGGAAGTCGACGCTTGTGAAGACCCTCATCGGCGAGCTTAAACCTCTAGCCGGAGAAATCCGCTACGGACAAGGTCTGGAGATCGGCTATTTCGCTCAGCATCAGCTCAATGACTTAAGAGACGACGAGTCTCCTCTGCAGCATTTAACGCGCATTGCTCCTCCGAATATGCGCGAACTGGACTTGAGGAACTTCTTAGGCAAATTCCGCTTTTCCGGAGACCAGGCTCTTTCACCGGTCGGTCCCATGTCCGGCGGAGAAAAAGCCCGCCTCTCCCTGGCGCTTATCGCTTGGAACAAACCAAATCTTCTCGTGCTGGACGAACCGACCAATCACCTAGATATGGAAACTCGCGAGGCTCTAACCGTCGCCCTCTCCTCTTATGAAGGCGCCGTCCTCCTCGTCTCTCACGATCGTCATTTGCTCAGAGCCAGCTGCGACGAACTTTGGTTAGTTCGCGACGGCAAGCTCACTGAATTTGACGGAGATTTGGATGAATATGCCGAAATTGTCTTAAAGGACAAGAAAGCGAGGAATGCGGCACCTGAAGATTCCGGGGCACCTGCTCCTGTGAATCGTAAGGAGCAGCGCCGAAACGAGGCTCAGGAACGTGCCCGCATCAGTGCCCTGTCTAAACCGCTCAAAAAAGAGCTCAGCAAGATCGAGAAAGAACTCGATTTAGCCAACAAAGAGAAGAGTACTTTGGATCTCAAACTTGCTGACACTGATTTTTATCAAGGAAATCAGGAAGAGGTTGCAGAAGCCTTAAAACGTCACGGCGAACTCTCTTCCAAGATTGACGAACTCGAAGGCCGCTGGCTCGAAATTTCCGAAGAGCTTCAGAACATCAGTTCATCGAGCGATCTTTCTTAAGCCCAATCTCTAAAACTTCAATTCCTTCATCCCGGAGTTCTGAAACCTCTTCCGAGGTCGGAGTTCCGGTGATGAGGCGGTCCGGGGCGTCTCCTCTGTGAATGGAGCGAGCCTCATCGGCAAATCGATCCCCGACAAATTCGCTCTCATCCAGTATCTTTTTAACCGTTTTATAGACGGTATGCATTGCCTCCACGGTATTTTGCGGGACGTCCTTTTGTGTAGAAGAGGCCTGGATGTGGGGCGCAGAAAGGGCTCTCGAAATGACATTCGAATTACACACAGGACATGTGAAAAAACCGTTCTTTTTTTGTTCCTCAAAAGCTTCGATGCTGGGCACCATCGCCTCGAACGTATGTCCGTTTTCGCAAATAAAATTAAAAACTTTTAATCCCATCTTTATTTGGAAAAGTGAATAGTCCTCGCTTATAGGATAAAAGAAAAGGCGCCGATTTTCCACCGAAAAACATTGGGTTTTTCACCGAACTATTTGAAGTTAAAAGACAAATACGGGGAGAAATCTGCGACTCTAAAAGCGTGTTCACAAATATAAACATTTCCCTTTCAAAGTAATTTCCTCAACTCGTTTGACAAGTCAAAAAAGCCTCTGTATAGTGCAACTTCTGTCGCGGGAGTAGCTCAGTTGGTAGAGCGCAACCTTGCCAAGGTTGAGGTCGCGAGTTCGAGACTCGTCTCCCGCTCCACACAGTTTCTGAAAATAGTGTAGAATCACGCTCCATGCGGGAGTAGCTCAGTTGGTAGAGCGCAACCTTGCCAAGGTTGAGGTCGCGAGTTCGAGACTCGTCTCCCGCTCCAAATTCTCTTCATCGATGATCCGCGTTTGCGGATTTTTTCATTTCTGCTCCGAGAAAAGATACGGCGAAAAATCTTTCGATTTCTCGCCGCCGTCCCTATTCCTTCCTGAAATATTCTGAAATATTGCAGGGTTTAGAGCATCTAGCAGAGGCCGACCTCTGAACTAAGGGCGACCTCTCTAGAATTCTGTTTCTTCTTCATCTTCGTAATCCTGTTCCTTTTCGGGCTCAGCGTCAGGGACAGGAACCCCGAGGGCTTCAAATAACTTCCTTCTTTTTCCGGCAATCTCTCCGAAGTAATAACCTCCGCAGAATCTTGTCTGCATCACATTGTTCAAAGAGTCCAGAACTCTGCAGTCTCCGTCGTAAACCATCGGCAGTGCGCTGTTCTTTTTGCACTCTTCACTGTATTTTCTCAATCTCGTTCTGACGATCATTGCAATAGAGGTCGCCAAGAACTGCACAAATGTTTTGCCGGTTAATGACTCGTTATCAGAGACTCGATTTCGAGAGCAGCCCAAGCGAGATTTGAGCGTTTTAAACGTATCTTCAACGATCCATCGTTCCTGGTAAGCGCACCAAGCTTTTCCGGCATCGGATATTTCGTCGCTTACAAGCACCCGATAGCCTTTGTAGCGGAGCTTTTGGTCCACCTTTTTATTGTCGACGGTGTAGTTGACGACGTCGTCCTTCTCATGTTTTTCAAAGACTTCTTCTAATAGGGTTTGTTCGTTTTCATCAAGCGCCTTACCGTTGGCTATCTTTTCCTGTACGCGATCGATTCTCTCGAACAGTCCTTGTCTGGCGTTCTCAGCAATTTGTCGATCGAAGTAGATGTGCCAGTAAAGCTCCGCGGTTTCCTGTGTCTTTTTTGTGGATCTCTGGTTTTTTACAGGACTAGGCTCGTAAATCCAATTGATTTTCTTTGTCACCTGGAAGACCTGGGTATACCAATCCCTCCGGTTTAAGTCCTGCAGATTGAGCCTTTCTTCATCAATGAGTTCTTGAGTAAGACTGCCGGAGATCCCGCATTTCATATTGAACAGGAACCCGACTTTATTTCTCAGGCAGTCATTGATATTTTTTGTGCCGCTGTAGCCGCGGTCAGACACAAGGACGACATTTTGGATGCCTAGTCGCGAGTTATCAGCGATAACTCGTCTGACAGTTTGTACATCCGGAACGTTTCCATCGTAGGTTCGATAGAAGATGGGCAGCCCGCTTTTGGACTCAACCAACATCAGCAGATTAATTTGAGGAAGGTTGTCCTCGTCTTTATTCCTGCCTCTTTCTACGTTTGGCAGTTTATTAGCGTAGCTGGAAATGGAAGTCGAGTCTAAAGCCAATGTCAGCTTGTCATCATCTCCAACCTCTCTCTTCTGTTCTATTAAGCCTTCCTGTAGAGCTGAGAAGTACTTTTCTATCTGTTGCTTTTTGATTTTCCTAAAAATCCTGCCTATTGAAGATGGATGCAAAGGCGCTCCCCACGGCAGGCGAGTTGCCTCGGCAAAGGTCGGATATTTGGAAATATTGTTGTCTTGGTTAAGGATGATGAAGTACGCAATCGATAAAACTTTTAGATAGTCCCGGCGCTGAGGAAAGGCTGTTTTGAGAGCTTCTCCAATGGGAGATTGAACAACGAGCTGATCCAGTGCCCAGGTAGCTCCCGCGTGCAGTTGTTTGACTTCCATTGCCTGAGAAAGCGTAAAGCCGCCTTCGTTCATGGGAGTAAAGACATAATCTTTACCTTTGCGTTCACAGATAAAGTCCCTCAATTCCGGGCGCTCAGCTAAAAAATGGTCATCCCATCGGATTCTTCCCTCTTTCTCGCCTGAGGTGACAGTGCCGACTTTCTTGAAGCTGGCGCGGTAACTTCTCTTTTTCTCCGGGTCCCATTTGTTCTTGTAGGTGTAAACGTAGAAAGCCGAAGGGCTCTTTTTAATGATGAGCGGTGGAAGCTTAGGCGTTTTCATGATTGAAATAGATTATCCAATAGGTAATCTAGTATAGCACAAAAAAAATCCTTCTATTCCACTGAAATAAAAGGATTTAGTATGATTTTTAAACTTTTGGTACTCTAGTTTTGCAATTTTTCAGTCCTTCAGGAAATTATTTCTTGCCTCCTAACAGAGACCCGAGAATGCCTCTCAGGATTTTTTCTCCGCTCTGGCGAACAACCTTTTCGACAATTCCTTCACGATGACCGCCTCTGGGTCCTGTAGAGCCTAAAAGGATGTCTTTGGCTTTGCTCATCAAAATATCTGTGAAGTCCGGTCCTTCCTGCTCAGCTGCTCCCTGTGCCGCAGGTTTACCCGACTGAGGAGCTCCGTTGTCTGCAGCAATCGCCGCAGAGCCTCTCTGCTGAAGAACTTCGTAGGCGCTAACGCGGTCAATAGTCTGGTCATACACACCTTTCAGCACGGATGCATTTTGGATCGCTTGTCTTTCAGCCGGCGTGATCGGTCCGATCTGGCTGCCAGGGGCGCAAACCCAAACTCTTTGCGTAATACCGGGCGTACCGTTCTCATCCAAGAAGCTCACTAATGCCGCACCGACACCGAGTTCCTGAATGGCCTGCACCATATCGATTTTAGGGTTTGGTCTCATGGTTTCTGCAACCGTGCGGACGGCTTTTTGATCACGAGGCGTAAAGGCTCTTAGTGCGTGCTGAACGCGGTTGCCTAATTGACTCAACACTTTTTCCGGGATGTCAGCAGGACTTTGAGTTACAAAGAAGACACCGACACCCTTAGATCGAATCAACCGGACAACCTGTTCAACCTTATCGACCAAAACCTGCGGAGCCCCGTTAAAGAGCATATGCGCTTCGTCAAAGAAGAAAACAAGCTTCGGTTTTTCAAGGTCTCCGGCTTCCGGCAGATTTTCATAAAGTTCGCTCAGAATCCACAAAAGGAAAGTTGCATAAAGCATTGGAGACTGCATAAGCTTATCTGCAGCAAGGATGTTTACAACACCCTTTCCGTCCGATGTCTGCATCAAATCGTGAATATTGAGCATCGGTTCACCGAAGAACTTATCTCCGCCCTGATTTTCCAATACCAGCAGACCTCTTTGAATGGCTCCGATAGATGCCATTGAGATGTTGCCGTACTTCGTTCTGAACTGTGCGGCGTTATCGCCCACAAATTGAAGCATTGAGCGCAGATCTTTCAGATCCAACAGCAACAGCCCGTTATCGTCAGCAATCGAAAATACGGCGTTTAAGACGCCTTCCTGCGTATCGTTTAATTGAAGGAGACGGGACAGAAGCAGCGGTCCCATATCACTGACCGTTGCACGAACGGGAAACCCTTCCTGACCGAACACATCCCAGAAGACGACCGGGCAGGCTGACCAATCCGGAGTCGGCAAGTGATGTTTTTCCAAACGAGCTTTCAGCTTATCTGTCGGCACCGCAGTTTTTGCAATGCCCGACAAGTCACCTTTGATATCTGCAAGGAATACCGGAACGCCCTTCTTGGAGAAAGATTCGGCTAATTTTTGTAAAGAAACGGTTTTCCCTGTTCCGGTTGCACCTGTGATACATCCGTGGCGGTTGGACATGTTGGTCAAAAGGATTTCGTCCTTATACCCGCTCTGTTCGTCTGTCACACCGAAAATGATTTGGTTGTCCATTAACTTTCTCCGTTTGGTTAGTTTTCGTAAGTTTAGTCAAGCTTGCAATAAAACGGAAAATCAAGGATCCAAATCAAGATAAAGACAAATTCTTTCAAATTTGCTCATTCTGCGAAAGTTGAGTCAAACACAAAATATTTTTTTGTGCTATAGTTCGTTCTCGCTGTTAAACAGCAGTGCGCCAGTAGCTCAGCTGGATAGAGTACCTGGCTACGAACCAGGGGGTCGTGGGTTCGATTCCTGCCTGGCGCGCCATTGATGGTCCGAGATTCGAAAGAATTTCGGACCTTCCTTTTTCTAGCTTTCTTATTGCAGGATTTAGTGAATCCGGCGAAGGCCGGCCTCTGAATAAACAGCGCTTTTCCTAGAATTCTGTTTCTTCTTCGTCTTCGTAATCCTGTTCCTTTTCTGTTTCAGGACCGGGAACCGAGACGCCAAGAACTTCAAAAAGTCCGCGTTTTTGCTCTGCACTTTCTCCGAAGTAATAGCCCTCGCAGAATTTGGTCTGCATCACGTTGTTCAAAGAGTCAAGAATCCCGCGGGCAGGGTCGTAATCCGTCGGCAGACTATCACGCGCTTTACCTTCTTCTAAGTATTTTCTCAGCCTCGCTCTGACGATCATTTCAATTGAGGTCGCCAAAAACTGCACAAACGTTTTACCAATGAGAGATTCGTTATCCGAAACACGGTTTCGGACGCAGCTCAGGCGGGTTTTGAGCGTTTTGAACGTGTCTTCTAGGATCCGTCTTTCCTGATAGACGCACCATGCTTTTCTAGCGTCGGATATCTTGTCGCTTACTAGCATTTGATAGCCTTTGTAGCGAAGCTTCTGATCCACTTTCTCATTGCTAATGGTATAGCTGATCATGTCGCCTTCCTCATGTTTTTCAAACACATCTTCTAATAGCGTTAGTTCGTTTTCATCGAGCTCCTCACCGTTGTAGATCTTTTCTCGTACCCGATCGATTCTCTCGATCAACCCTTGCCTAGCATTCTCAGCAAATTGTCGATTGAAATAGATGTGCCAGTAAAGTATCGTGGATTCCTTTGTCTTTTTTGAGGTCACCTGTCCTTCTACAAGATCAGATTCGAAAGTCCAGTTGATCTCCTTCGTTATTTGGAAGACCTTTGTCAACCAATCCATTCGGTTTAAGTCCCTGAGGTTTTCTTTTTCCCCATCAATGAGTTCTTGAGCAAAACTGTCTGGCATCGCGCATTGCACATTGAATAGGAATCCGAGTTTATTTCTCAGGCAATCATTGATGTTTTTAGCGTCACTGTAACCTTTATCTGACACAAAAACAACGTTTTTTAGACTCAGTCCGGCATTCTCGGAAATAACTTGACTGACAGTTTTCGCAGCAGGAACTTTTCCGTCGTAGGCACGGTAGAAGAAAGCAATGCCGCTTTCGTAGTCCGTTAGTGCCAGCAGATTAATCAGCGGAAGATTATCCTCGTCTTCATACCTATGTCTTTCAAGATTAAGTAGATTGTTAATAACATAGTTAGAACCGGAAGTAGAGTCCAGGGCCAGCGTTATTTCATTCTTGTCGCCGTACTTCTCCTGTTGTTCCAATAATTCATCCCTAAAAACCGAGAAGTAAGTTTCTATCTGCTGATTTCTGATCTTTCTAAAGACCCGGCTGATTGAGGAAGGCGCCAGAGGAGCACCCCAGGGCAGGCGCGTGACCTCGGCAAACGTCTCATACTTAGAAATGTTGTTGTCTTGGTTGAGAATTATGAAATAGCAAATAGATAAAATCTTGAGGTAGTCCCTCCGTTGTGGAAAAGCCCACTTTAGAGCCTCTCCGACAGGCGATTGCGCTACGAGCTGATCCAGAGCCCAAGTGGCGCCGGCATGGAGCTGTTTGACCTCTTGCAACTGAGTTAGCGTAGTGCCGCTCTCGTTCAAAGGAGTAAAGACGTACTCTTTTCCTTTTCTCTCAACCTGAAAGCTTCTAAATTCAGGACGCTCCTGAAGAAAACTCTCGTCAAAACAAATTACGCCGTCCTTTTGTCCGCCAAGAATTTTGCCTATCTTTTTTGACTCTCCCCTTTTACTCCGCTTAAGCTCCCTATCCCAAACATTTTTGTAGGTATACACGTAATAAACAGAACCGGCTTTATTAACCAGAATCGGAGGTAGTTTCGGATTTTCCATTGGGAGTTCCTCTTGATAATGAGCTTGTATAGCACAAAAAATTGAGGATCCCGAACCTGTCTCAAAGATAAAACGAATTGCTGCTCCTCATATAGAAACGAAGAAAGGCGGAATCAGTTAAAGTTCACTTTAGTTCCGCCACTGTTATGCATAAGTGCAAAGTTTATAACCAAGAAGAATGATAAATTACTTATCACAAGACGCTTTTTTAGATGAAGTGACGCAAGCCAAAACCCTCTCTCCGTGTGTTGTACGCAACTTTGCCGTAACTGACCTCGGTAGTATGAGCAAAGTTATGTTTCGCCATAGACAAGATTTTTGTTAAGTGGTACAGAAACAAATGGCAGTTTAAGTAAGGTGAGGTGTTGTTAGCGGAGACGTCGAACCTCTATCCAATCTACCTTTGGGCTTTAGCGCATTAAGCGAAGATTCTTAAATCTCGTCGGTTTCCAACATGAAGGCAGGTAGTGGGGGGGGTAAAACAAATTCAGTTTTTTGAATAGCAGATAAAACAAAACCTCTTGAACGGTTAAGTCCAAGAGGTTTGTTTTTTATGGCGAGCCCGGAGACTACCTACTTTCGCAAGAAATACAACTCACTATCATCGGCGTGGAGGCGTTTCACTGTCCTGTTCG